>ERZ772812.154-NODE-154-length-73942-cov-4.218306_pt1 | contig 73942 bp, 56 predicted proteins | sample MGYA00511343_ERZ772812 | MGnify/ENA primary metagenome ERZ772812 (study PRJEB29015, sample SAMEA2737706) | human gut metagenome | biome: human gut; feature: human-associated habitat; material: faeces | place: China | collected 2012 ...
CATCGGCGCTAAGTATTTGCGTGCTCATGGTGGTTTGCAGAATCTGGATGAATCCGAAGAAGTCAATGCATGCACGGTGAAGTGCAAGGTGGATGTAAACGGAGAAGAACAGGACTGGCTGTTCTTGTTCAAGAATGAAACTCACAATCATCCTACCGAGATTGAGCCCTTTGGTGGCGCAGCTACCTGCGTTGGTGGCGCGATTCGCGATCCTTTGTCGGGTCGTAGCTATGTCTATCAGGCAATGCGTGTGACGGGCGCAGGCGATCCGACTGTTCCTGTTTCGGAGACGCTCGAAGGTAAACTTCCCCAGCGTAAGTTGGTAACCACTGCTGCAGCGGGTTATTCGTCCTATGGCAACCAGATTGGTTTGGCAACTGGTCAAGTACATGAACTTTATCACCCTGGATATGTTGCGAAGCGTATGGAGGTTGGTGCGGTAGTTGGCGCAACGCCTGCTGATCATGTTCGTCGCGAAGAGCCCGCTCCGGGCGACAAGATTATTCTTCTTGGTGGTCGCACCGGTCGCGATGGTATTGGTGGCGCAACGGGATCGTCAAAGACACAGAATGTTGAAAGCATCGAAACTTCGGGTGCGGAAGTTCAGAAGGGTAATGCTCCTGTTGAACGTAAAATTCAGCGCTTATTCCGTCGTGGCGAGGCTTGTCGCTTAATCAAGCGCTGCAACGACTTTGGTGCTGGTGGCGTTTCGGTTTCCATTGGTGAGTTGTGCGATGGTCTGCTGATTGATCTTAATCAAGTTCCAAAGAAGTACGAAGGTCTTGATGGCACTGAGCTCGCAATTTCTGAAAGCCAGGAGCGTATGTCTGTTGCGCTTGCGGCAGAAGATGTGGATGAATTTATCGGCTACGCTCATGAGGAGAATTTGGAAGCTACCGTTGTTGCTACGGTAACCGAGGAAAAGCGTCTTCGTATGGAGTGGAATGGAGACGCGATCGTTGATGTAAGTCGTGAATTCCTAGCATCAAATGGTGCGCCTAAACATCAAGATGTGAAAGTACTTCAGTCTGAAACATATCAACCTCAATGGGAGGGCGCTACGTTGTCAGAGCGCATGCAATCGCTCGTAACTGACTTAAACGTGTGCTCCAACAAGGGGTTGGGTGAGCGCTTTGACTCCACTATCGGTGCGGCAACCGTTTTGATGCCTTATGGCGGCAAGAATCAATTAACCCCCGCGCAGGCAATGGTTTCAAAGTTCCCAGTAGAGGGAGAAACTACTACGGCAAGCGCTATGGCTTGGGGTTTTAATCCTTATCTTTCGGAAAAGAATCAATTTAAGGGTGCCTATCTTGCGGTAGTGGAAAGCGTTGCGCGCCTGGTGGCAACAGGATTTACGCGTGATGCTGCTTACCTGTCTTTCCAGGAGTATTTCGAGCGTTTGCGCAATGAACCTGCTCGTTGGGGTAAACCTGCTGCTTCGGTATTGGGTGCATTGATGGCTCAGGTCGATTTGAAGATCGGCGCTATCGGCGGTAAGGACTCCATGTCGGGCAGCTTTGAGGATCTGGATGTTCCTCCGACGCTCATTAGCTTTGCTGTTTCTACGGGATCGATCGATCGTGTTGTGTCTCCCGAGTTTAAGAAGGCGGGCAGTCGTGTGCTTTGTATTGCTCCGTGCTTCTATGATGAGGATTCGCTTGTTCCCGATGTCGAGGGCTTGAATGCGACGTTCGATTTGATGGAGCGTTTGATCGGGGAAGGCTCAATAGCTGCAGCTGCGACACCTGGCTATGGCTGTATGGCAGAAACTTTGTTCAAGATGTGCGTCGGTAACGGCATCGGCTTGAAGCTTGCTGGTGCGGGCGATGCTGCCGACATTGATGTCCAAGCAAGCACCGCTGAGCTGGACGACTTGTTCACGCTTGCGTATGGCAGCTTTGTGGTTGAGTTGGCTGAAGGCGCTGATCTTTCTGTGATTCTCGCTGAAGCATCAGATTTAGTGAGCGTTACTGAACTGGGTGAAACCACCGAGTCTTATGTATTTGAAGCGTTCAGTGAAGTGCTTGATATGGCGCAGCTTCAGGAAGCTTGGGAAGGCGGCATCGAATCCGTATTCCCTTATCGCCATGCAGATAATCAGGTGGAGCAGATTAGCTGGTCTGAAAAGTTGCCATTGATTTGCGACGAGAAATTCGCGAAACCTCGTGTCATTATTCCTGTTTTCCCAGGTACGAATTGTGAGTACGATACAGCGCATGCGTTTGAACGCGTAGGGGCGGTACCTGAGGTTCTGGTAATCAATAACCTTACGCCTAATGCTGTTATCGAAAGCACGCAGGCTTTAGTGAAGGCCATCAATGATTCGCAGATTGTTATGCTGCCGGGTGGTTTTTCTGGCGGTGACGAGCCTGATGGTTCTGCGAAGTTCATCACGGCGTTTTTCCGTGCTCCAGAGGTAACTGAAGCGGTGCGTGATTTGCTGCAGAATCGCGATTGCTTGATGCTGGGTATTTGCAATGGTTTCCAAGCGTTGGTAAAACTGGGTCTCGTGCCTTATGGCGATATTGTTCCTGCTACAGCAGAGGCACCAACGCTCACTTTTAATGAGATTGGCCGTCATCAAAGTCGCTTGGTGCGTACTCGTGTTGCTTCGAGTTTGTCTCCTTGGCTTTCCTGCTGCAAGGTGGGCGATATACATACTGTTGCTATCAGTAATGGCGAGGGACGCTTTGTGGCAAATTCCGAGGTTCTTGATCGCATGAAAGCTGCTGGTCAGATCGCGACGCAGTATGTTGATGAGGCAGGCAATCCTTCTATGGATTGGGCGGTTAACCCGAGTGCTTCGGTTTTGGCAATCGAGGGTGCTACCAGCCCTGATGGCAGAGTATTTGGCAAGATGGGCCATAGCGAACGAAGCGGCAATGGTTTGTATAAAAACGTTCCCGGCACTTTATATCAGCCCATTTTTGAAGGTGGCGTGAATTACTTCGCGTAATCGTGTAGGTGGCACGAGCTGCTTCGTGTGATCGTGAAGGTGGCACGAATCGCTTCGCATGAACGTGTATCTGGCGCGAATTGCTTCGCGTAATTGTGAGGGTGGCGTGAGTTATTTCGCATAAACGTGTTTCTTGGTGGTCTTAGTCGGTTTTCTTGATTAAGACCACCAAACTAATTCCCCTCATCAACCAACTTTCTTCACTTTCTTCAAGCCAATCTTTCCCCAAACCAACCTCTTCCAAACTAGCCTTTGAAGCAATAGGGGTTTTTAGCGGATTTGCTGGTGGCCTCATTCCTCTAATCTTGCACCGTGGACACTATTTCTTTGGTTTTGCCACAAAAAGTCCTTGCATGTATTAATGTGTTTGCTTTGTTTTTGCATGAGGGGTTCAAATCTGTGCATAGCTTGCCAAAATGTGGCGAATTTCGATTATGGAATTAGAAATCAGTGATAAAAATGTGGCTATCTCTATTCTGCTTTCTGTAATTTGAAAAATTTTATACATGAGACAGGATAATGTGGCAGGATTCGACTTTTGAGAACACAAAGATGCATTACTCCCAAAAATGTGGCAGATGCGCACGGCAGAGGTACGTGGCAGATGCATGTGGCAGATACACGTGGCAGACGCGTGTAGCAGACGCACGCGGCAGACATGTAAAGCAAAACCTCTGACACAATTGCAGCTCCTGTAAAAGATGACTTCCCTTTGACGCAATTGCAGCTCCTGTAAAAGTCGAATTTCCTCTGGCACTATTGCAGCTGCTGCAAAAGTTGAATTTTTCTCGTCTGATAGTTATAGCGTTTTTCGTTTCTCTGTCTAATTCCTAAAGTTTTTGCAACGGCATGGGCGACTTTATCCATTTCGTTCATGCTGGCGAATTGCTTGTTGGTTACGGTGATTGCCTGAATCCCGAGGAGCGCCAGTGCATCACGCCTAGAAGCATCCTTTGCGATTTTCTGCGCTCCGACGTGATGAAGATCGCTGTCGTATTCAATGGCAAGACCTTCCTTTGGCCAAAGAAGGTCGCACCTAAAATGATCGTTGCGAATTAATTGAGAGTTGCTTCGAGGGATATTGATACGTTTATTTAGCAATGGCCGGGGGAGCGCATATCCTCCTAAACGACGAGGCAGGGTCAACATGAGTGCTAGGGCGGACTCTCTGGGCGAATCCGAATTATCCAGCAGAAACTTCGAAGCTTGCGCGGCTTGTGCTATTCCTTTTGTTTGAGATGCGACATCCGAATCGAGAAATCGTGCGATTTTATTTGCTCGTGTAAAAGGTTTATGCCTTGGTGAAGCGGTCGAAGTGCTCGCGAAAGCATCTATGCCTTGACCGGAAAAATAAGTTCCGCAAAGCTCAAAACCCAGCAGCAAAAGATCGAGAAAATTCATTGTTTCTGCCATCTGAAGAAAAAGATATTCCGGAGGAATAAGGCAGTAAGTTCTGTTGGTGAAGTTTTGATTTTGCGTTTTAGCCGAAGGGGTGCTGCTTGCGGAAAATTTGAGATTCAGCGCGGTATCCGAACGCGCAATGCTCGAAAAGAAGTCGAGATTCTTGCTTTGCATCGAATTCAGGGTCGCTGCAAAGGAGTCTTTCATTTTTTCGGCTAGTTTCGGCAAAGGCACGACATCAGGCGGATTGTATTTTACGTGACAAGTAAGGTTTTTGATCGCTCTTCTTTTGTTGCTATCGTCAACCAAACAGTGGATGGGAAGTGAAAGATGAAAAGGTAACGAGTGTCGAATGGATGACGGAATGCGATCAGCTGGATCTTGGGGTGAAAGTGATGAGCGGGATGTTTGGGACGAAAGCGCTTGCGATGGAAGCGACAGTGAGGCGAGGGTTGCTTGAGTTCTTTGCTGCGGAAGCGATGTGGGTGGCGCCTGGTGCTCTAGGGTTGAAAACGCCAGGGGTGGCGTCTGAGGCGAATCTGCTTGTGACGAAAACGCCGGCGACGCAAGTGCTCTAATTTCGGTTTTCGTTGGAGCAGAACATCGACTTAACGCAACGCGCCTGGGTGTATAGTTCTTTCGCTCAAGCTGATTATCGGTTTTGCGGTAGTAAGGAAGAAGCTCAAGTATGAAAGGCGAACAGTAGAGCTCTAAGGCCGATTTGTGACTGAACGTGATACTCATAAGCGACTCCATCTTTGTCGGTTTGTAGGCTTATGTATTAGGCTATAGGGGAAAACTCACATAAAAGAGAAAGCGAACACACATGAATCTCAAATGTTGTGCAATTTTGGTTATAGAAGACGATGCGGCAATCAATGACGTGGTGTGTTCCACTCTTAAAGGCGAGGGTTACGAATGCGTTTCGGCGTATTCGGGAACTGAAGCGCGCCTCCTTTTGCAGGCGGAGCCTTCAACCTACTCCTTTGATCTGGTTATTTGCGATTTGATGTTGCCTGGAATGCCTGGCGAAGAGGTGGTTGCGTTTATTCGTGCGCAGAGCAATGTTCCTATTTTGGTGATTTCTGCGAAAGCTGAAGTGGTGGATCGAGTTTCTCTTTTACGACAAGGAGTCGACGATTACTTGGTTAAGCCGTTTGATCTTGACGAATTGGTGGCTCGTGTAGAAGCACTTTTGAGAAGATCGGCACTAGTTAATAATGCAGCAAAAGGCACAGAATGCTATGCAATAGAAAATGCAACGGAAGGTGTAGCAAATCACGCAGCAAGTAACGCAACAAAAAGCGCAACAAACTGTGCAGATGAAACCGCGACAAGCTACACGGCAAACAACGCGACCGAAAACACCGTAAATCACACAGCGAAAGACACAAAGAAAAGCACATCGATAAACACATTAAGAAATCCATCAGAAAACGCAGCGGAAAGCATAACGAACAACGCAATAGAAAACGCAGCGGAAAGTGCAATCATCTTCGGGGAGTGGACTTTGGATGAAAACCAACGTCGTTTTGAGGTTCGAGGTATACCGATTCGTTTGACTCGAACCGAATTCGATATCGTGATGGCATTAATGAGGCATCCACGCAAAGTGTTCACAAAGCGAGAGCTCTATGAGGCTGCATGGCGCGAAGAATCGTTTGTCGAGGAAAAAGCCATAAGCACTCATATTTCGAATATCCGGACAAAGCTCAAAGCGACAGGGACTGATTCCTATATTGAAACGGTTTGGGGAATTGGTTTTAAACTTGCCGATTCAATTTAAACTGGCCAATTTAATTTAAATTCGCCAATTCGATCTAAAAGGGTGCTGCCAACCAGTTGCCACCACCCAGGTGTTGCCAACCAGGTGTTGCCAATTAAGAAAAGTCGAAATAAAAGGGATCGTTCGCCACTGATTAAAGTGACCCAGAACGGGTTGGGCTATTCGCAATTAGCAAAACGAATGAGCTTGGGCTGGGTTATTCACAATCGTTTAGACGAATGGGCGCGGATTTGACACTTGGCTCGAGTAAAACGAATGAGTGCGGGTTGGATGCTTGACATCGAGCAATAAGAATAGGCTGGAGAGAATCGTCGAAGAAAAAGGTGTACGGCAAGATAAAACCGTGCACCTTTTGCGAAAGAGAAATACTCTCAATTACTATTTAATTACTTGCGAACTACCGAGATGCGTTGTTGAATATGATCGCCCTTTTCGATTTCGTCAACCATTGCAATAGCGTAGTCGGCATAACTGATAATTGATTCTCCCGCATCATTAAGAATGAGCTCTTCTCCGCCGAGAAGGTAAGCGCCAGTACGCTCGCCGTCTGCCTGGAAATCAGCAGCAGGAGAAATGAAGGTCCAGCGCACGTCGGTTCGTCCTCGAAGTTCGTCAAGCGCCTTGCCTTGAGCAGCTGCTAGAGGCTTGAACTCCTCGGGGAAATCTGCGCCATCCATGACTTGGACGGTGTGTTCGGGATTCACATAGAGGCTGCCCGCGCCACCAACAACAAGAAGACGGGTTTCGGTTCCGGAAAGAATATCGCATAAATGCTTTAGTGAGGTGCTGTGCTGGGGTAGGGTTTCGGGAGTCCGAGCGCCAAAGGCATCGACTACAGCATCGAAACCAGAAAGATCTTCTGCACTGAGTTCGAACAGATCTTTAACGATAGCCTGTGGAGCAGCGGTCGTATTTTCGTTGCGTACTACGGCAGTTACTTCCATGTTGCGATTGAGTGCTTCTTCAACGATAAGTTTGCCTGCTTTTCCGTTTGCGCATACAACTGCGATTTTCATGATGGAATCCTTTCTGTAGAAGAGTTTCGCGAATTAGTGCTGCACTATTAGTTGTAACTATGATAATTACAACTATCGACAGCTCACAGTTAAACGCTAATTCGTTGTAATGTCAATAGTTACAACTAAAGTTTTTTAAAAGTTGTAACACTTTCAATTACATCGCAAAATCGCTATGATATTTTCAATTAAAAGAAGCAGCAAACAACAGCTTTTAAGTTATAGAAAAGACGGGGTATACCAATGCAAATTTCATCACGATTCACCGTAGCGATTCACACCCTTCTTTGCATAGCCTACTTCCAAGACGAGAAAGTGACATCAAACTTCATTGCGGAAAGCGTGAATGTAAATCCTGTAGTCATTCGTCGCACGCTTGGTATGTTGAAAGCGGCGGGCTTGGTAAAAGTTGAAGCTGGTGTTGGGGGCGCTTCGCTCGCAAAGGATCCGAGTGAAATAACGTTACTTGAGGTATTTGATGCAGTTTCGGCAGTGAATGATGCTCTCTTTGCTTTCCACGATGCTCCTAATCCTGCATGCCCGGTAGGGAAAAACATTCACGCGGTATTAGATGGAAAGCTCGAATCTGCCAATCAGGCACTTCGTGACGATCTCGCCAAAACGACACTTAAAGATTTGCTTGATGCAATCTTATAACTTTCTTAAAACTTATCAGAAACTTCCTGAAACTTCATTTTGCATACTTGAGGTGTCGGAAGGCGCGTGCACCTGGAGGATTGACCGAAAGCCTTTAAAGCCTTTCTATTGATGGGGCAAACCAAAAAAATGGAGACTGCCCGTTGATGAGCGATTTGGGCTGGTGAAACCTTGTTTGCGAACAGCTTGAGAGGGTGGATTAAACCCTCTCGCTAATGAACAGCTCGAGAGAGTGGATTAAACTCTCTCGCTAATGAGCAGCTCGAGAGAACGAAAGAAAAAACCTCCAGCGTGCGCACAAGAATGCGAAAGGGGATAACCATGGAAGCGATCAAAACCGTAGGCTTATCAAAGCTCTATGGCAAAAAGCGCGCAGTGGACAATTTGAGTTTTACCATAGGCAGCGGTGAGATATACGGGTTTGTGGGACGTAATGGTGCTGGCAAATCAACTGTCATGAAAATGCTTGCAGGGCTCATCTTGCCCTCTTCGGGCGAGATTGAGATTCTTGGCGAAAAAATGGCTTCAGGATGTACAAGCCGCAGACTTGGCGCGCTTATCGAAAATCCGGGTATTCACTTAGGGCTTTCGGGGCTTGATAACACAATGGTGCGCGCTCTTGCGCTTGGAGTGCCAAATGCTAAGGCAATGTCGCTTGATGTTCTTCGTATAGTGGGATTGGAAAATGTTGCGCGAAAGCGTGCAAAAACCTATTCCCTAGGTATGAAGCAGCGTCTAGGCTTGGCGTTGGCGCTGGTGGGGTCACCCGATCTGCTTCTACTCGATGAACCGTTTAATGGTCTTGATCCACAGGCGGTACGTGAACTGCGCACTACGATTATCGATCTTGCTCAGATGAGAAACATCACTGTGTTTATTAGTTCTCATGTGCTCGATCAGCTCGAACGTATGGTCACGCGCTATGGCGTTATTCGCGATGGCGTACTTGTTCGCGAAATGACCGCCGAAGAGGTGGATGCAGAATGTGCGGATTATTTGAGCATTCGTGTGGCAGAACCTCAGGTTGCCCTTGCGAAGTTGCAAGACGCATTTCCTCAGGCAAAGTTTGCGATCTTGCCTGATAATTCAATTCGCGCTGATATAACAAGCAAGCAGACCACTTGTTCCACCAATGGGCAAACTCGCTCTCATGGAAATCTTGACCCAAACCAGGTCGGATACGTGCTGTCTCAGGCAGGTATACCCGTAACTGAGCTCTATATTCATGAACGTGACATAGAAGAATTGTTTGTGGGACTTATGGGTGCCGATTCTTCTATTCCTGGATCTGTTGGAGTGGCGCAATCGGAAATTGCAAGCCCTGGGACTGTAAGTCCAGGAGCGGCAAATCCTAAAACAGCAAGTTCCGAGCCAGTCCATTCCGATCAGGTGAATACAAACGAACAGAACGGGAATGGGGGCGGTCGCCATGTTTAGTATGATGCGTGCGCAGCTGTTCCGTATAGCGAAATCGCGCTTTATTGTCTTTTTCGTACTGATTATTATGCTGTTTGCTTTTGCTACGCCTTTTGCTTTATGGCTGCATAACGTATGGCCAGCTTTTGCCGCTACGGGGTTTGTGGAAATCCCTGATGAGCCATTGCCGACACTTCAGCTATATGGTGTTTCGTTTGTGGCGGGATCGTTTCTAGCGATGGGTGTGAGTGTTGCTACGGTGTACTACGTAGCTGAGGATTTTAAGTCGGGATTCATAAAGAATCTTGTGCAAGCACGCGGTGGGCGCGCGTCGTATGCGGCTGTCACGATTCTGTGTTCTATTGTAATTGCGGCTGTTGCGGTGATTATAGGCATGCTTGTTGTTGAGGTGGCATTACGAGTCCAGGGCTACGTTCCCGTACCGCCTTCTGCAGTCGATATGTTGCAGTGGTTTGTTCAACTGGTGCTATGCATGGTGGCGTATGCGACCGTTGCGATTTTTCTGACGGCTATTACTGGTTCGGAAACGGTTGCAACTATTGGCGGTATTTTGATCGCTGGTGGGGCTGTGGAATCTCTATTGAAACTTATTCTTGCGAATCTGCCAGGAATCCCTGTTGTGTTGCGTGATTGTCTTGATAGTTATCTTGCTACTGACTTGGCGATGTTGAGCCAGGGCATTGTTTGTGATCCACTGACGTTTGTGCAGGCTATCGTCACAATTCTCGTCGCTGGCGTGGGATGTGTTCTGGTTTTGCGTCGCCGCAATCTGAGCTAGTTCGCCGAATAATGATCTGTTCGCTTGTTGTTTCGAAGAGGAGGGGATTCTGCTGTGGATTTTATAAAAACGTTCGCTGATATCCTTAAAGCGATGCTATATCGGCTGCTCAGAAGTCGCATGACGTTAGTGTTTATTCTTATACTGGTGATTTCGATCATGTGTGGAATTGCTGCGCTCAAAGCTATCGGCGCCAATACAGCACTTTCCGCTGATATGTCAGCAACGAGCTCTGACATCACGTTGGGATTGTCGGTGCTTGCTGCTGATGTGAGCGGAGTTGATTTTGCTCGTGCGTGTGGGATGCTGTTTGTGCGCGGGAGTTTCATCGCTATGATGGTGGCGGTATTCTGTGGTGTATTTTTCGCATCTGATTTAAGAAGCGGCACGGTGAAGAATGTGATTATAGGCTGTACGGGGAGAACTGCCTACATGCTTGCAGCAGGCGTGTGCACACTTTTGATAACTGCCTTTGCGGTATTGGTGGGAGTGGTGATATCGCTTGCAGCATTGATAATTTCGGGTTTTGCTGTCGCTGTGTCCGATCCTGCACAATTTGTAGGTTGGCTTGGTGAAGTATGGCTTTCCGTTGCGGCATATGCGGTACTTGCTGTAGTGGTTGCCTTGATGTCGAAAAGTATGGTACTTGCTGCTGTTGTAGGTTTCCTGCTGGGTGGCGCGGCAGTAGAAAACCTGCTGTATTCTGTAATTGGGCTGATCACGGGACATCCAAGCGAGGTACGCGCAATTTTTGATGGCTATTTAGCAGTTACCGTATCGCAGCTTGGTTATGGCAATGTTTTACCAGCAGATGTACTGTTGCCAGTTTTGGTAACTATCGCTGTAGCAATTGCTGTTGGTATGCTTGTTGTGCGTCGAAGAAGCCTTGCTTGAGAGTTGGCAATCAAGATGACTGCGTTGTTTTGTCCAAGTTGTTTGCTTTTTCGTGTGTGCGTTGCATCTTATGAGCTCTTCATTTTCATTGATTAAATGATTAGAGGCGATTGGAATCTATTTGCGGCAAACGTATTCTATTTACTGCGCAGTAAAACTCAAGAACTACAAGGTAATGCCGAGACCAAGTAGATAGGCGCAAAGGCTCGGCGCATTTGGGAAGAGGAAAGTGAAAAGGAGGTGTGCGCATGGATATGGTAATTGTCGCCGTTTTGGTGGCTTGCGTTTTAGTGGTGCTGCTGGTAATTGGTTTGTACGAACGCGAGTTGCGTCGCATGGCACACTTCCTCAATAAGCGCGAAAAGGGGAGCAACGAGCGTGTTGCGGTGGAATTTGCTACGCGGGGTATTCGCGAAGTGGCGAGTGCGGTAAATAGCGAATTGGATTCTTTGCGGGATGCGCGGCTGGAGCAAGAAAAGCGCCAGCAGGCATTTCGCCAAGATTTTGCCTCTCTGTCTCACGATATTCGTACTCCCTTGGCAGGCGCTCAGGGGTATTTGCAGCTTTATGAACGCACGCAGGATCCTGCAGAGAAGCAGCGTTGTTTGAAAGAGGCGGCTTCGCGATTAGGGGCAATGCGCGAATTGACCGATACGCTTTTCGAATATTCCAAAGCAATTGATACCGACAATACTTTAGAGCTTGAGCTCGTAGCGTTTGTTCCTGTTCTGGCAGAAGTGTTGGCGGGCGCGTACCCTCAGTTCGTTGAAAAGGGTTGGGAGCCAGTGCTTGTTTTTGATGATGAGCAGGTGACTGTTTTAGCGAATAACGATGCTCTTTCGCGAGTATTTTCCAATTTGCTAACGAATGCGCTTCGTCATGGGGTAGAGGCACCTCATATTGAGCAACAGGGCAGCTGTATGATCTTTCGAAATAAAGTGGCAAATCCTTCCGCCATTAATCCGGATCAACTTTTTGAACGATTTTATCAAGTGGATTCGGCGCGCAGTAGCGATGGCTCGGGTCTAGGTTTGGCCATTGTGGCGAGTTTGGTAAAGCGTATGGAAGGGAAGATTAGCGCGCAAATTATAAGCGACGAACTCGTAATAGAATTGAAGTTGAAGTACCCTAAAGAACCCAAGGTGCCTAATTAGTGCAAAAGGAGTGCGGGTGGATACGAAATTTGCACAGATGTTGTGTCAACTCAATAACGATTTCTACCGTGATCAGGCAGTTTCGTTTTCGGATACGCGCCACGCAAAATGGCCTGGTTGGGAACGCTGTTTAAAGGCGGTGTCGTCGGTTTTTCTAGATCAGCCTAACAGTGTGGTTTTGGATGTTGCTTGCGGAAATTTGCGGTTTGAAAAATTTCTGGCATCCCAATTGTCAGAGTGCCATATCCAGGTATGGGCATTCGATTCGTGTGATGAGTTGCTTCCGCAAACATGTGCGGGGACTTTGGTGGAAAAGGTGAATGCGGATACGCTGTCCAGCAAAGAAAAGACACATAAAACAGAAAAGACGGATGCAGTAGACGTGGCAGGCGCGCCAGAAAAAGCAGGCGCGACAGATGCAGCAGGTGCGCATCTCCAAATAAACTATCTCCATTGCGACGTGATGGAAGCGATCGGGTCATCGAAGGCCTTTACGTACGGTGTCCCTCAGGCAGATATTTCGGTGTCGTTTGGATTTATGCATCATGTTCCGCTTCCAGAATGGCGAGTGCAGCTATTGAATTCGCTGATCGAGGCAACGAAACCAGGAGGGTTTGTTTGTGTCTCGTTTTGGGAATTCTTAGCTGATGAGGGGCTGGCTGCCAAGGCTTATAAAACACACGAGCGTGCCTTGGCTGAGTTGGGACCCGTCTGGGGATTTTCTTCGGCCGACTTCAATGACGGAGATTTTCTTTTAGGCTGGCGTAACACTCCTGGTGCCTATCGTTATTGTCATAGTTTTTCAGCTTCTGAAGTGGATGCCCTGATAGCGACGATATCGCATCGCGCAGAATGCGTAGCGCGTTTTCGAGCGGATGGCAGAACAGAAATGCTTAATGAATATATAGTTTTGCAGGTAACCGAATAAATCAAACGGAGCAGGGGCCATGTCAGTCGCGGAGCGCTGCGGTTGCAATGCAGACGCGCGTGTCGTGTCAATAACGGAGCGCTGTGGCAGCGTGCTGCGACAGCGACGTTGCCAGTCCAGCACAAACCGATGTCGTTTATCGATTGAGCTCCGCTACAAATATTTCGATGTCTCTGTTTACTTCATTGGGCGCATCGGTATTTGAGTTATGTCCCGCTCGAGGAATCTCTACAAAAGACAACCCAGTCTCAAGTGCCCATTTTTGATTGAACTTTTTTGCCATAGCCGCTTGATCATTTTCGCCCCATAAAAGCAGAGTGGGACAATTCGGTCTGCCGAAAGGATTAGAGCTTGTTTCTCCTTCGGTCTTTTCTATGGCTTCAGCAAGAATCTTGTAGCCATGACTTACAAGATTGCAGAATTCCTGCTTTTGATATTGACCCAATATTTTCCGCATGAGGCTTTGCCCGTAAAGGGTGGTTGAGCAACCTTTGGCAGTCATCCGTTGTAACATGGGCCAGGGGATGCTGCGATACATAGTTTTTGTATGCTTGAGTGTGGCAATCTCCCAGGCACGATAATACGAACGTGCTAATGGAGCGGAATCGATGCTAATGAATCCCTTTGCGTAGCCAGGGAAGAGCGACAAAAAGGCTTGAGAGACGTAACCTCCCATTGACTGACCAATGAGGATAGGATTGGTAATATGTTCGGCAAGTAAGATTTCGTGCAGCATGGAAGCGAGGTCGTCCATAGAAAACGAAAGCTTAAAAGGACGCGACTTTCCATGTGCAGGTGGGTCCCAAACAAAACAGTTCATCGTTTCAGCGAAGTAACTCAATTGGCGATTAAAAAGACGATGATCGGCGCTTAGTCCTGGTAAAAAGACCAACCAAGGTGCTTCGGGAATACGCATCTTATGCATGCTTTGGTTAAGGCGAGCCGATGTGACAGAGGCTGCCGCATCGGGCTCGAAAGTAAGCTCTTCTGCCGTATCAGCGCAAGAGTCTTCTTGAACAGCAACGCCTGCTTCGGTATCGGAAGCATAGGATATCCAATACGTTATTGTTCCTAGGTCTGTTTTGTGGAGACGTTTTTCCATATGGTTGTGCTGCTCTTTTCTTAATTCTCAAGAACGCTGTTGTAAAAATAGTAGCGAAAAACTGCAACGAAAAATCTACTTCAAAATAATGGTAGATTTTTCGTTACGCTAAACTTGCGGCAGGTCTTATGTATTTCGCTGCGCGAAACTGAAACACTGTGAGGGGATGCATTTCGCTTCGCGAAGCACCTTTTAATCGCGCGTAAGCTTGCGATGGATACGATGAGGCTTTGCGGCTTCTTCACCCAGTCGTTCCACCTTATTTTTGCGATATGCCTCGAAGTTGCCTTCGAACCAATACCAATTGCCAGGGTTTTCGTCAGTGCCTTCCCATGCCAAGATGTGGGTGGCAATGCGGTCCAAGAACATACGATCGTGGCTGGTAATTACTGCACATCCTGGGAAAGCAAGCAAAGCTTCTTCAAGGCTTTCGAGAGTTTCTACATCAAGGTCATTGGTGGGCTCATCGAGAAGAAGCAGATTGCCGCCCTGTTTTAAGGTGAGCGCCAAGTTGAGACGATTGCGCTCTCCTCCTGAAAGTACCCCTGCAGGTTTTTGCTGATCGGAACCCTTAAAGCCAAAGTTTGCTACATAGGCGCGACTGGGGATTTCTGTTTCACCTACTTTGATGTAGTCCAAACCGTCGGATACCACTTCCCATAAGGTCTTTTTCGGATCAAGCCCTTCACGGTTTTGGTCAACATAGGATATTTGGACGGTTTCTCCAAGTTCGAGACTACCGCTTGTGAGCTCTTCTTGTCCGACAATCATTTTGAACAAGGTTGATTTTCCAACACCGTTAGGGCCAATAACGCCAACAATGCCGTTGCGAGGCAGGGTGAAGGATAGATCATCAATCAGAACTCGATCACCAAAGGCCTTATGAAGATGTTCAGCAACGAGAACCTTTGACCCAAGTCGTGGTCCAACGGGAATACGAATTTCATTTGCATCGACTGTCTTGATGTTGCGGGCTTCTGCCTCCATTTGCTCATAGCGCTCCAAACGGGCTTTGTTTTTTGCTTGACGTGCTTTAGGGCTTGAGCGAACCCATTCAAGTTCGGATTTCATGCGCTTGGCAAGTTTTGCCTGCTGTTGGCCCTGGGCTTCGAGGCGTGCTGCTTTGGTTTCAAGATACGTAGAATAATTTCCTTTGTATGGGTAAAGCTGTCCGCGGTCAACTTCGCAGATCCATTCTGCTACGTTGTCCAAGAAATAGCGATCATGTGTTACGGCCAGAACAGCACCAGGATAACGCTTGAGGAATTGTTCAAGCCAGAGCACCGATTCTGCGTCTAGATGATTGGTTGGTTCGTCCAAAAGAAGCAGGTCGGGCGCTTCAAGAAGGAGCTTGCATAAAGCAACGCGGCGTCGTTCGCCCCCGGAGAGAACCTTAACCGGTGCGTCGGGATCGGGGCATTGGAGGGCATCCATGGCTTGCGAAAGCTGCGAATCAAGATCCCATCCGTTTGCTGCGTCAATTTCAACTTGCAGAGTTCCCATTTCTTCCATCAAGGCATCGAAATCTGCATCTGGATCTGCCATTTCAGCGCCAATAGCATTGAAGCGATCCACTTTTGCCAGGACATCAGCAAATGCTTGGCGGATATTTTCGATTACGGTTGCCTCCTCGTCCAGAGGGGGTTCTTGCTGGAGGATGCCGACAGAATATCCTGGAGTGAGGCGTGCCTCTCCAGCGGAAACTTCTTCGAGGCCCGCCATTACTTTGAGAAGGGTAGACTTTCCCATACCGTTGGGACCAACCACGCCAATTTTTGCGCCGGGATAAAACGAAAGCGTTACGTTATCAAGGATTACCTTGTCGCCTACTGCCTTGCGTGCTTGATACATCTGATAGATAAATTCTGCCATTTGTGCGAGCCTTTCTTCGGGTTCGGTGTGTTGGCGATCCAACAAAAGTACGGGAGTCGATACAGGAGTCTTTAAGAAGAAACGTATCGAATGCTACTGCGCCAAGTTTTTCGCAAGCAAAGGGCGCATAAATTGATTTGAATCATTTTCGCATGTTTATGTGCGAAGTACAGCCTTATTACTTTTTAATCATGGCATAACTAAAAATGTTTATCGCATTTCGCATTGTTTTGAATTCCGCAAGGCTCCGTAATTGCCTCGAGCTTGCTATCTGCTATCGCGCAAAACGTTGCGCAAGAAATCATCGTCGTAGGGTAGTGTTTCAGAAAAGGAATGTGCAAGATCACTTGCGAGAACCAAGTAATTGTCTTCTAGGCCAAAGCTGGTATCTTCGCAGGGGATAACGACAACATGTGCGAACACTTCATTGAGTGTTGTTACTACATCACGTAAGAAGGAAATATCTTCACCTTCTTGCTCGCTAACTACATTGGTTGCATAGATACCGCCTGGTAAAAGGCTTGTTTTTGCTATACGTAGTGCTTCGATAGTCGCAAGGGAAAGAGCAGGATCTTTTCCTGTGAAGGTGTCGTTGATGATGGCAGCGTAGCGATTAGCGGTGCCTTCTAGATAATTACGGCCGTCTGCCGTAATGAGTTTGAGACGATCTGTTGCATCGGGAATTTCTTCGAGTAGTTGATCGAGATAAAACCATTTTCGGGCAAGTGTCGTAATAGAGGGATCAAGCTCCACTACCGCTATCTGCATTTCAGGTTTGGTTGAAAGCACGTGTTTTGGCCAGGCATAACCTCCGCCGCCGATCATGAGAATTTCATTGGAAGGAAGGTGTCCCTCAAAAACATGGTCGAATGCTTGCTGATAGGCAAATACTGGCTCGTATCGATTTTCGTCAAGATAGGTTGCCGATTCGTATGCTCCCTGTAGTTGCAAAACCCTCACCGGGGTATCGTTTTCGTCTCGGACAGTATGGATACGAGCGATGTCTTTCGATGTTTTCACAAAATGAGTGTCTGTCTGGCGAAGGTAAGTTTGAGTGAGTGCGGCTGTTGCGCCAACGGCAAATCCGACAAGAGCAGCGATGGTGAAAGGTCGTTTCATTATCAGATCCTTGGGTTGCAGGTATGTTTACCTTATTATTGCGAAAAAAGACGGTAATGTGAAAGACGGGCTGGGCTAAACGTGCAAAACTTTATCTTTGCCCAATGCCTAACATCCGCAAGATTCTTCCGGTTAAAAAGGGTCTGCAAGGCTTCTGCGGTGGGGAAGATGTTTGCAAGGTTTCCGTGGGGAAGAAAGATAGATGCAGGATTCTCGCAGGAGAAAAGATAGGCGCAAGTTCCTACTGGGGGAATAGGTGCATATCGATTTCTAGTGACGGAATAAAGCTACGGAAGAGAAGAAATAAAGGAAAGAATGACAAGCCAGCTACCTTATCGTGCTAAAAATGACAAAGCGGTGGGCCACCTAGCAGCCCTCTTTACCATCCTTGTCTGGGGCACTACATTTGTTTCGACAAAGATTTTATTAGTCGATTTTTCGCCTATCGAAATTCTATTTATCCGTTTCGCGATGGGTCTAGTCGCCCTTTTCCTTATTGCGCCAAAGTTACTGCGTTGGATGGGCTGGAGGCATGAGTGCCTCTTTCTATTGGCAGGCTTGTTTGGCGTTACCCTGTACTATCTTCTGGAAAATATTGCGCTTACCGGCACACTTGCAACTAATGTAGGGGTAATCGTTTCGGTCGCACCATTTTTTACCGCAGCATTAGAGCGCCTTGTTAATAAAGGAAAGCCGCTCTTGCTGCAGTTTGTTATTGGCTTTATCGTTGCTATGGTGGGAATTTGTTTTATCAGTTTTTCAGAGACAGGCATTCGGCTTAGCTTTTCTGGTGATGTATTGGCGCTTTGCGCCGCTCTTGTGTGGGCCTGCTATTCAGTTTGTATGACGCGCATTAGCGCTCTAGGGGTGTCGACAATTAAGACAACAAGGCGAGTGTTTGAATACGGTCTGCTTTTAATGATTCCGTTTTTGCCCTTGCTTGGGTTTGCACCCGACGTGGCAGCCTTTTTGAACCCAATCAATATAGGCAACTTGTTATTTTTGGGTTTGGGCGCTTCAGCAGCCTGTTTTGTCACGTGGAATTTTTCAGTCAAGCGGTTGGGATCGGTAGTGACGAGCGTGTATATCTATCTGGTGCCCGTAATTACGGCAGTTGCTTCGTGGATTGTTTTGGACGAGCGTTTGGTTCCTTTGGCCTTGTGTGGTGTGGTTCTTACAATCGTTGGATTGTTCATCTCTCAGTTTTCGTTTGTAAACCGTAAATCCTCTGCCTCGAAAGAAGGATAAGGTTATGGCGAACGCAGCGGAAAGCGAAGAGAAAACACGTCCCGCGGCAAACGCGTGACAACACGCCCTGTGGCAACACGAGTGGCGGGCGAAAAGAAAACGCGCCCTGAGGCAACGAGTACTGTGGCAACGCGCCCTGCGGTAACGCACCCTGAGATAACACGCCCTGTGGCGAAACGCGCAACGAAATCCGTGTAACAAAAAAACGGGCCAGAGATAACTCTGGCCCGTTGGGAACTCTTCGTCGAAGAGGAATAAGGATGTCTGTGGAGCCTAAGGCAGGATGAAGGACAGTGCGTGAGACTGCAAGAACACCAACACGCAAAGTACTGCCAACATACCAATACTCCAAGGAATAACTTTCTTGAACAGGTTTGACTCCGTCTCGCCCGTAGTAACTGCAGCGATCGCTAAAGACTGAGGCGAAATCATCTTGCCAATAACGCCACCCATGGTATTAGAAGCCAAGAACAAGTCGGGCGTTACATGAGCTAAGGAAGCATTGGACTGCGCAGCTTCGTACTGCAAGCTGGAGAACAAAGCGTTTGCAGAGGTGTCCGAACCAGTAACGGCAGTGCCAACCCAGCCAAGCATTGGGGAGAGCAGAGCGAATACTGCACCGGTGCTTGCCAAGAACTGACCAATGGAAATGGTCTGGCCAGAGAAGTTCATGATGTAAGCAAGACCCAGAACAAGCACGATGGTCAAAGAGGAGAAACGCATTGCAACAAAGGTTTGGCCAAGCTGCTTAAACGAAGACCCTAACGTAATTTTGAACATTCCCTTATTGGTGAAGAGAGCGTATACGATGGTGGTCAGTACTGCAGCAATAAAGAGCATCGTGCCGGGATTAGAAAGCAGATTTAAGGTGTAGGTAGTTCCAGGATCTGCACCAGCAGCATTCAACACATTTCCTGCAAGTCCTGGGAAAGGAATCTTGATGTCGGTGCTTGCCAAAAGGGTAGGGATACCAAGCTTGCATACTGCAAATACTGCTACAACGATAATGTAGGGAACCAAAGCCATCCATGCGCGAACAGCAGGGAGATTGGTTGCTTCAGCTTCATGAAGAGGAGCCATGCCAAAGCGTTCACGAGCTTCGTTTACATTCTTAGGCTTAACGAACTTCAAGAAGATTACGCTTACACCCAGAGATACCAGTGCAGCACAAACGTCGGTCAACTCGTATGCAAAGTGGTTGGAACACCACCACTGAACGATCGCGAAAGAAGCGCCAATAACTAAAGCGTGCAGCCAGCAATCACGAAGACCCTTGCGACCATCGAGAATCAGCAAAACAAGCAAAGGCACTACCAAGGCAAACAGAGGAGCCTGATAACCAACAAGAGCCGCAACATGCTGAGCGGTTTCCAAAGCTACAGAAGCGTCACCTGAGGCAACCATGTTACCTGCTGTAGTGATTGGCGTACCAGCGGCACCGTAAGCAACAGGTGCGGTATTGGCAATCAAAACAGCAAGAGCTGCTTTCATAGGCTTAACGCCTAGAGCCAAGATCATCGTTGCAGTAATTGCGATAGGGGCACCGAATCCAGCGAGTGCTTCGAGCAAACCACCAAAGCAAAAGGCGATCAGTACTGCCTGGACGCGAATATCGCCACCGCCAACGATATCGAAGAGGCTCTTGAAGTCTTCGGAGCGACCCGAAACAGAGGTTACTTCATAGAACCAAACCGCCATGATAATGATGAATACGATAGGGAATGCGCCGTAGCAAGCGCCTTGCAAGCCCGAGAGGAATGCAAGATGTGCAGGCATCTGGAAGGCAAATACTGCAACCAAAAATGCAACAAAAAGAGCGATGGCTGCAGACACATGCGCTTTCGCTTTCACGCCAACAAGCATGATGAAGAATGCTGCAAGCGGAATGCACGCTACCAATGCCGAGAGGGCAAGGTTGCCTGCAACAGGATCAACCACAGCTTGAAACATAGAGACTCTCTTTCAAATCGGGTACAAGTTATTGTTTTATAAGTCGTTTCTGAGTTGGTGCTTCGAGCGAATCTCGATGAAGATCAATCCGAATTCGAGATAAACCATCTAAGAAATGACTTACATTTTTTAACGTACTCATACTAATGAGAGATGGGGTTATGTTTAGCCTTGGTCGATTAACGGTCTGATGCAGGGTACGAAGGGGGAAATGATAGTCGTTCAGTAGCAAATTGCTACCGTTTACGCAACGGAACAGGGGCAATAGGGGGATACTTTAAGCCGCTTAGCTAAAAGCCTTTTCTATTTTGTGAAAAGCTATCCATTTCGGGTAAGCTGTCAACGAGAAAAGAGCGTGAGATACTTTGCGAATGCAGGGTGGTAGTTTCAGGCTTTTGAGGCTTTGTTTGAAGTGCTACGTAATGAGGTATTGAGAAAGAGGATTTGCCATGTATGTAACCTGCCTTGATCTTGAAGGGGTTCTTGTTCCAGAAATTTGGATCGCCTTTGCAGAAGCTACCGGAATTCCCGAATTGAAGCGCACAACGCGCGATGAACCTGACTACGACAAGCTCATGAAGTTTCGACTTGATATTTTGAAGGAGCATAATCTGGGGCTCAAAGAGATTCAAGACGTTATTGCCACCATTGATCCTATACCTGGTGCTAAAGAGTTTCTTGATGAGCTTCGTTCTTTTTGCCAGGTGATCATTATTAGCGATACCTTTACTCAGTTTGCTCAGCCACTGATGAAAAAGCTCGGATGGCCCACACTTTTCTGTAATGAATTAGAGGTCGCAGAAACGGGTGAAGTGACGGGCTTTAAGATGCGTTGCGATCAATCCAAGCTGACTACCGTTCGTGCGTTGCAGAGTGCAGGTTTAGAAACGGTAGCAGCAGGGGATAGCTTTAATGATTTGGGAATGATCCGTGCAAGCAAAGCAGGTTTTCTTTTCAAGAGCACCGATTCCATTAAGGCAGACAATCCTGAAATTCCTGCTTTTGAGACTTACGAGGAATTGATGGCAGCAATTAAGAAAGTTGTTTTGTAGAAAGTCGTTTTGTAGCCACTAGGAAAAGTTTAATTGGTTCTGTGACGGACTTTGGTTATGTGGTGGGTTTTATCGTACGACGAGTTTGACGAGCTTTAGCCCCGCAATAGCATTGGGCCAGTGGCGAACTTTAGTCATGCGGCGATTCGAGATCTCGTTTATCTCAACTGAGATAAACGAGATTTTTTGGTTAATGGCTTCAGCCTGTTAAGGATGAGAATCGTCCGAAATAATAAACCATTCTCTTAGCGGATGATTAATAATTTGTCTGCATGATTCAGGTTATAAGGGAAAAGCCTGTTTGCGTTTTGAAGCCTGCCATCAACTTTAGAGTTACCCATGCGAAGTGGGCAAGTCCGATTTTTAGGGTACAAATCCTGAAGTATCTATGCCTCTTAAGTATCGGTTTGGTGAAAAAAGCAAGTTATTTAGCTCCTAAATAATTAAGCGTCTAAAATAACGTTCGCTATGTTTAAAATGTCTGAGAACAAAGGATAGAGATGGAAGGTACCTCTCAGGATCTAGGGGCGCTCAAAGAAGAATTCGTTCATCTTATGTGGTTAATTCACCGTGAACAATTTCATTCTGCTTGGACGCCAAAAAATCTATCGAAACCCGAAATGCATGCGCTCATGTGCATTTGGATAGCGCGAACTCATCACAAAGAAGCCCGCCCAACGGCGCTCGCAAAGTATTCCCATGTTTCTCCAAGTGCGGTATCTCAGACACTTAAAACACTCGAAGAAAAAACATTAGTAAAGCGCGTTCGCTCGGAGAAAGACTCTCGGTCGGTAGTGATCGAGCTAACCGAAGAAGGGCGCGCCTTGATCGAAGAGGCGCAGTGTGTCAGGTCGCGCTATTTTAATGAAATGTTTGAGGCGATTGGCGTTGATGATATACAGACGTTGATGCGCATCATGCGCAGAGTGCTAGATTTCTGCGCAAGTCACGAGGTATCCGAAATGTACGAAACGACGTGTGAGGCGAAATCAGCGAAGAGGTCTTCGGGTCAGCCTGCCAAGGAGGTTTTGGCGTGCGAATAATCCAGCATCTTAAAAGTTCGAAAGTGGCGGTACTGCTCATAACGCTGCTCTTAATTGTTCAGGCATTTGCGGATTTGTCACTACCGCGCTACACCTCTGATTTGGTTGATGTCGGAATTCAGCAGGGAGGTATAGAGCACGCCTCTCCTGACGAGATGAGCGCTGATACGTTTAACTATATTTGTATGCTTGCAGGTGAGGATACCGAACAGGTTATTCGTGATTCTTATGAGCAGAATACCGCAGGAGAAAGCGAAGCCCGCAACTATATTTTGTCGGAATACGGTAAGGAAAATCGCGCCGAATTAGATTCCGCCATTGCGCTTCCTCTGGTTTTGGTGCATATGTCTGACATAATGGGCGATGCTTCCAGCTCCGATGCTTCTAGCTCTGGTGCTTCCGCCTCTGATGCTTCCAGCGGAGTTTCGGGGAAGTCAAATAACGCCGCTTATTCTTTGAGCTCTTCCGAGGCGCCCTCTTCGAGCGACAATGTGACGGCACTCGCGCAGAGCGCAATGCAGTCGGGCTCTTTTGATTGGGCGCAACTTTATTCTGCTTACGAATCGGGTGCAATTTCTAAGGCAGAAATTCAATCCTTTATAGATCAAGCACGTCAGACTTATGGTGTCATTGACGATTCGCTTATTCAGCAGCAGGCTATCGAAGCGGTAAAGGCCGAATATGAGGCACTCGGAATGGATCTGGGAGTAATTCAGCTTCAGTACCTGGCTTGGTTGGGTGCTCAGATGCTGGGTGTTGCCGCCCTGATGATGGCTGCTTCTATTTCAGTAGGTTTTGTGGCATCGCGCACCGCAGCAAAAATTGCGCGTAATCTTCGCGAACGTCTCTTTGAAAAGGTCGTTTCCTTTTCTGATGCTGAAGTGCAATCCTTCTCGGCGGCGTCGCTTATTACGCGTGGAACAAATGATATTCAGCAAATCCAGATGGTGCTTGTGGTGCTTTTGCGCATGGTTCTTTATGCGCCCATTCTTGCAATTGGCGGCATCATCATGGTTTCGCAAACTAATCTCGCTATGAGCTGGATTATCGTGCTGGCGATTGTGGTTATTGGCATAGTGATAGCGCTTTTGATGGCGCTCGCATTGCCGAAATTCAAGATCATGCAAAAACTCATTGACCGCGTTAACTTGGTTTCGCGCGAAATGCTTACAGGTATGTCGGTTATTCGTGCTTTTGATAGACAGGAATACGAAGAGGCGCGTTTTGATGAAGCAAGCACGGCTTTGTATAAGACTCAGCTATTCACCAATCGCGTTATGACTTTCATGATGCCAACCATGATGCTGGTTATGAATGGCGTTTCTGTTTTGATTGTCTGGGTGGGCGGATCATATATTGACTCTGGAGTAATTCAGACAGGCGACATGATTGCGTTCATCACCTATTCGATGGTAATCGTTATGTCGTTTTTGATGATTAGCATGATTGCTATTATGTTGCCGCGTGCAGACGTTGCAGCTCAGCGAGTAAACGAAGTACTGGACACCGAAAACAGCATTCATGATCCTGAAGAATCTCAGGTAGAAAAGCTTGATAAGAATGCGAAGGGTTTGTCGGTCGAATTTGACAACGTAACGTTCGCTTATAACGAAGGAAGCGATCCTGTTCTTAAGGATATTTCATTCGTGGCGGAGCCTGGTAAAACAACGGCGATCATTGGTTCGACGGGTTCAGGAAAATCTACCATCATGAAACTAATTGAACGCTTCTATGAGGTGACCCAAGGTGCTATTCGTGTCGGGGGTGTAGACGTTCGCTCCATGAAACAGCACGAATTGCGTCGCGAGCTAGGTTATGTTCCTCAAAAAGCATTTTTGTTCTCTGGAACGATAGAGTCGACTATCGCTTATGCGAATGAAGATATGGACGAAGATCGCGTGCGGAAAGCTGCGGATATTGCGCAGGCAACAGAGTTTATTACCGCAAAAGAGCAAGGCTTCGAGTCGGAGATAAGCCAGGGCGGCACTAACGTTTCTGGCGGTCAACGTCAGCGGTTGTCTATTGCGCGCGCTCTGGCAAGCGATGCGCGCGTCTTGTTGTTTGATGACAGTTTTTCAGCGCTTGATTATGCAACCGATGCGCGCTTGCGTCATGCTTTGGCTACTGAAGCTGCAGGTAAAACAGTACTTGTGGTTGCGCAGCGAATCGCGACGGTCCTCAACGCGGACAAAATCTTGGTTTTAGAAGATGGTGAGCTTGTTGGCTCAGGCACGCATAAAGAGCTGTTGTCTACTTGTCCGACCTATAGAGAAATCGCTCAATCTCAATTGTCGGAAGAGGAGCTGAAAGGAGGTGTCGCGTAAATGAAGGAGCAGATTAAGGGAAAGAAGAACGCTGAAGAGCTGAATAGTAAGCACGGGTCAAATGACGAAACGGCAAAGCATGGGTCAAATGGCGAAGCAGCAAAACGCGGGTCAAATGACGAAACGGCAAAGCACGAATCGAAGGGCGAAAAGGTAAAACCCAACAAGCAAGGAGCACATTCAAAAGTGCATTCCGAATCGGGCGTGCAGACGGATAACGATTCTCCCATTGCGGCTCGCGCAGGAGCAGGAAGGCGTCGTGGACATGGTCACGGCCCTGGTGGTCCTCACGGCATGATGCCAGGCGAAAAGGCAAACGATTTTAAGGGCTCCATGAAAAAGCTGATTCAGTTCATGGGTCATTTCAAGATTGCCATTGGTGTGGTGTTCGTTTTCGCGATTGCCTCAACCGTGTTTAACATTGTGGGTCCTCGTGTACTTTCTACTGCAACAACGGAATTATTCGAGGGTATCGGTGCGAAGATTGCAGGTACGGGAGGCATCGACTTTTCTGCGGTGGGAACCATTTTGCTTATCACTTTGGGTTTGTATGCATTCTCATCGGTTTGCTCGTTTGTACAGGGCTGGTTGATGACTCACGTTACGCAGCGTACGACGTATCTTTTGCGTCAGAAGATATCCCAAAAGATGGACGCTTTGCCCATGGGTTATTTTGAGCGCACGAGCACCGGCGATATTTTGTCGCGTATCACCAACGATGTCGATACGCTAGGCATGAATCTGAATCAGGGAATTACAACGCTTATCACTTCGATTACTACCATAATCGGTGTATTGGTAATGATGCTGAGCATGAATGTGTTTATGACCTTGATTGCGCTTCTTGTCATTCCTCTTTCGGCGATTCTGGTAAAAGTGGTGGTTGGACGAAGCCAGAAGTATTTCCGCATGCAGCAAAATCGCTTAGGGGCAATTAATGGTCAGGTCGAGGAAACTTTTTCTGGTCAGGCGGTAGTGCGTGCTTTCGGGAAAGAAGAAGAGACTCTTGAAAAGTTTCGCAAGACCAATGCCGAGCTGTATGAATCGGCGTGGAAGTCTCAATTCTTATCGGGCCTCATGATGCCCGTGATGAATTTCGTGAGCAATTTAGGTTATGTTGCAGTTGCGGTTGCAGGTGCGCTTTTTGCCATCAATGGGCGTATTACGGTAGGCGACATTCAAGCGTTTATTCAGTATGTAAAGAATTTTACGCAGCCTATTACCCAGCTGGCCCAGGTGTCAAACGTATTACAGCAGATGGCAGCTGCTGCTGAGCGCGTATTCGAGTTTCTGGATGCTGAAGAGGAAGCTCCTGCAGAGGCAAAGGTTTTAGCGCGTGAGGTTGACTGCGATGTTGAATTCGATCATGTTCGCTTTGGATATGACCCCAACACGCCTATCATTAAAGACTTCTCTGCCAAGGTTTCCGAAGGTCAAACAATTGCACTGGTTGGTCCGACAGGTGCGGGCAAAACAACCATGGTGAAGCTTCTTATGCGTTTTTATGATGTGAACGGTGGATCTATTCGCATTGGGGGACATGATGTGCGCGAGTTCGATAGGGATGATTTGCGTTCGTTGTTTGGCATGGTGCTTCAAGATACGTGGCTCTTTAAGGGTTCGGTTCGCGAAAATATTCGATACGGACGACTTGATGCATCTGATGAAGAAGTAGAGGCAGCAGCTAAAGCGGCTTTTGCCGATACCTTTATTCGTACGTTGCCCGGCGGATACGACATGGAAATCAACGAAGATGCAAGCAATATTAGCCAGGGACAGCGCCAGCTTTTAACCATTGCTCGTGCGGTTTTGGCAAACCGCCGAATGCTCATTTTGGACGAGGCGACTAGTTCGGTTGATACTCGTACTGAAGAGCGAATCCAGATGGCAATGGACAATCTCATGAAGGGACGCACGTCGTTTGTTATTGCTCATCGTTTGTCTACTATTCGAAACGCCGATCTTATTTTGGTGCTCCATGAAGGCGACATCGTAGAACAAGGTACGCACGAGGAGTTGCTTGAACGTGGAGGTGCTTACGCGGATTTGTATAACTCCCAGTTTGCTGAGTAAAAGTGTGCCCTATAGGCTGATTCAATAAAGCCTATAGGGCACGTCTGTACGTCTTAATAAATAAGATGGTTTTATTTTGCTTTACCCTGATTTGCTACCGCATCAATCTTTGCTGCGATGGTTGCTTCGTCTCCTACATAGCGCTTATCGAGCACATTGAAATCTTGGTCAAAGGTGTACACCAGAGGTACGCCAGTGGGGATATTTACCCCAACAATTTCGTCATCCGAAAGCTTGTCGAACTGCTTAACCAAAGCACGAAGAGAATTTCCGTGAGCAACGATAAGCACGCGCTTGCCGGCGCGCATCTGAGGCTCAATGGTTTCAGTGAAATAAGGCCAAGCACGGGCAATGGTGTCTTCGAGGCATTCAGCCAAAGGCATTTCATCTGCAGGGGCATCGCGGTAAGGGGCGAGCAGACGAGGGTTGCGCTCATCATCTTCTTCGAGCGCTGGAGGACGAACATCAAAGCTGCGGCGCCAGATCTTTACTTGCTCTTCGCCGTATTTTGCAGCGGTTTCTGCCTTGTTTAATCCCTGAAGAGCACCGTAGTGACGTTCGTTTAAACGCCAGCTTTTAACCACGGGAAGCCATTCGCGATCCATGGATTCCAATACGAGATTAAGAGTGTGAATTGCGCGCTTGAGGTAAGAGGTGTAACAAATATCGAAGTCGAATCCAGCTTCAGAAAGAGCACGACCTCCCTGAGCTGCTTCCTTGCGACCAGTATCGGTCAAATCAACATCCATCCAGCCAGTGAAAAGATTCAGCTTATTCCATTCACTTTCGCCATGACGAATGAGTACGAGCTGCATGGTATTGTCGGCCATAAGAGTCTCCATCCTTCTTTATGTATGAGTGCAAAGACGAACAAAAGGCACCGAAGCCAGCAGATACTAGAGCTTCGAGTGCATATTGATAACTTCCTCCCAGAGAGTTTTGTGCCTTTGCGTAGGTCTTATGCAGTTGGCGTTGTCTGTTTTGCCAACATACATCTTATAAGTATGACCTTCGAGAAGCTGAAAAGCTATCTTTACTTCGTATTTGGTGCTTTTGTGCGGACGGAGAGCGATGGCTTATCGCTTTACGGAAGCCCTCCCTTTTGAAATTCTGCCCTTAAAACTTCGCCTTCAGAATTTCACTTTCCATAATCCCAGTCTTCGAAATTTAGTCTTCCATAATCTTGCCTTTCAAAATTTCGCTTTCAACTTTTAGTTAAAGCGCGAATATGTGAAAAAGATTTCTTCCACTCGCCATTACTCTATTAATTTGCGCATTTAGGCGAAGGATAAACCGTTGTTAACCTGCGCATTTGGGCGAAGACAACAAAACTATCTAATTTGCGCGTTTGGGTAAAGGAAGCAAATCGCTATGAATTTGCACAGACACGAAAAGACGACAAGTCGTTGTTGTCTGCGCTTTTGAGCGTTTGTGTTTGGAAGGGATGCTATGTCACAGCGGCGTATAAAAGCTACGATTTCGATGCTTTTGGTTGCGTTGCTTGCAGTGTTTTCAATTGTGAGTTTATCTGCTTGCGGAAATACTGCAACGCCAACAGGGAACAACACGTTAAAAGTGGGTGTTCGCTCCGATATCGTTAACTTTGGCTATCTCAATGAGCAAACTGGCAAGTATTACGGTTTGGAGATAGATATTGCAAATGAAATGGCAAATCGCCTAGGGTATTCCGATGTTGAGCTTGTTACGGTTACGCCTGATGATCGAAAAGAAAAGTTGCTCAATGGAGAAGTTGATTGTCTGATTGCGTGCTATTCGGTGTCTGAATCGCGCGAGGAAAACTTTGACTTTTCTCCTGCGTACTACACCGATGCCACTTCAGTAATGGTGGAGAATTCTTCCGAAATTACTGATATTGCGCAATTGCAAAATGGAACGTTTGGCATCATGTCAGGTTCAAATGCGGGCCCCCTTTTGGCGATTAAACTCAACGAACTTGGCATTATTGGCGATGAAATTATCTCGAATACCGACGAGGCAACCCAGTACCAAGGCGCCTATGTGAAAAAGTACGCTTCGTATGCCGACCTTTCTCAGGCGCTTGAGGTTGGAGAAGTCGATGCTGCGGTAATGGACGGCAGCTTTACCGATACGTTTATCAATGAAGAACGTTCGCTCCTTGATATCAGTATTGCAGATCAGGAATACGCCGTTGCAACCCAAAAGGGCTCTGCACTAACGCAGCCCGTCGCTGATGCTATCCAAGCAATGCTTGATGATGGCGCCATCGCAACGCTTGTTGATAAATGGGACTAGAAAAGGAGTGCACTATGTCTAAAAAATTAAAGGTAAAAGCGCTACTCCTTGCAGCAGTAGTATTAGCGAGTCTCGTTGTCATGGCGGGTATTTTATCCAGCATGCAGGATGACATCTCGATAAACAATTACCAGGCTGATATTCAGCGCGAGATGGATGAGTTGCCAGGCTTACTTGAGACGGCAAGCGCAGAGCAGGAACAAAACACAGAAACGTTTGATGCAATCTATCAATCAAAAGCGCAAAGTGTTGCTTTTATGGCTCATAACAATACCGGCTACGAAGCAACTGATGCCAAGATGCTTGAATATAAAGACATGCTTTTGGTTGACAACATTATGATTGTTTCTCGTGAAGGTGAAGTACTCGCTAAAGCGCAAGATACCCCTGCGAATTTTACCTACCAGCGCTACAACGAACTTCGCAGCGTGTTTGATTCGGGTGAGCCTTCCGCAGCAATGGAGGTTACGTTTAGTGATCAAAATCAAACCTGGCGTTACTATTCGGCACGCATCGATGACAACACGATGGTGGTTATAGAGCAAAACCCTGAAGAGCTTGAGCAGCTCATTAACAATACTTCTTCGATTTCGGCGGTATTAGGTAGCATAAGTGTTGGTCAAAGCGGCTACACCTTTGCCGTTTCGGGCAGAGACTACGTGGTGTCTTACCATCCTAACAAGGAGCTTATTGGCACCGATGCGCTTGATGCGGGCATCGATGCTTCGCATTTAGAGAATGGAACATTTACCTGGATTACCTTCAACGGAGAACGTCTGTATTGTGGCGTTTCGGAAATTGAAGGAACCTATTATTTATCTGCGGTTCCCGAAAGCGAGATGATTGCTTCTCGCAATTTAACCGTAGGCGTTATCTTGTTTATTTTCTTCTCGGTCGCTGCCATTGTTGCGCTTTATGGCCTTTTCGTTATGCGAGAAGATGAAAAGCGCGGTTATAACCCAGAAAACTTCAAGACCATAGGCCCTCTGCGCTACAACAAAGCGGTTGGACGCAAAGCTATCATTCTTTCGTTTGTGGGCTTTTTGCTTGTTGCGGTTGTGACGTTTTATATGCAAACGCTCTTTTCGCTATCAGCGGAATCAGTCAGCAGTAACGAGCGTTCGTCTGACATCCAGCAAACCATTATCGAAACTAACGAGCAGGCAACACAACTTACTGAACAGTACGACGAGCGTTATCTGAATAAAGCTGAAGTGGCAGCTTATATCTTGGATAAGAACCCAGAGCTTAAAACTAAAGAAAAGTTGCAAGAGTTGGCAGATACGCTGCAGGTTCAGTACCTCTACATTTTTGATGGCTCAGGCAATTTAAGTGTTACCAACTCTTCTTATACAAATTTTGTTTTGAGTGATAATCCTGAGGATCAAAGCTACGAATTCCGCAAACTTCTGCAGGGTGTGGAATACGTGATTCAGGATCCTATGCCTGATGATATTTCAGGGGAATTACGTCAGTATATTGGTGTGTCTCTGCATGATGCGCAGGGGAATGCTGATGGGTTCGTGCAGATCGGAATTCGTTCGGATCGTTTAGAGACGCTTCTTTCGAGTGTTCAGATCGAGAGCATTCTTGACGGTGTAAAGATTGGACAAAATGGTTTTGCTTTTGCGGTGAATGCGAATGATAAGACGTTCTCGTACTATCCCGATGAGCAACTGGTAGGAAGCTCTGCTACAGCGCATGGTATGACTGACAAGCAATTACAGCCAGGCTACAACGACTTTATTACGATCGATGGCGTTTCCTACTATGCTTCATCTTTCGAATCGAACGGAAACTATATCTATGTTGCTCAGCCAGAAAACGAGTTGATGACCGAGCGCGTGCCTATTACCGTTACGACGGCGCTTTGCGGCTTGATCTGCCAAATCATTATCTTCATGTTGGTGGCATTTGAGCTTACGCGTTCGCGTTTTGGAAGAGAGAATATTCCTACGGCACCTGAGGATGATGGGAATCCCGATTCCCGCACATTTGATACCGTTTTGCCTGATGGCCGTGTTACGAAGACAGAATCTGCGACAAGTCGCTGGCTGTATCAATCGCTTGAGTGGGCAGACAAAACGCCTGAGCAGCGAGTGGTTGTCGTGGTGAAGGCTCTTATGGCGGTCTTTGCGGTTGTGGTCTTCCTGGGTGTTATTTTCAAAGATGCGGTATTCCCTGACGACTCTGCCTTTGCTTATGTTCTCAATGGTGGTTGGGAATACGGACTGAATGTCTTTGCGCTAACGGCAGTTGTTATGATTGTCTGCGTAGTTTCTACTATTACGGTAGCGATCCAAAAACTGCTTCATATGCTGGCAGGGGTATTTGGTGCTCGTGGTGAAACCATGTGCCGCTTGCTAAGTAGTTTCATTAAATATGCAACTATTATTGGCATGGTGTACTACTGCTTAATGCTTATTGGCATCGACACCACAACGCTTCTGGCATCAGCTGGTATCTTGTCTATCGCAATTACGTTTGGCGCAAAAGAGCTTGTATCGGATATCTTGAGTGGATTATTCATTATCTTCGAAGGGGAATTCCGAGTAGGTGATGTTATCCAAGTAGGTGCTTTCAACGGTACCGTTATGGAGATTGGCATTCGAACCACTAAGATCAATGATGGGTCGGGCAACGTGGTTATTATCCGCAACAGTCAGGTAAGCAACGTTACCAACATGACCAAAGAGTCTTCGTATGCATCGGTTGATATGGATATCGAATACGGTGAATCGCTCGAGCGCGTGGAGAGCATTCTTCAAGATGAATTCCCCAACATTCGTCGTCGCTTGCCCGCTATTGAGGATGGCCCCTTCTATAAGGGTGTTGTTTCCTTGGCAGATAACAGCGTAACTATTCGTGTGGTGGTTATGTGTAATGAGAACGATCGAGGACAGCTCACGCGTGATTTGCGTCGCGAGATGAAACTCATCTTTGACGAGCATGAGATTCAGATTCCATTCTCGCAAGTTGTTGTACATCAGCCTGCTGAATATAAAAAAGCAACCATCAGCGAACAGCTTCGAGCCGATAGATTCAATGATGATCAAAAAGTTGCTGCACGTGATGTTGGCAACGAGACAACCTCAAGCAAGTAAGGGTTAAATGGCAAGAACAAGCAGTTCTTGCCATTTTTTGTAACGCCTGTACCAAAGCATGGGCACCCTCAGTCGCAACGATTGGTATGATGAGCGATAACGAGAAAGGATGCTGCCATGATTACGTACGATTTTTCTGAAAAAGTGGTAGTGGTGACGGGGTCGGCGCGTGGCATCGGCCGTCGCATTGCTGAACGGTTTTATGCTGCTGGAGCAAAGGTAGCTCTTTGTAGTATTTCGAAAACAGGAAAAGAAGAATTGATGCAGGAAATCGCAGGAGATGATCGCAGCCGTATCATGGCTCTTTCGGCAGACGTTTCACGCCCTGAAGAGGTAGCTGCTTTTCTGCAGGCGGTGGTTGATGCCTTTGGAACCATTGATGTATTGGTAAACAATGCGGGCATTTATTCGAAGGAAGATACGTGTGAGGTAACGGAAGAGCGTTACGACAAGGTAATGGACGCCAATTTGAAATCAGTGTTTTTTGCCTGTCAGTGGTTTTTCAAACATCATCTTGCGGCAGGCACTACGGGAAACGTGGTGAATATTGCTTCGGTAAGTTCAGTAACCTATGTGCCTGATAATGCTCTTTATAATGTCAGCAAGGCAGGCGTGGTTACTCTTACGAAAACCTTTGCTCGCGATATGGGCAAGCACGGAATTCGCGTAAATGCAGTGGGACCAGGGAGTATTCCGACCGACTTAAACGCTGCGTTGTATGCTGATCCTCAAAAAGAAATTGAGCTGTGTGACAAAATTCCTCTTGGTCGTCGTGGCACAAAAGACGATATTGCAAATTGTGTTTTGTTCCTTGCGAGCGAAGAGTCCAGTTATTTAACGGGTCAGGTTGTTTATGCCGAGGGTGGTTGGCTGCTCGTTTAAGAGAAGTACTCTATGACCTGGGAATAGTAGAGGGGTACGTTTATGAATGAAATAAAATGTCCGCATTGCGGAAAAGTCTTTCAAGTTGATGAATCTGGCTTTGCTGATATCGTAAAACAGATAAGGGATAGCGAATTTCAACGCGAATTAGCTGAGCGCGAAAAGCTCATGCAGGCAGATAAAGAACAAGCACTAGCGTTAGCTCAATCTCAAGCGCAGGGAAAACTTCAGGAGTCTCTTGCGAAAAAAGATGCTTCTATGCAGCAAGGGCTTGCTCAGCGTGATGCGGTGATAGCGGAGCTAAAGGCGCAGATTGATGCTCTGGCAAACGAAAAAGAGCTCTATGCGCAAAATGCTGTTGCAAAGATAGAACGCGAGCGTGATACCTTAAAAGCTCAGGCAGACCAGATGCGCGCTTCACTTGAAGCGCAGCTGGCTCAACAAAAAGATGCGGCAGCTTTGGCGCAGGCCCAATTGGCATCAACGCTGAAAGGGGATGCTGCAGCAAAAGATCAACGTATTGCCGAACTGGAAACGCAGTTGGACAGTCAAAAAGCAGCCTTTATTGCCGAAAAGGAATTGGCGGTAGCACAAGCTAAAACCGAAATCGAAAAAGAACGTGATGCGCTTAAAGCGCAAATCGAACGCGAGCGAGATACCTTCAACGCTCAGCTAAACCACGAGCGCGATGCTTTTAAGACAAAAATTGAACACGAACGTGAGGCAAGCAAGGCGCAGATAGCACTTAAAGAGGCGGAAAAAAATCAGCGCGAGAATGAACTTAAAGCCCAGATGGCAGAAAAGATTCGCGCAAAAGACGAAATGATCGCCTATAAAGAGCAAGAGATCGAGCGCTATCGAGACATGAAGGCGCGCCTATCAACCAAGATGCTTGGTGAAACACTCGAGCAGCACTGCGAGATCGAGTTTAATCGTTTGCGTGCTACGGCTTTTCAGCATGCTTATTTTGAAAAGGATAATGACGCTTCGTCGGGAAGCAAGGGCGACTACATTTTCCGCGAAACCGATAACGAAGGAAATGAGCTCGTCTCCATTATGTTTGAGATGAAAAACGAACAGGATGATTCAACTCATCGACACAAAAACGAAGACTTTTTCAAGAAGCTCGACGCTGATCGTAGAAAAAAGAATTGCGAATATGCAGTATTGGTGTCCTTGTTGGAACCTGACAGCGAACTCTACAATACCGGTATTGTAGATGTGTCCTATCGCTACGAGAAAATGTATGTTATTCGTCCTCAGTTTTTTATTCCTCTTATCAGTATTTTGCGTAACACTTCTCAAAGTGCGTTGGAATACAAAGCAGAACTTGCATTAGTGAAAAAGCAAAATATAGATATCACTAATTTTGAAAACGAGATGGAAGATTTCAAACAAAAATTTGGGCGAAACTATCGTTTGGCAAGCGAGAAGTTTAAAAAGGCAATCGATGAAATCGACAAAACTATCGACCATCTTTTGAAAACTAAAGAAGCTTTACTTGGTTCGGAAAATAATCTTCGCCTCGCAAATGATAAGGCAGAAGCGCTTACCATTAAAAAACTGACGCGTAATAATCCTACTATGAAAGCAAAGTTTGAGGAGCTCCATTCGGATCCAGTGCTTAAGGCTGCTGAAGGTAGCGAAGAGTAAACCTGTTTGTTCGTTTTGCCATTACAATATTGGGGTAACAAGCAAATGCGGTAAATCTTTACGACTGTGATATCAAAAAGGGTAAAGAGGGGATTGTCGTGGCTAAAAAGGGGAATAAGAAAAAGTCAGGAAAGAAAGCAGAACAGAAGCTGATCGACGATGCTTTTCGCGAAAAGCTTGCAGCTATTCTTGCTGAAACTGCTCAGGATAAAGTAACGGACACCAAAGATTCTCCTCTTGGCGCTGCGTATCGTCGCGGTCCGGTACTTATGCGTGGTTCTATGATTCCTCAGGACAACACCACGGGCAACCTGATCGCAAGCTCTCACGATCGTCATGATACGGACTGGTTGCATGCAGACCCTTGGCGCGTTATGCGAATTCAGGCTGAATTTGTAGATGGATTTGGGGCATTAGCGGAAGTTGGCCCTGCTATTGCGGTGTTCGGATCGGCTCGCACTGAACCAACTGACCTCTATTATGAAGAGGCTGTTTTAACGGGAGCTTTACTTGCCAATCAAGGTGTTGCTGTTATTACTGGTGGCGGACCAGGCATTATGGAGGCAGCAAATCGCGGTGCTGCGCTAGCAGGTGGTACTTCGATTGGTCTGGCTATTGAGTTGCCCCATGAAGAGCAACTCAACGAGTGGGTTAATCTAGGAATGACTTTCCGCTATTTCTTTGTTCGGAAAACGATGTTTGTCAAGTATTCATCGGGAGCCATCTTCTTCCCAGGCGGCTTTGGAACACTTGATGAAATGTACGAGCTGCTTGTGTTGGTGCAAACGCACAAAGTGGCAAATATGCCTATGGTCTTGTTTGGTAAAGAATATTGGAGTGGTCTTATGAACTGGACGCAATCCATTCTTGCCGAACGAGGAATGATCGATGAACTCGATACGAGTCTTGTAGTTTTGACTGATGATCCAGAAGAGGCAGTTCGTGTGGCTCTGAGCACTACCAAGCTTAACAAGCCAAAAAAGTCATACTTATAAGGAAATTGCGCGGGCATCGTACAGACAGCGTGTAGGTCATTGCGACGGCCGTGCTTCATCAATGGTTGTCTGCAGTCTAGTTTGTGCTAGTAGCTTTATCTGCTAACGAGCGAACTACTTCAGCAGCAAGGGCAAGCCCCATTGCACAAGGAACAAAAGCATTCGATCCTGGAGTTGAACGACGGCCTTTATGTGGGGTTGTACTTCCTACGTGTGGAGCTGCGTTGTCCGCGTTCAGGGTTGAATGACTGTCGGTGCAGGTAGGTTGACCTTCTGCCACCTGCTCCTGGTTTTCCTGTTTCTCGTCTGGTGTTATTGAAGGTTCGGTTGAATAGCAGACTTTAACGTGCTCAATGCCTCGTTTTCGCAATTCTTTGCGCATGATGCGAGCGAGACGACAAACTGAGGTTTCAGAAATGTCGGCGATACGTAGGGCGGTAGGATCGGTTTTATTTCCTGCACCCATTGCGCTAATAATGGGCACCCCTGCTTTTTTAGCGCACATGATTAGCTCCAGTTTTGCCGTTACGGTGTCAATGGCATCTACGATGTAGTCATAGCATGAAAAATCGAATTGCGGTGCCGTTTCAGGCAGGAAGAAACAATCATGTTTTTGTATTTTGCATTGAGGGTTGATGCTTGCCAGACGCTTTTCCATGGCATCAATTTTGCGCATTCCTACGGTATTTTGAGTAGCAATAATTTGTCGATTGAGGTTAGTGAGATCAACCACATCATGATCAATGATATCGATGGAACCAAGACCTGTTCGCACAAGAGCTTCGCATACCTGTCCACCAACGCCACCAAGGCCAAATACTGCAACGCGGGCATTTTGCAAAGATTCGACTCCGGCATCACCATATATGAGTCGGCTTCGTGAAAACTGGTCTGTCATGATAGTCCTTTCACAGAAAATGGTGCTGTGTCATCATAGCAGGGACTAAGAGATCTGCCGAATAGTGCAACAATGTTTTAGGTAGGCACAGAACATAGGATGAATACCGTGAGTTACGAAATAGCAAATGAAGAAATAGAAACCTTTATTAGTCAAAATTGGGATGAATTTATAGCAGATGCAGAACGCTTAATTGCGATTGATAGCTCCTTGGATAAGCAGCATGCTTGTGACGGAGCACCATTCGGACCTGGTCCGCGCAGAGCTCTTGATGAAATGTTAGGGATTGCTAAGCGTTTTGGCTTTATGACTTTCGATGGTGATGGTTATGCCGGATATGCCGATATTGCTGGACAAAGCGGGCAGCAGCTTGGTGTGATAGGTCATGTTGATGTGGTGCCAGCGGGTATAGGCTGGACTTTTGAACCCTTTCAGCTTACTTACAAGGACGGGATATTTATTGGTCGAGGAACTGCTGATGACAAAATTCCTCTCTTGAGCGCTTTATATGCAGTTAAGTTTTGGCTTGAAAAGGGAATTTCTCTCAAACACGACATTCGTTTTATTGTTGGCTGCAACGAAGAAACAGGCATGGAGGACGTTTCCTATTACTTAGCCCATAATGATTCACCAGATTTTCTGTTCACCCCCGATGCGGATTTTCCTCTTTGCTACGGGGAGAAGGGTTTGTTTGGCGTTACGCTGAAGCGTGATTTCGAGACAGTAGAAGAACGTACAAACAATGCGGTAGCGTCTTTTGAAGGAGGAGTTGCCACCAATGCAGTTCCTGCGTTAGCCCAGGCGTTGGTCAAAACAACTCGTGAAGATATCGAAGAAGCTTTGAGGACTTGCGCTAATCCTGACCGTATTACCTTCGAAGAAAAAGCAGAGGGATTTTTTATTTCCGCAACAGGAGTGAGTGGACACGCTTCGCTACCGGAAGGCACGGTGAATGCGATAGGGGTATTAGCCGATTTCCTCGCGCGCTTAAGTGCCTGCTCTTCTGAAGAGCAGCAATGGTTTGCATTTGTGGCTGATTTGGCTCAATCAAACGATGGGTCGGCAGTGGGTATTGCTTCCGCTGACAAGGATTTCGGCAGCTTGACCAGCGTTGTTGGAACCATGAAGAAGATGGGTGACGCTTATATTCTTACTGACGATATTCGTTTCCCTACTTCAATTTCGGGAACTGAATTGCAAGAGGCATTTGAAAAGGTTGCTTTTCAAAGAGGAGCTTCAGTTGAAATTACGCGCAATCAAGACCCATTCTTAGTGAATCCAAACACCGCTCCAGTGCAAGCGCTTGTAGATGCCTATCAAGAAGCAACTGGTTTGGAAGTTCGTCCCTTTACTATGGGTGGAGCTACCTATGCGCGCGAATTTCCTCACGCTGTAAGTTTTGGCCCAGCAGATCCAGAAGTTATTAAGGTTCCTGACTGGGTGGGCGAGATGCACGGAGCAGACGAAGGGGTAAGCGAAGAAGCTATCAAGCATGCAATTCGCATCTATATTCGTGCGTTTGGTAATTTGGCGCAGGTCGACAAATTATCCTAGCAGGTTGTTTTGGTAAGCCAAAAGAAGAAGCAGTATTAGCCAAGAGGAATGGAACGCCAGGTTCCATAGGGTGTGGGCACGTCAATAGATGAGTATCCTACGCTTCGAGCAAACTGATAGGCATCTTCGATGTGGGCACCAATCCTTGACGCATGATGCGCATCGGATCCTACGGTGAGGGGAACACCTGTGGCCTGGAATTCACTCAGAAGTGCTTTGCAGGGATAGAAGTCTTCAAACTTTTTCATAAGTCCGGCAGTGTTTATTTCTACGCGGACACCACCCTCGTGAGCAGCTTCTGCCATTTCCTTATAGAGCGGCGTTAGATCAATGGTTGGTTGATATCCTTCAGTGCTGAAGAGCCGTGGAAGGTCAGGATGCGCCATTGAATCGAAGATTCCACTACGGGCAGCCGTGCACCATTCCTTTGCGTAATAACACCACAGAGCATTTGCTCCTAGTTCTTCCCATATTTCGGTATGCTCATCCCAGTCGATTGGTTTCTCTTGCAGGTAGTGAATAGAGCCGAGCAAAAGGGTGGGGCGATAATCGGCTTCGCCAGAAAAGGTAGCACGAAGCGACTTGAGATCATTTTCGCAGCCGTGGTACCAGTCTGCCTCCAGTCCACTAATTATTTCTAGATCAGGATAGTGTTCGCGAAGTTGAGCGACGCTTCTCAAGTAATGCTTTAGCTGGTTATGAGCTATTGAGCAGTCAATAAAATCAGGGCGCCCCCAATGATCGGTGCAAGCAATGGTGGTTATGCCTGCGCTCAGGGCTGCTTCCATGTTTTCCTTTAGGGTGCTTCCCCCGTCGGAAAAAACGCTATGAGTGTGGCAATCAACAAGTTCGATAGTATTCATGAGTTTCCTTTGCTGAATGGTGGGGAAGCCTGCATTTGTTTGCTCACTGAAGTGATGGCCCCTTATCGAAGAGACGTTCGAGTAGCGCGAAAAGCACCTCAACCGAACCATCGCTTCTGCGGTGCCCTTCAAGGAGGTTTTTCCAGATAAAAGCGCAGAGGCGGGATGGCTCAAGGGGTCCTACTAACTGTTCGTGGGGAATGGTCTTATCACGCATTAAAACAAGTTGAAGGCCTTTCTCTATATGAGCAAAATAGGAACTTTCTTCCTCGTGCGCTACGGCAAGGCTTTGAGCATCGAGAGACTTCATTTGGCCAGACCAAGTTTGCTGGAAGTGCTTGATTGGTTGCTCCATACGTTCGGATAAGCGGTGGCAGAACGAAAGAAAGTCTTCGTCTTGCTTTGCGTGTAATTCGTTTTTATCGAGGGCTTGTTCCCAGTACCGTCCGACAACTTCCGAGATGAGATGTGCTTTCGAGGGAAAATAGTTATATACCGATCCCACAGAAACAGAGCAAGCATCTGCCACCTCGCGAATGCCTAGGCCGGCAAGACCTTTCTCGCTGGCTATTGCGAAGGCGACCTCGAGGATATTGTCTTTGCTGATGATAGCCTTGTTTCCCATAGGGATCCTCTCACTTCGTTTGAAAGCCTGTATGTATTGTAATGGCGAAGTGCTGGAATAAGAAAAATATAAGGAAAGAAATAAAGAAAGAGCTTGCGCTACGAAATTTTCGATCTATTATGAACATAGTTCAATAATGAACATTGTTCAGAAAACAAGAGCAATCTTCAGAAAACTGGAGCATTGTTCAGAAGACAGGAGAGAAGATGATCTTATGAGTGTCGAACTTATTCTTGCAACGTCATCTATTACACTGGCACTTGTTTTCTATACGATCGGAGTTTTTAAAGAAAGAAAAGCAGGAATATTGCGCTTGAACCATGTTCTCTTTTTCTGGACCGGTTTGGTCTTTGATGTAACAGGAACCACCATCATGACTTCCATAGCGCAAAGTTCAGCTGCAGCGGCTGCAGCTGGTGATTTCGGTATTCATGGGCTAACAGGACTTCTTGCCATCGTTTTAATGCTTATTCATGCCTCTTGGGCAACGATCACCTATCTGCGCCACAATAAGCACGGTCAAGAGGTGTTTCATAAATTCAGCACGTTTGTGTGGCTTGTTTGGCTTATTCCCTACATTATCGGAATGCTCATTGGAATCCCGATGATTCACTTGCAGTCTACGACGGCGATTGTGATCAGTATTGTTGTGGTGGGGATAGTAGCGTTTTTGGTGCTTGCTTCTTCTGGTACCAAGAAAGGGTCATCAAAATAATTTCGCGCATTTCCGCTTTAAAATCGATTGGTTTGCGCTCGATATTGATCTTGGAAAGAGCCTGCTGAACCAGAGGATTATTCAGGCAGTTTCCTGCCAATCCAACGCCTTGGTGATAAATAACTATAAACATCTGCTCAAGATATTCCTTCTTTATTCCAAGGAGAGGTTCAATCTGATCAAAAAGTCTTATCGTGCCATCGTAAAAATTGCGCTTAAATTCTGCGAGGCGATCGACACTTACATTGGTCTCAATAATGGTGTAGAGAATATTTCCGTATTGGAAATAATCGCGATGAGCGTTAGCTATTCCTGCCCAAATTTCCGCAATAATTTCAGTGGTAAACCCGCATTCTCTTGGCAATGCAGCCATTAAAGCATCAATGTAGGCATTGTAGGAATCGCTGACAAGTGCTAAGAAAATCTCTTCTTTAGTGGTGACATATTTATACAAGTTAGCACGCGACCAGCCCAAATCGCTCGCAATCGTAGTGAGAGTGATTTCATGGTAGGGATGTGTCGCGAATTGTGCTTTAGCGACGTTTTTGATTTCTTCAAGTCGTTGAGCTTTTTGCTCGTTGCTTCTTGCTCGGATAAATTCTGTCATAACTTGCTCCAGGTACCTTATTTGTCTTCTCCACTTTAACACAGGGAACATAAAAAGTGCTAAATGCAATTCTAAATGACAGATAGATAAAAAATGTATTTACAAATTACACAATGTTACTTATAGACGAGAGACAAGTTGCTGCTGAAGGCCTTGATGCCATGGAATCTTGGATGCGCGAAATCGGTTGCGTCATGACTATTTCCGAATTGGGATGTGATGAATCCATCACATCACTTCTTGTCTTTGATTCGTTCCTTTATTGCGATTTGAAGTAATCGCTTGAACCAAGAATCAATTCCCTTTATAAATCAGAACGGAAAATGATGTGAGGGGAATTAGTGAGAACAAGATTGAAGAGAAGCTCTCGATCAGAAGTATCTACTTCCGAAGAGGCAAAAGTTAACAAGATAATTCCGCGATTTGCAATCTATGTTGTAGGCGCATTTTTAATCGCATTTGGTGTGGTACTGAATACGCGTTGCGATATGGGGGCATCAACGGTAAATTGCATTCCGTTTGTGTTTAGCGAAGCGACAGGAATAACGCTTGGTCAGGGCTGCATGATTTTGTATGCCATTGATATCGTCATTCAGATCATTGTGTTTCGGAAGTTTACGATTCGCATGGCGCTCCAGATACCTTTTTCGTTTGTTATGGGTCTGCTGGTGGATATGTATGACTACCTTATAAGCTCGGGAGTTCTCTGGTTTTTTCAAAGCCCAGATCTTGGTATGGGTATCATCATGCTGGTATTAGGAATCTTGCTCACAGGAGTAGGAGTAAGCATGATTATGAGCATGAATTTCGTGCCGAATCCTCCCGATGGCTGTACGCAGGCGCTTTGTAAAATAACGGGGCTTCCTTTTGGGCGCGGCAAGTGGCTCAATGATGGTCTGCGTCTCATAATTGCAGGTGGTCTTGGACTTATTATGCTCGGCCATATTATTGGAGTTGGAATTGGTACGGTTATCTGCGTATTTACTATCGGTAACACTTGCCAATTTGTTGATGACCATTTTGGTCATCTTTATCGTAAGGTGTATAACCCACTCGGAATCGTAGATTAGCCCAGAACGTGAAACAAAACGAGTCGTAGATTAAGCCCGAGGCACGAAAAAATGAGCCGCAGATTAGCCCGAGGCACGAAAAAAATAAATCGTAGATTAGCCAAGAGCGCGAAACAAAACGAAAAGCAAAGGGATGGGTGGCAAATCTTGTAGCTACTGCTCGTTGAACTTTTTTCGCTTGGTTATTTTTCCTGATTTGTAGTCCTCTTCAAGTTTTGCGTTGGCATCTCGTATGGCCTGCTTTAAAGCACGCTCCGTTAATTCTTGCACCGAAGATCGAATGTAAGCATTGCTTGCAACAAAGCGAGATCCTGTAGCGTTTTCGGCAAGATGCCCTGTGTCGTTTGCTTTATCTGCGCCTGTTCCAACTGGTTTGTTCGGAGAATAACCGCTTTCGAGAGAATAATTACTGCTCGGTTTTGTGGTGGAATTTAGTGTGTCATCTGTGCTATCTACATCTTTTTGGGCGACGGCATGTGCGGCCTTGCGCTTTGCGGCTTGCTCCTCTTCGATCTCTCGAGCAAATTGATCCATCTTTTCTTCGACGCTGCTTTTGATGCCAAAAAGCGTGCGTCCACTCGAAAACATAGGGCGCTCTTTACCCGTTGCCTCCATGGCAAGTAATTGTGAAATTCGCTGCCATCTTTTTTCGAAATCGTTCATGGGGCAATACTAGCACGCAGGTTTCTGTGTAAGAACCCCTAAAGTGATACTGCGGGCCTGTGAAATCGCGAATTCTCGGAGCGGGGCTTTTCTCTCATACTGCGATGCTGCAAGAATGCGAAGTTGGGGGGTGGGGTTTTCTCATACTGCGAACCTGTAAAATCGCGAAGTTAAGGCGAGGACGGGGCTTTTCTCTCGTGAGACTGGACTTTTTCTCGCGGGGGGCAGAAGACGAGCATATTCAGGATTTTTGCAATATAACCCGTTCACCGGGCAGAAACATTTCATATATGTTACTTTCCTTTTTCTCCTGTGTTACGTCTGGCGTAACACTCCAAATGGGCTTCCAAAAGGTATTACCTTTAAGGTGACTGGAAGTCTATTGGAGAGGTTGAGTATGGAAGTACGTGAGGTTTCCGCGCAAAACACCCCGAGTGATTTAGCGCATGAAGACTGCGCGCGCAATGCGACTCTCGCTCAAAATGAGCAACTGCCGCTTAATGCGTCTTGTGGTCTGTACCGTCCAGAATTCGAACATGATGCGTGTGGTATTGGCGCATTGGCACACCTGAAGGGTAAGCGCTCACATCAAATGATCGATGACGCACTGTCGGTTTTGGTCAATTTGGAACATCGCGGCGGTAAGGGTTTGGAGCATAATACAGGTGATGGTGCCGGCATTTTGTTTCAGATTCCTCATCACTTCTTTCGGAAAGAGGCTCAAAAGTATGGTAATTTGCTTCCCGACGAAGGCGATTATGGCGTTGCAATGCTGTTTTTCCCGCAGGACGCAGCAGGAGTTGAAGTTGCTAAGCGCATTTTTGAAGAAGGATGCGCTCAGTCGGGTTTGAAACTTTTGTTTTGGCGTGAAGTTCCCATTGATCCTCACGATTTGGGTTCCACCGCTCGCGCATGCATGCCAACTATTTTGCAAGCGTTTGTCTCTCGTCCCGAAGAGGTAGCACGCGGTATTGATTTTGAACGAAGCTTATATGTGTGTCGTCGTCGCATAGAGAAGACGGCAGATGCGGAATTTGCACTTAATGACAAAATCTTTTACGTATGCTCATTTTCTGCACGCACCATTGTCTACAAAGGTATGTTGGTAGCTACGCAAATGCGTCGGTTCTATCTAGACCTCTCGGATGCAGCGGTGAAAACTGCTATTGCATTGGTGCATTCGCGTTATTCGACTAATACCACTCCTTCTTGGGAGCGTGCACATCCTAATCGATACATTATTCATAATGGTGAAATTAATACGTTAAAGGGCAATGTAAATTGGATTCGTGCCCGTGAACCCAATTTGTATTCACCCGTTTTAGGGAGCAATCTTGAAGAGGTGCTGCCTATCATCAATAAAGAGGGTTCTGACTCTGCAATTTTAGATAACGTGTTGGAATTTCTCGTTATGAATGGTCGTGACATGACTCGCGCGGTCTCTATGCTGCTGCCTGAGCCATGGGACAAGAATACTGCTTTGCCTGAGCGCCGTCGTGCTTATGACGAGTATCAATCCATGATTATGGAGCCTTGGGATGGACCTGCGGCTATTGCCTATACCGATGGTAGCACCTTTGGTGCAGCGCTTGATCGCAACGGTCTTCGTCCTGCTCGTTATTACGTTACGCGCGACGATCGTTTCATATTGTCGAGCGAAGTTGGACCTATCGAGGTTGATCCCTCCAATATTTTGGTGGCAGGATGCTTGGGTCCTGGCGAGATGGTCGAGGTAGACACTAAGGCTGATCGCGTCCATTGGAACGAAGAAATTCGCATGCGCTATGCAAAAGAAAAGCCCTACGGAGATTGGATTCGCGAAGAAAAAATCGAAGTCGAAGACCTCGAAGCGCCCGAGAAGAGTGAGCCAAGTAAAGATTCTCAAGTCCCCTTTACGGTACGTATGGCAAAACTGGGGTATCACTGGGATGACGTAGATGAAGTAATTCGTGCCATGGCGGAAAAGGGAAGTGTCCCTCTTGCTTCTATGGGCATCGATGCTTCGCTCGCTTGTTTATCGAAGAAAAATCGTTCCTTTTTTGATTATTTCTATCAGCTGTTTGCGCAGGTTACTAACCCGCCCATCGATGCTTTGCGCGAAAGTCTCGTAACGTCGAGCGTGCTTTATATTGGCAATCATGGCAACCTGTTGGAGGACTCCCGTAAAGCATGTCAGCTTGTTCGTCTTGAGCAACCCTTGTTGACCAAGGATCAATTTGATCGCATTTGCGCAATTAATCGTGTTGGATTTAAAGCGCAGCGTTTTTCGGCGGTATACAAACGAGATGCACAGGGCAATGCCCTAGAACAAGCGCTTCAATCTTTGGCAGAAGAAGTAGAAGCGGCGGTGGCGCAAGGAATTAGCATCATTGTTCTTTCCGATCGCGCCGATGCAGGCGAAGTTCCCATTCCTTCGCTTTTAGCGGTTGCCGCAGTACATAATCACCTTATCAGGGTAGGTAAGCGAACTTTTGCCGATATTGTGATAGAGACAGGCGATGCTCTCTCTGCACATGACTTCGCAGCACTTGTTGGTTATTCTGCATCAGGCATTTACCCTTACATGGCTCACGAATGCATTGCTCACCTGGCACAGACCGGTCAGCTTAGCGTCTCAGCTGAAAAAGGCATAGCGAATTACAACAAGGCAGTCATGGCGGGCATAATGGCAATTATGTCCAAGATGGGTATTTCTACGGTGCAGAGCTATCATTCTGCCCAGATTTTCGAAGCGGTTGGATTCACTCAGGAGTTTATTGACTGTTACTTTGCAGGTACGGTATCTCGTGTAGGAGGCTTAGGTGTCGCTGAGGTACAGCGCGAAGAAAACCAGCGTTATGACGATGCGGTAGCGCTTCTTGCATCGCCTGCACCCGATCAGCTTCCTTCTTTGGGGCTTACTAAATGGCGACCTCAAGGTGGCGAAGAGCATCTCATTGATCCAGAGACAATTTATCTTCTTCAGCATGCTTGCCAGAAGGGCAGTTATGAAACCTTCAAAGAATATAGCGAGCACTTGCATCCCGAGGGTCGGGCAATTCGTCTGCGCGATCTGCTTGATTTTGTAACTGACCGAACTGCGGTACCTCTTGATGAAGTAGAACCTGCCAGTGAAATCGTAAAGCGCTTTAATACCGGCGCTATGAGTTATGGTTCTATTTCTGAAGAGGCGCATAAGTGCATGGCGATTGCGATGAATCGCTTAGGTGGACGTTCTAATTCGGGTGAGGGTGGCGAAGATCCGCGCCGTGAAACGCCCCTTCCTAATGGCGATTCACTCAATTCTGCTATCAAGCAAGTTGCTTCGGGTCGTTTTGGTGTAACAAGCCGCTATTTAGCGTCTGCAATTGAAATACAGATCAAAATGGCACAGGGTGCAAAACCTGGCGAAGGTGGTCATTTGCCAGGTAAGAAAGTGTATCCCTGGATTGCTCAGGCGCGTCGTTCTACGCCAGGTATCGGGCTGATTTCTCCTCCACCACATCACGATATCTATTCCATTGAGGATTTGGCAGAACTTATTTTTGACCTTAAAAATGCAAATCAAAATGCTCGCGTGTCGGTGAAGTTGGTATCCGAAGCAGGCGTGGGTACTATTGCAACTGGCGTCGCCAAGGGAGCTGCTGACAAGATCTTGATCTCGGGCCATAACGGAGGTTCGGGTGCTGCTCCTCGAGATTCTATCTGGCATGCTGGCTTACCGCTAGAGCTTGGATTGGCGGAAACCCAGCAAACGCTTGTGCGCAATGGCTTGCGTTCGCGTGTAGTTCTTGAAGCTGATGGCAAGTTGATGGATGGTACCGATGTTGCGGTTGCTTGCTTGCTGGGTGCTGAAGAATTTGGCTTTGCTACGATGCCCCTTATCGCGATGGGTTGCTTGATGCAGCGAGACTGTCAGCAAGATACGTGCCCTGCAGGTATTGCAACACAAAACTGTCGCTTAAGGAATCATTTCCATGGTAAGCCCGAATACGTTGAAAACTTCATGCTGTTTGTGGCTGAACAGCTTCGTGAAGTTATGGCTTCGTTGGGATTCCGTACGGTAGATGAAATGGTTGGTCATCCGGAGTGCTTACGCCAGGTTAAGGTAGAAAACAACTGGAAGGCAAACCTTATCGATTTATCGAGCGTGTTGGCTCCAGCGGTTTGTGAATTTGGTGCCCATATTCCTGGCGCAGCAGGTCGTCATTATTTGCCAGAGATGAAATATGATGTGGAGCTTGAAAAGACTCTGGATGCCACCTTGTTTATTCCTATGTCGGAACAGGCGCGCAAGCATATGGAGCCGGTGCACTTCCATGCGGATATCGCAAACGTAAATCGTTGCGTAGGTACCATTTTGGGCGCGACGGTAACGAAGGCGCATCCTGAAGGATTGCCTGATGGATCTATCACCATCGATTGTGCAGGTTCGGCAGGTCAAAGCTTCGGCGCGTTTTTGCCCGCAGGTATAACCATGAAGGTAACGGGCGATGCAAATGACTACTTCGGAAAAGGCTTGTCCGGCGGCATCGTTTCCGTCCATCCTTCCGATTCGGCGACTTACAAATATGATGAAAATATCATCGTTGGAAACGTGGCATTTTATGGCGCAACAAGCGGTCGCGGATTTATTAATGGCTTAGCAGGACAGCGCTTTGGTGTTCGCAACTCTGGTGCAACCTTGGTGGTAGAAGGTGTTGGAAATCACGGATGCGAATACATGACTGGCGGTATGGCACTTATCTTGGGAGAGGTCGGTCAGAATTTTGCAGCGGGCATGAGTGGCGGCGTTGCGTATGTGTTCGACGAATACAACACTCTCGAGGGTCGTTGCAATAAAGAAATGGTCAAGATTGATGCTCCTTGTGCAGAAGATTTGGATCTTATTCGTTCACTCATTGAAGAGCATGTGCGTTATACCGCAAGTCCACGTGGCATAAAGATGCTTTATCGCTTTGATTCCATGGCAAAGCATTTCAAGAAAGTTATACCTGTTGAATATGAGCATGTGCTGAATATCGTGGCAGCAGCAAAAGCTCAAGGAAAAACCCACGAAGAAGCACTTGAAGAAGCCTTTGAAGTAGTAGGAAAGGGGAACTAGCCATGGGAAAAGCGGGAGCGTACTTAGAATACGGACGCCACTATCATGGCGAGCGTCCCACTGAAGAAGCTATTCATGATTTTGATGATTACACAATCCCTCTATCGGAAGAGGAGCAGCAAATACAGGCAAGTCGTTGCATGATGTGTGGTGTGGCGTTTTGTCAGTTCGGAAAGAACTTTGGTGCGGCTCGTGTTTCAGGCTGTCCTCTTCATAATCTCATTCCGGAATGGAACGATTTGGTATATCGCGGATTGTGGGACGAGGCAGCAAAGCGCATGGTATTAACCAATCCGTTTCCGGAGTTTACAGGACGTATTTGCCCTGCTTTGTGTGAAGCTGCCTGCAACTTAGCGTATGTGGATGAAGCCACTACGATTCGCGATAATGAGCGTGCAATTTCTGAACACGAATGGGCTGCGGGTGGACCAGCTCCCTTGCCTCACCCCAAGGCAGATGCGCCTCATGTTGCAGTTATTGGATCGGGGCCGTGCGGTTTGGCTGCAGCTTGGAGTTTAACTCAGCAGGGCATTCGTGCAACCGTCTTTGAGCGTCACGATGCTCCGGGTGGCTTGCTGATGTACGGCATTCCTAGTATGAAATTGCCCAAGGAAGTGGTAACTCGTCGTATCGAGCAACTTAGGGCATCAGGTATTGAGTTTAGGCTTAATGTTGATGCAGCAGATGAAAAGGTTGCTGCACAGATCTGCACAGATTTTGATGCCGTAATAATAGCAGTAGGTGCAACTGACGCTCGTGGATTGTCTGCGCCTGGTGCAGATGCGCAAGGTGTGGTCTATGCGGTTGATTATTTGACTGAACAAACGCGCAGTCAGTTGGAAAACCGTGCTACAACTGTCTCTGCTGAAGGTCTTGATGTTGTCGTTATTGGCGGTGGAGATACGGGGACCGACTGTGTGGCTACAGCGGTACGTCAGGGTGCAAAGAGCATTCGACAGCTGGAATACAATCTTATGCCCCCTGAACAGCGCACGGCTTCTAATCAGTGGCCCGAATGGCCTAACGTGAAAAAGACTGATTATGGTTTACGTGAGGCAATTGAAACGTATGGCTCAGATCCACGTTCATATACGGCGGATACCGTAGAAGTACTGAAAGAAGACAATAGAGTAGTTGGCTTACGTATTGTTAATCTTGATTGGAGCGATGGTGCCCCGAAGCGCATGATGGATACTGAATACACTGTTCCAGCTCAGCTTGTAGTTTTGGCTTGTGGGTTTAATGGTCCTGAGCGTGGTGTTTACGATGCATTTGAAGTAGAAACAACCGAAGGTCCTCGTGTGCGCCCTGTAATGGTTGGTGAAACGCATCAAGTTTCAATGAAGGAAAACAAAACACCAAAGGTGCCCGTATATGCTGCAGGTGATGCTCGTCATGGTTCTACTCTTGTGGTGAATTCGCTTGCTGATGGTCTTCTTTGCGCGAAGGAGGTTGCGGCTGATTTGCTTCGAGCTTAGTACAGCATGCAATTATTGGCCGGGATGCCATGAGGTTGAACTGAACCTCGAGTTAACAGGGACGTCGAATGTTTCGGCGTCCCTGTTGCAGTTAGAGATGAAATTAATAGGCATGAGTCGCAGGGGTAAGTCTTGGACTATTATTCTGAAAATCCTCCAAAAGTATTTTTGAGACTTTGCTTGAATGTCTCGCGATTCATGTGCGCAATTGAAGTGGTAAGAGGGATGTCTTTTGGGCAGACGCGGACGCAATTTTGCGCATTGCCGCATGAAGTGATGCCGTCGGCGCCCATAATGGCTGAAAGGCGAACCTCTTTATTCATGGCTCCCGTTGGATGAGCGTTGAATAAACGTACCTGCGATATGGCATGAGGACCCATAAATTCATTGCGCGTGTTGCAGTTAGGGCAAGCTTCGTAACAGCATCCACAGGTCATGCATTTCGATAGTTCGTAAGCCCAGCGTCGTCTGCGTTCTGGCATTCGGGGTCCTGGTCCCAAATCGAAGGGACCATCAATATCAATCCACCCATGAATACGTTTGAGTGCGTCAAATAGTTTGGTTCGGTCTACCTTTAGGTCGCGTACAAGAGGAAATTTTGAGAGCGGTGCGAGAGTTATGGGCTGTTTCAAAGAGTCAATCAAAGCAGAACACGCCTGACGCGGGATGTTGTTGATAAGCATTGAGCATGCCCCGCATACTTCCTCGAGACAGACACTTTCCCAAACAACAGGAGTGGTAGGTTTGCCTTGGGCGTTGACGGGATTCTTGCGAATTTCCATCAAACAGGATACGACGTTCATATGAGGCCGATAGGGAATTTCGAATTCTTCCCAGTACGGTGTAGCTTCTGGTCCTTCTTGTCGTTTTATTTTGAGCCGAATGGTTTGAGAAGGGTTGTTATTCTCAGGCATTTTATGCCTCCTTCTTCGCGTGACTATAATCGCGTTTGCGGGGTTTGATCAAGGAGATATCAACGGTCTCATAGCTTAAATCGGGAGCATTGGTGTTGGCATTGTAGGATGCGAGTGTCGTTTTAAGCCAATCGGCATCGTTGCGTTCAGGAAATTCGGGCTTATAATGCGACCCGCGACTTTCGTTGCGATTGAGTGCTCCTTTTGTGATGACCTTTGCTAAATCGATCATGCCTCCTAGCTGACGTACAAAAGGTATTACCGCATTGCTCCAAGAGGCGTGGTCTTGCACGCCAATTTGATGATATTTTTCTTCTATGCTGTCGAGCTCAGAGAGGGTTTGAGCAAGATCTTTATTGTTGCGAACCACGGTTACATTCTTGGTCATGAGCGCTCCGAGTTCTTCGTGAAGGGCATAGGGGTTAATTGGTCCTGCGAGAGCACCTAACGTGCGGTAATCGGATTCGTCGTTTGCGACAGCCTGGTCGAATACCTGCGAAGAAATGCTTGCAGAACCCGAGCTAAGTCCTTTGACATATTCGACAGCAGAAGGACCCGCAACTGATCCAGCGTAAACTGCAGACAAAAGGGAATTCGCCCCAAGTCGATTGGCGCCATGCTGAGAGAAATCGCATTCACCTGCGGCGAACAATCCTGGAATAGAGGTTTGCTGGTTGAGATCAACCCACAACCCGCCCATAGAATAATGTACGCTTGGCGCTACGCGCATTGGCACTTTGCGAGGATCGGGGCCGACAAACTTTTCGTAAATATCGAGAATTCCACCGAGTTTTACGTCGAGAATTTCAGGTTTTATGTGGGATACGTCAAGATATACAACATTCTTACCATCAATTCCGAGATGCTGATTTACACAGACATCGAATATTTCTCGCGCAGCAATATCTCGAGGCACCAAGTTTCCATAGGCGGGATATTTTTCTTCGAGAAAATACCAAGGTTTTCCGTCTTTGTAGGTCCAGATACGCCCACCTTCACCACGGGCAGATTCACTAATGAGACGGTTTTTATCCTCTCCCGGGATAGCGGTTGGATGGATTTGGACAAATTCGCCATTGGCATAAAGCGCACCTTGTTTATAAACGCGTGCTGCAGCATAGCCTGTGTTGATAGTTGAATTGGTAGATTTCCCAAAAACGGCTCCGCATCCACCTGTTGCTATTATTACTGCCTCGGCTGGGAAGGAACGTATTTCCATCGAGGATAAATTTTGGGCGGTAATCCCACAGCAGGTTTCGTTATGAATGATGGCGGAGACAAATTCCCATCCTTCAAAAACATGAACTTTGCCTTCAACTTCAAGGGCTCGTACTTGTTCGTCAAGAGCGTAAAGAAGCTGCTGGCCGGTGGTTGCTCCAGCAAATGCGGTACGACGCTTCTGAGTTCCGCCAAAACGCCTTAAATCAAGCAATCCTTCTGGGGTTCTATTAAACATAACTCCCATGCGGTCAAACATATGAACAATGCGGGGTGCAGCCTCAACCATGCCGCGAACTTGGTGTTGATTTGCTAAAAAATCTCCCCCATAAATTGTGTCGTCGAAATGCTCATCTATAGAGTCGCCTTCGCCTTTCGTATCAAGTGCGGCATTGATGCCTCCCTGGGCGCATGCTGAATGAGACCGTTTGACAGGAACAAGAGAAAAAAGATTAACCGAGAGTCCTGCTTCGACAATTTTTAAAGTTGCCATTAATCCGGCAAGTCCACCGCCAACTACGGCAATCGTTCCTTTACTCATATGAAATCCTTTCAAAAAAGTCATAAGCAAATGCCAGGGAAATCAATTAGGAATGCGGGGTTTTTATAAAAAGGTCATTTGGTAAGCGAGGTACCCTGGACTGTTTGGGCTATCGATAAAGTGGTAAGTAAAACAATCAAACGAACGCAAAGAGCGCTTTCATGCTAAAAGCAGCAAAAACAAAAAATACAACGATGAGAATATATTCGGATATTTTTTGCGATCGGGGAGTAAGGGTGATGCCCCACGTGATCAGAAAAGTCCAAAGTCCATTTACGAAATGATAGACACAGCAAAGAAGACCAAGGGCAAACAAGGTAAGCCCGAGAGGATTGCCAACAATGCCTGCGACCATGGCAAAACTGGGGTCTACGCCTGTAAGTTCAACTTGAAGTTTTGTGCCGTAGATATGCCACGCCACAAAGAGAAGGGCGATAAGTCCCGTAATCCGCTGAAAGACATAGCGCCAATTACGGAAATAGGTAAAAGTGCCTACGGTAACGCTTGAAGTAAAAGCTAAATACACGCCATAGAGTGCATGAAACAATAACGGCAGGAAAATAATGAAGGTTTCGAGCACTATTTTGTAGGGCATGTGCGCTAAGAAGGTGCCTACCGTATTGTAAGGGGCGCTTCCCCAATTGGCAGAATAATTTACCAGCATATGAAAGCAGAGAAATATTCCTAAAGGAATAACTCCCGCAAAGGAATGAAGCTTGCGTAAAAATGGTGTAGTGCGATTAACCACGCGCGTTGTGTTATTCATTGATCCCCTTTTTGATGACATGCAAGAAAATGCTTAGCAAAGGACTTCAGTTAAAACATAAAAGACGCAACGGGAAAGTTTTTCGCCGAATGCTGTTTGAATAAGCTTGTGCAAGATTTATACATTCCCTCTTTGTAAAACCTATTTCACAACATAAAAAGCCCTCTGACTTGCATTAATAGGAGTATAGCGCTCTTTTCGGTTTCAAACGGAGGCAAGGTATTTTCTTTGCACGCTAAAACTGCCTAAATTGATATTTATGGGCTATGAAATGGCCTTTCGTTCTCTCGATAATGCGACGGAGTGTGTCTCAGTGTTTAATTGACGCTTTTTGTTCTAGTTGTTATACTTCATATATAACAGATATAACAGACTGGTTTTTCGGGCGGTGATCAACGTGATTATTCGAATAAATAAGATGTCTGAAGATCCGATTTATATTCAAATTCGAGAACAGATAATTGCTGCAATAGCACAAGGAGTTCTTCGCCCAGGTGATAGCTTACCGAGCGTCCGATCTTTAGCTAACGACCTGGGAGTTAATCTGCATACGGTAAATAAAGCATATGCCGTACTGCGCGATGAAGGATATCTCATCATGCGAGGCAGATCGGGTGCTTTTGTTGCTGAGCCTCTTCAGGAGTCCTGCGCAAAAGCGTCAATTGCACAGGAGCAATTGCGAGAGAAGCTGAGAATTCTTGTTCAGGAGCATAAAGCCTTAGGGGGATCAGCGCAGACCTTTTTAAGCGAGGCGGAAACGCAAGTGGCACAAGTGTATGGAGACCCTGGAGTTGCGGGCGCAAAACGAAACGTTTCTGTACTGGGACTTGATGAAAAAGGGGAGATGCTTAAGCAGGAGAGGTTTAGTAGCGGTTCTCTTTCTGGTGCTTCTCGCCTATCAGATAAGTTCCATTCGCAAGAGGGGTAGGAGGTAAGATCATGTCTGTGGGAATTGCTCTCGTTTTTGTAGTCATATTTGCCTTGATGGGATTGCTTCTTGCTGCAACCCCTTGGTTGATGAAAAAGCAAGAGTGCTTTGCGGTTACGGTTCCTGAATTTGCTCAAAACGATGCACGCTTGCGTATGTTCAAGCACCGATATGCAGCGATAATGCTCATTGTAACTATTGCCAACTGTGTAATTGTGGGAGCAATATTCTTGCTGGGAGCTTCTTCTGAGGGTTCGTCTGCTTCGGTTGGCTTTTCGACAGTATCTGCTTCCTTGTCAGAAAGCAGTACCTTTTTGGTTTGGTTTCTTATAGGGGGCTCACTTCTTCCTCCCCTTATATCTTTTGGATTAATGCTCTATTACCGTCGTAAAGTTACTGTTTTAAAAAAGAAAGAAGGTTGGGTCGCACAACGGGACGAGCATGCTGCAGTGTCAGGAGAAGGCGATATTCCAAAGCCTTTGTCTTTGAAATGGAATTGGCTTTACGTGGCGGTTATTGCCTCTACTGCATTAATTGGATTTGTTGGCTACCCTCTTATGCCCGACATGATTCCTATGCATGCTGATTTTTCTGGCAATGTGACAGACTATGAACCTAAGTCTTTTGGAGTGGTGGGGTTTCCTGTTTTTGTCCAGACCTTTATGGCAGTCTGCTTTTTGGTCTGTCATGTAATGATTCTTCGTTCTAAACAACCCATTGATCCGCAACGTCCGGTTACCTCTGCACTTGCGTATGGGATGTTTGCTCGTGCCCAAACCATGTATTTGTTGGCAGTGGGGGTACTGATTTCTGCAGCTATTGGGTTACTTTTTATGTTGTCAGCACTTAATTGGATATCATTAGGCCAAGTGGCAATTGTGATCATGGTGCTCGTAGTGGCAATCTTAGTTCCGGGCGTGATTATCTCTGTAGTATATGGCCAGTCTGGTGCGCGGATGATTCGTCGCTTGAGCGAATCGAGCGAAATTCTTTCCGACGATGATTCGTATTGGAAGTTGGGTATCTTTTATTGGAATCCCCAAGATCCAAGCGTGGTGCTGCCTGAACGCTTTGGCATTGGATGGACTTTTAATTTTGCACGTCCGATTTCCTGGCTAGTAATTGGTTCTTTTGTTGTGCTGACGATTGTTTTTGTTGCGGTAATTGGTGTGTTGGTAGGGGTGTGAAAACATGAAACGAATCTTGTTCTATTTGGCATTTGCTTTTATTCCAGCTTGGCTTTATTGGTTTGGTGTTTCATATCCATTGGCGCAGGAAGTAAACGGAGGGCTGGCATCCTCTTCGCTGCTGCAACTCTCTATTGCACCTGCAATGTTTTTCCCTGCAATTGCGGTTGTTCTCACTCGTTTGATTACTCGTGAAGGCTTCAAGCCCGCGTTTATTTTTCCGGTTGCTTTTAAGAAAACATGGAAGTTTTGGCTTTTAGGTTGGTTTGGACCTTCATTTCTTGTTCTGGCTGGTGCGGCGGTTTATTTCATATTAAATCCGAATGACTTTACCCTAGACGATGCGCTAATGATTACTACCTCTTTTGCTTCTGCGGGAATGACTGACGTAAGCGCCGAACAAATACATGCGTTAATTGCAGTACAGCTTGGGTTTGGTATTTTGGCGGGGCCCCTGTTGAATCTTATTACTGGATTTGGTGAAGAATGGGGCTGGCGTGGGTACCTGCTTCCTAAGATGATACAACGCTTCAAGATTGTACCTACTCTGTTAATCTGCGGAGTGATTTGGGGGCTTTGGCATGCGCCAGTAACAATCCTAGGGCACAATTACGGGATTGGATATTGGGGATATCCCGTAACAGGTATCCTTGCCATGTGTGTACTGTGCATCGTAATGGGAACCTTTTTAAGTTATGTGACGCTGCGTTCAGGCAGTTGTATTCCGGCGGCGTTGGCGCATGGTGGATTTAATGCGATGGTTTCAGAGGGGATGCTCTTTTCGTATACAGGCGGAGACAGCTTTATTGGTCCTATGGCAACAGGAATCTTAGGCGGTTCTGCTCTTATTGTCTGTGCGGTAATTATGGCGATTCTTCTGGTAAGAAGCGAAAGACGAGGGGAAGCGCTTATGCGCACTCGAGAGAACCTTCAATAGTTGTAATAGGGGCTTGGCAATTTTGGGTCAGCGAAGATAGATAGCATGCCCTCTTAATACGCGGTAAGATGGATAAAATTAAGCAAATACACTGCGTTTTACATGGAGCAATAATTCAAAAAGGACGCTGACATGAAAAAAATGAATCGGCATGCTTCAGATACCGTATTGATGTTTGAAGGCGGAGGTATGCGCGCAAGCTATACCTCCGCAATGGCATCTCTCTTAATGGAGCAGGGTATAACTTTTGATTACGTCTGTGGCATTTCTGCCGGCGCAAGTAATACGGTCAATTTTCTTTCGGGGGATATCCAGCGAACACGAGAGAGCTTTGTTGATTTAGTAATGGAGCCCGAATTTGGCGGGCTCTCAACTTTTTTACAAGGTAAGGGAATGTTTTCTGCTGAATGGATTTACGAAGAGACCGGCTTGCCAGGAGGGGTACTTCCTTTTAACTTTGACGCATTTTGGAATAATCCTACTCCTTGTGCAATTCAGGGCTTTGATCGTGATACGGGAGAAACGGTCGTTTGGCACAAGGAAGATATGGCGACGTTGAAAGATCTCATGGTTCGCGTTCGCGCAAGCAGTACCTTGCCTTTTGTTATGCCCGCAGTCCATATTGATGGTCATGTATATTACGATGGCGGATTGGGACAGGGCTCAGGAATTCCTTTGCAGCTCGCGCTGGATTCAGGCTGCTCTCGGATTTTTGCCATTTTGACACGTCCGAAGGGTTTCAGAAAACCTGCTCCTGACATTGGTCGTTCTGCTCGCATGATTGCAAATAGCTACCATAAATATCCCTATGTACGCGAAGCGCTGCTGACGCGCAATGAGCGCTACAACGCTGAGCTGGAAAAGCTTGAGCAGCTTGCAGCAGAAGGTAAGGCTTATATTGTTTATGCCGATAAAATGGCGGTCGAAAATAACACTACTGATATTAAAAAGCTACGTTCGAGTTATTTTGATGGGTACAATCAAGCGCAAAAGGAATTTCCTCGTTGGCTTGAATGGTTGGGGATTGAATAGAAACAAATTGAATAGAAACACGCCATTTATAATTCTTTGTTTGCCGATAATTGAGTAGAGGGTGACAAGAGCCTATTGTGCTCTGCCGCCCTCATTTTGTTAATAGTTTCAGCCTGTTGAGGGCGCGAAGCGTTCGAAACAATGAAGTATCCGCTATGCGGGTGATCAGCAATTAATGACTTCAGCTTACTGAAGATGTGAAGCGTCCAAAACAACGAATCATCCGCTAAGCAGATGGATATTGTTTCTTAAAACTACGCCTTAAGCGGTCGGTTTGGATTTTGACACATTTTAGGCTCGTGTGTATTTTTGTGTTTGATCGTTTCAGAATAATATTCCACAAATGTGAAGTATCTTATTTAAAAAATAAACACTAGTATAGAAAATGTTGTATAAATTCATGGAGCTCGAAGCGATATTTAGAGATTCGTGAATTTGAGAATTGTTTTTAAATTAATTTTATGCACACAAGACCAAAATGTGGCAAAACTTGCAATTCGCAAACATGAAAGTGCACGCAAGCTGAAAATGTGGCAGATGTAGTGACTGCTTTGATGACGAATTTGCCGATTACAGCAGCGGTGGGCCTGGCGATTACTGCGGCGGTAGATTTGGTGGTTGTTGTAGCCGTGGTGGATTTAGGAGTCATTGCTGCAGCGATAGGTTTGCTGATTGCAACAGCGGCGGGCCTGATGATTGCTGCGACGATTTCTGTACCAACCTGCTAAAAACAGCAACTTTAGACGCTAGAGAGATCTAACACTAGAGAGGCCTTACGCTGGTGGGGTCTAATACTAAAGAGTCGTATATCGCAAGAGGGCTAAAACCTCACGGTCCTACATAAAGGTAATGCCTAGCAGCTCAAATAAACTTCCCCAAGCTACCCCTATAATAAGGAGCCCGACAAGAATAAAAATGTTTTGTCGAAGGCGATGATTTTCGCTGAAGAGAACAAGAATGCCTACTCCAGCAGATACGAGTAATCCTGAAATCATTGCTCCCGTTCCCAGCATGCCATCAAGATAAAGCTGAGTGATGACTACGCTTGCTCCGCAATTAGGAATTAAACCTACTAGTGCAGATCCAAAAATGGCAATTCCAGGATTCGTTGCTAAATAATTTGTAATGACATCCTCGCCTGCAAGCTCCATCACTGCTACGAGTGCAAATGAGATGAGATATACAATAATGGTCACCTGAAGCGTATGCTTAAGCGCACTTATCAGGATATCTTTCCAGGTGCTTGATTCTTCGGAAACGCTGCAGCTGGGATTGTGGCAGTGATGATGAGAAAAGGGCTGTTCGAGCTCTGTCCCGGTGAGGTGATGGCCATGGGGGCAGGTGCAAGAAACGGGATTATTGTGTGAATTGGCGCAGGAGATGGAATGCTCATGGGAGCAGGCGACTCCGACTTTGCGCTCATGTCCATGGTCGTGGTCGTGGGCATGCCCATGCTCGTGCTCATGCTCGGACTCATGTTGGCGATCATGTTCGTGTTCGTACTCGCGATTTTCCGTGTGGGTGCAACTAACGCCATGACCAAGGTCACGTAAACGTTTCTCTTCATGCTTTACTTCAGACCTAACGCGTAAGCGCAAAGCTCCATCAATAGCGAATCCCATGATCATGCCAATAGCAATTTTTGTTCCAATTATCGAAAGCATAATAAGGGGATCAACTTGCTCGGCGATAAACAGAGGAAGCATTTCGTCTGAAGTAGATAAAAATACTGCAAAAAGGGTGCCAAGCGTAATTGCGCGACTAGCATAGAGCGCAGAACCTGCAGCGGAGAATCCGCACTGGGGAACAGCGCCCAAAAGAGATCCTACAAAAGGACCAGCTATGCCAGCTTTTCGTACTAGGACAGCTGCTTTATTGCCTGCCTTATGTTCGAGAAGCTCAAGCAGAATATAGGTAGCGAGCAAAAAAGGAACCAAATAGATGGTGTCTTCAAAAGCGTGTTCGAGAAGGTGGGGGAGAAGTTCCATTTATTAAGCCTCCGCATCTTTGAGGCATTTTTCGCATAAGCCATACAGTACGGTTTTGGCTGGATTAATGCGCACATGGTGATGTTCAATGACGTGCTCATAGAGATGCTGAAGCTCTCCACAGTCAATAGGAGAAAGATCGCCGCATTGCTCGCATTTTAGAAAGAAATAGACATTCTCGGGCGAATTTTGCAGATAGCGATAACAAACTCCATCGATGCCTTCGATGACGCAACGTGTAATAATGCCTTCTTCTTCGAGGCGATCAAGGTTGCGGTAAATCGTCGCGGTGCCAACTTTCTCATGTCGGGCTCTGAGGGCTTCGGTTACGTCTTTGATAGTGATAAAAGAGCCTTGATGCAGGCGAATGCAATCGAGAATCAATTCTTTTTGTTTAGTTTTATATTGTCGCGGAGACGACATCCTGCTTCTCCTTCGCAAGGTTTAGGTGCAAAAATGAAAACGATTCTCATTTTATGGAATACCGAGAGAGAGTCAACGAATTTGAGAAAGTTTCTCAAATTTAAAAAAGACGAGGATTAACCACAAAACGGCTGATTAATTGGAAAAAGCCTGACTAACTTCGAGCTTAGGGTTTGGGTAATGATCGTATTTGGCTACAAGAATTAAGGCTTTTTTGACATGTTTGTGATGCCTTTGTGTGATAATTGTGAATATAAGAAGGGTAATTCGTTATTAAAAGGTTGCTTAGCAGTCTTTTAATAAAGCTAAAAGGGTGGATCTTCTTTGTGGTAAGAAGATTTCTCCTATTGGAAGGGGAAGCCATGGACGAAAAAGATAAGAATATCCTGCAGCCTCAGCAATCGGGCGAAGAAATAAAAGAAACATCTCAACCAGCTCAGCCAGAACAGGCGCCGCAGCCGACTCAGCCTGCACAACCAGTTCAGCCTGATCAGGCAGTAGAGTCGCAGCCAGCGCAACCTGCTCAACCAGCGCAACCTGTTCAGCCCGCAGAGTCAGCTGCACCAATGCCGCAAGTTCAGCCTCAGCAGCCAGCCGAACAACCAGTCCAACCTATTCAGCCTGATCAGCCAGCGCCGCCTTCTGGTGAGCCTGTACAGCATCCGACATCTGAGGTCCCTGCAGCACCAGTGACGCCGCAACCCGCACAACCGGAGCAGCCTCAGCCAGCGCAGCCCGCACAGCCAGCGCAGCCGGCTCAACCCGAGCAGCCTACTCAGCCATACTCAGGTACTCCACAACCGCAGCCTGCTGTTCCGCCACAACCTGGCCAAACTCCAACGCAGCCAATGCAACCTGGCGCTGCGCCTCAGCCAACACAGCCAACGCAGCCAATGCAACCTGGCGCTGCGCCTCAACCACAGGCGGCACCTCAACCACAACAACCTGGCGCTGGATACGTACCACCTCAACCAACATCAATTCCTGGTGCAGGTGTAGGGATGAAGCCTAAGGGCACGGCGGCTTTGATTTGCGGTATTATTTCGATCCCTGTCGCGTGGTTCAGTCCTCTTATTGCTGTGATTTTGGCGGTAGTGGCTATTGTTCTCTCGCGTCGTGCCGTAAAACAAACAGGTAAAAACGGCAAGACAACAGGCGGTTTGATCTGTGGCATTGTAGGTATCGTGTGCGCCATAGTGTCGTTTATTATCGCTATGGTTTTGTCGATATCTCTTATTGGTGGTTCCTTAAGCGGAACAACGCAATCATCTTATTCGGGCAGCACTTCTTCCGAGTCGACAAGCGACCTTACTGCTGATGAGCAGGCATGCTACGATTTGGGCATTGCGAAACTTGAGCAGCTTAAAAATCAAGACGGAGAAATTGTTACCTATCTTGCCACCGAGCTTGATCAGGGGTTTGAAGAGAGCATGGGTGTAACTCATGAAGACCTGGGCACCAATTCGGAAGATTTGGCTCGCTGGATGCTTACTGATTTCAATTACACCTATGACGGAGTTTATGTAGACGAAGAAGAGGGTACGGCAACTATGTACGCCGATCTCGAAATGCGTGACTCCTTCTTATTCATGAACAACTTCTACGATTTGGCAAATGATTTTGTTAATTCAGGAGAAGCTGAATCGATGACAGCCGATGAAGCAGCGCAGCGATTGGGCGAATATTACAAGCAAGCCATGGATGAAACCACTGACATGACGAGCTACTATACCGCAATCGATTTTGTTAAGAATGCTGATGGCACCTGGTCTGTTGACGAGGACGCATGGAATGACGAACTGGGCTTTATGTTTGGCATTTATTAATCCTTGTCTTAGTTCTTCTGTTTAGGCACAACTGCCGCAAGAGTAATTTCTTGCGGCAGTTTTTTATGGTTCTTCCCTGGAATCTCGATGCTTGTTTCTTGTATGCTCTACGAACAGGCAAGGTACGTACAAGTTAGCTACTATAATCTGAATACAAGCTCGAAAGAGTAACCGCAAGAGTAACAATAGCTCGCAGAGAGCACGAACGTGAACTGAAAACGCTTAAAGAGGCGTACTCAGAGAGGATACGAATTCAGCTCGTATGCAAGGAAAACATCAAAAACAATCAAAGCTACAGGCTTCTTTTATAGACAAAGCGCGTCAAATGACGCAAAAAATTACTTCTTCTCTTCCCGGCACTTCTCGATCTGAATCGCAGGAAGAATCTTATGGAGGGTCTGCGCGTATTCAGGCAGATCAATTTGGCAATAGGAGAAGACAGCGAAGAGCTCCCCGCAAGCAAAATGTAATAAAGCGGGTAGTAAATCGTTGGTGTAATCGTTTATTAGGTGTCGTAACGGAAGGTTCTTTTGACCAAGAGGAAGAATTTGCTTCCCATAGAACCTCAAGGGATTATATCTGCAACACTATCGGCACGGGTGCATGGGGAATGGTATTCCCCTTTTTGACCATTGTAGTTACCCAGCTCAGTGGCACCGAGCAAGCGGGCATGTTTTCTATGGCTTTCATCATCGGCACCTTGCTGATGATTGTGGGAAATTACGGTGTTCGCACTTATCAGGTGTCCGATATCGGAGAAAAGCACTCATTTTTTGATTACCAAATCAATCGCTGGATCACCTGCATCATTATGATGCTGGTAGCTTATGGGTACTGTTCCTTGCGTGGTTATGATCCAAATATGTTCAGCATCTGCATGGCGGTTTGTACCTACAAAATGATAGATGGCTTAGCCGATGTGTATGAAGGGCGCTTGCAGCAGATGGATAAACTCTATCTCGCGGGAATTTCACAAGCGTTTCGTTCTGTTGTTGTCTTTGTTGTATTCTCGTTGGCGCTGCTTATTACACGAAATCTAGTGGTAGCAAGCATCGCTATGGCGGTAGCAGCGGCATTGACTTTTGTGGTACTTACGTTCCCTCTTGCTCATTTGGAAACACCCCGTTCTCGAGGAAGAAGCTTGGCCAGTATTGCGGCGCTGTTTAAGCAGTGCTTCCCCGTATTTATTGCCCTGTTTATGTATGCCCTCATTGATAACATGCCTAAGTTTGTCATGGAGGGTGTTCTTTCTTACGATAATCAGCTGTATTTCAACGCACTGTATTTCCCTGCGCAAGCGATCTTGTTGACGGTGGGATCTATTTATAAACCACTTCTTGTTCGTATGGCTCAGATGTGGGCAGATGCCGAAAAACGTCGTCGATTCGACTTGGTTATCTTGGCGATTGTCGCGGTGGTTATCGTGATTACCTTGGCGGTCATTTTCGTGATGGCAACCATCGGTATTCCTGTTATGAGTTTTATGTACGGAGTGGACCTTGAACAGTTCCGCGGTTTGAGCTATATCATGATAGCGGCTGGCGGTGTAACTGCAATTATCGACTTTATTTATCAGGTAATTACGGTTCTCCGACGTCAGAAGTCAGTTATGAAACTTTATGTAATAACGTTTGGCTTCTCGCTTTTTGTTCCTATTCTGCTTATCGACTTTACGGGTTTGCCTGGTGCGGTAATTGGGTACCTGATTGTAATGACCATTTTGCTCGTGCTGCTAGTGTGGGAGTACGCCAGTATCCGTTGGGAACTGCATCGTCATCCCGAGCGGGTTGAGGAAACTTTGGCAGGTGAAGAGGCAGCAGCGCGTGCTTATGAAGAAAGCGTTGCTGGTACTCGGGCTCGTCGCGCGAGAGAGACGCGTAACCAAGGAACGGAAGCTTCGAGAGCTTCCCATGTAAGGGGAGTGCCTCAAGTGCCTCGTTCGAATGAGTTTTCCGCAAGGCACGGTTCTCATTCGGCCAATGAGAGGCGAATTCCTTATGAAAGCCGCATGCAAAGCGAAGAGCGTATTCCAGGCGAAGAACGAGTGCCAAGTGAAGCGCGACTGCGTGCTCGTCAGGAACGCGAAGAGCGAAAGGCTCGTGAAGAAGCGCGTATTCGAAGGGTGCGCAGGGCTTACGATGGTGTACGAGGAAGTGCTGATCGCGCCAGCCAAGCAGAGAATCAACATATGAGTCGCAATCGTACAGAGTCTGGTGATTATACCGAAATTGTTGCATCGATTGATGACGACTTTAATGAAAAAAGGCGTCAGTAACGAAGCCGGTAATTCGCTCTTGTTGATCCTTGTAGAGCTTTACTAACTGTCTTGTTTTTCAGTAGGGGATAGGTGCTTAGCTTCTTTTGATTCTTTTGAACCCTGAAGAAAGAGAGGCGCAGCAATGCTGGTGTACAAAGCAAGCCAAGCAAGAGAGACGCAAAATCCTGCGAGAACATCGGAAGCATAGTGCACTCCTAGATAAATACGGCTTACACCGATGAGCAGAATAATGAGTGAAAATCCTCCACAGCAAGCGAGGCGCATAGTTCGATCTTTTTCGTAGTGCCAGACAAGCCATACTAATAGGCCGAAAAAGGCCATTGCAACCATGGAATGTCCTGAAGGGAAACTAAATCCCGTTTCAACAACAAGGTTTATATCTTCTGGTCTTGGGCGTTGAACTAATTCTTTTAAGATGACATTAAGAAGCACCACGAGTACGAGATTTAAAGCGCAAAACATACCGGGACGCTTGCCGGGAGCGAAGGCGACAATAACGAGAAGAAGCACAAGAAGCGAAAGGGGCGTAGCAAGTGCTGATGCGCTCTCCATAAAGGGCGTAAGCCAGTCGCTTCGTAAGTTTTCTACGAAAAAGGCACGTGCCAGACGATCAAGAGTCATTAGATCGCCTTCAAGAACATCATCAAGAAGCTCCACGAATAAAATAACGCAAATACATATAATAACTACGCGTTTTTGTTTTATTACGAGTGCTTTGAAACGAGAAAAAAACGAAGAGGACACCATTTATGCTCCGTTATCTAAAACTAATTACGCATGAGCAACAGATGCAATGAGCGCTAGAAAAGCTACTCTTTCCCTTCAAGCGCCCTGATGTCTGCATGGGTGGCACCAGAGGCAATGCGCCCTTGAAAAGCTGCTCTTTCCGATAAAGCGTAACAAGGTTTGCAAACTACTTTTTACAAGTGCTGCTTACTGTAACAAATTGTTTGCTGCTCTCTATGATTTTTCCAAAAACCGCCAAAAATACGACGGTGCCAAAAAAGACAGAGTAAAAACTTGAATAGTAAAAAAGTTAGGAATACCTTTGGACAATTCCAAAACACTTGTGGCATTTTGCGCTTCGCGAGATTGCGGTTAGCGTGGTTCTGCTCCATGCGGTGCGGGACATAGCGCCAAAGGGTTCTTGGAAAAACTGTCCCCGAGTTTTGAAAGGATGATTCATGAAGGTATTAGAAAAAATCAGCGATTATGCTGGAAAGTACATGGCAATCATTGCCCTCTTAGTAGCAATTATTGCCCTGGTCTTTCCTGGTCCTGTTTCTTCGGTGATTAAGACAAGCTATGTAAACATTCTTCTTGGTATCGTCATGTTTGGTATGGGTATGACTTTGACCCTTGGCGACTTCAAAGTGGTTTTCACCAAGCCAAAGGCTGTCATTACGGGTATTTTTGCCCAGTTCATCATCATGCCGGGCCTTGCTTTTATTTTAGTCACTATCTTCCAGCTTCCTCCTGAGCTTGCGGTAGGTGTTATTTTGGTGGGCTGCTGCCCTGGTGGTACAAGCTCGAATGTTATGACCTATCTGGCAAAAGGCGACGTAGCTCTTTCGGTAGGCATGACCGCATGCACTACTATTATGGCTCCTATCGTGACACCTCTTTTGGTACTGCTTATTGCAGGTCAAACGGTTGATGTTGCTGTATGGGATATGTTTATTTCGATTGTTCAGGTTGTTCTTGTTCCTATTGCAGCGGGCTTTATTATCAATAAGCTTTTCGAGAAGTTCGCAAAAGAATTTTCTCGTGTGCTTCCTCTGATTTCTGTAATCGGTATTTCATTGATCATTATGGCAGTAGTAGCAGCAAATGCTCAGAGCTTAATGAGTGTTGGTCTGCTTATTATTGTGGTAGTAATGCTGCACAATGTTTGTGGTTACGCTTTGGGTTATTTGGCTGGTCGCTTGTTGGGATTAAATAAAGCTCAGCGTCGTACTCTTTCTATTGAGGTTGGCATGCAGAATTCTGGTTTGGCAACTTCTTTGGCAACTGTTCATTTTGCTACTATGCCGCTTGCAGCGGTTCCAGGCGCCGTATTTAGCGTGTGGCACAACATTTCCGGTGCAATTTACGCAAACATTCTTGCTCGTTCTGCTGGCGATGATTCGGTTGCAAAGGCTGATCTTGAAAACAAGATTGAATCTGGCGAGATTGAAAAAGAGGAAGCAAAAGAACAGAGCAAGGCTCAGTAGATCAATTTTTAATAAGCCAAGGCTTGACAGACGCAAAGGTTTTTTGAACGATTCCGGGATTGATGGCCATCAATCCCGGAATTTTTATTTTGTTTGGGTCCTCAAATTGTCTGGATCTTCAAATCGCCTGGGGATTTAAAATGTTTGGGTTCTCGAATCTCCCGATGATTCAATACGCCTAGGGATTCAAATCGCCCGAGGACTCAAAACGCCTAGGGATTCAAATCGCCCGAGGACTCAAAACGTCCGAAACAAGAACTAGCTGTAGGCGGTTACGACCAGGGATGCTATAAAAGTATCGGATTTGCGCGTTTATCGAAGTTACGCGCTTGCGAGCAATTCGCCTAACTTTTCGCACTTGGCTGCATCTTCGTCGAAAGGATAATCTTTAGCGATAGCATTTCCAATGACATGAACCCCTGCTTCTTCGGCGCGTTGCAGCCAGTATTCCATCCATTCTCCGTTATTCCAGTCATAGGATCCAAATAGGGCAGTAGGCATATCTCCCAGCAAAGGCTCTATTTCATCGTACAAAGGAAGAAATTCCAAGTCCTCAAGTTCTTCGTCTCCCATAGCAGGGCAACCAAAGGCGATTGCGTCAAAGTTGTCCAATTGATCTGCGGTAAACGAAGAGCAATGGATGATTTCTACCGTGGCGCCTGCTGCTTCAGCGCCCTGGGCGATAAGATCTGCCATGGCTTCCGTATTTCCTGTGCCGCTCCAATAGACGATTGCAACGTTGTTCATATGTGTCTCCTTCAAGAAGAGGGATAAACTGCTCTTCAAAAGCACTCTGTATAAAGAGGTTGAGATGCTTTAACTAGGGTCAGTTTATCGATTATGTTTACCAAGGCTAACTTATAGGATAAATCCATAGGTGAGTCAAGAAAAAACAAAGCAGAACTAAGTAATCAATTGATTCATCGTTTGATTTGTTTTGCTTATTTCATCTCGTTTTGTATTTGATACATACCTATTTCAAGGCGCGTCGCCATGCGCGAGGGGTGGTTCCTACCTCGCGTAAGAAAGCTTCACTAAAACTAGAGGCACGAGGGTAGCCTACCAAGCATCCTATTTCTGCCATGCTTAAATTTGTATTCCCTAATAAATCGCATGCTTGAGCGATACGGTAGGAACGAAGATAAGAACCAATACTGCATTGGGTTGATTCCTGGAATGCGGCGCACATCTTTGAACGACTGACATAAAAAGTTTCTGACAAGGTGTCTAAAGTTATATGGTGCGAATAGTTAGTACGAAGATAATTTTTTATGTCTTCTACAAGGTCTTGGGTGCTTTTGTGAGTGGCGCCGGAAACTGCGTAGGGTGCCAAAAGGCTGATAGCTTCAAATACTTTTGCTTGAAAATAGAGAGTTGAACCAGTAAGGGTTGCTCGGGATGGTTCAAGTGTGCGCAATAAGTTTTTTAATTCATCGGGCAGCATAGCTGCTTGAAGATTATTCATACGTTCGGGTAGATCCCTAAACTCACCTGGATAACGCGCTTCGAGCTTCTTAAAAAACGACGGAGTGTAACTGATGCTTATCGAATCGTAAGGAATTTGGGCTTCAAGGGTGCACGAGACGCATCCGCCCTCACTAGAGAAGGTGCAAAGATTCTCTAAGGGGCGGGGGTGGTCTATTGTTAGCTCCTTGGAGGCTTGGACGGTTGCTGCAGATGCGGAACAAATGCAACTGTAAGGAGTCGGGTGTTCTTCGAGTGCTTTAGGTTTGTTAAGCACAAGATGGTGTGCAGAAATGAGGCAATCCCCATCAAGATCTGCAGCCCATACATAGCCTTTTCCGATCTCAGGCGAAACGGTTCCAATTATTCCGCAGGAAACGCTTCGGGCAGAGATATTGAGTTGCTCAAGTTGCGGCTCGATAAAAGTTCGAAGTGGTTTAGTGATTTTATCTGCGAAATCGCTCATAACAAGAGCACTTCCTTTTGCTTTTTGCTAACTATTTTCGAAAACGTCCGAATATTTTTCTTAAGAGATAAGCGGTTCTTTCGTCATGATAAGTTACCCATGTCTAACAATCAAGAAACTGGAGGTGAATATGAGTAAAGAAGATAATCAAAAATCAGGTGAAAAGCGCGGAAACATAACGCAGCTTCTCGATTTTGCGGGGAATCGCAAAATACTAACCTATATTGGCTGTGCTCTTTCGGCTCTTTCTATGCTTGTGAGCTTTGCTCCTTATCTTTGTATTTGGTTGGTGGCGCGAGACTTGCTTGCAGTAGCGCCAAATTGGAGTGAAGCTTCAAATATCGGGAACTACGGATGGGCTGCTCTTGTTTTCGCGATCATCTCTATTGTTCTGTATTTTGCGGCGCTTATGTGCACTCACCTAGCGGCATTCCGTTGTGCCTCGAACATGCGCAAACAAACGACAGAACATCTTATGAACACCGCCTTGGGATATTTTGATATTCATGCTTCGGGTGCGCTACGTCGTGTGGTGGACGGATGTGCTTCTGAGACTGAGGGATTGTTGGCGCATAAGATTCCCGATACGGCAGGCTCTCTTGCCATGATTGTAGGCATGCTTGTTTTATTTTTCGTTTTTGATTGGCGCTTGGGGCTTGTCTGTCTTGTGCCGGTAATCATTTCTATTTTGTGCATGTTCTACATGATGGGCGGGCGTGGTATGGAGTTTATGACTAAATACCAAGACGCTTTGGTGCGTATGAATCAATCGGGTACCGAATATGTACGCGGCATTCCGATTGTGAAAGTGTTTCAGCAAACAGTGTATTCTTTCAAAGCTTTTTATGATGCCATTCAGGATTTTAGTCATATGGCGCGAGAGTATGCCGTTACTTGGTGTCGTATACCTCAGTCGTTGTCTTTGACCGTAATTAATGGCGCAATAGTGTTTCTCATTCCGATTGTTTTGCTTTTATTGCCCGGGGAGACAAATTGGGGCGTTTTTATTGCTGATGTGGCATTTTACGCTATTTTTACTGCCATTATTCCCACCGCTATGACGCGGGTAATGTTCATGTCGGAAGCCGCTCAGGTGTCTGTTGATGCACTCCAACGAGTTAAGGGTATTTTGAAAGCACCCATCATTGAGCCTGTTTCGGAAGGAAAGATGCCCGTTGATGCCTCAATTGTTTTCGATAGAGTTTCCTTTGCTTATGAAGGAGCCGATCGAAATGCTCTCGAGGAAGTAACCTTTAGCGTTCCTTCGGGCTCAACTGTTGCCTTGGTGGGGCAATCAGGTAGCGGAAAGTCTAGTGCAGCAGCGTTGGTTCCACGCTTTTGGGATGTCTTGCGGGGAAGCGTGTCTGTTGGCGGAGTAGATGTGCGTGCCGTTGATCCGAAAGTGCTCATGGATAAAGTTGCGTTTGTGTTCCAGTCTAATCGCTTATTCAAGCAGAGCATTTTAGAAAATGTTCGAGCATCACGCCCCGATGCGACGCGAGAAGAAGTCCTAGAAGCACTTCACGCAGCTCAGTGTGACGACATTATTGCAAAGCTCCCAGAGGGCATCGATACGGTTTATGGCGCAAAAAATGTATATCTTTCTGGAGGCGAAGTGCAGCGTCTCATGCTAGCTCGTGCCATTTTGAAACAGGCAGATATCGTAGTTCTTGATGAGGCAACTGCGTTTGCGGATCCCGAGAATGAAGCACTTATCCAAAAAGCGTTCAACAAGCTTACTCAAGGAAGAACGGTCCTTATGATTGCTCATCGTCTTTCTACGGTGCGAAATGCTGATTGCATCGTGGTTCTCTCTGAGGGCAGGGTAGCAGAGCAGGGCACTCACAAAGAACTCCTTGACCATAGAGGACTGTATGCGCGCATGTGGGCAGATTACGAGCGCGCGGCAACGTGGAGAATTGCGCGTGAAGAAAAGGCGGTGAGCTAAATGCTGAAAGAAAAATACGCCTTAACCGACGAAGGTGTACGTAATGTACGGCTTGGAACGGTATGGACAGCGGTGGCTAATCTGATAATTTTTATGGGTATAGGGCTTTTGTATATGCTGATGGATGGTGTGGTTGCCGCCTATACTCAAGGCGATGCCATGCCTAGTTTATGGGGCCCTATTCCTCTGATGGAACAAGCTGGGCTAGGAATTCCTTTTTGGATTCTGCTCGTAGTATTTATTGTGCTTTTACTGGTTGCAGAATATTACGCTTACTACTACCAATACGGAGTTATATACAACGAAAGCGGAAGACAGCGTATTGGCTTAGCTGAACGCTTACGTAAGCTTCCCTTGTCTTTTTTCGGAAAGCGTGATCTGGCTGACTTAACTGAAACGATCATGGGTGATGTCAAAATTACCGAACATGCCTACAGTCATGTCTTACCTGAGTTGTATGGCGCTTATGTAACTTTGGGCATTGCGGCTGTGGGGTTGTTTGTTTTTGACTGGCGACTTGCTTTGGCGGCCTTATGGAGTGTTCCCGTTGCTTTTATTCTTCTGTTCGCGAGTAGAAAAATGCTTTCTCCTCTTATGCGAAAGACGCGCCTTAAAAACCTGCAGGTATCTGACGATATTCAGGAAGCTTTAGAGTGCGTACGTGAAGTGCGTGCAACAAATCAGGTTGAACGTTATTTAGAGGGAATAAAGCATGATATTGACGCGTCGGAAAAACAGACTATAAAAGGCGAGCTGGTGACGGGGATCTGTGTGAACGGTTCTCAGATTGTGCTTCGCTTAGGTTTGGCAAGTACGATTGTTGCGGGCGCTGCCTTTATCCTCGAGGGAAGCTGCACGTTTATGGTGTTGTTTTGTTTCTTGTTGGTGGTGTCTCGTATATATGCTCCTTTTGATCAAGCGATGATGCTTATTGCCGAACTATTTTCAGCACAAACAGCAGCAGCTCGTATGAAGTCGTTTTATGAAGAGCCAATAGCGGTAGGAGCAGAGCAGTTTGAACCTCAAGGTCATACCGTGGTATTCGATAAAGTTTCTTTTTCTTATGGTAAGGGTGCGGAGGAGCAGGTGCTGCATGAGGTGAGTTTTAGCGCTTGCGAGGGAGAAGTTACTGCGTTGGTTGGCCCGAGTGGAAGTGGTAAATCTACGTGCTCAAAGCTTGCAGCACGATTTTGGGATCCTAGTGATGGCCGAGTTTTGGTTGGCGGCATAGATATTTCTACGGTAGATCCTGAAGTGCTGTTGAAGGATTATGCGGTTGTATTTCAGGATGTTTTACTCTTTGACGATACGATTAGAGAAAATATTCGTTTAGGGAGGCGTGATGCGACCGATGAGGAAGTATTAGCTGCTGCACGGGCTGCAAATTGCGATGAATTTGCGCTTCGTTTATCGCAAGGATATGACACTCCTATTGGCGAGAATGGTACCAAGCTTTCCGGAGGAGAACGTCAGCGTATCTCCATTGCGCGTGCATTATTAAAAAATGCACCTATCGTTTTGCTTGATGAGGCGACGGCGAGTTTGGATGTGGAAAACGAAACGCAAGTACAAGAGGCACTTTCGCGATTGTTGGTAGGAAAGACTGTAATTGTGATCGCGCATCGCATGCGTACGGTAATGAATGCGGATAAAATTGTGGTGCTCAAAGAAGGTCGTGTAGTTGAGCAAGGCACTCCGGAGATTCTTATGAAAGACGATCGTGGTCTGTTCAGGCGAATGGTGTCACTGCAAAACGAAAGTGCACAGTGGGTAGTTTAGGATTGATTATTGCCTTGGGTTGTCGTCTGAAATGCGGTACGCATTTACTTTAAATCGGAAATTTTGTCTTGTAGGCTGATATTTTGGGTTTTAAACACAAAAGGGCTTGTAGGCAAAAAGCCTGCATTTGGGTTACAAATGCAAAAAGCCTACACCTGAGCTGCAAACACAAAAAAGCCTGCACATTTGTGCAGGCTGAATTCTTTGGTAGCCTCGACCGGATTCGAACCGGCGATCTCCGCCTTGAGAGGGCGGCGTCCTAAACCGCTAGACGACGAGGCCATAGATGCTTAGTGGCTGGGGTGGAAGGAGTCGAACCCTCACAGACGGAACCAGAATCCGTTGTACTGCCATTATACGACACCCCATCGGCTTTCCCCGATGCTCGCGTCGCGTTTCCGTAACGCTTGAGCGCGAGTGAATATATTAGAGATGAGATCCCGGTTCGTCAACCCCTCTTCCCGACTTTTTTGAAAAAAGTTTGCGAGAAGAGGATCGGAGGCGAAAAGCGAAGGCGAAAGCGGGGAAAGCCGCGCCTCGAGAGCGCGGCGAAGATGCGGTGCGGTGTGGGTCGGGACGCAGCACGGGTTCGGAGCAGCATGGCCACGGCGCGACGTAAGCGCGGCGAAGGGCAGAGCGCGGCAGAGGCACACCGCAGTGCCGCACGGCAGGGATGCGACGCGGTGCGAATCGAGGCGTGACGTGGGCGCGGTGCGACAGGACACGGCGCTGATGCAGTACGGGATGCGGCGGGGGCACGACGCACGCGGTACGTCAGGGACGCAGCACGGCAGGAGCGCGACGCGCGCAGGCGCCAGAACGCTGACAGGATCAGCGGTGCGCCCACATGTGGTCGAGCGGACCGGAGCCCCTTCCCAGGTCGAGACCCGTCGACAGCGCGCCGCGCACGTACTCCTTGGCGTCGGCGACCGCCTCCTCGAGCGTCTTGCCCTGGGCGAGGCCCGAGGCGATGGCGGAGGAGAGCGTGCAGCCCGTGCCGTGCGTGTTGGCGGTGTCGATCCGGGCGGCGCGGAACCATCGATGCGAGCCGTCCGGCAGGACAAGCACATCGTCGGCCGACGCTGTCCCGTGCCCGCCCTTCACGAGCACCGCGGTCGCTCCCCCCTTCGCGGCGGCGCGCTCGACGATCGCGTTGGCCGCGCGCAGCATCGAGCCGTCGTCCACCACCGGGAACCCCGCCAGCACCTCGGCCTCGGGCATGTTGGGCGTCACGATGTCGGCAAGCGGGACGAGCGCATCCGCTAGGGCGGAGACAGCTCCCTCGTCGATGAGGCGCGAGCCGCTCGTCGCGACCATCACCGGATCGACGACGACGTTGCGGGCGCGATGCGCCGAAAGGCGCTCGGCGATGACCTCGATGATCTCCGCCGACGAGACCATGCCCACCTTCACCGCGGCGGGCGGGATGTCCTCGAACACCGCATCGATCTGATCCGCGACGATGCGCGGCGTCGCCTCCATCACCGAGCGCACGCCGAGGGTATTCTGGGCCGTGAGCGCCGTGATGGCGGTCTCGGCGAACAGCCCGTGCGCGGCGATCGTCTTGATGTCGGCCTGGATGCCCGCGCCGCCGCTCGAGTCCGAGCCCGCGATGCTCAGGACGGCGTTCATCGGGATCCCCCTTCGTCCGACAGGTCGACGACGAGCCCGTCCATGATCTGGTTGACCGTGCGCATCGCGCACATCTGGCCGCACATCGTGCAGGTGCCCTCGTTGGACGGCGGGGCGCTTTCGAAATAACGGCGCGCCTTGACCGGATCGAGCGCCTCGGCGAACATGCCCTCCCAGTCCACGCGGCGGCGCGCATCGCTCATGCGGTTGTCCCGGTCGCGGGCGCCGGGGATCCCCTTGGCGATGTCGGCGGCATGCGCGGCGATCTTTGTGGCGACCAGGCCCTCGCGCACATCGTCGGCGTCAGGCAGGCGCAGATGCTCCGCAGGCGTCACGTAGCAGAGGAAGTCGGCCCCCGACGAGGCCGCGACCGCCCCGCCGATCGCGGCGGTGATATGGTCGTAGCCGGGCGCGATGTCGGTGACCAGCGGCCCGAGCACGTAGAAGGGCGCGTTATGGCACAGGCGCTTCTCCATCTTCATGTTGGCGGCGATCTCGTCGAGCGACATGTGGCCGGGACCCTCGACCATCACCTGCACGCCCGCGTCCCACGCACGGCGCGTGAGCTTGCCGATCTCGATGAGCTCGGCGATCTGCCCCGCGTCGCTGGCGTCGTAGGTGCTGCCCGGGCGCATCGCGTCGCCGATGCTGATGGTGACGTCGTGCTCGTGCAGGATCTCGAGCACCTCGTCGTAGTGCTCGTAGAAGGGGTTCTCGTTGCCCGTCGCCTCCATCCAGGCGAAGATGAGCGAGCCGCCGCGGCTGACGATGTTGGTGAGGCGGCCGGTCTCCTTGAACGACTCGAGGACGCGGCGGTTCATGCCGGCATGCACGGTGACGAAGTCGACGCCGTCCTCGGCATGGCGGCGCACCACGTCGAGGAAATCCTCGGCGGTGATGGTGATGAGCGCCTTCTCCAGATAGCCGATCGCATCGTACATCGGCACGGTTCCGATCATCGCGGGGGACTTCTCGATCAGGCGCGTGCGGAAGCTCTGCGTCTTGCCGCTGTTGGACAGGTCCATGATTGCCTCGGCGCCCAGCTCGAGCGCCACGTCGACCTTGCGCCACTCCTCCGCCTCGTCGGCAAGGTCGCCCGAGATGCCCAGGTTGACGTTCACCTTGGTGCGCAGGCCTTCGCCCAC
>ERZ772812.157-NODE-157-length-72969-cov-5.602971_pt1 | contig 72969 bp, 59 predicted proteins | sample MGYA00511343_ERZ772812 | MGnify/ENA primary metagenome ERZ772812 (study PRJEB29015, sample SAMEA2737706) | human gut metagenome | biome: human gut; feature: human-associated habitat; material: faeces | place: China | collected 2012 ...
CAAAGCCTTCCCACTGTTCAAAATCGATCATTGGAACCTCCTTGCTCCATTCTATGCGTTGGTTAGCATAGCCTAACTATTGAGCCTTTGAAAAGCCGCTCCTTGTTGGCGGCTTTCTGGGGGCGGACTGATCGGAGCAGCTCTGAACAAAAATTTGTCAAAGCGCCTCCTTGGACACACTGCACCCTTGAGAACCGCCCTGCTGCCAAAAAGCAGCGGCGAGATGTGGAGTTGCAGTGCTGCATGAACTATAATAACAAAGATATCGGTCAAAAGCAAGAGGAAACTGATGGATTTTGCACAGCCTTAGCCAGCTGTGTCTGTACAGGGTGCACGAATCGGGCAGAAAAAACTTTACTGCAAAAAAGTTTCGGAAAATTTTCAAATAAGGGTTGACAAGACTAACTGCGTATGGTATTCTGTTCTCGCAACGAGGTTAGATTAACCTAACCGCTTGAAACGCGTTGCACCAGAACAGCAGAGGTACCTGCAATGCTTCTGCGCAAAACTCAAGTCTGCTATAGTGGTTAAGCTATATCGGACGTCAGGTTTGTCGTGGCGAGGCCACTCCATCTTGCTTGCGCAAGACCACCTTGTGGCTTAAAAGCCTCACTGGGGCTTTCATTGCTGCGCAAACGCCAATTCCTCCATTCCATTCTCTTTTTCAAAAGGAAGCTGCAGCATGGTTTGCTCTGCGGCCTCCGGCGCGGCATTCGGTGTGATTGGTACCGCACCAAGTGCAAAAGAAAAACAAAAACGGGAGGAAAAATCATGAGAACGAACAAAACAAGATTTTTTGCGGCTGTTATAGCCGTAATTATGTGTCTGTCGCTTCTGCCGACGGCGTTTTATGCCGAGGACGGTGATTTGACCGTTTCGACTGTCGAAGAGTTCGTCGCTTTCCGCGACGCGGTAAACGGCGGCAACACGTTTGAAGGAAAAACAGTCACTCTTAACGCAAACCTCGCGCTTGAAGGCGCGTGGCTGCCTGTCGGCACAGCGTCCGCTCCTTTCCGCGGCACGTTTGACGGCGGGTATCACTACATTTCGGGGCTGTCCGTTGCGGGCGGTTCGGAACAGGGACTTTTCGGCGTCGTAAAGGGCGGCACCGTCAAAAACCTCGTTGTTCGCGGCTCTGTTGAGGGCACATCGAACGTTGGCGGCATCGTGGGCAAACTCGACGGCGCAAAAATCGAAAACTGCATGAACTCCGCAGCCGTATCGGGCGGTTCTGCCATCGGCGGCGTTGTCGGATATGTTAACGGCGCGTGCGTTATCGAGGGCTGTGTGAACACAGGCTCAGTCAGCGGCACAACAGGTTATATCGGCGGCGTTTCGGGGCAGCATTGGCGTGCGGGTGAGGTTCGGAACTGCTATAACACGGGTCGCGTCAGCGGTCCCGCAACCGTCGGCGGCGTTGTCGGCGGACATAAAGCGGCAACGACCGTTGTAGAGAACTGCTTCAATGCGGGGACGGTCACAGACACCGCAGGCTACGCAAACAATATCGGCGGAGTTCTCGGAGCAAACAGAGGCGCTTGCGCCAACTGTTTTGTTCTTTCGGGATACGGCGATGCGACAAAAGGTGCGACCGCTGCCGACACGCTTGACGCTTCCACACTCGGCGCTGCATTCGAAAAAGGCGAGACGCTTCCCGTACTTGCGTGGGAAAAGAATATCTCGACCGAAAAGCCCGTAAAAGCGGGCTTTGTTGAAAGAACCGCGCTCTCCGCCGAGTTGGCTTCTTATATCCGCGCGGCAGTCGAAAGCGCAAAGAAGCGGGCGGGCGTTACGGATACGATGCTCGGCAATCCCGATTATCTTGCGGGCGTATCTTCCACCGCGACCGACTGGCTTGCTCTCGGTATGGGACGTTTTGCATCCGACGACGGCAAGACGCTTATTGACGACGGCAACGGATATGAAGCGTATCTTGACGCGATGAAAACTTATATTGAAACAACTTATGCCGAAAACGGCGGCAAACTGCACCGCGTAAAAGCAACCGAGTGGCACAGAGCGGTTGTTACGATATCGGCGCTCGGCGGCGATCCGACATCTTTCGGCACATATAACGGCGCTCCGATAGACCTGATTGCGGACGGCAGTTATAATTGCGTTATCTCCCGCGGTCCCGGTGCGCAGGGCTTGAACGGCTGGATATGGGGACTTATCGCCATGGACGTGACCGACACGGTCGTGCCCGCAAACGCGAAATATCCCCGCGAGAGATTTATAACGGAAATTCTTAAAACACAACTGACCGACGGCGTAAACGGCAATGAGTTCGGCGGTTGGGTGCTCGGCGGTTACGGTTCGTCTTCGGATGTGGATATGACAGCAATGGCGTTGCAGTCTCTTGCTCCGTATTATAACGACGAGACAGTTTACACTTATACAAACGCCGCGTCCAAAACGGAAGTCAGCCGCACCGTGCGCGAATGTGTCAACGACGCGCTTGACCGTCTCGGCTCGATGATGAACGAAAATGCGGGATTCACTTCATGGAACACAGAGAACTCCGAAAGCATCGCGCAGGTCATCGTTGCTCTTTGCGCACTCGGCATAGACCCCGCAAAAGACGAACGATTCGTGACCGACGGCGGTAAAACTCTGCTTGACGGAATACTTAAATTCAGAACCGATGACGGCGGCTTCGGTCATACGCTCAATACCGGTTTCAACTCCATGGCAAACGATCAGGCGACTTACGCGCTTGTTTCTTACTGGCGTTTTGAAAACGAACTCCGTTCGCTTTACGATATGCGTCTTTCGCAGTCCGACCCCGTCAAAGCGACTGTGTCTGCCGCGGTTGAGGCTATAAACAATATCCCGTCTCCCACGGACGAAAACTATAAGGCGGCTGTAAAAACCGCGCTTGAAGCGCTTCGTGCCGTTCCCGAGAACGAGCGTACATACGTTCGCAACGGCAACGCACTTTTTGACGCGCTTGACCGCGTGGGCGGCGAAAACAATCTCGATAATTCCGAAAAATACATAGTCGGTATCGAGGTCACCGCGCCCGCCAAGACCGAATACGAAGAGGGCGAAAGCCTTGACACTGCGGGTATGACCGTTACCGCCGTTTACAGCGACGGCAGCAGGGAAGCCGTTAACGATTATAAACTGCTTGTTTCCGACCCGCTTGATACGGACACTTCGTCCTTCACGGTCCGCGTCGGCGTTGACCGCGTAACGATTGCGATAAAAGTCAACGAAAAAATGCCGTGGAGCGGCGCGGGAACGGAATCCGACCCGTACATTATCGCAACTGCGGACGAACTTTGCGCAATCTCCGATAAGATTGCCAAGGGCTATACTTTCAGGGGCAAATTCTTCAAAATGACTTCCGACGTCGATCTTGCGGACAGAACATGGACGCCGATAGGCACATCGAGAACACAGTTCGACGGTACGTTTGACGGCGACGGACACAAGATTGAGAATCTGACGTCTCCCCGCAACGGTCTTTTCGGATATGCGGGCACAAACTCCGTTATCAAAAACGTCGGTGTCGCAAGCGGCACGATAGGCTCGCCCGACACATATCTGAGTTGGCTCGGCGGCATTGTCGGTTGGAGCAACGGCGCGGATATAATCAACTGCCGGAACGGCGCGACCGTATACGCTTCCGGTTATTCGGGCGGCATTGTCGGAACGGTTCGTGACGGCGGCAAGAGCGTTATCGAGGGCTGTTACAACGACGGCAGGATCATCGGCAAAAACACCGCGCTGGGCGGAATCGTCGGACATATAGACACCACCCGCGAACAGGGCGGCACAAACGTGGAAGTAACTGTCCGCAACTGCTATAACATCGGCGCCGTCAGCGGCGTCAGCGCTGTCGGCGGTATCGTCGGCAAGGCACAGGACGGACATACGTTCGAAAACTGCTACAACGCGGGAGATGTGACCTGCACTTCCGAAAAATACGTTGCGGGCGGCATCTGCGGCGAAACGACATACGACAACACGTTTACAAACTGCTTCTTTGACACCGCAAAAACTTCCGTCGGAGACAACACGGACAAGACCGTGGGCAAGACTTTTGAAGAACTTCGTTCCGACGAAACGCTGAAACTGCTCGGTGACGCTTTCCGTCCCGATGTCTGCGGCATTAACGGCGGACTTCCCGTTCTTGCATGGCAGATAACCACGCTTTACGGCGACGTGAATTTTGACAATGAGGTGGACATCACCGACGCTATGCTCGTTTTCTATCACGTTGCGAAAAAAGAGGCTCTGCCCGAAACCGCGCTTGCGGTGGCGGATTTCAACGCCGACGGAGAGACCGACATCGCCGACGCGATGAAACTGTTCTATTTCGTCGCGAAGAAATCGACTTCCCTGTTTGACTGATATAATAATTTATATTTAATCTCAACCCGTCCCGCTCCCGAAAGGGGCGGGACGGCAGGAGTATTTTATGAAAAGAATGAAAAGACTTATTGCTTTTATCTTTTGTGTCTGCATTTTTGTTTCCGCGTTCTCCGTCGCTGCGTCAGCCGCGTCCCCGACGCTTGAAACCACGCTCTCCGATAACTATGTTCAGCGCGGAAGCCGAAAAACGTTTGAAGTCCGTGCGCGTGACGCTTCGGGCAAAAAAATCGGTTCCACAGTTCTTTTGAACGGCGAAAACGTGGCTCCGACTTGGGACGACAATGAAAAGACTTCGTACACCCTCATTTTTACGAAAGAGGGTGAAAATACGGTCGTCGTTTCGGCTGTCGCGGGACAAAAAACGCTTTCAAAGACCTACAAAATCAAATATGTAAAGGCAAATAAGGGCGAAGTTACGGGACACGCCGTATGGAGCGTTGAAGCGTTTACCTTGGGCTGCGGTTATATCGTCAAGCCCGTTTCCGTTCCGATATATGAGGGCGAAACATCCGCCGACCAACTTCTGCGCCTTCTGAAAAACAACGGTTATACCGCATATTACGGAGGCTCTTCTTCGTCGTCTTTCTATCTTGCGTATATCGCGGACGGAGACAAGACCGCAAAACGTTTCAACGGCTATAATCGCGGCGAAAGTCCGTCTTACCGGAAAAAACTTGATTTGAATGTGAATGTGCCCGAGATTCTCGTTCCTCATCTGAAAAAGACCATGACGTTTTTCGAACCGAACGATTACGCCGAAAACTGGGAGGGCTTTCTCGGTGAATTTGTGCTGACGAACGGCTCGGGGTGGATGTATTCTGTCAACAACGTTTACCCCAACGTCGGCTTTGCGGACACATATCTTTCGGACGGAGACGTTGTGCGCGTCCGTTTCACGCTCGGTTACGGCGCGGACATCGGCGGTTTCGGCTCCGTCGGAACGGATATCCCCAACACCGAAAATCAGCCGACGGGCGCATACTTTGCCGTGGCAAACGGCGACAGTCTTACCGTTTCCGTGGCGCGCGCCCTTGCGTCAAAATACAAAGACCGCGAAAATGTTGCATCTGCTCTTTCTGCTGCGGTGAAAACGCTTGAAAAACTCAATGCGTCGCAGTCCGAAATTTCGGCGGCACGCGGCAAACTCGAAAATGCGCTCTCTGCACCGTCCCCTGACAGGACGGACGCGACCGCGCCGACCGACCCGCTTGAAGACCCGACTTCCGCAGACAAATCGGACGCTTCGACTTCTGCTGCGGGGACGGAGGATAACACTTCCGTTTCTCCGACTTCGGCTGACGGAGAAGCCCCGACTTCTTCCGCGCAGACAGCCGAAAAAGGTGAATCGGTTTCGACCGAAAACGGTGATTCCGAAAACGGCGGCGGGCTTGCTTTGCCCGTGAAATTCGCTGTCGTATGTGCGGTTTTGATTCCCGTCGCAATTCTTGTCGCGCTTATCATTTTCAAAAAGCGCGCGTCGCGTAATACGGAGAAAAAAGATGAAAAATAAACTCGTTTCCTTTTTTCTCGCCGTCTGCGTTTCGGCTTCGCTTTTTGCCTGCGTTCCCTCTTTCGCGGCGGCGAACAAGCCCTCTTTTCAAGAGGTCGCAAACGGCATAATATCATGGAAAAAATCCGATGTCGGCTCATCTTCGGACGGCGTTCTGATGAACGGCAAATACCTCGAACTTGCGGGCACTACGCCGGGGGATTGGTACGTTATCGGGCTTTCGCGGCTCAATGTCGCGGACGCTTACGACGAATATCTTGCCGTTCTGCGCGACCGTGTAGAGGAACGTTATTCCGAGCCGGGAAAACTTAACAGCGTCAAGGCTACGGAGTGGCACAGAATAACGCTTTCCGTGCTTGCCGCGGGCGGCGACCCTACGTCTTTCGGTGTCTGCAACGGCGAAAAGATAGACCTTGTTGCGGACGGAACGTATAACAGAGGAAAGACGACCTCTCTCGGCAGACAAGGCATAAACGGCTGGATATGGGGGCTTATCGCGCTTGACTCAAAGCGTTACTCCGTTCCCGCTGACGCTTATTACACCCGCGACGATATAATAACCGAGATTTTGTCCCGCCAACTGCCGGACGGCGGCTTTGCGTTGAGCGGCGCTGCTTCCGACCCCGACCTGACTGCCATGGCATTGCAGGCTTTGGCACCTTATTACAATTCCGAAAAGACATATACATACGAGCAAAAATCGATTGAAAAGACCGTGACAAAGCACGTTTACGACGTTATAGACGAAGCTCTCGGCAGACTTTCCGAATTGCAGCTTGACACGGGCGATTTCAAAAGTTGGGGAACGGAAAACGTCGAAAGCACCGATCAGGTTATGGTGGCGCTGTGCTGTCTCGGTATAGACCCTCTCACGGATAAACGCTTTATCAAAAAAGGGAATACTCTTTACGACGGTATTCTGCGTTACAGAATGAAAGACGGCGGGTTCGTCCATTCTTACGTTTACGACCCCGATAATCCGTCCTCGCTTCCCGACGCGTCAAATACAATGGCGGGGGAACAGACGCTTTACACCATGGCGGCGCTCATTCGCCGCGAAAAAGGCAGCCGCACTCTTTACGACTTCCGCTCCGAGCAGAGCGCGGAACTTAAATCGCGCATTTCGTCCGTTGAAAACAAAATTGCTTCTTTCGGCGCGAACACCGACGCAAAAGCGCTCAGATCGGCGCTTGCGGAATACTATTCTTTGCCCGAGACAGAGCGTTCCTATGTCTATTCTTACAGACATCTTTCGTCGCTTGCGAAAGCAAAGAATATCGACGTTGAAAAGATCGCCGCAGAGACGCCCGTTGTCGAAAGCCCCGAAAAAGACGAACCCGACGCGCCGCTGCTTTATTTTACTGCATCCGACCGTGCCGCGGTTGACGCGCTTCCCGAAAAACTTTCGACCGAGCAGTACGTCACCGTCACAACGCTGTTGTCCAAACTCGAACGCAGCGAAGATTTTGACGGCAAGGACTTATATCTTGAAAAACTGACGCGCGCAAAAACGGAAATAGCGGCAGTTCAGGCTGAAATAGACGCGCTGAACGCCGAGATAAAAGAAAAACTGTACCCGTTTGAGAAAACGTCGCTTGCGGATAAAAAGACCGTTGACGATATAGTCGAACGCTACAACGCGCTTGCCGATTATGACAAACTCAAAATAGAACGTTGGGAAGACGTGATAAAAACAAAAACGCGAATAGACAATCTGCTCCGCGCGCTTGTCATAGCCGCCGCAGCCGTTGTTCTTATCGCCGCGCTTGCCGTATTCGTGGTGCTTCACGTCCGCAAACGCAGGCTGAAAAAGCGCCGTGAAATGGACGAACTCCGCGCCGAATACGAAAACGAGGATTCGGACTGACCGAACTTGTGCCGAATATATTCAATCTAAACTCACATTTGCACAGACAATAAAATCCATATCGGCACAGCCGAAAACAAGGAAAGGGGAGAGGTAAAACGAAAAAGGACATAATCGCCGTATTCGCGCTTATATTGCTTGTCGCGCTTGTTATCAAAGGCACGAACATTCAGTCCGTGGACGAGTATTATCTGACGCATATCGACGACATCAGACCCGATTCCGAGACCGTGACGATAAGCATTCGCTGCGACACGGTGCTTTCAAATCTCGACGACCTCGACCCTGCCTTAAAACAGGGGGATTATATTCCCTCGGACGGAGTGATACTGCCCCCGACGGAGTACGTTCTGCGCTCCGGCGACACCGTCTTTGACATTCTTGACCGCGCCGTGCGATATAACAAGATACAGATGGAGTATCAGGGCTCGGACGAAAACAGTTACGGCAGCGTTTACATAAGGGGCATAAATTATCTTTACGAGTTCTCCTGCGGCCCGCTTTCGGGCTGGATGTACCGCGTGGACGGCGAATACCCGAATTTCGGCTGTTCGAAATACGAACTCAAAGACGGTCAGAACATAGAATGGATATACACCTGCGACCTCGGCGAAGACGTCGGGTGCGAATGGGTGGGAGAGGAGACCGCAAAATGAAAGCATTCGGCTCATATAACCCGCTAACGCTGTTTTTATACTTTCTTTCGGTCATTCTCATCTCTGCGTTTTTGCAGAATCCCGTGCTGACCGTTTCCGCGCTTTGCGGCGCAATACTCTTTTCTGTCGCTCTTTCCCGCCGCCGCGAACGGCTTTCCGACATTGCTTTTTATATCCCGCTGTTTTTGCTTGTCACGGTCACAAATCCGCTGTTTTCGCATAACGGTCAGACCCCTCTTTTCTTCCTTAACGGCAACGCGGTCACGCTCGAAGCGCTTTTTTACGGTGTCGGACTTGCCGTCGCAGTCTGCGGCGTTATGCTCTGGTGTAAATGCTTCGGCAAAATTATGACCGCTGACAAAACGCTTTACCTTTTCGGCAAAACGCTCCCGAAAATCTCCGTCGTTATTTCCTGCGCCATGCGCTTTATTCCGCTTTTCAAACGCCGTCTCAAAAAAGTCAGCCGTGCCCAAAAGGCGATGGGGCTTTATTCTTCAAAAGGCATTGTTGACCGTGTTCGCGGCGCTTGCCGCGTCTTTGTTTCAATGATTGCGTGGTCGCTCGAAAGTTCTATGCAGACCGCTATGTCAATGAAAGCGCGGGGCAGCGGACTTTCGGGCAGAACCCGTTTTTCGTTGTTTCGTTTTTATCCGCGTGACGGTGTTTTGCTTGCGGCAACGGTATGCCTTGTCGGGCTTTCCGTCGTCGGCTCGGCGCTCGGTGCGGTCGATTTCTACTATTATCCCAAAGTCTCGCAAATTCCGCTTTCGCCGCTTTCCGTCGCCGTTTACATCGCTTTCGCGGCGCTTTCGCTTATCCCGTTCGCAGTTGAAATTAAGGAGGCAATCGTATGGAAATACTCAGTATCGAAAATCTGACTTTCACATACCCCAAAACCGAAACTCCCGCCGTCGAAAACGTCAGTTTGCAAGTGGGTGAGGGCGACTTTGTTTTGCTCTGCGGCGCGTCGGGCTGCGGCAAGACCACGCTTCTCAAACTGCTTAAACGCGAACTTACGCCGAGCGGGGAAAAATGCGGCAACGTAAAATTCTGCGGCAAGCCGCTTTCTTCTCTGTCCGACCGCGAAGCCGCCTCCGATATAGGTTTTGTTATGCAAAACCCCGATGAACAGATAGTTACGGATAAGGTCTGGCACGAACTCGCATACGGGCTTGAAAATCTCGGTGTTCCGTCCGAAACGATACGCCTGCGCGTCGGAGAAACCGCAAGTTGGTTCGGCATCTCGGACAGTTTCCGCAAATCCACGGACGAACTCTCGGGCGGGCAAAAGCAACTTTTGAACCTTGCCGCCGTGACTGTGATGAACCCGCGCATTTTACTGCTTGACGAACCGACGGGACAACTTGACCCGATAGCCGCAACGGAATTTGTCTCGGTGCTCAAAAAACTCAACCGCGAACTCGGGCTTACCGTTATAATCGCCGAACACCGCCTTGAAGATATTTTCCCCGTTGCCGACAAAGTCGCCGTTATGGAACACGGAAAAATTGTTGTCTGCGACGCGCCCCGTGCCGTGGGCAAACGTTTGGCTGCGATAAACAAAAATCATCCCATGCTTGCGGCGCTTCCGTCTGCCGTCCGCATTTATTCGGCGCTTGAAGGCTTTTCGGAGACTTGCCCGCTGACCGTTCGCGAGGGCAGGGACTTCCTCGAAAAAAACTTCGCGCCCGCTCCGAATGCTCCGCTGCCGTCCGATGAACCCGATTCGTCCGCTGCGGAAAAAGATAAAACGCCGGCAGTTGAACTCAAAAACGTGTGGTTTCGCTATGAACGCGACCTGCCCGACGTGCTTCGCGCCACCTGCCTGAAAGCATACTCGGGAGAGATTTTCTGCCTGCTCGGCGGGAACGGTGTCGGCAAGACCACAACGCTGAACGTCATCGCGGGACTTAACCGCGCGTATCGCGGAAAAACTCTTATCAACGGCACTCCGATAGCCAAATTCAAGGGCAATTCGCTTTATCGCAAAAACATCGCGCTTCTGCCGCAAGACCCGCAGACCGTGTTTGTCCGCGACGAGGTTCAAAAAGACCTCGAAGAACTTGCCGAAGCGTGCGGACTGTCAAAACCCGAGCGCGAAAAACGTATTTCTGAAATTTCCGAAAAACTCGGAATAACACCGTTTCTGAAAAAACATCCGCTCGACCTTTCGGGCGGCGAACAGCAAAAATGTGCCCTTGCCAAAACTCTTTTGTCAGAACCTAAGATATTGCTTCTGGACGAGCCTACAAAAGGGCTTGACGCCTTTTCGAAAGCGTCCTTGGCGTCTCTTCTGCAAACGCTGAAAAATGACGGGCTTTGCATTTTTATTGTTACCCACGACGTCGAATTTGCCGCCGAAAACGCCGACCGCTGCGCTCTTTTCTTTGACGGTGAGATACTTGCCTGCGACACTCCGACCCGCTTTTTCTCCGAAAACAATTTCTACACCACCGCCGCCAACCGCATGGCGCGCCGTCTTTGGAAAAACTCTGTCACCTGCAAAAGCGTTGTCGCAAAATGCAGAGCGCAGAAAAAGAGCGGAGAATAAATTTATAAATTCAATGACGGAAACAACCGTATATAAAATTCTTTGTATGCCGTCTTTCACTGCTTGCGAAAGGACTTTGTTATGTCTCTCCCGACAGTAAACAAATCGGAAAAACTGAAAAAAACGCTGACCCTGCTTATTCTCTGCGTGCTCGTGCCCGCCGTCGTTCTTATCGGCGCGCTCGTGTTCGGCTCCCGCAGTTACGCATGGATAAGTCTCTGCGTCGTCGTGCTTTCGATAGTTCCGTTTTTTATGCGCTTTGAAAAAAGCAGTCTCGATGTCAAACGGCTTGTCCTCATTGCAGCCCTTGTCGCACTTTCCGTCGTCGGCAGAATGGCGTTCGCCGCCGTTCCCGGTTTCAAACCCGTTGCCGCGCTTGTCATAATAACCGCCGTCCACTTCGGCGGCGAAGCGGGGTTTATGGTCGGTGCGCTCTCCGCTCTTCTGTCTAATTTTTACTTCGGACAGGGACCGTGGACACCGTTCCAGATGTTCAGCTGGGGTATTGTCGGACTTATCGCGGGGCTTTTAGCCCCCGTGCTGAAAAAACATCTTGTCGCGCTTTGCGCTTACGGCGCACTTGCGGGCGGCTTGTACTCTCTGCTCATGGACGTATGGTCAACGCTCTGGGCGGACGGATATTTCAACATCAGGCGCTATCTCGGCTTTGTCGTCTCGTCCGCGTCATTCACTCTCGTCTACGCCGTCTCAAATGTCATTTTTCTGCTTGTCTGCGCTTATCCTCTCGGCAAAGTCCTTGAACGCCTGAAAACCAAATTCGGGATATGAACTGAAAGTCGGAAACTGACATCCGAACCGCAAAAAGACCGAAAATGCGAAAAACCACATTCCGAGAAATTTTTCTTATCCAAAATTCCTTATGCTTCAACGATAAAAAAATATAGTCTTTTGCAGAAATCAAACAGTATAAAAAAGCAAAGTTTTGCGGTTGCAAACCGCAAAACTTTGCTTTTTTATATACTTTTGCGGTTTGTAACCGCAAAAGTATTGACAAAGCTGAAACAAAACGGAGCGGCAATGCCGCTCCGTTTCGCTTTATGATTGAAAGTTAAATTGTTTTAATATCGGGAAATGTGAAACCTGGTTTTTTCATTGCCTATTTCGAAAACATCGCCAAACGCTTTATCGTCGGGTCGGAGATGAAGTTCGCAATGTTGAAAAGAATCAGAGTGTCGGTCGGGGCGAATTCATCAATAAGCGCGGCAAGGTCGTCCGGGTTTTTGGAGAAAAATCGCAGGTCGAGCATACAAATCTTTTCGTAATGCGTTGTCAGCAGGGGAACGAAACTGTTTGCGAAAGAGTCTTTAACAACAAGCAGGCGCTTGCCGTTTTTGACGCCTGTTTCGATGTCCACTCTGCCGTAGTTGCCGCCGAGGAAGACCTGATACTTGTCTTTCTTTTCAAGCGCGGACATAACGTAGAACGAATCCGAAGTCTTCCCGTCGTGCGTTATTTTCAATGTTTCGGACTGCTTCGGAATATAGAGTTTTACCTCGTCCTTTGCCGCAAACGGGAGCAGAACTTTCGAATCGTGCGTGCCCTGAAACTCCGTTGAAACGGTTTTTATCTCAAAATCCGATTTTTCAAGCGGTTCAAGCCCCGCCGTCTTGCAGAACTCGCGATACGCCGTATACGCGCCGTCGCTTGTCCAATGGTGGTCGGTTCTGTAATAGAGTTGTTCGTCGGAAGCAAAGAACGCGTTCCTCACATCCACGTTTTTGCCCGCCGTCACGCCCGCAAAAATGTTGTTTATCTCCGTTTGCTGGTCAAACTCGTTCGCAAACGCGGGCAGTTTGTCGCGGTATATGAGAGAGGCTGACGGAACAAGCATAAAGTATTTGTTTCCGTCCAAATTCTCAAAGAATTTTTCGACGCCGAGAACGTTTGAAGAAACCGTTCTTTCGTTAACTTCTTCGGGCGTGCATTTTGTCATGTAATAACCGTCTTTGCAGACCCATATCCCGCCGATATCGCGCCTGTTCAAAAGGTAATCCGCGCTTGCGTTTATCGCCGTGAACGTGTCACGAATAACAAAACGGTCGTTGATGTATTCCTCCGTTTTTTCGCAGAAATCGCCGTCCTCGCCGAACAGGGAATCCGCCGTCAGTTTCGGGAAAGTCGCAAGCATTCTGTTTTCCGTTTCCGAGAAATCGTCGGGGCTGTATATCAGGTTCGCTATCGCCAGCCCGAACAGAAAAACGACGAAAACAACGGTTGTTATTATATATCCGGTATTCTTTTTCACAGCAACCTCCTAAAACCTGAAATAGAGGAACGGATTGTATGAATCCGAAACCAGACTTGCGACCGAAAGAATGAGCAGCGCTATGCAGAACACGTTTTTGACAACGGTCTGCACCGCCACCGCCTTATCCTCGGACGGGAATATTTTTTTCATCAGCCTTGCGGGCAGGTTCGTCGCCGCGGGTATGAGAATAACGAGCAGTATCGCGTTTGATATAAGCAGATACAGCGCGTTTGAATCGTAAAGCGACGTGTTCACGCCGAACATCGAGCCGAGATAGACCGGTATCTGCGCGAAATCCTCAACCGCGAAAATTATCCAGCTGAAAATAACGAGCAGCAGCGTGTAAACGCTTCCGACGAACCACGGCGCTTTTTGCAGCCGCTTGAGCAGGAAAGTTTTTTCAATGATGAGAATTATTCCGAAGTAAAGACCCCAGCAGAGGAAGTTCCAGCTTGCGCCGTGCCAAAAGCCCGTCAGCCCCCAAACGATAAGCAGGTTGAGTATCTGCCGCGCCGTGCCCTTGCGGTTGCCGCCGAGCGGAATGTAGACATATTCGCGGAACCATGTTCCGAGCGAGATGTGCCACCTGCGCCAGAAGTCGGTCACGCTCCGCGCCATATAAGGATAGTTGAAGTTTTCCAAAAACTCAAAACCGAGCATTTTGCCCATGCCTATCGCCATATCGGAGTAGCCCGAGAAGTCGAAATAAATCTGGAACATAAACGCAAAAGCACCCAGCCACGCCGAAAGCACCGTCGGGTTTTCCATGACTTTGACCGTGTCCCACAGCGCGCCGATATTGTTTGCCAGAAGCACTTTTTTGCCAAGACCTATGCAGAATCTCTGCACCCCCTGCGCAAACTTTTCCGCCGTGCCGTCTCTGTATTCAAGCTGCTCCGCCACGTCCTGATAACGCACGATGGGTCCCGCGATAAGTTGAGGAAACATCGTGACGTAAGCCGCGAGGTTGATGATGTTTTTCTGCACCTTTGCGTCGTTGCGGTAAACGTCTATCGTATAGGACATCGTCTGGAACGTGTAGAACGAAATGCCTATCGGAAGCGCAAGTTTCAAAAATTGAATGTCAAGTCCGAATATGTTGTTGATATTCGACAGGAAGAAGTTGAAATACTTGAAAAATCCGAGTATTCCGAGGTTCAGGATAACGGAAACCACAAGCACCGCTTTTGCCGCGCCTTGCTTGCCTTTTGTCCTATTTGAGTGGATAAGAAGCGCGCAGATATAATTGAGCAGTATCGTGAATATCATTATCACGATATATTTCGGCTCGCCCCACCCGTAAAAGAACAGGCTGAAAATCAGAATAAACAGGTTTTCGATTTTGAAATGTTTTTTCTTTGTCTGGACCGACATTCTGCGCTTAACCGACGGCGGAATGAACACGTCGTAACGGCAGAACAGCAACGCCGCAGGCAAGAAGAAAAACAGGAACAGGATGCTGCTGAAAGTCATAAAGAGAGTATCCTTTTTCAGTGATATGGTTATGTTGAAAATGCCCGCATTCAGAGCATTTTTTATGCTTTGACAGAGTGCTTTTTTCAGCCCGCAAAAGATTATGATGTCGTCTTATATTGCGGAAAAATATTTCTTTGGGCGATTTATTTCACTATCGCCGCCGCAGGAGTTGCGTCCGTCGCAACCACAACAACAACATAGTTGCCGTTCTGTGCAATCACCGCATTGTTCAGTTTTGCCGCTTCTTCGGGTGCGTAACTCTCGTAAACGCCCGCCATATCGGATATGTATGCCTGCGCCTGCGTAAGCGTTGTCTTTGCCGTCGCTTCATCGGGTGCTTCAAATATTACAAGCTGGTCTGCGGATGTTCCGGGCGCCGCATTGTATGCAAGGCACTTAACGTTTGTGTCCGTTATCGAATATTCAACAAGCGCGTTTTCCGCTTTAAGTTCCACAACTTCTTTGTCAAAAGTAACTTTTTCAAGAATGGACGCTTTGACAGCCGCCGCGTCGAACGCCTGCGCCTGTTCTGTCGTTTTCTGCTCCGTGTCGGAACCTTTTGTCGTGTTGTTCGTGTCCGAACCTTTGCAGCCCGCAATCGCAAGTACAGTCAGCGCCGCAAGCACCGTAACAAGAATCTTTTTCATTTGTGAATTCCTCCGTAATATTGTGAATGTAATATTATTTGATGTGATGTAAAACTTCGGTCGGGTATTTCCCCGTAGTTTAATTACCCGTATGCGTTCTGAGGTAATACAGCCAAATTCTGCACAGCGAACCGCCGAAATGCAATCCGTCCTTTGCCGCTTCGTCCGAGGGAAGCGTTCCGCTCGACGTTTTCATGTTCTCCGAAACCGCGAGGAAGTAAACGCCCTCCTCCTGTGCCAACTGCATAAGCGCCTGATTGTATTCGTTTATTCTCGGGTTGTTGAACACATCCGAGTTCGCGGATTTTGTCGCCGTTACGGGCAAAATATCTTCAACGTAAATTTTTGCCGACGGGTTTATGGACTTGATGTCGCGAATGACCTCTCTGTATTTGCTGATAAAACTCGATTTGGAATAGCCGCACTCGTTCATTCCGAACGCTATGTAAACTTTCGAAAACGAGACCTTGCGCAGCGCCTGCGAAGTTGTACAAGCCACGCCGTCAACCGTTGTGACCGCTTTTGAATCATAGCCGAATATTGTCAGCGATACTTTTGTATAATCTTTTGCGGTAGTGGAGTTCGTCAGTCCCGTGTATGCCACAAGCCCGACCGAACGGGAGTCTCCCATGAATACCGCATCGTCGAACCACGAAAGCGAGACCGCCGATGATTTCGGGGTAAAGTACGAATATGTGTTGGGTACATAATATCTGTTCAGGTCTTCGGAAGAACTGTTTCCGCCCGAATTACCGCCCGAACCCGAAGTCTCGATAAGCGGATTTTTTGTCGTCTGCTGTGTTTCGGCAGAGGTCTGCTCCGTGCTTTGAGCCGTGTTCTCGCTCTGCGACGTATTTTTCGTCGTGTTCTCGGGCGTGGGTTCGCCCGAAGGCTCTGTCACGCTCATGTCCGAACCGCTCGGCTGTGTCTGCGCGTTAGGTGTGGTCTCCGTCGGAGCGGGGTCTTTTCCGCCGTTGCACGCCGCAAGAAAAGCGACCGTCAGCGTCAATGTCAGCAATGCCGCAAGTATTCTTTTCATACCGTTTGCCTCTCTTTTTCTTTTACTGTGCAAAAAAAATCTTCTATCTCTTTTCTTGAACAGCCCACGCTGCCCTGTATCATATCGTCTTTGCCGCCTCCGCGTCCCGAAAGAGTCTCGTTCATCTTTTTGGAAAACTCTCTCATTCCGCCGTTTTTCGATGCCGCAACAAACTTGTATCCCGTGCCGTCGCCGCCCGAAAACGCCGCGCACACGCCGCTGCATTTTTCCATGGCTTCGTTTACCGTCAGCCGCAGTATATCCGCGTCCGCGCCGTCAATAAAGAACAGCAGATTTCCGTCCGTCGGTTCGGCACTCTGCGCCCGCAAAGTCGCTATCTGTTTTGAAAGTTCGGCGTTTTTCGCTTTTACTTCACGCAGCTCTTCCGCAAGCCTTTCGACCGCTTTTGCTGCCTCGCTCTGTTTTGCGGAGAGTGACGCCGAGATTTTTTTCACGTTCGCATATTTGTCGTTGTAATCGTCCAGCGCCGCAAATCCGCATTTTGCGTGAATGCGAACGCCGCCTTTCCAACGCACTCTGTCAAGCAGTTTTATCTGCCCTATCTGTCCCGTTGAACGGACGTGCGGCGCACAGCACGCGCAAACGTCGTATCCCGGTATCGTGACAATTCTTATTGCGTCCGTCAATTCTTTTTTTGATCGGAATTCCATGTCTGCCAGCTCTTCCGGTGACGGAAAGTCCGTCTCCACGGTGATGTCTTTTGCCACCGCTTCGTTTGCCATGCGTTCAATCCGCAGCAACTCTTCCTCCGTCGGCTCTTTGTCAAAATCAAGCGTCATGTCCTCGTCTCCGAGGTGAAAACCGACGTTCGTCAGCCCGTATTCGCGCCATGCAAGCCCCGAAACGATATGCTCGCCCGTATGGTGCTGCATTTTGCGGAAACGCTCTTTCGCGTCCACTTTGCAAAGGACTTCCGCACCGAGCGGCAGGGGAGATGTAATGAAATGCACTATCTTTCCGTCCACGGTTTTTGTGTCGGAAACCTCGATGCCGTTTATTGTTCCGCGGTCGCCCGCCTGTCCTCCGCCCTCGGGAAAGAACGCCGTTCTGTCAAGCACAACACCGTTCTCGGTGACTTCCGTCACCGTTGCGTTGAACTCAAACAAAAACGGGTCGTCGTAATAAAGTTTTTCAGTCATGTTATATCCTGTCGGTCAGTCTGTTTTTGTTGAAAAGTTCTTTGTAAGCCTTTACGCTTTCTAATTCATCCCACGCTTTTTCCGCGGCGGGACGCTCGTTGAAATCATATATCTTTGCGCCGTCTATCGCCGAAAGGAACGGAGAATGCGTTGAGATGACAATCTGACACCCGAAATAGAGTACGGATTCTTCAAGATATTTTTTTAACTCCGCCTGTTTTGTCGGTGTCAGGCTGTTTTCGGGCTCGTCCAAAATGTAAAGCGCATTTTCTTCAAGTTTGCCCAGGATGTAATCCAGTGCCGTTTCGCCGTTTGAACGTTCCCTTAATTCTTTTGCAACCCTGTCATTGACGAACTTCGTCTTCGTCTTTCGCTGCGATTCCGCCACTTCCTTAATTCTTTCAAAATCGGCAAGCGACTTCATCTGAAAATTTGAATACTTTGCTTCGAGAAATTCTTTTTTGAGTTCTTCTCTTCTGTTTGCGGTACCGCAATTCATACTTCTGATGTCGAGTTCTCTTTCAAAAACATCGTCGCTTGTTATTATCGCGCTTGCGGGCGGTATCTCTTCCGTTATTCCGAGGTCGCACCAATCGGCATATCGCAAAAATGTTTCGGACTTGTAAAACGTCGATGCCCGTTTCAACCCCGCTTTGTGGGCGATAAGGTTAAGAACTGTTGATTTTCCCGAACCGTTTCCTCCGTGCAATACGGTCACTTTTTCAAAATCGATTCTTTCCAGCCCCAGATTCTTTATCACCCGATATGGATATGACGAACCGAACTCCCTATCGACCAAACTTTTTTCATTGACGGGAAAATTGATGCTTGACAACCATTTCATCTTTTGAACCACATTTCTGACGACAGCATTATTTAATGCATTATACCATATAAAATATTTTTTGTAAAGAGAAAATACAAAGTATCGGCAAATTTTCATTTTTGGCAAACGGAAATTCGGGACGTTTCGACGTTCTCTTTCGTTTTTCCCAAAAAGCAATATTTTTCGATTGAATTATGCAAACTTTTTCTGAACTTTAATCGTGAGGGTTTTTACGAACGCCTTTTTTTGAACTCGCTTTTTGACCCGTTCGGTCGTTTTGCACAACTGTAAGAGCAACTGCTTGGTAAAGCCGTTGCTAACCGTAGTGATACATGTGTTATTTGTGTGATTGTGTCACAATTCTGCCGAAAATGATTTTTCGAACAAAAAAGAGCACCTCAAAAAATGTCGGTGATTGCAAGCGGTTTCATACCAAAATGGTATGTGTTAAACTTTTTGTGATTTTTGTCAAAAATGTAACGAACGGTCTTGCAAAACCCGACAATATATGATAAGATATATGCGTTATGCTTAATGTTACATAACATACGGCAAAAATGCTTGCTCAGGCTTGCGTGATTGCCTTTAAACATTGAAAAACAAGTCGGTCAAACCGCAAATTTTACAAGGAGGGGCTTATGGCTCATTTGAATGAAAACGCCGTTAAACACATAACGGAGATCTGCGACAGACACGCGGGAGAAAAAACTCCGCTCATCATGATTCTGAACGATATCCAGAACGAATACGGTTACATTCCTCTCGAAGTTCAGCAGATAGTTTCCGACAAAACGGGAATTTCCGTTGCCGAAATTTACGGCGTCGTAACTTTCTATTCCTTCTTCTCCCTTGTTCCGAACGGCAAATACGTTATCGGCGTATGTCTCGGAACCGCTTGCTACGTCAAAGGCGCACAGCAGGTTATAGACAAATTCTCCGAAATTCTCGGCATCGGCGCGGGACAGACCACAGAAGACGGTCTTTTCACAATAGACGCTCTCCGCTGCATCGGTGCCTGCGGTATCGCTCCGGCTGTTACCATTAACGGAAAAGTTTATCCGAAAGTTACCGTGGATATGGTTCCCGGCATTGTCGAGGAATATCGCGCCGCGGCTCAATAATAAGTTATAAAGAAAAAGAATGCGCGTCGGGTCTCTCCGCGCCGAAAGGTCAGAAAAATGAAGATAAGCGATATAAAAACTTTGCTTGATGCCGAAGTGCTTTGCGGTGAGGAACTGCTGAACACCGAGGTTTTTTCCGCTTGTTGCAGCGATATGATGAGCGACGTTCTCGCATACGTCAAAGATCAGGGAGTGCTTCTGACGGGACTTGTCAATCCGCAGGTCGTCAGAACCGCCGAAATGATGGATATGGTCTGCGTCGTGTTCGTCCGCAACAAGAGACCTTCCTTGGAGATGATAGAACTTGCCGCCGACAGCGGTATAGTTCTTCTTGCGACCAAGCGCCGCGCTTTCGAGGCAAGCGGACTTCTGTATTCTTCCGGATTGGGGAAAAAGTGATATGGCAGACGTGACTTTCCATTTCGACGTTGACGGCGCGGACTTTTCGTCCGCGGGCGAAGCGTCCGTCAAGGTCAAGAAAAAACTGCGCCAACTCGGTGTTTCTCCCGACGTTATCAGAAAAGTTTCGATAGCGATGTATGAGGGTGAGATAAACATGGTCATCCATGCCGAGGGCGGCGTTGCCGACGTCACGGTTACCGATAACGAAGTCGTGATAGTTCTTGCCGACAAAGGTCCGGGCATTCCCGATGTCGCTCTTGCAATGAAAGAGGGCTACTCAACCGCCCGCGACAATATCCGCGCTCTCGGATTCGGCGCGGGAATGGGACTTCCGAATATGAAGAAGTACACCGATTCGATGAAAATAGACACCGAAGTCGGCGTCGGCACGACCATAACCATGACGGTCAATCTCTGATTGCAATATCGGGGCTCAACACAAGTAATGAACCTTGCGGAACAACGGCGTTCCGAAACAGAAAAATATGCGTGAACCTTTTTATCTTTCCGAAAGGGCGTGAGCATTGATGCAGGATTACAAACATTCCGTTTCTCTCGACGAGTCAAAGTGCGTCGGTTGTACCACCTGTCTGAAACGTTGCCCGACCGAAGCGATAAGAATACGGGACGGAAAAGCGAGCATACGCTCTTCCAAGTGCATAGACTGTGGCGAGTGCATCAAGGTGTGCCCGCACAAGGCAAAGCGCGCCGTGCACGACAAACTTGACCGAATGAAAGAGTTCAAGGTGACGGTGGCATTGCCCGCACCCGCGCTTTACGGTCAGTTTGACGGCATTTCAAGCGCCGACTATATAATAGAAGGCTTGCACGCCGTCGGATTCGACCATGTTTTCGAAGTTGCCTGCGCCGCGGAAATGGTCTCCGCGTACACGCGGATGTATCTGAACCGCAAGGATATAGTCAAACCCGTGATAAGTTCCGCGTGTCCCGTAATAACAAGAATGATATGCATGAACTATCCGTATCTTGCGGAAAATATCATGCCTCTGCTTCCTCCTATCGAGATCGCGGCAAAGATAGCCCGCGACCGTGCCGCGGAACTTCACCCCGACGTGAAGCCCTCCGAGATAGGCATATTTTTCATATCTCCCTGCACCGCCAAAGTCAGTTACGTCAAAAACGGCTTTGCGGGGGACAAAAACAACATCGACTGCGTCGTTTCCGTTCGGGACACTTATTTTAAGTTGCTTGACGCAATGAAAAGCGGCGAATATCCCGCGCATACTTCCGAGGCGGGAATGATAGGCATAGGTTGGGCAACGACCGGCGGCGAAAGTTCGGCGGCGTTCAACGACAGTTACCTTGCCGCGGACGGCATCGAAAACTGCGTCCGCGTGCTTGACCAGATTGAGAATAAGGATATAACGGGACTTGATTTTATCGAACTCAACGCTTGCAGCGGAGGCTGTGTGGGCGGTGCGATGACCGTTGCCAATCCTTATATTGCCCAAGCCCGTTTGCAGTCGATAAAACGCTATCTGCCCGTCAGCCCGAACAGACCGAATGACGATGACATTCCCGAATACTGCTTTACGGACAAATCCGTTTTTTACGGCTCGGAAATGCGTCTTTCGGAAGACCGAAACGAGGCTATGCGCATGATGAGCGATATTGAGAATATCACAGCCAACCTGCCCGGTATCGATTGCGGCTCCTGCGGCGCTCCCACCTGCCTTGCGTTTGCGGAGGATGTCGTGAAAAAGGAGACCGAGATAGACGAATGCACCGTAATAATGCGCGAACTGTTCCACCAATGTCTGAGTATGCGCCAGGCAAACGAGCTGACAAAGAAATTTATCGCAAACAAAAAGGCTCATATAAATAAGGAGGATGAAGACGATGAAACTTGACACTCTTGTTTCTTCTCTTTCGCTTTCCTGCGTCGTCGGAGATATGCCGTCCGATTTCAACGGCGTTTATGCCGGGGATTTTTTGAGCCGCGCGATGAGCCGCGTCGAGGCGGATAATCTTTGGATAACCATTATGTCCAACGTCAATGTCATTGCGGTCGCAAGTCTGACGGACGCAAAAGCCGTTGTGCTTGCCGAAAACGTCGAACTTGCTCCCGACGCCAAAGCCGCCGCGGAAGAAAAGGGGATAACCGTTCTTTCGTCCCCGCTTTCCGTTTATGAGATATGCGGCATTTTATACGCCGCGGATCTTTCCGAAAAAGGTTGAAAACGCCATGCGCGATTTCAAATATGACTTTCACGTTCATTCCTGCCTTTCTCCCTGTGCCGAAAACGATATGACGCCCGCCAATATTGCGGGACTTGCGTCTCTTCTCGGTTTGGAGATAGTTGCGCTGACCGACCATAACACGTCCGCGAACTGCCCCGCGTTTTTTGCGGCTGCAAAGCGGCACGGCATCGTCCCCGTCGGCGGCATGGAACTTACGACAGCCGAAGATATTCACGTCATCTGTCTTTTTGACACGCTTGACGGCGCGATGGCTTTTGACAAAGCGGTTGCCGCTCATCGGATAAGAATAGCGAACCGCCCCGAAATATTTGGCGACCAACTTGTTATGGACGCGGATGATAATATTATAAGTACGGAACCCGACCTGCTGATAAATGCGACCGACCTTGATCTGTATGCGGCGCACGCGCTCTGCACGGAATACGGCGGCGTTTGCCACCCCGCTCACATAGACAGGCAGTCGAACGGTATCGTAGCCGTTCTCGGTGATTTTCCCGAAGAACCGCGCTTTTCGTCGTTTGAACTGAACGACGGCGCATCGTTTGACGAATATATACGGCGGTTTCCGAACCTAAAAAACAAAAATTTCGTCGTCTGCTCGGACGCGCACAGACTTGAAGCCCTTTCGGACGGTTCAAACTCGATATCTTTGCCCGAACCTCCCGAAGACGGCACTTCCGTTTCCGCCTTTTTGCGGAAAGCGCTTATCGAAAAACTCCGAAATTGACGAACGGAGAAAAGTTATGGATGATTTTTCCCTTTACGTTCTTGATATAACGATGAATTCCGTCCGCGCGGGCGCGACAGAGATAGAAATTTCGCTCACCGAAGACGAAAACGGTATGCTGACATTCACCGTCACGGACAACGGCTGCGGAATGAGCCGCGAACAGGTCGAAAAGCTTTCAGACCCGTTTTTTACGACAAGAAAGACCCGTTCAGTCGGTCTTGGCGTTCCGTTTCTCAAAATGCTTGCGGTTCAGACGGGCGGCGACGTGAAGATAACTTCGCGCTCCGAAAAAGAGTTCCCGCAAGACCACGGCACGACTCTTACGGCAACGTTCGGACTACATCACATTGATTTTATTCCGCTCGGAGACCTGACCGAAACGGTCGTAAGTCTGATACAGGGCAATCCCGACATAAATTTTACTTTCACGCACACCACCCCTCGCGGACAAGTCCGCGTCTGCTGCGCCGAACTCCGCGCCGTTCTCGGCGACGTTCCGCTCTCCGAATACGAGATTCTCGATTGGATTCGCGGCTCGATGAACGAGGAATATGCGGCGATGCAGGGGTAATAACGACAGCGAAAAAATTAAATTTGAGAGAAAAAAATAATAATATATATCCACCAAGAAAGGAATTCAAGTTATGAAATCTCTTCTCGTAAAATGAGCGAGAGCGCATTTTACGAACAGCCATGTGCGTGTTGCGAAGCAACAGTTTCGCACGGCGTATAAAAATCGGCTTTTACCGTTTATTCGGCGCAGCGCGACGATATAAACATTCGCGAAGCGAAAAGAAAAAGGCTGTGCGGCTGACGGAGAGTTCCGTTTTGTAAAGTCAAAGCGTTATAACTTTTATAATCCCTAAAATTGAGAGAAAAAAAATAATAATATATACCATCAGAAAGGATTTTCATTATGAAATCTCTTGAAGAACTTATGGCAATCAAACAGAAGATGCAGGACAAAGTCGCAGTCCGCAACGCGGAAAACGACAATGTTCGCGTCGTTGTCGGTATGGCGACCTGCGGCATCGCGGCGGGCGCGCGCCCCGTTCTGAACGCTTTTGTGGAAGGCGTAAACGAAGCGGGCCTCGCAACGAAAGTTTCCGTAACTCAAACGGGCTGCATCGGACTTTGCCAATACGAGCCTATCGTTGAAATTTACGAAAAGGACAAGGACAAGGTCACCTACATCAAGATGACGGCGGAAAAGGCGAAAGAAGTCGTTGAGAAACATCTCAAAGGCGGCAAAGTCATTGCCGAATACACGATAGGCACCACGTCTTTATAATTAACAGGAGGAAAAAACGCTATGTTTCGAATTCACGCACTTATATGCGGCGGTACCGGCTGTACCTCTTCGGGCAGCGCCGAGATCCAGGAAGCGCTCCACAGAGAAATAGCCGCACAGGGTCTTGAAGACGAGATCAAGGTCGTGCAGACCGGATGTTTCGGTCTTTGCGCTCTCGGTCCGATAATGATAGTTTACCCCGAGGGAGTATTTTACAGCAAGGTAACGGCGGACGACGTTCCCGAAATCGTTGAGGAACACTTCCTCAAAGGACGTCCCGTTGAACGCCTTATATACAAGGAAGAGGAGAACGAGACCGAGGAACAGATTCTCAACTCGTCCCTTTCCAACACGCAGTTCTACAAAAAGCAGCTGCGTGTCGCGCTGCGTAACTGCGGCGTTATCAACCCCGAAAACATCGACGAATATATCGCGATGGACGGTTATTTCGCGCTTGCGAAGGTTCTCAAAGAGATGACTCCCGAGGACGTTATAAAGACTATACTTGATTCCGGTCTTCGCGGCAGAGGCGGCGGCGGATTCCCGACCGGCAGAAAATGGCAGTTTGCCCGCAACAGCGTTTCCGATAAAAAATACGTTGTATGTAACGCGGACGAGGGCGACCCCGGCGCGTTCATGGACAGATCCGTTCTTGAAGGCGACCCGCACGCGGTTCTCGAAGCCATGGCTATTGCAGGTTACGCGATAGGCGCTGACGAGGGTTGGATATACATTCGTGCGGAATATCCCATCGCGGTCGCACGTCTTAAAATCGCAATCAAACAGGCAAGAGAGTACGGCGTTCTCGGCAACGACATCTTCGGCTCGGGCTTTAATTTCGATATTCATATCCGTCTCGGCGCGGGCGCGTTCGTCTGCGGTGAGGAAACCGCTCTTCTGACCTCCATCGAGGGTAACAGAGGTATGCCGCGCTCCCGTCCGCCGTTCCCCGCAATAAAAGGTCTGTGGGGCAAGCCGACCATAATCAATAACGTTGAAACCTACGCCAACATCGCGCAGATAATCCTCAAAGGTCCCGAATGGTTCGCTTCCATGGGAACCGAGAAATCCAAGGGTACCAAGGTATTCGCGCTCGGCGGCAAAATACATAACACCGGTCTTGTTGAAATCCCGATGGGCACAACTCTTCGCGAAATCGTTGAAGACATCGGCGGCGGCGTTCCGAACGGCAAAAAGTTCAAGGCGGCGCAGACCGGCGGTCCTTCCGGAGGATGTATTCCCGCATCTCTTATAGATACCCCGATAGACTATGACAACCTCACCGCGATAGGCTCTATGATGGGCTCGGGCGGACTTATAGTTATGGACGAGGACACCTGCATGGTGGATCTTGCGAAATTCTTCCTCGAGTTTACCGTTGATGAAAGCTGCGGAAAATGTTCTCCGTGCCGTATCGGAACAAGAAGAATGCTTGAAATTCTTACAAGGATCACCGAGGGCAACGGAACGCTGGAAGATCTCGACGAACTTGAAGAGATCGCCGCGACGCTTAAAACCAACTCTCTCTGCGCGCTCGGTCAGACCGCCGCAAACCCGGTTCTTTCCACCATCAAGCATTTCAGAGACGAATATCTCGCGCACATCGTGGACAAGAAATGTCCCGCGGGCGTCTGCAAAAAACTTATGCACTACACCGTTATCAAGGATAAGTGCTTCGGTTGCGGAATGTGTATGCGTGCCTGCCCGACAAACGCTATCTCGAAGACCGATTACACCGCGCCCGGCAAGAAACTGCCCGCCGTTGAAATAGACTCCAAGAAGTGTATCAAGTGCGGCGCTTGTATCGCAACCTGTAAGTTCAAGGCAATCGTTAAGGAATAATTTGGGAGGACTGAAATAATGGCTAAGATAAATATTAAAATCGAAGGAGTCCCCTACGAAGTCGAAGAGGGACTTACCGTCCTCGAAGCGGCAAGAGTATGCGGCTACGAGATACCCTCCCTCTGCGCTTTCAACCACGGCGAATGCTCTCAGGGTTCCTGCCGCGTGTGCCTCGTTGAAGCCACCGGCGCAAGAGGCCTCATCGCTTCCTGCGTTTACCCCGTTGCGGAGGGTATGGAGATAAGAATTTCCACTCCGAAAGCGGCGGCGGCAAGAAGAGCTTCCGTTGAACTCCTTCTTTCCAATCATAACGTAAACTGCCAGCAGTGCGGCAAAAACGGTCAGTGCGAACTTCTCCACGTCGCTCAGCTTGTCGGTGCGAGAGAGGGCAGATTCGCAGGTGCGAAAACTCCCGCGACCGTTGACAGACTTTCTCCGTCCATAATGCGCGACACTTCCAAGTGCATTCTTTGCGGCAGATGTATCGAACGCTGCAAAAACGCTCACGGTCTCGGTATTCTCGGCTTTGAAAACAGAGGCTTCAAAACCATTGTCGGTCCTGCGGAAAACCGTTCGTTTGCGGACAGCCCGTGCATTCTTTGCGGTCAGTGCGTTTCCGTATGTCCGACAGGCGCATTGATGGAAGTTTCCGAAATAGACAAGGTTGACGCGGCTATGGCTGCGGGCAAATATGTTGTTGTTCAGACCGCTCCCGCGGTTCGCGCGGCAATAGGCGAAGAGTTCGGTATGAAAATCGGAACTCCCGCAACAGGCAAAATGTTTGCGGCTCTCCGCCGTCTCGGCTTCAACAAAGTTTACGACACCAACTTCGGCGCAGACCTTACAATTATGGAAGAGGGAACCGAACTTCTCGGCAGACTTAAATCGGGCGAACATCTTCCGATGATAACCTCCTGCTCTCCCGGTTGGATAAACTTTGCGGAATACAATTACGGCGATCTTCTCGATCACCTTTCTTCCTGCAAATCCCCGCACCAGATGCAGGGCGCGATAATCAAGTCCTATTTCGCAGAGAAAAACGGACTTGACCCGAAAGACATATTTGTTGTTTCAATCATGCCATGTACCGCGAAAAAATACGAAAAGACCCGTCCCGAAATGGAAGTTGACGGCATTCGTGACGTTGACGCTGTTCTGACCACCAGAGAACTCGCAAAACTCATCAAGCGTTCCGGTATTGATTTCAGAAAGCTTCCCGACGAAGAACCCGACAACGACATTATGGGTGAGTATTCGGGCGCGGGCGTCATCTTCGGCGTTACCGGCGGCGTTATGGAAGCGGCTCTTAGAACCGTTTACCACGTTTTGACGGGCGACGAGTACGGCAAGATAGAGTTCACCGAGGTCAGAGGCTTCGACGGAATCAAAGAGGCGTCGCTGGAAATCAACGGCACCCACATCAACGTTGCGGTCGCTCACGGTATGAAGAATGCGAGAGTTCTGCTTGACGAGATCCGCGCAGGCAAGTCCAAGTATCAGTTCATCGAGGTTATGGGCTGCCCCGGCGGTTGTATCGCGGGCGGCGGTCAGCCGTTTGTAAAACCCTGTTTCCTGCCCGACGAGGACATCGATATTCTCGACACCTACAAGGAAAAAAGAGCCAACGCCCTTTATTCCGAGGATGAGAGACAGACTGTCAGACAGTCCCACAACAACACGCAGGTTCAGCAGCTTTACAGGGACTTCCTCGGCGAGCCCAACTCTCACAAGGCGCACGAACTCCTTCACACGCACTATGCGGCGCGCGTCGGATTCAATGACGTCAAAAAGAAATAACGGGCATCATCTTATATCTTATATCTGTTTGACAATATAAGCGGAACGGGACGGTAAAACCGCCCCGTTCCTCCTGTTTTTTTAATGATTATTTTTTAATGATTGTGAAAGTAACGGGGATGTAAAAAAGGTTCAGAATGGGTGAATCGAACCCGAAGGCGTACATAGGTACGTCGAGAGGTGAGATTCGCCTGTAGCAAAAAAGGCGTATTAAAACCTTATTTTATGGAAAAACACAAAAATTGCTGTTTTGAGTCGTTTTGTTTATCTTTTAAGCCATTGCTTTTTTTGTATTTTTCAGCCTTTTTTGCGGTCTGGGCTTTTTTTACATCCCCGTTCCGGTTTTTTAAGCGTTATTTCACCTCTTCGGCTGCGCAGAACGAGCCCTTGACGACTTTGTCCGCAAATTCCGCGACCGTTTTTCTGTCATATTTCCCGTAGCCCTCAACGACAACGTGAAGCAGCCCGTTTGACAGATGTATATAAAGCATTTCAAGGGTCTCCTCCGATACGTCTTTCAGCTCGGAGCGCCAGCTTGCAAGGCTCGGCTGCTTTGCCTGCTCTATCATTTTCCGCAGCAGCGTCGCTTTCGGGTTCTCAAAAATCAGCACGCGGCATATCTGACGGTTGCGGTCTATCATATCGTATATCGTCGCTATAAGCCCCGCAACATCGGTTTTTTCCGATTTGCCGAGCGCCGTCTCAAAGTCTCTCAACAGGTCGTTTTCGATGCTTTCAAGCAGTTCAAAGCAGTCCGAAAAATGCAGATAAAACGTCGCCCTGTTCAGCTCCGCCCGCTCGCAGACCTCCTTGACGGTTATCTTGTTTATCGGCTTTTCTTCAAGCAGCCTCAACAGGGAATCCTTTAACATTTTCAGCGTGTATCTGACCCTTGCGTCCGTTTTCATAACGTCCTCCTAAAAAAATTCGGAAAGTTATTTGACTGCGCCGTTGCGTATGTCGATTATCTTTCGCCTGCCGCAACATTGACTATTGCATTTCGCGTTCGAATATATTATAATATAAATGCGAAAGATAATCAATAGATGTCTATAAAATTTCAGAATTCGTTTATGTTCCGAGGTGAATATTATGTATAAAGAGTATATTGTAACGGGTGCGGCAGGCTTTCTCGGCAGCGCCGTTGTAAGAGAACTTCTCTGTCGCGGCGTCAAGGCGGAAAATATCCGCGCGCTCGCGCTTGAAAACGAAAAACTGCCGTCCGATCTTCCGGAAAGCGTCGTCTGGGTTCGCGGCGACGTGACCGACGACGGTTCTCTCGGCGGTCTGTTCCTTTCCGACGACAGCGGTGTCTGCGTCATTCACTGCGCCGGTATGATCTCCGTCGCAAGCGAGCCGGGACAGGCGATCTACCGCGTCAACATCGACGGCACGAAGAACATCATTTCAAGATGCCTGCGTCACGGTGTCGAAAAACTTGTTTACGTCAGTTCCGTCCACGCCATCCCGGAGCTGCCGGAGGGCGATAAAATGCGCGAAATCTCGGACTTTTCGCCCGATAAGGTAAACGGCGCTTACGCAAAAAGCAAAGCCGCGGCGACCGCCGCAGTTCTTGCCGCCGCCGAAAAAGGACTCAACGCCTCCGTCGTTCATCCTTCGGGAATCATCGGCCCGGGTGACGAAAAATGCGGAAACATAACCCGTCTTATCTCCGCTTTCATCCGCGGCCGTCTGCCGTTCGCCGTTAAAGGCGGCTACGACTTCGTCGATGTCCGGGACGTCGCAAAGGGTATCTTTCTCTGCACCGAACGCGGAAAAAGAGGGAAATGCTACATTCTTTCCGGTCATTATGCGACCGTTTCGGACATTCTCAAAACCGTGCGTGATCTTGCGGGGCTCAAACGCGTTGTTTCCTGCGTCCCCATGCGTATCGCTGAAGCTTTCGCGCCGCTTGCCGAAAAAATATGCGTAAAGCGGAAAAAGCCCGCCTCATTCACGCCGTACGCTCTTGCAGTGCTTGCTTCAAACGGCGCTTTTTCGCACGAAACGGCGAGCGAGGAACTCGGATACTGTCCCAGACCGTTAAAAAGAACACTGTCTGACACTTTGAAATGGCTTCGTTCGAAAGGAGCGAAAAACCGCCGCGTTTTCTTTAAGAAAACGCCGCAAACCCAATGATTTTCGGGCAGAAAGCGAGTTTTCGGAAGATTGTTTTTTCCGACGATATATAAAAAGGGATGTAAAAAACCGACGTTTTTTACATCCCTTTTATTTGCCTTGTCTTATTCGGTTGCGTGCATTGTATGCGATATTTCCGGACGTGCGGCTTCAGAACCGTTTCCGCCCGGTTTTTTCTCGCCCGACGCCATGCCGCTCGCAATCATTGCAATATAAATAGCCCACGCTGCGGCGACAATCAAAATCTTCAATATTTTGGGCATTTTTGAACGGACGAGGATAACCGTCAGCGGAACGGGAAAACAGAGTATCCACCCGATAATCCAAAATACACGGCGTTTCTTTCTGTTTTCTTCTTCCCACGCCGCCCGGATGCGGGCAAGATCCGCTTCCTTTTGCGCCCGTATTCTTTCAAGATCCGCCGCCTGCTGCGCGCGGACTTTCTCTTTTTCCTCTTCAAGCCGCTCTTTTGCGGCGTCCCGACGCGCCTTCATACGCCCCTTTTCAAAATCGTACCCCGCTCTGACGGAACTGTTTTCCGTTTCTTCAAGAAAGACCTGCGAATCGCAGAACGGACATTTTACGGGTTTTGAGCCATTCTCAAATTCAAGGTTTCCGCCGCAGAACGGACATTTTATCCCAACGGTCTTCATATCTCGTCCCTGTCTTTTTTTTCCCGGTCGGCTGCATTTGCTTCCGACTTTTCTTTTTTCGTTTTACGCAGTTTGAAAAGACTGCTCGTGCCGCTCACTATCATAACAAGCGCAAGCAAAAGCGCGACAACGTAAGCCTTTATGTCCTCCGCCGTGCGGCAAAGCACAACAAACACGGCAATGCCGGCGATGCCGATAACTATTTCCGCCACCGTAAGTATAAAATAAAGTTTTCTCTTCTTTTCCGCCGTTGTTCTGTCGTCGTTCATTTTCTTTTTCCGCCTTTCCCGCGCCTCTTTTTTCACTTTCGTGTTCCGTCCGCGCCGCTCTTTATTTCAATTATACGATAGCGGGTATTGAAAAGCAAGAAACTTCACAAACAGTTCACACTTTTTGCATATATTGCCGCGCCGCGGCTCTCTTTTTCGCTGTCCTGACCGCAACGTCCCGTTTTTGTCCCTCTTTACGCTTGCAAAAATCCGAAAAAAGATGTATAATGTATATATCACTATTTACTTGAAATCAGGAGATATTATGACAGACAGAGAAACCGCGGAGATCCGCAGAAGATATAAAACAGATAAAAACAATATAACGCACGTTGCGGGGTGTCTGGTAACGCAGACGCATGAGATAGCGTCCGAGTTTGACGTTCCCGTTGCGTCGATGACGGAGGATGAAACGGACGCCGTGTTCGGGGCGCTCAAACGCGTGCTTTCAAACGTCGGCAGAAACTTTGTCGATGTCGCCTTTCCCGCTTCGGAAGTGCCGAACGGCGATGTTTACAAAATGCTTGACGCACTCCGTGCAAGCGGGTGCAAGGACGAAACGGCGCGCCGCGCGCTTTTTGAAAAGATAGCGTCCTGTGTCGAAAGCGACGAGGGATATGTGGTTCTGCTCGTCCACGAAAACTACGATGTGTTCCGCTTCGGTGCGGACGGCGAAAGGACAGAGGAATCGACCGATACTTTTCCGTATATCCTCTGCGCCGTTTGTCCGCTTAAATCGGGCAAACCCGTGCTGACTTTTTCAACAGGGGAGAATGTCTTTGTCAATTCGACGTTGAAATCCGTTGTGACCGCTCCGACGCTCGGATTTATGTACCCCGCATTCAATGAAAGAAAAGCGGATATTTACACTCTGGGTTACTATGCCCGCGATATAAAGGACAATCACGCCGAGTTTGCGGCAACCGTTTTCGGTGCGCAGACGCCCATGCCCGCGGCGGAGCAGAAGCAGACGTTCGGCGCGGTGCTTTCGGAGTCCGTTTCGGACGCTCTGGATCTTGATGTCGTTTCAACCGTCCATTCGGGTATTGCCGAACTTATCGAGGAACATAAACAGAGCAAAGAACGCGACCCGCTGACTATCTCCAAAGGCACGGTCAAGCGCATTTTGCGCGACGGCGGCGTTGACGAGGAACACGTTGAGGCGTTCGGCAAGAAATTTGACGAAGATTTCGGCAAAGGCGCAGAACTGCGTCCGAAAAACATAGTTGACCCGAAAAAATTCGAGTTGAAAACGCCCGATGTGTCGATAAAAGTCAGCCCCGAAAAGAAAGACCTTGTAGAGACCCGCGTCATCGACGGCGTAAAGTTCATTCTTGTCCGTGCCGACGGCGGCGTAGAACTGAACGGCGTCAATATTGAAATAAAATAATTCAGATCATACTTTTTATCCGCGTCAGCGCGCTTTTTTCAAGCCGCGACACCTGTGCCTGTGAAATGCCTATCTCGGCGGCGGTCTCCATTTGGGTCTTGCCGTTCATAAAGCGGAGCATAACAATGCGTTTTTCCCTGTCCGAGAGCGTTTTCAGCGCTTCACGCAGATTTATTTCTTCGACCCAACTTGTGTCACAGTCGCTTTTGTCGCTCACCTGATCCATAACGTAAAGCGTGTCGCTGTCGTCGCTGTAAACCGGGTCGAAAAGCGAAACGGGGTCAACTATCGCTTCAAGAGCCAAAACAACTTCTTTTCGCGTCAGTCCGAGTTCTTTCGCTATCTCTTCCGGTGTCGGTTCGCGTCCGAGTTCGTTTGTCAGTTTTTCTTTTGCCGTCAACGCTTTGTACGCCGTGTCCCGCACCGAACGGCTGACCCGTATCGGGTTGTTGTCCCGCAGATACCTCCGCAGTTCGCCTATTATCATCGGCACGGCGTATGTCGAAAACCGTACGTCCTGCGAAACATCGAAATTGTCTATCGCTTTTATCAACCCTATGCAGCCGACCTGAAACAGGTCGTCGGGATCTTCTCCTCTGCCCGAAAAGCGTCGGAGAACGCTCAAAACAAGTTTCAGATTTCCTCTGATAAACTTCTCCCGCGCCCCATCGTCTCCCGCCTTTATTTTCAGCATGAGTTCTTTCATTTCCGCGGCGGGTATAACTTCGAGTTCCGATGTGTCTATTCCGCATATAACGACTTTGTTCAGCATATTCCGCGCCCTGCCTTTCCGAAAAAAGTATCGGCAAAAGGGCGAAAAGTATTCTTCCAAAAAATGTATTTGAAAAAAAGAGGACGTTTATGAAAAACATAAAAATCGTTTACGGCAGAAACGGCTCCGACATTCACCGTCGAATGCGGTCGAAAGTTGCCGACTTTGCCGCGCACGCAGCCGCCGAAGACAGGGCGTTTTTTATCGTTCCCGACCAGTATACCCTGACCGCGGAACGCTTTTTGCTTGCGGCCGTCGGTGAAAAAGCGCTGCGAAATATCCGCGTCGTTTCTTTCAAAAGGCTTGCGTCTCTCTCTTTTTCCGAAAAAGGCAAAACGGTTGATTTTGTCGGAGAGGGCGGGCGTGCCGCGCTTGTTTCCGCCGCTTTCGATGCCGTTTCGCCGCAGCTTAAATATTATGCGGGCTACTCCGATTTTTATTTTAACGAGGCCCTGTGCGAACGTATAAAAATGTTCAAGGAGTATGCGGTCACGCCCGACGCGCTGCTCACAGCCGAAACTTCGGACGCGGTTCACGACTTGGCGCTCGTTTACGGCGCTTACGACGCGCTTCTCGGCGCGGACAGAGCCGACCCCGCAGACAATCTGCGCCTGTTTGCCGAACTTATCGCCGAACACGGACTTTTTCGCGGAACAACGGTGTTTATCGACTTTTTCAAAGTCCTGAACGCGTCGGAACTTTCCGTTGTTCGCGCGCTTTACGAAGCTGGGGCGGAGATAAATGTCGGGCTTGTCGAAGACGAATCAAGGGACGATTGCGGCGTCTTTGCGCCTGTGCTTGAAGTTGAAAACAAACTACGCCGCTTTGTTGAAAAAGACGGCGGCAAACTCGTTTACGAAAAAGCGGAAAACGGCACGGGGTATCAGTCAAACGGTCTTGCGCAGCTTGAAGATTTCCTTGCGACGGACGGCAATTCTGAACCGCCCGACTGCGACGGCGTGAATATATATGAAGCGACCGATATATCCGACGAGGTCGATTTTGTCTGCTGTCGGATATGCGAACTTGTGCTTGACAGAGGCTACCGTTTTTCCGATATCGCCGTCGTGACACGCGACGACGAACGGTATGCGCCGTATTTTGAAAAACTGTTTGCGGATTATGAAATTCCGTTTTTCAGACATGAAAAAAGCGGGCTGACCGAAAAAAAAGCCGTTCGTTTTCTTTCTTCTCTTTTTTCCGCGATACGCTTCGGATTCCGTGCCGACGACGTTATCGACGCCGTTTCCTGCGGGTATATCGACGGGGTAGATCCGACCGATCTTGCCGAATTTGAACGGTATGTCCGTATCTGGAAAGTGAACGGAAAAGGGTTTTTTGAACCGTTCGGGCGCAGTATAAGAGGCTTTTCGGGCGGCGAATCCCCGTCCGAGGAAGATGCCGCCCGTCTTGCGCGCGCCGAAAACGTCCGCCTGACCGTCGGCGAAGTGCTTTCATATCTCGGCAGGGGCAGCGACAAGGCAACCGTCAGAACCCATGCCGAAAGACTTTTTTCGCTGTTCGAAAAAACGGGACTTGAAGAAAAGATAAGCGCAGACACACAGACGCTTGCCGCCATGGGTGAGAAGACGCTTGCTGACGAAAACGAAAAACTGTTTGAACTGCTTGTGCGAGGACTTGACGAATACGTTCGCTCCGCAGGCGATTCGGAAGTTTCTATCGACCTTTTCGGCAGAATGTATCTGCGCATTATTTCAGAATATTCCGTCGGCTCGATACCGACGGCTCTCGACACGGTTCTTGTCGGCGGCGCGGACACCGCCCCGCTTCTCGATAAACGTGCCGTGTTCGTTCTCGGACTGCGCGAGGGCTCATTCCCCAAAACTCCGTCATCGTCTCCGCTTGTTCCCGAACGGGAGCGCGCCGCGCTTGAAGAGCAGGGAATAGTAGTTGACATCTCCCCGTTTGACAAGTTTCTTTATGAGCAGTTTATTGCCTATTACGCGCTGACAGCGGCAACGGAGCGCGTGTATATGTCCTATCCCTCGTCCGACGGCGGAGAGGGTGTTCCGAGCGAAGTATTCGACCGTTGCCGTGCAGCCTTTCCGAACGCGGTCATTACTGCGCGGGCGTCCGATGCAGAAAGAATTTACCGCGCCCGTCCGTCAAAGATAAAAGCCGTTGAGTACGGCATACAAGACCTTTCCGAGTATTTTGACATACGGATAGCGTCAGACGACGAGTATCTCAAAACGGGCTTCTCCGTTTCCGAAGAAGTCGCAAAAAAACTTTATGGTTCGCCCGTCTATATATCCGCAACGAAAAGCAATACTTTTGCGGAGTGTCCGTATAACTACTTCGTCCGTTTCGGGCTCGGCATAAACGAACTGCAAAAAGCGGAATTCAGCGCCGTCAACGTCGGCTCTCTCGTACACGCTTCGCTTGACCGAATATTCAAAAAGGAAAAGGACATTTCCGCACTTGACGACGAAACTCTTTCGGCTCTTGCCCAAAACGAGATAGGAACATATATGAAAGAAGCGTTCGGTGCGGACGCAGACCGCCGCGATATGCAGGCGTGTGCCGCAAGCGTGCAAAAACGGTTGCTTGTGCTGCTCCGTTCCATGCGCAACGAACTGCGAACCGTCGGTTTCCGCCCGGTTTATACGGAACTCGGAATAGGCAAGGGCGAAAACGGACTTCCCGCTTACGACCTCGATTGCGGCAACGGCATAAAAGCCCGTGTCACGGGCTCGATAGACCGTGTGGACGCTTTGGAAAAGGACGGAAAAACGTTTGTCCGCGTCATAGACTACAAAACGGGCGAAAATAAGTTCTCGCTTGCCGATATATGCCGCGGTAAAAGCCTGCAATTGCCGCTTTATCTCGATATACTCAAAGAGACGGGCGCACACCTGTTTCCTTCCGAACCCGAACCTGCGGGTATGATGTATTACGTCCTGAACAAGGCGACGGAAAAACTTGATACAGAGCCTGATACGTTTGCGGAGTTTGCGCAAACGGGCAAACTTCCCGCCGTGCCGGACAGCCACAAACGCAGCGGAATGTTGCTTGACGTTTCCTCTCCGACGAACGGTGACGAGGACGGCGAGCAGCCCGACATTCACGGCGAAGTTGACAAAAAAGAATTTATAAAAACCGATAAAAACGGCTTTGACACGGTGTTTTTCTATGTCAAAGACAGCCTGAAAAAAATGTGCGGCACGCTTTGTTCGGGCAGAACGGAAAAGACACCAAACAAAAACGGCAACACCTGCAAATATTGTCCGCTCGGCAGTATCTGCGAAATTAGGGACAACCCGCCGTCGGCGCTCAAAATAGACGACCCGATGAAAATAATGCGCGACCGCATGGAAAAGGACGGTGACGACAATGGCTGAAAGATGGACAGACGAACAGAAGTCCGCAATCAACGAAAAAGGCAGGAATATCATCGTTTCCGCCGCCGCAGGAAGCGGAAAGACGTCCGTTCTTTCCGAGCGCGTCTGCCGTTTTGTGGCGGACGGCGGCGATATCGAACGGCTGCTTGTCGTAACGTTCACAAAAGCCGCGTCAAAAGAAATGCGTTCGCGTATACGCAAAAAAATCGCCGACCTTTGCAGAGCGGAGCAAGACCCCGAAACAAAAAAACGGCTTCGCCGCCAACTTGTCAAAGTCGGAAACGCAAAGATTTCGACAATAGACAGTTTTTTCGGCGATCTTGTCCGTGAGAATTTTCGTGTTGCGGAGGTCAGCCCCAATTTCGGTATGCTTGATCCCGCGGAGACCGCCGCGATAGAACAGGAGGCTCTGTCGGCTGTCGTCGAACGCGCTTACGAAGATATGTCAGAGCCGTTCCGCGCGCTTGTCGAACTTGTCGGAGGAGATGCCCGAAACGAAAAAATAGGCGGAGACATTAAATATATTTATAACAGATTGGCGTCCGTTCCGTTCAGAACGGAATGGTTAAAGACCAAGAAAGAACTTTATTCTTCTCCCGAATATTTTACGTCATTCTGCTGTGATTACATCGCCTCCCGAGTGCGTGAAGTTCTTCCCGTTTTTGAACAAATCGAAGCAAGCGGCGCGATATGTTCTCCCTCAAAATCAAGGTATCTTGCCGAGGATATAGAGTCTTTGCACAGAGTTCTTTCCGCTTGCGAAAAAGGGGATTGGGACGGTGCGCGCGTCTGCGCGTTTGAAGGCGACGCGCGCGGCAAGTCAAAGACTGACGACCCCAATGCCGTTGCACGCTATTTCAAGGTCAGGGGATATCTCAAAAACCTTTTTGCCCTGCCTTTTATGCAGCATTCCGCCGCAGCGATCAAGCGCGAACTCGAAGAAATGAGCGTGCCCGTTTCATGCCTGTTCGACCTTGTTGAAGAATACGCGCTCGAACTGCGCAGGATATGCGAAGAAAAAAACAAATACACGTTTGACATTATTTCCGAAAAAGCTCTGCGCCTGCTTGTTGCGTCATTCGACCATGAAACAGGCATTTTCGAAACGACCGAACTTGCCCGCGCCGTTGCCGCAAATTTCGACGGCGTAATGATAGACGAATATCAGGATACAAGTCCGCTTCAAGACGTGTGCTTTGCCGCCGTCGGACGTGACGATATGTTCGTTGTCGGCGATTTGAAGCAGTCCATATACAGCTTTCGCGGCGCAAAACCCGAGGGCTTTGCAAAAAAACGCGATGTGTTCCGCCGCATAGACTTAAACAAGAACTTCCGCAGCCGCAAAGGCGTTCTCGATTTTGCGAACTTTGTGTTCTCGATGATTTTCTCGGAAGAAGTCGGCGGCGTTGAATACGACGACGGCGAACGGCTCAACCACGGCGAAAAGACGCCGTCCGAAGAAGCGCGTCAAACTCCCGACGTCGAAATTGACGTTCTCAATGCGGAGTATACAGAAAAACTCGGAACGGGTTCATTCGCCGATTTCTGCCATGTCGCGGGACGTATTTTCGACCTTGTTGAAAACGGCGACGGAGAAAGAACATACAGGTATTCGGACATTGCGGTTCTCTGCGCGGACAACCTCTCGTGCGCGAGAGTCGCAAAGACGCTCAATTCGCTTAACGTTCCCGCATATTACGAAAGCGGCGGCAATATTTTCGAGTCCGTATGCGTTCGTTCCGCGGTTGCGGTTCTCCGCGCGCTGAACGACCCGTATTCGGATGTCGATCTTTATGCCTGTATGACCTGCGGCGTTTTCGACGTTGAAGAATCCGACATTGCACAGGTCGTTGCCGAAGTCGGCAGAAAAGGTTTCCTTTACGATAAAATAACTGCCAATGCGGCAGCAAACACACGCCTTTCCGCATTCGTTTCCGTTTTTGAAGCGTTCCGCACGCTTGCCGCGGAACTTCCCGTATCCGCACTCATTCGCCGCATTTACGAAGCGACGGGGTATCCCGAAAAAGTCCTACTTTTCCCGAACGGAGAGGAACGCTACGACGCATTGATGAAGTTTGAAGCGTTCGCTGCCGCGCATGAAGAAGCGTGCGAGGCAAGGCTCGGAAAGTTTTTGAAACTTGTTTCCGACTTTGCGGCAAAGGGAAGCACGGACGAGGACAGCGCCGCTCCGAAAGGCGAGTTTGTGCGCATTATGACGTTCCACAAATCAAAAGGCCTCGAATTTCCCGTCTGCATCGTTCCGCGCCTTGAAAAAGCGTTTCCCGCAAACAGAACGGACGGTGAAAACATCGTCTTCCACCCGCGTTTTGCCGTCGGCACATATCTGCGCGACGCAGAGGGCACGGTCGAGGCAAAATCGTTTTTGTATTCGCTCAACGAACGCCTGTCCGCAGATGAAGTCCTTTCCGAAAAACTGCGCGTGCTTTACGTTGTTGTGACCCGCGCCAAAGAAAAACTTATTCTCTGCGCAAATCCTCCGAAGAAGTTTTCCGCCGAATCCCTTGCAGTGCTTTACGACTATGTTCCGCAGCCCGACGGCACACGAAAACTCAAATGCCTGCGGCTTGCCGTCGAAAACGCCAAAAGTTATCTAGACCTTGTCGCGCTTGCGCTGACGCACCGCACCGACAGCGGCATTTTCAACTGCGCCGACGTTCCGACAAAACCGTTCTGCGAGCCTATCCGCGTCAACAGCGATTTTGAGAATGAGGACGGAGAAATCACCGAACGTGCAACGGAAGCATCCGAAGCGGAAACAGAAGCCGTAACAACCCTTGCGGACGGCAAAAAAAAGAGAGTGAGCGGACTTTCCGAAACAGAGCTTGACCGCCGTTTCGGCGCAAAACTCACGACCGTGCTTTCAAAAGTGCCCGCAAAGGTTTCGGTCACGGAACTTTCAAAAGGATTTGTCGCGGACGAAGACGCGGAACCCATGTTTCCGCAAGTACGCAAACCGTCCGTAACGCCCGAGTTTTTGTCATCTTCGGAGATGAGCGGAGCGGAAAGAGGTACCGCCGTTCACCGTTTTGTGTCTCTGCTTGACCTTAAAGCCGACCCGAGCGACGAACTTGCCCGACTTGTTTCGGAGGGCGTTTTGTCCGAGCGTGAAGCCGAAGCGGTAAACCTTGAAAAAATCCGACGTTTTCTGTCTTCCGACATCGGCGAACTGATGCGAAACGCAAAAAAGGTCTACCGAGAGGAATCGTTCGTTGTCCGCATTCCCGCAACGGAATACGCAGCGGATGCAGACCCGAACGCCGAAATTCTGCTCCAAGGCGCGGTTGACGCACTTTGTGAGACCGACGACGGCTTTGTTCTGATAGACTATAAAACCGACCGCAAGACCGCCGAGGAACTCAAAGCACGCTATTCACGCCAACTCGGCTACTACGCTTACGCCGTCGAAAAACTTTTCGGAAAGCCCGTCAAAAAGGCGTATATCCGTTCGTTCTCGCTCGACGAAACGATAGAGATACCTTTGCAATAAATGTTTTAACAACTCATAAAACAGGCAGTCCTCGCAAAAAAACGATGACTGCCTTGCATTTTAATGGAATCTTAATGCGTTTTAATGCTTTCCGACTTCCATTTTTACAAATTCTGTGGTATAATCAGTTTGTAAAGGAGAGAACCGATATGTACAACCTGCTTATTTGCGACGACGAAAAAGATATTGTTAACGCGCTCAAAATATATCTTTCCGACCCGTCGTATGAACTCTATACCGCAAGCAACGGCGAAGAGGCTCTGCGCATTGTCGAAAGGGAAGACATACACCTTGTTCTTATGGACATAATGATGCCCGTCAAGGACGGTATGACCGCCCTTTCCGAAATCCGGAAGATAAGCAATGTTCCCGTGATTTTTCTCACGGCGAAAAGCGAAGACACCGATAAGATTTTGGGTCTCAACATCGGCGCGGACGACTACATAACAAAGCCGTTCAATCCCGTCGAAGTCTGCGCCCGCGTGCGCTCTCATCTGCGCAGATATTTCAGCCTCGGAGGAGGAAACGTTAAACCCGAAACATTCGTCTGCGGCGGCATAGAACTGAACGACGCTTCCAAAAAAGTGACCGTGGACGGCGAACCCGTAACGCTGACGCCGAAAGAATACGATATTCTGCGCCTGCTTCTTTCCGAACAGGGCAGGGTGTTTTCTCCGAAAGAAATATACAAGCGCGTTTGGAACGATATTCCGCTGAACAGCGACAACACCGTTGCCGTACATATCCGTCATCTCCGCGAAAAGATAGAAATCAACCCGTCCGAACCGCGCTATCTGAAAGTTCTGTTCGGACAGGGCTATATGATTGAAAAGGTGAGGGACAGATGAAAAATTTTCTTCGCTCCGTCGCGGGCAAGACCGTCCTTTTTGTTCTTGTTATAATTATGTTCGTCACAGCCGCGGTCTCCGCTTTCTCCGTTGCGCTTTTGGCTGTTTACGGCTTTTATGACGAAAAAACCGATATCGAAAGCGCAAAACGCCGAATGGAAAAAGAGTATTTCATCTCCTACGTTCAGTCCGACGCTTACTCCGCGGCGTTTTCCGTTATTCGGGATGGGGAAGAACCGTATACGCCCGATTCGCTCGATTATGCGTTTTACGACGAAACGGGAAAACAACTTTCGACAAATTACGACGCGGCCGTTTCCGCAAACGACGACATTTGGAACTACCGTGTTTATATATGGAAAAATGAAACGTTTTTCCGCACCTCTTTTTACAATGACCCTAACGAAGTGGGCGAAAAGTATATTTTCTGCGCAAATCCGGCAAATCTGCGCGAGGGATATTTCGGCGTTGACCGCTATTCGAGAACCGCCAACCTGATAAGTCTCGGATATTCTTTGCGCTATGTTGTTGTGGCTTTGCTCGCCGTTTCAATTCCCGCGCTTCTTGCCGCGTTCATAACTCTCATGTGTGTTTCGGGCAGACGTCCGAACACCGAAGAAATCGTTCCGGGGGCTTTGAACCGCGTTCCGTTTGACGTGCTGTTCCTTATCTGCGTAAGCCCCGTTTTCGCGGTGTTTGTCGTTATTTCGTCCTCTTTCAATAAATACACGTCGCTTGGCTTTTCCGCGGCGTTTACGGCTTTATCCCTCTGCACCGTTCTCGGACTCGCAATGAGTTTTGCCGTTCGTATAAAAGAAAAAACTCTTATCAAAAACACCGTAGTATATCGTATTGTCAGACTTCTCGGACGGTTTTTCCGCGCCGTGGGACGTTTTTTCTCGTCCGTTCCGCTCGTGCCCAAAACCGCTGTCGGCGCGCTTGCTCTGACTGTTGCGGAATTTGCTTTTATGCTCCGATTTATATATGACCCCAAGTATCTGATAATCGTTTGGGTCGCGGAAAAACTCATTCTTATTCCGCTTGTGATTTATTCCGCCGTCAACCTGCGCAAACTGCAAAAAGCAGGCAAAGCCGTTGCCGAGGGCAACCTCGAATACAAGACCGACACCCGCAGTTTGTTCGGCGATTTCAAACGCTTCGGCGAAGATATGAACCGCATTTCGGACGGCATGAGTGCGGAAGTTGAAAAGCGCACACACAGCGACCGCATGAAGACCGAACTCATAACAAACGTTTCCCACGACCTGAAAACGCCGCTGACTTCTCTTGTCAACTATTCGGATTTAATCTGCGCCGAAAAATGCGACAATGAAAAAATATCCGAATACGCCGAAGTCATTCACCGTCAGTCCCTGCGTCTCAAACGCCTTATCGACGATCTTGTCGAAGCCTCAAAAGCCCAGAGCGGCGCGCTTGATGTCTGCCTTGTTCCCTGCGACGTTTCAACATTCGTCAATCAGGTCTCGGGCGAATACGGCGACCGTCTCGCTTCCGCCGAACTGGAACCCGTTATACGTCTGCCGTCCGAACCCGTTTACATCTTTGCCGACCCGCGCCGACTGCTCCGCGTGTTCGACAATCTTCTGACCAATATCTGCAAGTATGCCAAACACGGCACCCGCGTTTATCTCGATGTTGCGCAGGACGGCAACACCGCCCGCATAACTTTCCGCAATGTCTCCGAACGCGCGCTCGACATCGACGGCGAAGAACTTGCGGAACGTTTCGTCCGCGCCGACGCTTCGCGCAACACGGAGGGCAACGGGCTGGGTCTTTCCATCGCCAAAAGCCTTGTCGAACTCCAAAACGGCAAAATGAAAATAACCGTTGACGGCGACCTGTTCAAAGTCACGTTGACGTTTCCCTTGTCCAAACCCGTTGAATAAAAAGAATATAAGTTAAAAAGGCAGCTGTTAAAGTGTCCCGGCTCACAAATCAGTCTCTAAATCCGAATATTTTGTGACGCGTGCGCCGTCTTTCGTGTTTTGACTTGACACTCGGCGGGATTTATGGTATAATCACTCTGTTCCTAAGACAACAGGTGCTTATGCGTAAATCCTGTCGAGGCGTAAAAAACGAATATTTTTGTTTTTATATGTGCTCTTTCAGTTCTTGGGAATGAAAGAGTTTATTTTTTTCGGGAGGTGAAAATCCTAATGCCCAGTGAAAAGGTTTTAAGCGAAAAGAAGGCTATCGTTGCGGCTCTTGCCGAAAAGATCAAGGCTTCCGGCACAGGCGTTCTCGTTGACTACAAAGGTCTTACGGTTGCGGAAGATACCGAACTCAGAAAGGCTCTTCGTGCGGCAGGCGTTGAATACGCTGTTGTAAAGAACACACTGACCAGATTCGCTCTTAAAGAAGCAGGTTACGAGGGACTTGACGAAATTCTTAACGGAACGACTTCTCTTGCTCTTGCAGGCGACGACGTTGTTGCTCCCGCAAAGGTTATCTGCAAATTCGCAAAAGATCACGGCGACAAGATCTCCGTAAAAGGCGGCTTTATCGAAGGCAAAGTTGTTCCCGTTGAGGACGTTATCGCGCTTTCCAAAGTTCCCTCGAAGGAAGACCTTATCTCCAAAACGCTCTACTGCATCCTTTCTCCTCTTCAGGGTCTTGCGATCGCGCTCCAAGCAATCGCCGACAAGAAGAACGAAGGCGCAGAGGCACCCGCTGCGGAGGCTGCCGCAGAATAAGCGAGAATACATCGCGGCGTGAAAATTACGGTTTTTGCGCGTTTTACGGGCGTGAATGCGCCTGACGCTCTGCGCGGCGTTATAATAAGCGTAAGAAAATATTTATTATCGGAGGAAAATCAAAATGGCAAGTGAAAAAATCACCAATATGATCGAAGAGATCAAAACCCTTACTGTTCTTGAACTCAATGAACTCGTTAAAGCCCTTGAAGAGGAATTCGGCGTTTCCGCTGCTGCACAGGTTGCGGTAGTTGCAGGCGCTGCTGACGCTGCTCCCGCTGCTGAGGAGAAGACCGACGCTTCCGTTATCATCAAGGAAGTCGGCGCTAACAAGATGGCAGTTATCAAGGCTGTTAAAGAAATCACCGGTCTCGGACTTAAAGAGTCCAAAGAGATCGTTGACGCTGCTCCCAAGGCTGTTAAGGAAAACGTTCCTTATGCAGATGCAGAGGCTATGAAAGCAACTCTCGAAGCAGCAGGCGCTGTTGTTGAATTGAAGTAATTCAACCTCGAACAAAAAATCGGAGCAGACTTTTTCGGTCTGCTCCTTTTTATTTTATAACTAAATTTTAGCAATTTCGATTGATTTTTATCAGTATTGAAAGCTATCAGTAAATGAAATGTCATTTTTTCGGCAGCATTGTAAACTCTGTTGAAATTGTCCCGCCTATGTGTTATGATTTGGCTGACAAAAAACAAACAGGGGATATTCGATATGGGAAAAACAGGCGAAGACTACAAAAACGAAGTTGTGACTTATGCAAAAATCCTTGATGAAAAGGGACTTGTCAACACCGTTGAGGGGAATCTCTCTGTTCTTGACAGAGAAACGGGCAAACTTTATGTTACCCCGTCCGGTACACGCAAGCGCTTTCTTGATGCGGACAAGATAGCCGTTATGCAAAACGGGGAGCAGGTTGAGGGCAGTCTGACTCGTTCGAGCGAATATCTTATGCACTTGGAAGCGTTGAAAGCGCGCCCGACTTGCAACGCCGTTGCGCACGTTCATTCTCCGTATCTTACCGCATACGCTTACTGCGGCAAGGACATCAGTATAAAATGTTCCTCTTCTTTTGCCATTCTTTTCGGCGAGAAGATCCCGTGTATTCCTTACGGTGAAGCGGCAACGTCGCACATCGCGGACGGACTTGCGGAAGCATTGAAAGACAATGACCTTGTTCTGCTTGCAAATCACGGCGTTATCTCCGTCGGCAGAACGCTTGAAGATGCCGTCAAACTTATCGAAGCCGCCGAAGAGGTTATGAAGATATACTCTTATGCAAAACAGATAGGGCAGACAAGCGACCTTTCCGACGAACAGTTGGAATCCATTTTTGAACACCATCCGGGCAGCAAACGCAACCGTTTGAGATAAAACGAAAACGGTTCAATTCTTCCGAACAATTCTTATCCTTTCAGGAGTTTTTGCTTGATTTAAGTAAAAACTTCCGCGTTTCAATAAGTTTTTGCCGAATTCAAGTAAAAAACTTTTCTCTGAATACAACAAAACGCCTGCGGCATTTCTGCCGCAGGCATAGTTTTTAATAATCGTTTTCAAGCAGAAAATCCGCCAAATGTATTATCCTGATACCGTCTGAAAAACCTGTTGCGAGGTCGTCAAGTGTTACGATGTATTTGGGGAAATTATCCCTTATTTCAAGCAGGTTTTCAATTTCTCTGTCCGAATTTTGCGGAAGTTCTTTGCATACCTGAACATATATCTTTTTGTCGCGTTTTGAAGCAACAAAGTCTATTTCTTTTGTTTCATTTTTTCCGATATACACATCATATCCTTTTCTGCGCAATTCAAAATATACAATATTTTCGAGCATTGCCGCAACGGATTTCGGGTCAAACCCCATGATAGAGTATTTCAGAGACTGATCGGCAAGATAAAACTTTTCCTGCGTTTTCAGCACGGATTTTCCCTGCATATCATATCGTCTGCAACGGTATATTACAAATGCTTTTTCCAACCAATCTATATAATTATATACGTTTTCGACCGACAGAGATCTTTTTTCGCTTTTGAGGAATTTCACTATTGTATTTGCCGAAAATGTTTTGCCCACATTCTCTATAATGAATCTTACAACGCGGTTGAACAAATCAAAATCCGAAAGATTATGCCGTTTTGTTAAATCGCTTGTTATAACGGAGTTATATATGCCCTCGACAATCTGATATGCGGAAGTCTCATCGAAATCATTCAGTGCGATAATCGGAAAGCCTCCGAAACGGATATAATCATTAAGCAATTCTTTTTTTGATTTTCCGCTTGACGCTTTGAAATCGAGATATTCGGAAAAAGATAAAGGATATACGGGAATTGAGATATATCTTCCTGTCAGATATGTCGAAATTTCTCCCGCCATAAGTTTTGAGTTTGAACCTGTTACATATATATCGGAATTTGTATTTTCAAGCAAACTGTTGACAGCCTTTTCCCAGTTTTCGACCTCTTGAACCTCGTCAAGAAGCAGATAACAGCGTTCATCGTCTGTCATCTTTGCCTTTATGGCATTATACATATCTTTATCTGTCATTCCCGCATCGAATTCTTCGGAAGTGTATCGCATACAGATAATTCTTTCTTTCGGAACACCGTCACTTATCAGATCGTTTTTCAGCATTTCAAGTATTGTTGATTTGCCGCAACGTCTTATTCCCGCAAGAATTTTTACCAGCGGAATGTCCCGATATTCTTTCAACGCGCTCAAATACTTCGGTCTCTGTATCATTTTACAGCTTCCTTTCGAATATTGCTTTTATGCTTTTAGTATACCCCTAAAAAAAGATTTTGTCAATAGTTTTTACTTGATTTAAGTAAAAACTTCTGAATTTCAATAGGCTTTTACGAAATTTAAGAAAAAACTTCCATATTTCAATAAGTTTTTGCCGAATTCAAGTAAAAACTTTTCTCTGAATACAACAAAACGCCTGCGGCATTTCTGCCGCAGGCATAGTTTTTGAGTTTTCTGTCAATGTAAGATATATTCGCCGTCCGCTTTCATCTCTATGCCGCTTTCGAAAAATGCGGTGAGAGCCGAAATCATTGCTTGCGTATCGTCCGCACCCGCCGTTTCGTATGCGGAGTGCATAGCCAACTGCGCAAGCCCGATGTCAACCGTGTTCAGCGATACCTGTGTGTTTGCGATGTTGCCCAGCGTGCCGCCGCCCGCCATATCCGCACGGTTTGCATAAAACTGCGTCTTGACGCCCGCCTTGTCGCAGAACGATTTGAATATCGCCTCCGATACCGCGTCGGTCGTATAACGCTGATTTGCGTTGTATTTGATAACCACGCCGCCGTTCATGCGAACCGTGTGATTTCTGTCCGCATATTCGGGGTGGTTCGGGTGAACAGCGTGCGCATTGTCGCACGAAACAAGGAAGCCCGAAGCAACTTTTTCTCTGTATTTGTCGCCGTTTCCGAGTGCCGCGCAAATTCTTTCAAGCGTGTCCGCAAGGAACGTTGACGCTGCGCCCTGCTTTGTCTGACTGCCGACTTCTTCATTGTCGAACAGGCAGAGAACAGGCAGCCCCGCGCCGTCTTTCGCATTCAGAAATGCCGTGAGTGAAGCAAAAGCGCATTGCAGATCGTCAAGCCTCGGCGCGCATATAACGCCTCCGAACTCTTCTCCGCTCTGCGGGTTGTAAACCGAAACGTCCGTGGCAACGATGTCTTTATCGTCGACTTTTGCCGCCTGCGCGAGCATTTCGCGCAGGGGAAGAGTCTTTTCTCCCGCAAGCGAGAACAGCGGCAGCATGTCCACGGCGGTGTTGTAGCCTTTGGAATCATTTGCCGTTCTGTCCATGTGAATGGCAACGTTCGGAATTATCGCAACGGGCTCTTTGAGATCGACCGTCACGGTCTTTATCCCGCCGTCCGTTTTTACAACGAGCCTGCCCGCAACCGAAAGCGGTCTGTCCGTCCACGTCGAACGCAGCATTCCGCCGTAGCCTTCAACCGAGAGTTTAACGTAATTGCCGTCTTCGAGACGATCGTTTTCCTTTATTCTGAACGTTGGGGAATCGAGGTGTGCCGCCGTCATCATAAAGCCCGTGAAATCGCCGTTCGGAACCCTGAACGCTATCAGAGACGAACCGTTTCTTGTCACATAGTAGCCTTTGCCCGTTTCAAGCGTCCACGTCGCCGCTTCGTTAAGTTTTGAATATCCCGCGCTTTCAAGTATTTTTGCCGTATGTTCCGCCGCGTTGTACGCCGTCGGACAGTTTTCTATGTAATCAAAAAGTTTTGCGTTTATCTCTTTCATCTCGTATCAGTCCTTTGCAATGTCCGTTATTATCGCGTTGTTTCCCATAACGTTCGGGAGTTCGCCGTTCCATTTTTCATAGAACTTGTTTTTCAGCACTTCCGCCGTCAGCGATTCCGCAAGCAGTTTGTTCGCCTTTGCCGTCGCTTCCGCTTCTATGAGTTCCGCCTCCGCTTTTGCCTGTGCTTCGACTTTCTTCACTTCCGCCGCGGCGTTCGCTTCGATAACGCGCTGTTCCGCTTCCGTTTTCGCCTTTATCTTGTTCTGCTCCGCAACCTGCTTCGCTTCTACCGCGTTTGTAAATTCATCGGTAAAATCAAGGTTTTCGATTGCCGCGTTGACAAGCTCAATGTTGTATTCACGCAATTCCTCGGTCAGTTTGATCTTGATTTTGTCGCCCATTTCGTCTCTGTGAGAAACAAGCCCCTCCGCCGTATACTGCGCCGCAACGCTCTTTACCGCTTCTTCTATACGCGGCGAGACGATGGTTTCGTAATAGTTCGTGCCTATTGTTTTGTATATCGTCTGCGCGTTGGCTTTTTCTATCTGAAAGTTTATCGAATATTTCATCGTCACTTCCTGAATATCGCTTGAAAAGCACGTCAGGTCAACCGCCGCTTTCTGCGTTCTGTTGTCCATTTTAACAACTTCCTGCCACGGAAGTTTGAAGTGGAAACCCGCTTCAAGCGTAAAATTCTCAACCTTGCCGAACGTTGTCACAACGCCCGTGTGTCCCGTGGGGACTGATGCCGTGCAGCCGAAAAGTATTACAACAAGCGCAAAAATCGAAAGGAACTGCTTTTTGTTCTTCTTCCATTTGTAGCCCGTTCCGTCCTTGCAAACGCCGAGCGCAACAAAAGCGACAAGCGCCAAAATAATGCCGATAACAAGAAATGTCATTTGTTTTCTCCTTTTAATATCATTTGTTTAGGCTGAATATCAGCCTATAAAATCTTTTATTGTTTTTATCACCCTTGGGTCGTCGCATAAGTCTCCGTTCAGACTTATTTTACCGAAATCTTTCGCCGCAAGAAACAGAATGTCGGGTTCGCCGTTCACTTGGTCGCCGAAAGCGCGGACGAAGTTTTCTTTGTTCGTGTTTGTTATCGCTATGAATTTTTTCGGTACGGCATTGAATTTTTCCGCGATTTTTCCGTTCGTTCCGAAATATCCGCATTGCCGTTCACTGAAAACGAACCACGCCGAACACGGAAAATCGCAAAAATCGGGAACAACAAAAATTGTTTCATCGCTTTCCGTTATTTTTCGATAGACTTCGCTTGCTCCGTCACTTGTATGCGGGCAGTTTTCGGTTTTCTTAAAACATTCGTAGTCGCACTTTCCGCAGGGGCTTATGCCGAGCGCTGCGAAGTCGATAACTTCCGCGTCGGTCATATCCGCGATGAGTTTTGCCGTTCTTCCGCAGTTCCCGTTTTTTCGCGGACTGAAATTCAAGATTACACGCATTTTTTCCTCTTTTCGTCGGTTGTCTGATTCAACCTGTGATAATTTTACCATATCCGAAAAAAAAATGCAATAGCTGCGCAAAATCAATTTTTATCGAAAATGTCAGCCGCAGTCAAAAAACCGTGCGGGAGCAATATCCCGCACGGTTTCTCTCGTTTTCTGTTTATAAATCGTCTGTTTTCTTTTCCGGCGGAATGTGTGTGTGGGTTACAGGTCACTCATTTTCTTTGTGAAAAGAGCCGTTGCGGCGGCACACAGCACAATTGCGTAGCCCGCTACCCAAAGCGCGTGGGGCAGAAGCGACGCAAAGTCTCCGTTCAGAAGACCCTGTTCGAGTTTTACCGCATGGACGAACGGCAGAAATTCCGCAATGGTTTTCAGTCCCGAGACAAGTTCAAGGTCGAACCATACGCCCGAAAGCCACGCCGTCAGATTGGTAACAAGCGCCCCGCAGATACCGCCGACCTGTTTTGAGCCGAGCGCCGCCCCGCAGAGCAGACCGAGCGCGATGAAAAGCAGGGAAACGGGGATTATCGTAAGCAGGGCATAGATTATGTTCACACTCGGTTTCAGCCCGAACGCGAACGCTGCGGCATAGCATATAACGCTCTGTGCAACCGCAATTGGTATCATCGGCAGAATGTAGCCGAAAATGAAATCAGAAGCACGGAGCGGGGTGGTGTAAAGCCGCTGCAAAAACGCGCTTTCACGGTCTTTTGCAACTATCATTCCCGCAAACAGCGTCATAAATGAAAGCCCGAAGACCGTTATCCCCGGCGTCAGTTTTTCAATCTCAAAAAGCGGCACGGGAACATTTTTCTGTATCGCGCTCAACAGAACAAGAAGTATCAGCGGAAATCCCAGCCCGAAAAACAGCGTCAACGGGTCGCGCAGAATTTCTTTTCCCGTGCGGCGGGCAAAAACAAGCGTTTTCATTTTTTTGCCCCCTTTACAAGCGCGATGAACGCATCTTCGAATTTTTCCGTTCCCGCTTCTTCTTTTATTTCGGCAGGCGTTCCCACGGTTATCAGCCTCCCGCTTTTCATTATTCCCACACGGTCGGCAAGTGCTTCCGCTTCTTCCATATAGTGAGTTGTGAGAATTACCGTAACCTTGCCTTTAAGTTCTTTTATCAAATCCCAAAGTTCGCTTCTGGCAAGCACGTCAAGTCCCAATGTCGGCTCGTCAAGAAACAGTATTTTCGGCTCGCTTATCAGCGCCATCGCAATGCTGCACCGTCTCTGCCAACCGCCCGAAAGTTTGCCCGCACGGCGTTTCATAACCTCGTCAAGTCCGAATTTTTCCGCAAGTTCGGCAACCTTTTCCGCCGTCTTTTCTTTTGAAAATCCGTGAACTCCGCACATCATTTCAAGGTTTTCTTTTACCGAAAGATTGGGCGCGACCGCCGATTCCTGCGGCGAAACGCCTATGAGCGCCTTGACCGCCGCCGTGTCGTGCACAACGCTTTTGCCGTCCATTATCGCATCTCCCGCAGTCGGGCGCGTCACACACGAAAGTATTTTTATCGTCGTCGTTTTTCCCGCGCCGTTGACGCCCAAAAGCGCGAACAATTCGCCCTCGTTGATTTCAAGCGACAGCCCGTCAACCGCCGTCACATCTTTGTATTTTTTAGTCAATCCGACCGTCTTTATCGCCTTTTCCGTATTGATCTCTCCTTTATATCTCTTGCAGGAAACAAGTGATACGCAACATCTGTTATTTATTATATCACAACCGATCTGTTTTGTCAATGGAAATATTCCAAAACGTTTTGTCGGGAACAGCGCAGGCGAAAAGCCGTCGGAGAAAATTCCGACGGCTTAAAATCTTTTATGAAGAAAAATGCCTTTCAGCCTTTTTCTGCGGTCCGGGTCTTTTTTACATTCCCTGTTTTATTTTGCGAATTGGCTGTTGTATAGGTCCGCATAGAACCCGCCGCGCTCCATAAGCGTTTCGTGGTTTCCGCTTTCGATAACGTCGCCGTCTTTCATAACAAGTATCAGGTCGGCGTTCTTTATCGTGGAAAGCCTGTGCGCGATAACAAACGAAGTTCTTCCCTGCGTCAGTTCGTCCATGGCGCGCTGAATAAGCAGTTCCGTGCGCGTATCGACCGAGGACGTCGCCTCGTCAAGAATGAGCATGGGCGCGTTTTGGAGCATTGCGCGGGCTATCGTCAGCAACTGTTTCTGACCCACCGAAATGTTTATGCTTTCGGAAAGCACCGTGTCAAATCCGTTTGACAGCGAGCGAACGAACTTGTCAATCCCGCACGCGCGGCAGACTCTCCACAGGTCGTCCTCCGTCACGTTCTTCATGTTGTAAACAAGGTTTTCTCGCACCGTGCCCTCAAAAAGCCATGTGTCCTGCAAGACCATGCCGAACAGTTCGTGAATACTTTCGCGTTTGACGTCCGATATGGGCTTTCCGTCTATTTTTATGCAGCCGCCGTTTGTTTCGAAAAAGCGCATAAGCAGATTGACCATCGTCGTTTTTCCCGCGCCCGTGGGTCCTACTATCGCCACCTTTTGTCCCGGTTTTACTTTTGCGGAAAAATCTTTGATTACCGTTTTGTCGGGTGTGTCGGGGTAGGCGAAACGTACATGGTCGAACTCCACTTCACCGTGAACGTCTTTGCCGAGCGTCGGTTTTTCGTCCTCGTTTTCGAGTCCCTCGCTTTCGAGAAAATCAAAAATGCGGTGAGCCGAAGCGGACGCCGTCTGCATATTCGTCAGTCCCTGCGCTATCTGCGCAAGGGGCGTGGTGAACAGGCGCACATACAAAATGAACGAGATGATAACGCCGAATCCGAGCGACGGGTCGTTGATGACGAGTATCGAGCCGAAAACGCAGACCGCAACGTATGCTATGTTGCCCACAATGTTCATCAGGGGCTGCATCATTCCCGAGAGGAACTGCGACTTTCTGTTTGCGTCGTAAACCGCCTTGTTCAGCCCTTTGAACCTGTCTTTTATCTCATCTCCCGCACGGGAAATGCGAACCACTTCGTGACCCGAATACATCTCCTCGACATATCCGTTGAGTTTGCCGAGATTTTCCTGGTGCGCCGTGAAATATTTCTGCGAACGCGACATTATCATAACAACCGCGAACAGTCCGACAAGCGTTATTCCGAGTGAAATAAGCGCCAAACGCCATTCCGTCACAAACATCATCACAAGACAACCCACAAACTGCGTCGCCGAAGAAATTATCATCGGCAGCGCATTTGTCAAGCCCTGCTGCAAAGTCGAAACGTCGTTTGTAATGCGGCTCAAAACATCGCCCTGTGAATGCGTGTTGAAATATTTCTGCGGCACGCGGTTTATCTTTTGCGAAAGTTCGCCGCGCATACGGTAAGACATTTTCAGCGTCACCGTTGCCATTATATAGTGTTGAACGAACGTGAAAAGAGCGCTCAGACCGTAGATAACTATAAGCGTTATGCCCACTTTCGCTATCGCCGCAAGGTCTATACCCGTTATCAGTCCCTCGGACATTATGTTTGTTATTTCGCCTATCTTATCCGGTCCGATAATTGTCAGAACCGCTCCGAGCGCCGCCAGCACAAGAGCCAACGCCGTTACCGCAACGCCGCCTTTAACATAGTCCGCGGTTTTTCCGAGCGCCGCCACCGTTCCTTTTTCACCGGTCAAAGGCGCTCTTGTCGCTCCCTGCATCGGTCTCATATCGCTGCCCCCTCTCCGTTCCCGTTAAGTCCGAGTTCTTTTTCGCTTAACTGCGATTTCGCGATCTGTCTGTATACCTCGCAACTCCTCATCAGTTCGTCGTGCGTTCCGCTTCCGACCTCTTCGCCCTTGTCAAGCACGATTATCCTGTCCGCATTGCGAATCGTTCCTATTCTCTGTGCCACGATTATTTTTGTCGTGTTCGGCAAACTCTTTTCAAGACCCGCGCGGAGTTTTGCGTCCGTCGCATAGTCAAGCGCCGAAAAAGAGTCGTCAAAAATAAGTATTTCAGGCTTTCTCGCAAGCGCACGGGCAATGGAAAGTCTCTGTTTCTGCCCGCCCGAAACGTTTCGCCCGAGTTGCGCTATCCTGTGCTCCGTTCCGTCCTCCGTCTTGTCCACAAACTCTTTTGCCTGCGAAAGTTCTATTGCTTCTTCAAGGTTTTCGTCACTCTCCGCCGCCGCGCTCTGCCCGAAAAATACGTTGTCCTTTATACTTCCCGAGAACAGCACCGCTTTCTGCGTCACATATCCGAGTTTGTTGTAAAGCGTATCGAGGTCAAGGTCTTTGACGTTCACTCCGTCAACCAGCACTTCTCCATCGGTCGCGTCGTAAAACCTCGGAATAAGCCCGACAAGCGTCGTTTTTCCGCTGCCCGTTGCGCCGATTATCGCAAGCGTCTGCCCCTTTCCTATACTGAAATTGATGTTCGAAAGCGAATTTTCCGCAGCGTTCGGATATTTGAAAGATACGTTCCTGAACTCCACCGTTCCGTTTTCGTCACACTCCGTCACGCTGCCCGAAACTATCGACGAAGACTTGTCAAGCACCTCGTTGATACGCTCCGCCGAGACCTGCGCCTGCGGCAACAGCATAAATATCATAACAAGCATCATAAACGACATAACAACATACGTCGCATAAGTGCTGAAAACAACCACTTCGGAAAACATTCCGAGTCTGCCGGCGGGGTCTGACAGCGGAACCGCGTTGACAAGCGCCGCGCCGAGCCAATATATGACGAGCGCCAACCCGTTCATTCCCAGCCCCATAACCGGCTGCATAAGAGCAAACAAACGCTGGTTTTTGAGTTGCAGGTTCATCATCTCGCCGCTCGGAACATCAAACTTCGCGTTCTGATAATCCTCCGCGTTGAAGGCGTGAACCACGTTTATTCCCGTCAGGTTTTCACGCGCCACACGGTTTATCTTGTCCGTCAACTTCTGCACCATGCGAAAACGCGGCAGACATATCGACATAATGGTCAGTATCGTTGCGCAAATAACCACCACGAACGCCGCCGTTACCGCCGAAAGTTCCCAACTCTTTCCGAGAATTTTGATAACCGCCCAAACCGCCATGATAGGGGATTTTATCATCATCTGCAATCCCATCGAAACTATCATCTGAATTTGGTTGACGTCATTCGTCGTTCTCGTTATCAGGCTCGGCACGGAAATATCCTGCATCTCCGCCTTGCCGATGTCCGTCACACGATTAAAAATCCTTTCTCGGAGCGTGTAACTGAATCCCGACGCCGTCTGCGCCGAAAGATAACCGCACGCAATGGCAAGCGCCGCGCTCGCCAACGTGCAGGCAAGCATTTTCAGCCCGACGGTCACAATATCTCCCGTTGCGTCGCCGCCCGATTTTATCAGCAGCGTCAACTCCGACATAAAGTCGGGCAGCCGCAGGTCAAAATACACCTGTCCCACAACGAGGACAGCGCACAAAAGCGCCGTCAGCACCTCGCGCTTTCGCATATTTTTAAGCAATTTTATCATTTTTCGCTCTCTCCTCCGAGCCCGTTCTCCAATATGTCTTCAAGGTTCTTTGAAAACGTGTCAAAGCACCGTTTCATCGTTTTTGCGTCCCCGTCCGATATCCCGTCAAGCATTTTTTTCGCAAACAGCAACTGAATCTCTCTTCCTCTCTCGATTATATCCGTCGCCTTGTCCGTGTAAGCAAGACAGAACTTCCGTCTGTCATGCTCGTCCGTTTTCCGTTCGAGATACCCCTCTTCGACCATCTTGTCAACGTGGAAAGACACAATGGCGGGCTTGAAACCCCGCAGTTTGCATATATCTTTCGCCGTGTCATACTCCGGGTTGTTCGCCAAAAACAACAACATATCTATCGCCGGCATCGGCAAACCCGTTTCCTCGCAAAGCGGAAACATCGCCCGTCCGTAAGCGTCCATAAACTTCTTTGTTCCGCCGAACACATGCGCCGCCGTTATCCTCGTCCTTTTCTCTTCGGCACCCGCTCCGTCTGCCTCTTCCGCGACATCTTGCTTTGCGCCGCCGCTCGCTTTATCCGTTTTTTCCGCCGCCTTTTCGGCATTAAGCGCCGCCTTATTCCCTTTTTCGGCACTTCTATTTTCTTTCTTCATCGTATATCCTCCAATCTTGAATATTTCAATTTTGAACAATTCAATTTTATCATATCCCTCTCCCAAAGTCAACGGACACCACGCAAAAATATTCTGTCGCTTTTGTGTCAGGAGTCTTTTTTTCCTTTTCGACATATATTGACAAATTCCTATTATAGTGTTATAATATAAGAAATATATGTGATTTTTTCTCGGGCAACGTATGTTATATACATACAAAAAACACAAAGCGCCTTTGCTCAAAACAAAAAACTTTGAAATATCAACGAAAAATTACGCGAAAGGCTTGACATGAAACCGAGATTAGCTACGCTTTTAGCAAGCAATTATCTGACAGACGCAGTATCTGCGTCTTGTTCTGTTACGCTTTTGAACAAAAACGAATATAATATCTGACGCCGTGCGGGGAATCTTTCCCGTGCGGTGTCTTTTTATTGAAGGAGAGGATTTTTTTATGGCGCAGATAGCCGACATTATCAAATATGAAGGCGGCAACGACGTCTTTGTATGGAAGCATCCGTGTGAGGATTTCAACAGTTTAACTCAACTCATCGTTCATGAAAGTCAGGAAGCGATTTTCTTTATGAACGGTCAGGCTCTCGACCTTTTCGGTCCGGGGCGATATACCCTTGAAACCGAAAACATTCCCAAGATAGGCAAATTCCTGAACCGTGCAACCGGCGGCGAAACGCCGTTCCATTGTGAAGTTTATTTCATCAACAAAACCGTTCAGATGTCTGTCAAATGGGGAACGGATTCCAAAGTCCGCTACATCGACCCCGCATCGGGACTGCCTCTCGAACTCGGCGCAAGCGGAGAGATGAATATTCAGGTCTGCGACGGCAGAAAACTGCTTGTCAAACTTGTCGGAACCACAAACGGCGTGGCATGGGGCGAAAACGGCATAAACTTCACAAAGTCCCTGCAACAGTCTTTCCGTCCGCTCATCTCCGCCGCCGTCAAATCTCATTTGACAACATCTATCAAAGCATTAGGAATCAATATTCTTGAAGTTGACGAACACCTTTTGGAACTCTCGAAAAATCTTCGTTCCGAAATTCTTCCGGGCTTTGAAGAATACGGTCTCACCGTTCCTCAATTCTATCTGACAACCGTTGTCTTGCCCGAAGATGATCCGAATTTCCGCCGCCTGAAAGACCTCTATGCCGTTTCGATACAGAAAAGAACGATACAGGCGGAAGCGGAACTCCGCACCGTCAAAGCCCAAACAGAAGCGGACGTCACCGCCGCGCAAAGAGCGATAGAACTCGAAAAACAGACCACCCAAACCGAAGTTGCCAGACGTGAAGCGGAACGCAAGATAATCGCCGCGCAAGCCGAAGCCGAAGCCACCCGTCAAGCAGGCTTTGCGGAAGCACAGGTAATGCAGGCGCAGGGCATAACCAAAAAAGACTACGTTCAAGCCGATGTTCAAAAAGCATTTGCCGAGGGACTTGGCAATATGGGTTCATCGGGCGGCTCGGGCGGCGGTTCGCCCGCATCCGATATGGTCGGTATAATGGCTGGTATGAAAATGGCGGGAATGGCGCTCGGACAAATGGACGGCGTTTTCGGCGAAGCCGCAGGCAAAAACAACTTGTCGGATTCTTCAAAAAACGTATGCCCGAAATGCGGCGCAACCCTGCCCGTTAACGCAAAATTCTGCCTTGAATGCGGTGAAAAAATCGTTGCCGCTCCCGACGGAAGCATATTTTGTCCCGAATGCGGAAAAACCGTTGCAAAAGGCAAATTCTGCCCCGAATGCGGTCATAAATTCGTCTCGGTTTGCCCCAAATGCGGCGCGCAAATTCCCGACGGCTCCAAATTCTGCCTTGAATGCGGCGAAAAACTCTGATAGGAGAAAATGAAAATGAAAAAGAATATTAAGTTTTACATAATCGCATGGGCTGTTCTGTTAGCTCTCTTCAACCTTATCGCCTTTATCTCTCCCGGTTGGGCTGCATTTGAAAAATACAGCGGCTCTTTTTGGACGGGATATATATTCATAACCCTTGCTTTTGTCGGACAACTTGTCTGCTCTCTCTTCGCTTTCAAAGAAGATAAGAAAGAAAAATTCTTTCTTTCGCTTCCTCTTATCACTTTGAGTTATACGGGACTTATTTTGACGCTTGTTTTCGGCACTCTCTGTATGCTTGTGTCGTTCCTGCCTTATTGGGTTGCCGTTATTATCTGCGCCGTTATCCTTGCCGTTTATGCAATAGCGGTGCTTAAAGCAAAAGCCGCCGCCGAAATATCCTCCGCGACAGGTGAAAAAGTAAAGGCAAAAACGTTCTTTATCCGCTCCCTGACCGTTGATTGCGAAAATCTTCTTGCCAAAGCAAAAAGCGAACAAGCCAAAGCCGCCTGTAACAAAGTATATGAAGCCGTAAGATATTCCGACCCGATGTCAAGTGACGAACTATCTTCCGTCGAGGAAAAAATCTCCGCAAAAATCGGTGAACTCTCGACCGCCGTCACCGCTTGCGACGACGAAAAAATCACGGCTCTCGCCGACGAGACTGTTTTGCTTGTAAAAGAAAGAAACAGTAAATGTAAGGTGTTGAAATAAATGAAAGTTTCTTTTTTGTTTGGCTCAGGCGCTGATACAGATGCGTGCTCTTTATTGAAATCGGGACAATCATTTTCAAAGGCTTTATTGGATAATAGTTATAAAGACAAAATTAAAACTCTTACAAATATAGAGACTTCGCATTTCCGATTGCTATATCCGACGAGTACAAAAGTGTTTGTTCAAACCATAATAAACCATATGGATATAGCAAGGGGGGTGTTTGGTCAAAATTTGATCGACGACTTCAACAATTACTATATGGGAGAAAATGATATTGATTTTTCTGAAAAAATCAAACCGTTTTGCGAAAAATGGGCTGATGGCTTGATTCATGAAAAAAAATCAGAAGAAGCCGATTTTTTCTTAAAAAATGCAGTATTTTTTGATTCACTTGACGAGAAATTTAATTCTTTAAGGGATATAAAACTCTGTTCAAATTCGAAACGTGTTATAAATGCATACTTCACGGTTTTTCTTTTGATGTTTGAATCTCTTTATGAAATTACAGAAAGTTTTGAGTGGACATACAAGACAATATTTGAAAAATTGAATACGTCCTATAATATAAGTTGCTCAACCAAAAATTATTATAAAATTCTCGCTGAAAGCAATATTGAGTGTAGCATTGCTACAACAAATTATACAGATGTTATACGTACAGAAACAGGAAAAGAAGATATCGTTTATTTGCATGGTAAATTAACTTGGTTTGAGAGTTTAAGCAGTCTTTCCGTATATGATTGTACAAAGTCAGAAGACCGAGAAGTCTTGGAAAATAAAATAGGTTCTGAAACTATAATTCCCTTCATAATGATTCCGAGTGGTGTTAAACCTCTTATATGCAGAAAACAGATAAAAGAGTTTAATTCTTTTATAGATAATTTGGAACAAAGTCAATATCTTGTAATTGTCGGATATCGGTTTAATAGTGAAGATAATCACATAAACTCTATTATTGCAGAATGGCTTACGGGACAAAATAGAAAATTGATTTATTTAAATTTTGACGGAGATACAGATTTGAGTTTCTTTAAGCGTTGTAATATTGATATTAACAACCGTCTTGATAACATGAAAGATATTAAAGGTTTTAACTACAAGATTTCTAATATAGCGATTGATAAACATAATGGAAGAACAGTTTTTAAAGATGTTTTGGAATTTTTAAAGGAGAATACCTAATGTCCATTTTTAAGTGCAAAATGTGCGGTGGTGCATTGGAGATAAAAGACGGCGAAAGCGTTGCCGTTTGCGAATACTGCGGAACGAAGCAGACGTTGCCGAAAACGAAAGATGAAGTTGTTGCGAATCTGTTCAATCGCGCAAACAATCTTCGCTTGAAAGGTGAGTTTGATAAAGCCGCACAGGCGTATGAAAGAATCGTTGAAGCCGACGACAGCGAAGCGGAAGCGCATTGGGGTATTGTTCTTTGCAAATACGGAATTGAATATGTCGAAGACCCGAAAACGGGGAAGCGTATTCCGACCTGTCATCGAACGCTTTTTAACGCCGTAACTTCCGACCCCGATTACATAGCTGCAATAGATTACTCCGACCCTGCGCAGCAAATTGTTTATGAAAATGAAGCTCGGGAAATCGACCGTATTCAAAAGGATATTCTTGCCATAGTAAAAAACGAAAAGCCGTTTGATGTTTTTATATGTTATAAAGAGAGCGACGCTGACAAAAGAACCGTTGACAGCGTTATAGCAAATGATATTTATTATCAGCTCACGCAAGCAGGTTTTCGCGTTTTTTATGCAGCCATTACACTTGAAGATAAACTCGGCAAAGAGTATGAACCGTATATCTTTGCCGCGCTGAACTCAGCAAAAGTCATGCTTGTTCTCGGAACAAAACCCGAATATTTCAATGCCGTTTGGGTCAAAAACGAATGGTCGCGCTTTATGCAGTTGATGAAAACAGACCGCTCCCGCTTGCTTATTCCGTGCTATCGCGATATGAACGCATACGACCTGCCCGAAGAGTTCTCGCATTTACAGGCACAGGATATGTCTAAAATCGGTTTTATAAATGATGTAATACGAGGTATTAAAAAGGTATTTGAAACAGACGAGAAAACGGCGCGCGTAAAAGAATCCGTTGTCGTTCCGTCAACAGAAAACGCAAATATCGCGCCACTTTTGAAGCGCGCTTTTATGTTTCTTGAAGACGGAAATTGGCAGGATGCGGACACTTATTGCGAAAAAGTTCTCGACCTTGACCCCGAATGCGGCGAAGCGTATCTCGGAAAACTTATGGCGGAACTGAATGTCGGAAAACGCCAACAGTTGGCTGATTGCAAAGAACCGTTTAACGACAGCGAAAATTTTGCAAAAATTATCCGTTTCGGAGACGAGAAAACCGAATCGGAAATGCGAGGTTATATTGCATATATCAACGAACGCAATGAAAACGAGCGGCTTCAAAATCTTTATGATGACGCGGTTATTTATATGATCAATGCCGCTTCAAATGTTGAGTATAGATCGGTTGCAAATATGTTTCAAAACATTTCGGGATTTAAGGATTCCGATATTTTAGCCGAACAATGTTTAGAAAAGGCTGAAAATTATCGTAAGGACGAAATTTACAAAGACGCTTGCCGCTGTATGTCGAAAGATAATATTGCAGATATTCAGGTCGGCATTCGTTATTTTGAACAGATTCGCGGTTGGAAAGATTCCGATAAGAATATCGTTGAATGTAACCGAAGAATAGAAGAACTTAAAGAAAAACAGGAAGCCGACAGAAAAGAAGCCGAGCGTGAAGCCGAAGAAGCACGTATCGCAAAAGAAAAATTTATTAAAAAAGCGAAACGTATCGCAGCAATTGTTGTCCCGTCCGTTTGCGTTATTGGAGTGTTTTTAATTATCCTTTTCAATGTTATAATTCCGAATAAAAAATACAAGGGCGCTTTATCTCTGATGAATGAGGAAAAATATGAAGAAGCAATTTCTGTATTCGACGAATTGGATGGATATAGGGACAGCATAACAAAAATCAATGATTGCCGGTATGAGATAGCAATTTCTTTAATTGATGAGAAAAAATATGTTGAAGCTTATGAAAAGCTTATTTCATTGAATGAACATAAAGATAGCAAGGAAAGGGCTTCCGAAATATTCGATAGTTATGAAATAGAAAAATTAAAGGGAGCAGAAGTTGGCGATATTGTATTATTCGGTACTTATGAACAAGATAACAATGTTTCCGACGGAAAAGAAAGTATCGAGTGGCTTGTATTGGCAAAAGAAAATGATAGAGTTCTTGTAATCAGCGATAAAGCCATTGATTGTCAGCAGTATAATATGGCGACATATGCCGATGTGACATGGGAAAGTTGTTCTCTTCGCAAATGGTTGAACGGTACATTTCTTAATAACGCTTTCAGCACGAAGGAACAGACTCACATATTAAAAACGAATGTGTCCGCAGAGAAGAACCCAAAATACAGCACCGATCCGGGTGAGTCAACAACGGATAAAGCATTTTTATTAAGCATTAATGAAATAAATAAATACTTCAGCAGTAATTACAACGCAAGAAGATGTATCCTTACGGCTTATGCAAAAGCAAACGGCGCTTATACAAGTAGTGGTTATATGAAAGATGGAACTTCTACTTGCTGTTGGTGGCTTCGGTCGCCTGGAAATATTCAGAACTGTGTCGCCATAGTCAACATTGACGGCTCTGTTAATTACTATGGCATGTATGCAAATTATGATGTTTTCTGCGTTCGCCCCGCGATGTGGATAGACATAGGGGATTAAAAGTTTAAGAAAAATAAGGAGAGTAAAAAAATGTCTATTTTTAAGTGCAAAATGTGCGGTGGCGCGTTGGAGATAAAAGACGGCGAAAGCGTTGCCGTTTGCGAATACTGCGGAACGAAGCAGACGCTGCCGAAACTTGATGATGAAAAACGCGCGAATCTTTATGACCGCGCAAATCATTTCCGTCGCAACAACGAATTTGACAAGGCGGCGGGAATTTATGAACAGATATTGAATGAGGATAAGACCGACGCGGAAGCGTATTGGTCGCTTGTACTTTGCCGTTACGGTATCGAATATGTTGAAGACCCTGCAACGCATAAGCGTGTGCCGACCGTCAATCGCGCACAGTATACGTCGGTTTTTGACGATGATAACTACCGTTCCGCGCTCGAATATGCGGACGCGGCGCAACGCACCGTTTACGAGCAGGAAGCCGCGGCGATAAATGAGATTCAAAAGGGGATTCTTGCAATTTCCCAAAAAGAAGAGCCGTTTGACATCTTTATCTGCTACAAAGAGACCGACAACAACGGCAGGCGCACACCCGATTCCGTTCTTGCAAACGATCTTTATCATCAACTGACGCAAGAGGGGTATAAGGTCTTTTTCAGCCGCATAACGCTTGAAGACAAACTCGGAACGGCGTATGAACCTTACATATTTGCCGCGCTGAACTCCGCAAAAGTCATGGTCGTTCTCGGAACAAAGCCCGAATATTTCAATGCCGTTTGGGTCAAAAACGAATGGTCAAGGTATCTGACTCTTATCAAAAACGGGGCGAAAAAAGTGCTGATTCCCGCCTATCGCGATATGGACCCTTACGACTTGCCCGAAGAGTTTTCGCACTTGCAGGCGCTTGATATGTCCAAACTCGGCTTTATGCAGGACTTGATTCGCGGTATAGGCAAAATTTTGTCAAAGTCAAATAATATGGAAATATCGACGAATGCAACGCAAGAAAAGACCTCTGCAACCAGTCGCGAAGACTTTATAGATAGAGATTTGTTGTTAAAAAAGGCATTTCTATGTGTAGAGGATGGCAAATATCATGATGCATCGGCTATGTGTGATTCTGTTTTAAATGCAGACCCTGAATGTGCACTTGCGTATCTTTGTAAACTTCTTATAGATTTAAAAATATGCAAAATTGAATCTTTGGCAACCGCAAATACAGAATTCGACGAAAATCAGAACTATATAAGGGTAATGAGATATGGTGATGAAGAAATTAAAAAAAAATTAGGTGAATATTGCCAAAAAAATAAAGAAAATAATGAAAAAGAGCGTTTAGAAAAAGCTTATAGAAAAGGAAATCGTCTATTATCTAAATCAAAGACATCGATAGGATTAAATCGGGCAAAAAGTGAGTTCGAACAAATTCAAGGTTACAAAAATACTGCTGACTTGCATGATAAATGCATGGAAAAAATAGCAAAAGTTAAAAAACGTAATCGAAAAATAGTATTAATAACTATTCCGTCTTTATTTGTTTTGATTTGTAGTTGCATATTACTGCTTTTATTTGTGGTTCCTTCTATGAAATATAATGCCGCTATGAACAAATTTAATAATGGCGAGTATGTAGAAGCCATAAACAGATTTTCTTCTATTAGCGGCTACAAAGATTCTGATGAAATGGTTTTAAAGTCAAAATATTTATATGCGCTTGCACTAAATAAAGAAAAAAATTATGATGAAGCTATTTCTATTCTTTTGGATTTGGATGATTACTCGAATGCGAAAAACGAAATTGCAAATGTTAAATTTAATCAAGCCGTAGATTTTTATGAAACTCAAAAATTTGAAGATGCATTGCCATTATTTAGAGAAATATCAACGGAAGACAGATTTTCGGAAAAGTCAAAAGAGTATCTATACAATATTGCATGTATATTTATTGAAAATGGAAAAAAAGATGATGCTATAAGTATCCTTTCTGAAATAGAAAATTTCAAGGATTCCGCAGAAAAACTTAAAGAAATTGGTGGTTCTCAATATGATACAATGTTTGCGCAGAAAGAATACTCTGAGATTTATAGAAAACATGGAAGCAATTAAAGCTTTTTTGATGTTGTAGAATCATGAATGTAAGTTTTTATGGATTTGCTATCTTATGGTTATCTTGTGCTATTATCGGTCTTGAGTATTATTTTGAAACGGCAACCCGCAGACGAGAGTTTTCGTCTGCGGGTTGCGTTGTTTTGTTTGATTTTCAGCCGAGTTTGAGCGTTTTTTGTTCGCCGTCGAGGGTGTATGTCACGGTCGGGGCGGCGGCAGGAGAAACGGAGATGTTTTCCGCGCGCTCGGAGAGGGCGAGAACGGTTTTGTATTCGGCGAGTTGTTTTTCCGAGTATTCGGAAAAATCGTCGGAGACGAAAAGCAAGCCGCCGAAGAGCGCGTTTGTCGTGGCAAGCGTCGATTTTTGCTCGGGCGAAAGGGCGGTGTTGCGGTCGCGGAGCAGAAAAACGTCGGGGTCGTTCAAGAACGCTCTGCCCGAGAGTTGACGGCGAAAGACCGTGTTCAGAACGGTATTTTTCGTTGACGGACGCTCCGAATGGAACAGCCGCATATACGGTTTGTCGTCCCATGAAAGCGACATATCCATGCCGATACGGCAGTATTCGACTTTGCCGAAAACGGGAAGCAGGGGAACGCCGCAGGCGAGAATTTCGCGGTTGCCGCAGAGTTCGCGCAGGAAATCGGCCGCTTCAAACATTATCTCACCGCGGGTTTTGTCGGGACGGGGAATCATGCAGGCCGCATAAAGAAAATCGAGTTTGAAAAGCCCGAAGCCGAGATTTTTATAGAAAGCGAAGCATTCGCGCAGGTATTCGCGCACGTCGTTGTTGTAAAAGTCGAGCGCCCACGCGCCGCCCCAGTTGCTTCCGCAGCCGACGGGTTTGCCGATTTTGTCGCGCAGCAGCCAATCGGGGTGGTCATTTGCCAAAGCGGAGTCTTTTTGACAGACGAAAGGTGCCAGCCATATTCCCGCCTCACAGCCTTTTTCCTTTATCGCTTTGATTATGGGTTCAAGCCCGTTCGGGAACTTTGTTTTGTCAATGCGGAGCCAGTCTCCGACTTTGGTTTCAAAACCGTCGTCTATCTGAAAAATATCGGGCGTTTTGTCAAGTCGGTCAAAGCCGCGCAACGCGTTTTCGATAACGCTTTGTGAGATGTCCTGATAGCGGTCGTACCAACTTGTGTAGCCGTTCTTTTTTGTTACGGAGCGCGGTGTGATTCCGAGTTTTTCGAACCACGCGTCAAAAACTTCTTTTTCTCTTCCGCGCGCAAAGAATATATCAAAAACTTTATATTCGGTTGCGGTCACACGTCCCGCGCAGTCTTTTTGGAATATTACGCGGTTGAAGACCGTATTGAAAATTATTCTTGTAAATCCCGTGTTTTCCGCAAGACTGCCGAAGAAAAAGTATTCGTCGCCGCGTCTGATATACGCATACGAATAGCCGTGCAGAACGCCTTTGCGGTATTCTTTTTTGTAAAAACCGCCGTCGCCGTATGCGGAAAACTCAAATTTTTTATCGAGGAATTTCGGGCAGAACCGCATGGAGCGGTCAAAATCGCGGACGCCGTATTCACGGCTTTGCGTCCAGCTTTGATACCCGTTCAAAAACAGTCTGTCGTCTTTTTTGAATTCAAACGGCAGATAAGCCGTGACGCTTTCTGTCTTTGTTTCGGTGTTCGGGCAGATCGTAAAGCGAAAACCGTTTTCGTCTTCTTCTTTTCGGAACGCCGCGTCCGAACCGTGGGCGAGAACAGCGTCAAAAATAACTTTTTCAGGCATTCTTATCTTCCTTTTCCGCAATCTTTTTCATCACGCCTTTTTCATCGTAGAAGAAGAACAGCACGGCGCCGATAATGCAGAATACGGTTGCTATGATAGCCGTCAGACGGTAGCCGAACGGCTCGACCGTTGAAGTCTGTCCCGAACCGGTGGTGAACGCCGCAACAACGGAAGTGAATACGAGCATGGAGACCGCCTGTCCCATTTTCATCGCAAAGGTGCGCGCCGCAAAGAACATTCCGCTTCTCTGTTCGCCGCTTTCAACGGCATCGACTTCGGAAATATCCGCAACAACAGCCTGCGGCAGAATGCCGAGAATTGCCATGGGAATACCTGCGCAGACCGCTATCGCGATGCCCCAGAACAGACCCTGACCGCATACGGACGCGAGCAGGAATACAAATGCGTAGGCAAAAAAGCCGACGATTATTAACTTTTTCTTGCCGACGCGGAGCGCGGTTTTGTTGATGAGCGGATAAAGGCAAAGGCTGACAAGCGTCATTATAACCGTGAGCAAGAACGTCCAAGTGTCATCTATGCCCATGAGTTTTGTTTCGTAGAACGCAAGCCCCGTTTGAAAAAGAGTTACCGCGAAAAAGTATATTATATCGGAAAGCACAAAGCGCACAAACTGACGGTTCTTGAACGTTTTGAAGAGCGAGCGGAATGCTTTTGTCTTGACGGGTTCGGATTTGATGTAATCTCTTTCTTTTATCCAAAGAGAGGGTATAAGCATGGCGATCGCCGCGACAAGGCACATTATTCCTATCGCAAGTCTTATCGATTTCGCGGTCGTCTGTCCGCCGCCGAGCACCTGCGCAAGGTTCGGTATAAGATAGGAAACGGAAAGTCCCGCGATATATGTGAACGAGATGAACGTTGAAACGTTCACTCTGTTTTTCTGCGTGTCGCCGAGTTCGGAGATAAGCGCGTTATACGGCGTGCAGTATATCGTCATAAACAGATAGAAAAGCATCAGCGTAACAAAAATGATAATGTCGTTGAGCAATACGTTCGACGTTTGCGGAAGCACGAAAACGCAAGCCGTCATAACCGCAAACGGCACGGCGATGACTTTCATAAAAGGTATGCGTCTGCCGCCCTTGAAGTTGCTTCGGTCCGACCAGCCCGCAATCATCGGGTCTGTCACCGCGTCGAATATTCTGCCGACCATGGTGATAAGTCCGAACAGCGTTATGCTCCAAAACAGCGTTCCGCCCGTGATGTTCTTGCCGAACACGCCCGCTTGCGAGTCCGTGTAATAGTAAACAAGCCAGTTGCTGATAATGCCCGAAAGCAAACTCCAACCGAACTGACCTATCGCAAAGATCCACAGCACTTTGTTTGTTATCTTTTTCATTTTGCGTTGCCTCCCGTTGTCTTAAAATAACTTAAAATGATTTCTTTTATAAGAGATATTTCCGCTTCGTAATTTTCGTCTTGGGTCAGAATTTTGCCTTCCGCCGCTTTTCGCAAAAGCGCAAGCATCGTGTGGTTGACCGCCAGATAGGTCAGTTCTTCGTTTATCCCGTCGCGGACGCTTCCGTCCTCACGCCCGAGCCGCAGAGCCTGCGCATACGGTTTGTAAAAATCCGCCGTTTCGATCTGATATTCTTCGAGTTTTTCTTTCGCTATATTCTCTTTTAAGCAGAACGCGTCGAAATCGTCGAGGAACAAAAGAAAATCTCTCTTCTTTTCAAACAGTTCCGAGTATGCGTCGAGGATAGCCTCTATCCTGCCTATCCCGTTCTTTTCGAGAAACTCCCGTGTCTCAAACCGCGGCTTCAAAAATTCCTTTATCTGCCGCCACCAAAGTTTTCCGACCTCTATCGCAATGGCTTCTTTCGTCGAAAAATAACGGTAAAGCGACGCAACGCCTATATCGCACTCTTTTGCGATGTCGGTCATTTTTACGTTCTCGATTTTATTTGCCGAAAATAGTTTTTTTGCCGCAAAAACGGCTTTTTCAACCTTTTCGCCGCGATATTTCGCCCAATATCCCTGTTCCTGCACTTGACAAACCTCTGAAAATATGATAGTATAACTATCAGATATTGGTTATATAGTAGCACAAAATTTACCGTTTGTCAACAGTCAACGAAAAAAATATTTGAAAGGAAAAACATTATGTCGAAATACACAAGCGTGTTCGGAAACGAAATGCCGAAAAAGGTTATTGCGAAAGCGGAAAAAACAAAAGCGAGATTTATCCGTAAATTCGGTGATGACGGCAATGTGAAATATACGTTTTCCACGGTTGAAAACGAAGTTCTTGCCCCGCTCGGAACAAAAGTTCTTGTAAAGGGTGACGGCGCTCGGTTTTCCGACCGCTCCGTTATAATAGGTAATATCCGTATGGGTTTCGGGCATTATCGCATTTCCATGGCGATGGCTTCCTGCGCTCACGCGCTCGGTTTTGAGCCCGTATGGCTTGACCTGAACTCGTTCCCCGATTCGACCTGCACAAAACTGATATCCTTTCAGAACGACCTGTATTCAATGGGTTCGCGCCTTTCGGATAAAAGCCGTCTGTTCAACAAACTTTATTGGGAACCGCTCAACAGCGAGGGCTTCCGCAAACTTTCGTATAACGCCTGCGACCAAGCGGCGTCCGAACTCACGGCAAATCTGCTTCGGGATCTGCCCAAAAACGTTCCTTTCGTCGCCACGCATGCATGGCCCGCGCAAGCGGCGGTCTGCGCAGGATTTGAGCGTGTCGTCAACGCCGTCCCCGATAACTGGCCTATGGCTCTGCACCTTGCCGAGGGCAGTCTGCACACCGTGCAAACGCCGTCTTCGTTTCTCGGTTATAAAGCGTTGCGCGGCATGGATAAAAAACGTTCTCTTCGCCCGATACCGGACGGTGAACTTGCATACACGGGGCATTATGTCGATCACGAATTTGTTTCGAATTTGGAAAATGACACGGCGCTTCGCGTTGACAGAATAAAGAGCGGAAAAGCAAAAAGGTATCTGCTGACCGTCGGCGGCGCGGGCGCTCAAAAAGAGATATTCCGCCGTGTTATCGAAACGCTTCTGCCAGAGATCAAGGCGGGCAAAGCCACGCTTTTCCTCAATGTGGGCGACCATAAAAACGTTTGGGAGGGGCTTTTGAACGAAATTCCCGCCCTTGCTTCGGCTACGCTGTTCGAAAACGATTACTGCGCCGCGTCCGCATTCGCCGCACAGGCTCTCAATGGCGACGTAAACGGCATTTACGCGTTTTGCCACGAAGATATTTTCGCCGCGGTATATATAACAAATCTGCTCATTCGCGCTTGCGACGTGCTTGTAACAAAGCCGAGCGAGTTGTCGTTTTATCCCGTGCCCAAACTGTTTATCCACCGTGTCGGCGGACATGAAGCCTACGGCGCGCTCCGCTCTGCGGAAGTGGGTGACGGCACATACGAATGTGAAACCCCGCGTGAGACCGCCGATATGATAAAACTCATGCAGACGGACAGCGAGGTGCTGCTTTCGTTCAACGACGCAATACTGAAAAACAAAGCCGCAGGTATATATGACGGCGCTTACAACGTCATACGTCTTGCCACGGCGCGGTGATATATGCGATGTCAAAAAGTTTTCGTCCCGCAAAATGATTGAAATACAAGAAACACTCCTCACAAAATTTGTGAGGAGTGTTTGCATATTGGCAGTATAGCAAAATTTTTATACATTTCAGCCTTTTCAGTTTGTCAACAGCAGCACTGTCAGCGCGGCTGCAAGGGCGCAGAGCCCGAGCGAAGCGAGGACGGACATCTTTTTGTAGGAAAGTATGCGCTCTATCCTAACGCGGACTTGTGCACCTCCGAAAGCGGACGCGAAAAGCGAGCGGCTTTCCGCACAGTTCAGCAGCGCCGATGCGTATCGTTTTTGTTCATCGACCGATTTCCCGCGCAGAACTTTTTCGTCGCAGGCAAATTCTATGTCTTCGGTGAATTTTTTCAGAAACAGCCACGCAAGGGGATTGAACCAATGCACGGCGGCGCAGAGAAATGCGAGCACGCGCCAAAGGTTGTCGCCGCTTTTTATGTGCGTCCGTTCATGTTCAAGCACAGCGTCGATGTCCCGCGCCGCATAATTTGCGGGCAGGATTATTCTCGGGCGGAATATGCCGTAAACGGCGGCGGTCGTGACCTTTTCGCTGACAAAAACATTGCCGTTTGCACGCTTTGCGTCTTTCAGTTCGATAACCGTTGTGAAATACAGCGTAAAAAGCGTTATCGCTATCGCGGCGGCGACGACCGCCCACACGATCGACGTTATCCCGAAAATATCTGCGAAAACGTCTTTTTTATAAACGACGGGAATAACGGTTTGCGCCGTATGTGTGCTGTTTATCGCCGAAAATCTGAGATGACCCGTTCCGACTGCCGCAGAGTATACAAAACTTTTTGAGGACAGCGCTTCAAGCAATTCCCCGAGACCGAATCCCGAATAAAGCCCGAACGGCAGACAAAAACGCAGAAAAGGCAGCGCCCAGAACGCCTTTATCGCACGGCGGGGAATTTTGCGGAATCGGCGCAGAAGAAGAACAAGAAGTCCCGCAACGCTTCCGCAAACGCTCATGTTGAATATCCAAAAGAAAATGTTCATATTGTCAGGTCGGCAGGCTGTGTAACTTCAACCTATGCGCCGCCTACCTCCCGTCTATCATTTTCCGAAGTTCCGCAAGTTCGTCTTCCGAAAGTTTCTCGTCTTCCAGGAGAGATGAAAACAGCGCTTTTTTCGAACCGCCGAAAAGTTTGTCTATAAGAGAGTGCGTCTCTTCCCGTCTTACTTCGTCTCTCGACACAAGCGACGTGCAGACAAAATTCGGCTCGTCACGTTTGATAAATCCCTTTGCCTCAAGTTTTTTTATGACCGTGTATGTCGTGTTCTTGTTCCAGCCGATGGTCTGCGCCGCGATAACGCTGACTTGCTTTGCCGTTATGGGTTCGTTTTCCCAAACTATCTCCATAACCTTTATTTCGCTGTCAAAAATCTTGTTTTTCATCTTTCGCTCCCGTCCGCACCTCAATATTGCGGACTATCTGTGTAGTCTATATCTATTTTACCACAACATTTTCGTTTTGTCAAGCATACCGCCCGCCGATTTCGGCGGGCGGTATGCGTTCTGATTGCAAAATCAAAATAAAGGCATATGTTATTTCAGTTTCAGCTGCTAAATTGGAATAACGGCTCAAAAAAACGTGTCTTATTTCAGTTTTGTTTTAACTCGGCACATCAAAAATTAAGAAAGAACATAAGTGTAGTATCGTTTTGTCTTAATTTTTTGCAGTCAAATCGGCTCTTTTCAATTCCTTTGCGGTATGAACAAGCGCAACTGCAACTGCGATAAATGTCAGCACGTCGCCGACCGCCATGCCCCATTTGAAAGTATAAATGAATATCGGGTCGAGAATACAGTTGCAGACCGCACCCGCAAGCAAAGAGATCATCGCGAACGTCGAGCTTCCGTCCGAACGGATTATCGGATTCAACCCCTGCCCGAACATATAAAATGGGACGCCGAGCGCGATCCAAAAGAAGTATTCCCGCGACATTTCAAACGTTTCTTCGTTGACCGTCGCGCCGAACGCTTTCAGTATCGGATCCGCGAAAATAAGGTATATCGCCGCGAGTACAATTCCCGACGAAACAAGCAGAAATATGGCGTTTCCGACGCATTTTTCCGCTTTCTCGGGTCTTTTTGCTCCGAGATTTATGCTTGTGAACGCACAGCAGCCGTCTCCTATCATCGTTGCTATCGCCAAGGCAATTACCGTCATCGGGAACACCACGGAGTTTGCCGCATTTCCGAAAGAGCCGAGATAATCAGCATTTGCGATGAATATTTGGTCAACTATGTTGTAAAGCGCGCCGACAAGCAGCGAAACTATGCAGGGGAGCGCAAACTTTCGCATCAATTTGCCCGTTTTTTCCGTTTCGAGAAACGTGTTTTGAACCGTTTTTTCCATTTTGATATTCCTCTCATTCAATCGTCTCAACGAAAAAAAAAAGCACGCCCGTAGGCGTGCGTCTTATTCTTTGTGACTGCGATACACGCCTCCGAACGTGTCGTATCGGAACGCGGAAGCGCTCTTGTATCGTTTCGTCAAGAAAAATATTCAATTAAAATATATTATAAATTGTACCACGTTTGTTCCGAAAAGTCAATTTCAAAAGTTTGAAATCCGTTTGCAAGACAGATATTGCACAGCTCCACAAAAATATAGGGGACAGAAAAAACGAAAAACATTATCGGTTTTCTTTTTCAAGTTTCTTTATAAACGCGGTAATTTCGGCGTCTATGCGTTTTATCTCTTCCAAAAATTCGCGAGCGGAAAGTCTGAAAACGCCCGAATGTATCGCCGCGAACTGCACAAGTTTGTCGGACGTAACAACGCGCAGCGTGTGGTCGGGACCGAGCCCGTGCATAAGTTTTTCCATGCAGGCGTCGGCTGTCTGCCCCTGCGGCGTGTATATCACGGTCACTCCGTCATCGGTCGCTTCGCTGCCCGCATTCGACGGAACACGATAGCCGTCAAAGACCGCCGTTACTTCCGTTTTTGTGTAAGCCGCGTAGTTTTTCAGAATATCTATCAGCCTGTCGCGCGCATGGTCAAGGTCTCTTTGCGCAAGTTCCGCAAGAAAATCCCATGCAAAAATAACATTGTAGCCGTCAACTATGAGTTTTGTTGTTTCGGGCCTCGGCTCAAACTTTCGTTCGGCGGTAAAAATGCGCTTTTCCGCATAGGAACGGCGTTTGATGGGCCCGTAAGTCCTGTTCATTATTTCTTCAAGCTGCGCGTCCGAAAGCCTGTGTGCACGGGCAACGCTTCTCGGCGACGGCAGGGGAACTGTCGGTCTGTATGCCGCGGGCAAATCCATGTATTCGCGCACTTTGTTCCATGGCACCACAAATCCCGCTCCGTGTGCGCAAAAGACCGAATGCGGCGGCAGCTGCATATCCGCTTCGGGCTTGTATCCGCTTTCCGCTATGACTTCTTCGGCGTTTTCGCACTCTCCGTCTCCGTCATATACGCACGAAAACGAGCCGTTTCCGCCGCTGTATGCCGCAACTTCTTTTGCATATCCGGAAAGTTTTGCAACCGGCGCACGCCCCGTAAAGACCGCAAAACCGTTGTCGTCCGTTTCCTGCACAAACTCCGCATGACGCATTTGCAGGTCGTGTATCGCTCTGCCCGCAGACGAGGACGGCACGGAAAGCCTGTATGCGTAAAAAGGTTCAAGCAGAACGGAGCGCGTGCTCATAAGTCCCTGCCGAAGCGCACGCAGCGTCGCTTCTCTGAAATCCCCGCCCTCCGTGTGCTTCGGGTGCGATCTGCCTGTCAGAAGCGTAATTTTTATGTCCGTCAGCGGTGCGCCGACAAGCACTCCGCGCAGTAGTGTTTCGTTCAGCACCGTGTCAACAAGATTTTGCCAGTTTGAAGCCAGTTCGTCCGTCGGGCAAACCGTGTCTGTTACCAAGCCTGTACCTCTCGGCAACGGCTCCAACAGCAAATGAACTTCCGCATAATGTTTCAGCGGCTCAAAATGCCCCACACCC
>ERZ772812.158-NODE-158-length-72579-cov-138.978242_pt1 | contig 72579 bp, 56 predicted proteins | sample MGYA00511343_ERZ772812 | MGnify/ENA primary metagenome ERZ772812 (study PRJEB29015, sample SAMEA2737706) | human gut metagenome | biome: human gut; feature: human-associated habitat; material: faeces | place: China | collected 2012 ...
ATCAAAAACTCGAAATCCAGTTATCCTGAATTTCGAGTTTTTTCGACAGACTGAAACCTCCGATTTATGTCGGAGGTTTTATTTTTGGATTTTATGCAAAAGTTTAGATTTATAGATTTAAAAAAGGTTTTTAGTCAATAGTTGGAGTAAACTATGGTTTATCAAATTATCGGTCGGACAACAAAGTAAAGAAAAAGCAAAACTTTCCGTCCCGAATATAAAAGTTTGGTCAACCTTTTCAAAGGTTGTGGGGATGGGCAACGCCCACAAAATCTTTCACTTATTGCAAATTCTTGATAGCCAGACGGCTTGCCTTTTGGCGGCTTGGACATAACGGCGAAAGCCTTTAAATTCAAAAGCAAAATTAAATGTGAAAGCAAAATAAACAGGAAAAGTCACGCTACTAAAACTACTAATTTGCCACTTTTCAAGGGCAAATCAGTCACACACGAAAACTTTTGTGCCTTTAGAGTATATTTTCTCTAAGACTGCTCAAGCGTAACTTTCTCGCTCTATGCCACTCATTAGTCTTAACTTTTGTTTTTTCTTAAAATCTTGATTAATCTAAAGTTTGGTTATTACACTATTTTGATTATAACTGTTTATGTATGTTTCAAATTAGCGTTTTTAATGTTTTATGGGCTCTGCCCAAACCCGCACCCCTTTAAAAAGGGTTGACCTAAATTTTAAATTTACTAAGCTAAACTATATTTGTTAAACTATAAATAAACACCAAAATCAAAACCCGTAGTGCTAACTACGGGTTTAATTTATGATTCTGAAATTGTAAGATTGGCTTTATACGAGCCGGACACCCAACACGAGGACGCATTATTAATTGTAAAGGTTACAGGCATAGAAACCGAACCTTTCATACCGTCAGATTCGGAAATATCAATAACCGCCGTAATGTCTGACGCATTGAGAGAATCAATTTGGCTGCTTGTGCCGTAAACTGTAATCTCAAGATTTTTTTGCGTAACCTCCGCCGAATATCCTGAGGCAAGACCCTGTACCATAAATTTCTCAACAGTCAGCTTTTTGCTCGAAAGTGATGACAAATCAAGCGTTACCTTTGCTGTTGAAGTATTGCTTATATTCTTGCAATCGGTCGGAATTTCAACGGCAAGGTCAAATGTCGATTTATTATTTGTAAGTGTTGCGAAATCAATCGGAGCAAGACTTACAGAATCGGTTTTGCTCAATACATCTTCTGTACCGGCAAGGAGTATTGATGACGGTTCAATAGAAATCATATCATCAGTTATCTCCAAGCCTGAAGGCATATTTGTAAATGTCGGTTTAAGGCTAACTTCTTTTTCAGGAAGAACAGAAATTGCCGCCTCAACGGATTTGAAATCAAGTGAGAGCAAATCTGTATTTATCTCTTTTCCGTCTGCATCATACAAAATAATGTCGGCATTAACCTTTCGTGAAGAATTAAGCGTGCCGTCAATATTAGCGCTTGCAACAACCTTTGCTATTTTAGACACCTCAGACTGAGGTCCTGTAATATAAATAGTTTTAGATGACAAGGTTGTTGACGCATAGTAGCCGTCATCTACCTTATAAACTACATTTTCCTGAATATCAAAAGTTTCTTCTCTGAGATAATCAATAAAAACATCAATAGTTGACGGTTTTATTGATGACGAAATCTGAAAATCGCTGTATGGGTTATTCTTTGAGGCATTAAGATACAATGTGTAATTCCCGGCTGAATCTACATAATTTGCGGTAGCTTTTACCGTAATGTCAGATGGCTGCAAAGAACCAACCACTGCCCTATTGCCTGTAACCGTAAGTGATGCGGTATGATCGCTGCCCGAAAAAACCTGCAAACCGTTATTTACCGCCTCGTCAGACAATTCAACCTGAACAGGTATACCCGATATAGTTAAACTTGTATCGTTGCCTGTACTTATACTCATATAAATCCATATTACAAGCGAAATAACTATTGAAATTATAAATAGAAAATTTGTACTTTGCAAAAAAGCCTTAAATTTAGATCTTTTGCTTTTATTATTTTTCATCCGACTTCCTCCTTATCTTTTGGAGTAAACCGGCAGCCATAGAATCATCATCAAAATTCTCAAGGAGCAGCGACTCAAGTTTGACAACGAGCTCATCTCGTGTAAAGTTACGCAGAAGAACACCGTTGATAGCAAGAGAAATAACACCTGTTTCCTCGCTGACAATGAGAACTACGGCATCGCTCTGCTCACTGATGCCAAGTCCTGCTCTATGTCTTGTGCCCAAATTTATATCAACATTCTTGTTGTCTGTTAAAGGAAGAATACAGCCCGCCGCAAAGAGCTTGCCATCTCGCACTATGCTTGCACCGTCATGGAGCGGAGCTTTGTTGAAAAATATATTTCCAAACAATGCAACAGAAGTATCGGCATTAATTATCGTGCCTGTTGCCGCAATATCAGACAGCTTTGTTTCTCTTTCAAAAACAAGCAAAGCGCCAGTTTTAGATCTTGAGAAAAGCAATGCTGTATCGGCAGCATCTATAATAGACTTTTTAACAGCCTGTTTCCATTCGTCACTTTTTTCTCTATGAGTTATCAGCTTAATATACTTTTTGTAAGTATTATTTCTGCCCATCTGCTCAAGATACTTTCTGATTTCAGGCTGAAATATTATTGCTACCAATATAACCGCCGCCTCAAAAAATGTTCTCAGCAAAGAAGTCAGCATCATTAGTCCAAAGAGTGAAGAAATCAAATATATAATAAGAAGTGCAACAACGCCCTTTAACAGCTGAGCTGCACGAGTTTCTTTTACGAGCTTGAAAAGGCTGAAAATAATGAAAGCAATGGCAAGAATATCAATAATATCACGAATTTCAATAGTTTTTAATACAGCAAACACATTTTGAATCCACTCCATTATTTTAACCTCCTCTGTTTTTCATTACTTTATTTTAACACACAATCGCATTGAATTGCAACCTTTTTTACATTCTTTTGTAATAATTAATTTGACTGACTGATTTAACAAGATAGTTGACTTCATTTTGAGTTGAAAATGACGAAATCACTGCTCGGACTGTTCCTTTTTCGAGTGTTCCAAAGCACTTATGAGCAAGCGGCGCACAATGAAGTCCTGCCCTAACCGCAATATTAAATCTGTCATTAAGAATCTGCGCCGTTCTTTCGCTGTCAGTATCTTTCAAATTAAACGAAATAACAGGTACAAACTGCTTTTCATCAGGTTTTGGAGTATAAAGCTCTATATTTTTAATTTTTCGTAGTCCGTCATAAAGATTTTGAGCGAGTTTTATTTCATAATCAAATATTTTTTGCGGAGTTTTATTCAGAACATATTTAATTCCCTCGTTAAGTCCTGCTATTCCGAGTAAATTATGAGTTCCGCTTTCAAATTTATCCGGTAAAATTTTAGGTTGGTTTATCTGTGCCGAAAGACTGCCCGTTCCTCCCTGAGTCAGACTTTCGGGGATTACCTCACTGTTTATTATAAGCAAACCCGTACCCATCGGCCCGTATAACCCTTTATGCCCTGCTGTGCAAAGAAAATCTATATCCGAATTTTTCATAGAAATCGGTATAATTCCTGCGGTTTGAGCGGCATCGGTGCAAAACAATATGCCGTTTAGCCTGCACAAAGCCGCAATTCTTTCTATCGGCAGGCGCACACCAAATACATTAGACGCATGGGTACAAATTACAAGTTTTGTATTTTCTTTAAAAGAATTTCTGAAATTGTCTATTGTTTTTTCAGTATCGCCAAATTCAATTTTGGCAACTGAATAGTCTACTCCCTTAGTTTTGAGATGTTCAAGTGGACGAACTACGGCGTTGTGCTCATAAGAGGAAATCACTGCGTGGTCGCCTGATTTTAATATGCCCTTAATTACAGTATTAAGCGCTGTTGTGCAATTATTTGTTATAATTACATTCTCCGGATTATCTATATCAAAAAGCTCAGCGGCATTTTTTCTGCAATCATACAATACCTCCGATGCTTTCATAGCCATTTTATGACCGCCACGCCCCGGATTTGCACCAATCTGCGTAATTGCGTAATTTACCGCATTTACAACAGACCTTGGTTTTGGAAAGGTTGTAGCTCCGTTATCAAAGTAAATCATTCTAAATCAGCAGGATATACTCCCTGCACAGGTATATTCATAGCCTTTAAAATTTCTATGCTTTCTTCAACTCTGTTCACAACAAGTAAACTATAACCGCATGAGCCGTTTCTGTATTGCAAAGGAGTGCGTATTATCTGAGTGCGTATTCCTCGTCTTTTGAGTGCCTCTCTACCCCGTTGCGTATAAGTGAGAGTGCTAAAAACAAAAACAGATTTTTTCATATTATTCACCACTTTATAAATCTTAATTTTTATATTCTCCCTGTTACATAATATGAATTAATTTTTATATGGTTATTTTAATGGGGGTGTATTATTTAGTTGTGGTTTAGCGCGCATAATTTAACAAATTTTAGAATTTTTAATAAGCAAAGCCAAAATCACCTGCAATCATGATAGGTTCTATGATAAATGTTGGGATAATAATGCTATCTTAAAAATTTTATCAAGCTAAAAAGCCTTCACTTTAAGGGGAAGGTGGCATTTTCGCAAGAAAATGACGGATGAGGTGTCGCCGTTTACGGCGCTTTTCTTAATCTAAACTTTTATATAAAAGAACTCTTAACGAGTTTTACACCTCATCAGTCACTTGCGTGACAGCTTTTTTCTGCGAAAACGGCTTCCCCTTGATAACTCTGTTCTTAACCCCAACTTTTGACAAAGAACCTCATGATAAGACTAAACTTTCACATAGCAAAAGCGGCACTCACGAGGAGTGCCGCTATGCAATAACTTTTGGTTATTTAATTATTTAAGGAAAGAAGATGTACCGCCGATCTGGCCATCAATACCTGTAAAGCCATTTGCGCAGCATACATAAACTCTCATATTTGCCTTACCGATTTTTGAAACTGTAAGTGTTCCGTTTGTTACATTCTTAACATCACCTGTTACAGCATCTACATATCTGCCGTTAGGAATATTCTTGAATGTAGCACCACTTGATACAGTTACAAGTGCAAGGCTGTCAATACCGTCTTCTGCACTTGTATAACGGCGGATATAAGACATATCGCCACCTGTTACATAAGAATCAGAAGCTGTGTACTGACCTTTCTGAAGAGCAGGGATAGCTCTTCTGATAGCATTAAGCTTTGAAAGGTGAACGCTGAGTGGGCTTGCAAGTGTTTCAGCAACAGTACCTGATGCTGTGTACTCGCTAAAGTCAGTAGCTGTTACATCACCCTCAAGATAATCGCCGTAGTAAGCACGACCTGTTGTTGAAAGAGGAGCGTTAGGACCAACATCAATAACTTCGCCCTTCTGGAACTCAACCTCTGAACCATAGTAAACGCATGGAATACCACGGAATGTAAACATAAGGTCAAGGTTCTCTGCCCAAGTCTGTGTGCCGCCTGCAAAACGACTCGTTTCATTAGGCTGTTCAGGAGAATAGTCATGAGAATCAACATACATTACATTGTATGTTGCATCATTATAATACTGGTCTGTGCTCTTAGCAAAGTTATAAGCATTGCTTGCGTTACCAAACATTCTGTGCATCTGGAAGTCAATGCTCTCCATACCCGATGCCATAGATCTGTCAGGTGTGTGGTATGTAATACCGTTTAAGAAAGCATTGTCCGAAGTAGGTTCATCTGTAGGATCATCTTCTTCGAGATAATGATCAAATACAACATTCATATTGTTGTTGATATCTTCAGCAGAAGTGCCGTAACTCCATAAATCAGCCCACTTACTGTTTGACTCTTTCCAAGTGTAGTAAGGTGTAGATTCCTCTGCGTGGCCACGATACCAAATCTGTGTGTAACGAGTACAGATTTCGCCAAACATAAGGAAGTTGTTGTTACCCGATGCCTTTGCAGCAGCATAAAGCTGGTCATTGTACATAAGGTTAAGTGCAAGTCTTGGAATATGTCTTACTGTATCAACACGGAAACCGTCAACGCCCATATTGATATAGTTTGAGTATACATCTACGATGTGTTCTGCTACTGCCGGATTTTCTGTGTTGAGGTCAACACAGTCACCTGCGATTTGAGCAAATTTACAGGTCCAGTCGTCCCAGTTGAGGCTCTGGAAATAACCTGTATGATAATAGTTGTTTGCATTAAATGTGTCAGAATTTGAAATCTTTGCAGAATCATAATCTGCTTTGTCCGGTAAGCTGCCTGTTGAGTTACCTACATCCGAAGAGTATGTTGTATTCTTCATAAGGTTAAGTCTTTCAGAATACTGAATTCCAGGCTTCTGTGCCCAGTACTCCTCTGCTGAATTAAGTCCGTATGTGTCAAGAAGCAAGTCTGTAGGAATCATTGACTCTTCAAGATTTGAAAGGTCTTTTGTTGTATCTTTTTCAAAAAGATTGCAGAAATAAGCCTCACCGAAGTTACCGGTATGCTGGAAAACTACGTCCTGAATAATCTTCATACCTTTTGCGTGAACCTCATCAATAAGATCCTGGTATGTAAAATCATCACTCTCATAACGAACATCAACGGTTGAGAAGTCCATAGCATGATAACCGTGATAATCATAGCCCGAACCGTTTGTAACTACAGGTGTAACCCAGATAGCTGTAAAGCCAAGTGCCTTTATATAGTCAAGCTTGTCTGCAAGACCTTTGAAGTCACCACGCCATGCAGGGTCTGAATCAGGGTTATTTGCCTTTGTGTCTTCCCAGCAATGAACATTGTTGCCTGTATCTCCGTCATAGAAACGGGTTGTCATAACAAAGTAGATAGACTCTTCACGCATATCCACTGAATCAACAGGGTCAATTTCATCAGGATTGTACTTTGTCCATCTCTTGTTTTTGTACCACCACTCACCGGTAGTTCTTCTTAATTCAGGTGAATACTGTTTGCCGTCTTTATCTGTAAAAATCATATTTACAGCCGTAACATCGTTGATTACATAAGTAAACCAACCGTTTGAAGAGGCAGTCATTTTTTCGCCCGGATATGAATCTGACATTGCGCTGTTTGTTGGAAGTGAATTCCAAAGGTAAACATATGGCTGTGCAAGTTCACTGTTCTGATAATGAATAGTAATGCCTGTTTCAGCTGACGCCGCACCAACCTCTTCGGTTGTAGCGTCAGCGTCAGCAGCGTTTACAGATACTATGCCTGCTGTAATAACAAGCATTACAGAAAGTACTAATGCACACCATTTTTTAATTTTTGTCATAATAGTACCTCAATATATTTTAGTTAATCGTCATATGTTAAATTACTGTCCTGCAGCCATCTTCTGAAGCATTGTAGCGTCGATAACATCAAGAACACCGTTACCGTCAACATCACATGTCTTGAAATCATATGTCATACCGCTGTATTCAGCAATGATCATCTGGAGATATGTAACATCGTTTACATTGACAATGCCGTCACCGTTGCAGTCGCCAAGCATAAACGGAGTTGATGTAGGCTGTACTGAAGTTGTAGGCTGTGTGGTTGGTTTTGGTGTGGTTGGTTTTGGTGATGTTGTAGGAATAACAGATGTAGTCGGCTGTGTTGTAGTCGGTACATTAGAATCAGCTGTATAAGTATAAGTCTTTGAAACCTTTGAGTTGTCAGAACCTTCGACATATACTTCAACTGTGTATGTTCCCTTTACTGTAGGTACAAATGAGTATGAATCGTTAAGTGTGTAATAAGGAATGTTCTTATTACCGTTTGGATCTGTAACTACATACTTATAGAAAAGAAGGTTTGTACCTGTATTACCGCCGCCTGCAAGGACTTTAACGGTAGCTTTTGTGTTGAGCTTAATAAAGTTAAGATTAAATGGTGTTACATTTTTAATAACAGGCTTAACGAGTGTTGAGTCATCTGCAACAGTAAGTGTGAGTGAACGCTCGTTTGTGTTGCCCTTTGTATCAGAATACTCAAACTTGATTGTATATTCACCAACTGCTGATGGTGTCCATACATATGAGTTTGTCGAGCTCATAGGAGATACTACCTTGCCGTTTACAGAAATCTGATAGCTGATAGTAGCATTTACAAGGCTATTTGCTGTTGTTGAAAGTGTAACAGCTGTACCTGTATAAATTGTGCTCGATGGGTCTGCTTTATAAGAAGTTACCTGAATATCACTTGTATCATATACAGACCAAGTATTTGTCTTGTTGTTGTAAAGGTCGCCTGAACCTACTGTAAGGTCATTTGACTTATTGCTGCCTGAACTGAAGATAACATTCTTATAAGCCTTATTAGGAGTATAAGACCATACATTATCGCCGATTTCAGTCATTGATTTGCCCGGCCATGCAGCGTTGCTATCTGTGGTGCTGTTCCACATATAGCAATATACATTTGACCAACCTGCATCATTCTGGCAGTAAATTGGTTTTGCATTGCCCGAAGAAGTTGACGGCTGTGTAGCCTGTGTCGGCTTAGTTGATGATGTTGCCTGTGTAGCTGAAGTAGCCTGTGTTGGAAGTGTTGTGCCTGAGTAAGCTGACCACTTGCCTGTGCTGAGGTCATAGATCTGACCGTTGCCGGCATAAGTAAGGTTGCCTGTCTGTTTGCCACTGCCGTTGTTGAAAATAACATTCTTAAAATCACCAGAAACTGTGTAAGCATAAACGTCATCTTCAACCTTTGTCATAGCCTGACCAGGCCATGTTGCGTTGTTGCCTGCACCATCTGTCCACATATAGCAGTACAGATTGGTCCAGCCGTTGTTTGCACGAACGTATACAGTATCGCCTGTTGCTGCTGATACTGCCATACTGCCTGCACAAACTGCTGATACTGCGAGCATAATACAAAGTATTAAGCTGAGTACCTTGTGCTTTGTTGTTACCATAAGAATTTCCTCCAAATTTTTTGTTATGGTTTTTGTGGATAATATAATTCCACATTCTGACAATTATATTATACAACAATGTTTGTTAACTGTTTTTTCTTTTGTGGAATTATTTAATTTTATTGCAAACAAAATTATTATACAATATTTGTATACAATTAACAAAAAGCAAGTGATTTGCAAAAATTAATATCAATATGCACAAATGCAATGTGCATTTTTTGTGATAAATACTAATACCTTTTATTCTTGATTTTATCCCAATAAGCCTTGTATGCCTGCTCGTTTTTATTGTCGCCGTATTCGTAATAAACTCTGTCACGAATAATATCGGGCAAATATTGCTGATTTACATAATGATTAGGATAATCATGAGGATAGTTATAAAACTGTCCTTTGTTATTATTTTCTTCCCCATCATAGTGCATATTTTGAAGCTGTCTTGGTACAGGACCGTAATTTCCGAGCTTTAAGTCCTGAGTTGCACGATTTATTCCCATATAAGCCGAGTTTGACTTTGGAGCATTGCACACCATTACTACGGCATCGGCAAGCGGTATTCTTGCCTCAGGCAATCCGACTGCCTGAGCAATATCCACGCAAGACTTCACAATAGGAATAAGCTGCGGATATGCAAGTCCAACATCTTCACAAGCACACACCATAAGTCTTCTGCAAGCGCTCGGCAAATCGCCTGCCTCAAGCAAGCGTGCAAGATAATGCAAAGCTGCGTTGCTGTCACTGCCACGCATACTCTTTTGATAAGCCGAAATAATGTCATAATGCTCGTCGCCGTCTTTATCATATCGAACTGCGCTTTTCTGCACAAGCTCGCCTACTATCTCTTCGGTAACGGTTTTAACTCCGTCTTCCTCATCTGCCACAAGAATAGAAAGTTCAACCGCATTCATTGCTTTTCGTACATCTCCTCCACAACCGAACGCAATTTTTTTGCGGCAGCTTTCGGGAAAATCGACCTCTATCTCCTGTTCCTCTGCAATTATATCGGCGGCTCTTTTTACGGCTCTTTCAATCTCTTCGGGCGGTACGGATTTAAATTCAAAAACAGTAGAACGACTGAGAATTGCATTATAAACATAAAAATACGGGTTTTCGGTAGTTGATGCAATCAGAGTTATAGAGCCGTTCTCAATGTATTCAAGCAAAACCTGCTGCTGCTTTTTGTTGAAATACTGAATCTCGTCAAGATACAGTAAAATGCCGTTCATTCCCGAAAAAGTGTTAAGCTCCGACACAACATCTTTTATATCTGAGGTAGATGCGGTTGTACCATTCAGCTTTTTCAGAGTTCTGTTAGTTCTTTTAGCTATATATGTAGCAAGTGTAGTTTTTCCCACGCCTGATGGGCCGTAAAAAATCAAATTTGGAATTTCTCCGCTTTCAATTATTTTTCGTAACGGCTTGTTTGGCCCAAGCAAATGCTTTTGCCCTACTATATCGTCAAGTGTTTGCGGTCTTATTCTGTCTGCAAGCGGAGTATTCATAGAGTAAACCTCGTTTCGTTTTGAAAATCATTATATAATTATAGTACATTTGTTCGCACAATTTGTCAAGAATTTTGGTAAAAAAATCCGTTCCGCCTTTAGTTTGACGGAACGGAATATTATTCTTAAAGCGAATTATTTATTAAACAAATTATTCGTAAAGCGGATACTTTTTGCAGATTTCCTCAACGCCTGTTCTTACCTTGTCGGCGCTGTTTTCAAAATCATTGAGAACAAGTGTGATATACTCGGCAATCTTGTCCATATCTTCCTCGTTAAGACCTCTTGTTGTAACGGCAGCAGTACCGATACGAACACCGCTTGTTACGAACGGAGAAAGTGGCTCACCTGGAATAGTGTTCTTATTTACTGTGATGTAGCACTCATCAAGACGAGCCTCAAGCTCCTTGCCTGTAACGCCTGTATCACGAAGATCCATAAGAAGTACATGGTTGTCTGTACCGCCTGAAACGAGCTTGTTGCCTCTCTTGAGAAGTCCCTCTGCAAGTGCCTTACAGTTAGAAACAATCTTTGCGCCGTACTCCTTGAACTCAGGCTTTAATGCCTCGCCAAAGCAAACTGCCTTTGCTGCGATTGTGTGCATAAGCGGGCCACCCTGTGTACCCGGGAAAATAGCCTTGTCAATCTGCTTAGCAAATTCTTCACGACAGAGGATAAGACCGCCTCTTGGGCCACGAAGAGTTTTGTGAGTTGTAGATGTAACAAACTCGCAGTATGGAACAGGGTTTGGATGAACGCCTGCTGCAACAAGACCTGCAATGTGAGCCATATCTACCATAAGATAAGCGCCAACCTCGTCTGCAATTTCACGAAGTTTAGCAAAGTCGATAATTCTCGGATAAGCGGACGCACCTGCTACGATGAGCTTTGGCTTACATTCCTTGGCGATTTCAAGAACCTTATCGTAATCAATTCTGTGTGTAACGCTGTCAACGCCGTAAGGTACAAAGTTAAAGTACTTACCTGAAATATTTACAGGTGAACCGTGTGTAAGGTGACCGCCCTCGTTAAGGTTCATACCCATAACTGTGTCGCCGGGATTGAGCATAGCAAAGTAAACTGCTGTGTTAGCCTGAGCGCCTGAGTGTGGCTGAACATTTGCGTGCTCTGCGCCGAAAAGCTCACAAGCTCTCTTGCGTGCGATTTCCTCAACAACATCTACGCACTGGCAACCGCCATAGTAACGCTTTCCGGGATAACCCTCTGCGTACTTATTTGTAAGCAAGCTGCCCATTGCTGCCATAACAGCAGGAGAAACTATATTTTCGCTTGCAATAAGCTCAAGATTTCTTCTCTGTCTTTTAAGTTCAGCTGTCATTGCCTCGCCAACAGCAGGATCATAGCTGTTGAGGTAATCGAGTGCTGCGATATTAGTTTTTTCACTCATAATTATTCCCCTTTATCTAAAATAAATTTTAAACATCATAAACAGATGCTAAAGCCTTGTTTTTAAGTGCGTACAAATCATCAAGCGTACACACCTTGCCCGACTGATTTCTAAGCTCTGCCGCACCACGCATACCTTTAAAGTATCCTGCAATCAGTTTTCGTGCTTGCAGCATTGCCATATGCTCGCCCTTGTACTCAACCATTTTTTCAATGTGTCGGCACATAACATTGAGCTTTTCTTCAAGAGTCGGCTGTTTGAGAACGCAATCGGGATTTTCAAGATAAGCGTTTATTTGAGAAAAAATCCATGGATTGCCAAGTGTAGCTCGTCCAATCATTACAAGCCTGCATCCTGTGTAGTCAATTACTTCTTTAGCCTTTTGGGCAGAGGTAATGTCGCCATTTGCAATAACAGGAATTGACACCGCATTGCTAACTTCCTTTATAATATCATAGTCAACAGGCGGCTTATAATACTGTTCTCTTGTTCTGCCATGAACTGTAATTGCCGCTGCGCCTGCCTGTTCGCAAATTTTAGCAACCTCAACTGCATTTACAGCTGAGTTATTCCAACCCTTTCGGATTTTAACCGTAACAGGCACATCAACGGTGCTCGTTACTGCTTTTACAATTTCTCCGCAAAGCTGCGGATTTTTCATCAATGCACTGCCGCTGCCGTTTGAGCTGATTTTAGGAGCAGGGCAGCCCATATTTATATCAATAATATCGGGCTTGTTTTCCATAGAATGTATAGCAGCATCAGCCATACATTTGGGGTCATCTCCGAAAATCTGAATACCGCATGGTCGCTCATAATCGGAGATTTCCATAAGCTCCTCGCTTTTCTTACTGTTGAAAGAAAGTGCCTTTGAGCTTACCATTTCACTTACGCAATAGGCAGCGCCAAATTCCACGCAAAGCTCACGGTACGCCCTGTCGGTAACGCCTGCCATAGGGGCAAGTACGGCACGGGACTTAAATTCTACATTTCCAATTTTAATTTTTTCCATACTGCTCTCCTTATGAAGAATAAATATCTCTCTGCTCTCTTCTGCGTTCAAGCACATAAGATATTTTTGTACTGAGCAATACGAAAATCAAAACAATTATACCTACAATTACGCAAACCCAATATACAATACCTGCGGCATCATTGGTTTCGTAACGCTTTGTACTAACTTTTGAAGTTGAAAGCTGGGTAGGCGACACCGTTTCATTGACTACATTATTATTAAAATCATATTCTGTTGTTTCTTCGTAATACGGCTCTGTCGGTTCTTCGGTATATACAGGCTCCGTATATTCTTCTGTAACTTCTTCGGTATAATATTCTGTCGGCGGCTCTGTGTAAGGCTCGGTTTCGGGATAGGTTTCAGGCTCGGTATATTGAGTTTCTGTATATTCTGGTTCTGTATAAACCTCGGTTTCCGATACATCTCCGTCATCTATTCCGTCGCCGTCAATATCAACGGCATTTGTGCCGATTGCAGCCACAAACATAAACAATACCGCAAACAGCATACAGATTGCATATTTTGAAATTCTGTATTTTTTCATTACATTACTCCTTGCGGATACATATATTCAAATTATACCAAAAGCCACAATATATTGCAAGCTGTTTTTACATTTATTTATAAGCCGTCCTTAAGCACCTCATAAAGCACATTGCCAAGCAGCTCTCCGCTGTACTCCGCCTCCTCTATTGTATTTGCGTCTGTTCCTATTTCTATAAGCAAAGAACCGTCACAAATATATTCGTTATAAGCAAAATAGCCGAAATTGAGCGGTCTTGTCATTCCGGGGTACATTTCTTCGGCTTTGTTTTGAATTTTCAGTGCAAAATTCAAATTGTTTTCCCAATTCAAAAAATTCATTTCACCGTCTGTATCGCAGCCCGACAAAATCATAATTTGCGCCCCCTGCTTACCGTCATATGTAAATACAGGCTTTACCTTTTGAGTTTCCGTACCGATTGCGTCACGATGAATATCAATAATAACCTTAATATCCGTATTATTTTCCATAATGCTTTCGACCGTCTGCGCACTTCTGTCATAAGAACCGCTGTAAGTGGAATCATGTACTGTGGTATCGTGCATTGTCTTTATACCACGCTTGTTGAGCACATCGGTAATTGCATCTCCGACAGCCGTTACATTATAATCATTGTTCTGTGTGCGTGAGTAATAGCTTTCGTAAAAATAATCCACATCTTCATCCATATAACTTTCGCTTGTATGGGTGTGGTAAATAAGCACCTGCGCCGAACCGTTTGAATCCACATCAAACGGCAGCTCACTGCTTAAGGCGGACTCAAAATCATAATCAAGTCCCGTATTGTTTTTTACATATGCCGTACCGCATTTTACACCGTTTGCCCCGATATGCTCGGCAAGAATGTCATATACTTCTTCCCCGCTATGGTCGCCGAAAGAATCGTAATATCCTGTTTTATCCTTTTCACCATTAAATTTTCTTGTAATCGTTACAGGCTTGGTTGTCGGCTGTGTTTCCTCCTGCTTTTTTGGCTCTGTCCGATTTTCGTTTGTATTTGCAAGATTTGAAAGTTTATATGTACCGTCAGACAAGGTGAGCGCCGCAACAGCGAGAGCGGCAGGCTTATCACTTGCAAAACATTCGGGCAGTCTTTTATAAATGCAGAAAACGGCAGTCAATACAAGAACTATTGACGCCGTTATTTTTAATGCTCCTAATCTTTTCACAAAATCACCGCCTTATAAAAATATATGCCGATGATTTTAATGTATGACCAAATTGCTACATAAGAGATACAAGCTCCGATATATTAAATTCATTTTGCAAAGCGCCGTTGAGTGCAAAAGAAATAAGTCTTGAGGCTCTTTCTGTAAGCAAATCAATTTCTCGTGGAATAACAACCATCTGCCTGCCCTGCGGAGTTATTCTGCGCCTTGCTCTGTGCGGATCGTTTCCGCTTAATAAATCCGACGCAAAGGTAGCGGCATCTACAACAGTCGGCACTCCTATTGCAATTACAGGCACTCCTATGGTGTCCTTGTTAATTTTTGTGCGGTGATTTCCCACACCTGCACCGGGTGAAATTCCCGTATCACTTATTTGCAGAGTACAGCCGAGCCTTTCAAGTCTGCGTGACGCAAGCGCATCTACTACCACAACGGCATTCGGCTTTATTCTTTTTACAATGCTTAAGATGTACTCGCCTGTTTCTATGCCCGTTTGTCCCGTTACTCCCGTTGCCATAACCGCAACAGGTCTTAATCTGTCAAGTCCCGTACTCCTTGCAATCTCTCCCGAAATATGCCTTGTCGCAAGCACCCTTGCGCTCGTTTTCGGCCCGAGGGAATCGGGAGTAATCTCCGGATTTCCGAGCCCCACCACAAGCACAAGTCCGTTGACAGGCAAAAGCCTGCGGATTTCTTTTCCTATTGTTATAAGCCTTTCATCGGTTTCCGTAAAATTATCGGTAAGTGACGGAAGTTCAATCGTAATGTATGTTCCCTCTTCCTTGCCGAGCTGCTGCTGAGCTTTTCGTGTTTTTACCTCAAGTCTTGAAATGTCAAGTCCGTTTTCACTGTACTGCACAAAGTCAACGCCGCCCACATCTTCGCCTGCTATTTCTCTTGCCTCTACCGCAAGGTCTGTTCTCAGTTCCATAAAGTCGCCCCTTTTATCTGAATACTGCTATTATCTTGTGTATAAACATTGCTTATATTCTTTACAAGAAAGAAAATCTTTGATATAATTATTTAATATAATTAAAATTTTAATAAAAGGTGTGATTGTAAAAAATGAAAAAATCACCTGCAATAAAGGCGATAACAATTTCAATATCTGCATTTATGCTTTTTTCGGCAGTGGGCATTACGGCAAATGCCGCCGAAATTGACAGCAATACAAAATCACTTAAAAATTTTCAGATAAACACTTACAGCAATTCAGACGATACACAAGCCGACCTGCCGACTTCTTTCAGCTCGGTGGACTACAACATTGTAAATCCGCCAAAGGATCAGCGATACAACGATTGCTGGATTTACTCCTCGCTCTCTGTGCTTGAAACAAAACTTCTAAAAAGTGGTTTTACCGCAAATAATTTTTCAGCAGAGCATATGAACCTATGGGCAACTACAAAAAGCAACGGCAAGGGTTGGCTGAGGAGTATTACATCTGACGGCTATGCTTTTACCGCACTCGGATATTTAAGCTCGTGGCAGGGCGGAATTGAACAGAGCGACTTTGAAAGCTTTGCCGATGAATACAACCCCGACACCGATCTATCTTCTCTTGTTAATTACGGAGCAACGGCTATAAAGTATCTTGATAATTGCTCACGAGAAGAAATAAAGCAGGAGATTATGGACAACGGCTCAATTTATGCCGCATATTCGCATAGTACATTTTACGAAAACAGCGACAGAACCGCTTATTTTTGCCCGAAAGGCTCGCCAAAAGCTACGGGGCACGCAATAGCTATTGTCGGCTGGGACGATGATTTTGCAAAGGAGAATTTTAAAACCGCCAACGGTATTCTTCCCGAAAATAACGGCGCATGGCTCGTAAAAAACAGCTGGGGCAACTACAACAGCTTAAACGGCTATTTTTGGATGTCGTATGAAGACGCCTACCTTTTCAGCAGTACATTCAGATATAACTATGCCATTGAAGATGTAACACCGATTACCGATGATATAAAGCTGATGCAAAATGAAATTTACGGTGCTACCTACGAATTTAATTACATTGACTATGACAGCGTTACTTATCTTAATCTTTTTAATTTTTCAGAGGGATACAACAAGCTCGATTCGGTAACGTTTGAAAGCACTGCCAAAAATTCGGATTACAAAATTTATTATGTTCCTGCCGAAAATAAAACTCCCGTAAGCGATGAATCCAAATGGACATTGCTAAGCACAGGTACAGTTCCTTACAGCGGCTACTTAAATATTGACACAAACGATTTTGATTTGCCTGTTACATACGGTGCGATTGCCGTAAAAATCAGTAAAAATGAGGCAAGCGACAAAAACACTATCGGCGTTGGCGAATGGCTGAATAAATCGAACGGACAATTTGCCTTTATAAATGAAACTAAAAAAGGCGAAAGCTATATTTATAAAGACGGAAAAATGACCGATATTCTCGATTGGTACAAAGCCGAGCGAGATGATGACCTCGGCGGTACTTTTGTTATAAAAGCAATTACAAATAAAACCGAGCTTGCTGTAACTATGCTCGGAGATATTGACTTAAACAATAAACTTGATGTACTCGATGTTACGGATTTACAAATGGCAATTTCGGGCGGTTCAAATCTTACGGCTGTTCAAAAGCTGAATGCCGATACCGACCAAAATAATGAAATAAATGTAAATGATGTAACCCAACTTCAAATTATGATTTCCGATAAAAACTAAACAAAAGCAAAAATCACAACTGCTCAGCCGAACAGTTGTGATTTTATTTTATCTCATTTGAGGAGGATCGGGCATATCCGAGTCATTCGGTCTTTCCATTCCGTTCATATCTCTGCCACCCATACCGTTAGGGCCGCCCATTCCGCCTGAGCCATAAATAAGTGAAGTCATTTCAACCTCTGTTGAATACTCTCCTGCGGTTACTGTATAGGTCTGTCCCGTTGTAATTTGCGGACAGCTGATTACTACGCAAACATATGTTTTGGCAGGAGTGAAAGATACCAAAACTTCTCCACTGCTGTTTTTAAGTGTAATTTCTCCGCTTGAGTTTGTATTGACAAACATTGAACCCTGCGTTGAGTTTTCGCCGAAATTCTGCGCCATCTGAGTTGAACCTGCCGCAACGAATATACCGCCTGTAATTGTTGCCTCGCCGTCATAATCAAGTGCGCCGTCCGCTCCGCTTGTAGGGCCTGAAACATAGGTTTCTCCGCCTGTAACAGTGAGTGAACCATTAGAATCCACTCCGTCACCGTCTGCTTCTATTGTAATTTTACCGCCCGATATGGTAATAGATACATTTGATGAGCTGAAATTATCTCGATCAAAACCACCGCCAAAACTGCTTTCATCTTTTCCGCCTGCGGCATTTATTCCGTCATCACTTGCTTTCAAGGTAATTGTGCCGCCCGAAATTTCAACCTCTGTTCCCTCTATGCCCTCATAGCTTTCGGTAATATTTACAGTGCCTCCGCTTATGCTTGTTTTGCTGTCTGCGTGAATACCGTCATCTCCGCTTGAAATTGTAAATGTGCCGTTTGTAACGGTAACATTTGTGTTTGAATGTAAAGCGTCGTCCTCGCAGTTCAGATTAAATGTACCGCCGCTGATTGTGAGATCTCCTGCGGCTTTTATGCCTTTCACACTTGCGGAATCCGTTGCGCTTGAGGAGCTTGAACCACTGCTTGAAGTGATATTAAATGTACCGTTTTCAATTTGAGCGGTAGTGCCTGCGTCTACACCGTCACCCTTGCAATTAACGGTAAAATTGCCGTCTGCAATATACACAAAGCCTTTTGAGGTATCGTCTGTATTCTCTGCGTGAAGTCCGTCTTTGCCTGAGGTAAGGTTGTAAGTGCCGCTCGCAATTCTTATGCTGTCTTTACCGCTTAATGCGTGGCTTGCCGCTGTAACTGTATATTCTCCGCTTGTGAGCTTTAAATCGTCCTTAGAAACAATGCCATGACTTTTTTGGACGAAACCGTCAGCTTGCCCTCGCCGTTTAGAGTTATGTCATCTTTAGAAAATACCGCCGCATCTACATTATTATCGTCTGTCTGAACATACTCCCCTGTTGAGGCAAGTGTATTTTCGGAATCTTTCGCCGTTGTTACAAATACTTTATCCGCCTGCTTTACATACAATGCGGCGCTTGATTTGCAAGTAATCGAGGCATTTTTGAGTACAATTTGAATTTTGGTTTTGCTGTCTGCGTCCACAATAATCTGTCCGTCTGCTGTTGTACCTGTTATTATGTATGTACCCTCGTCCCTGAGCGTAACCTTACTTCCGCTTACCGTTACACTGTCTGAACTTGCGGTTGCGCCCGATGACGAAAAAGCAACCGTAACCGCCGAGCTTTCATCGTAGCCAACCTCTTTATCCCTGTCGGTAAACATTTCACTGTCGGTTGAGTCATCAGATACTGTTGAGGTTTGCGAAGCATTGTCTGCTGTTGCCGTTGAGCCTGACGAGGTGTTATTGTCTGTATTTGCACAGCCTGTTACACTTACCGCTACTATTAATGCCGCAAGCAAGGCTGCGAATTTTCCTTTATTATTATGATTAAAGCTCATTATTAGTTACCTCCTGCCTCGCCATACTGATTTCAAGATTGCCGTTTCTGCATCTTAAATCGTCAATAAAATCTTTTTCTTCTGTCGAGTTTTTAAGAGTTACATTATATGTCAGCTTAAACAAACTGCCCATATTAGCTGTTTTTACCGACACAACCTCTGACTTCTGAGTATATTTTTCAAAGAGGTCGTCAAAAGCACCTGTATAGTTGAGATCCTCGGGAATGGTTATTCTTAATATTCTGTCCTGCTCAAGCCTTTTGTCTGCGCCGATATTTATTTTATTAAGCACAAACATTGCTAATCCTAAAATAAAGGCGAATAAAACGGCATATCCGAGGTAACCCATTCCGCAAATAAGACCTGCGCCCATTGCAAGGAAAATTGTGCCGATTTCCTTAGCCGTACCGGGTACAGAGCGGAAACGCACAAGGCTGAATGCACCTGCAACCGCTACACCTGCACCCACATTTCCGTTTACCATCATTATTACTACGCACACAACCGCCGGCAACAATGCAAGGGTTACAACAAAACTCTTGGTGTACTTTGTTTTATACGAATAAACAACCGCAAGAAAAATGCCGATTACAAGAGCAACTGCTATGCGAAGCAGAAATTGCGGCACTGCGATTGTTTCTGTTGTTGTACTGAAAATTCCTGAAAATAATGTATTAAGCATATTTTTTACCTCCGTTTGCTTTTTCGTGCATAATTGCAAGATAAGCATTGCCATATTTTGAAAAAGATGTTTTATAGATTTTGTTTTCGCTTAAAATGTTTGTCATCCACATAGGAACAGCCGTACCCGTTTTTATTTCCATAAGTGAATAATTCTTCTGCAATATAGGCGTACCGTAAATGCCTTTGCAAAGCGACAAATCATAATCACGCCAAAGAATATTGTTATCAAAGGTTACTCTGAAATCATAATCATTTTTTGAATAAAAAGCCTCTCGATTGTAAGAAATCACAACCTGCGGAGCAATCCCTTTGTAGTGTTCAAGAAAATAATCAACTTCACGCAAAATCTGACTGTCTGCCATATGCTCGCCACTGCATAGATAACGCATACTTTCACTTTCTGTCATTTCTGTTCTGCGTTTATAAACAACCCTTTTGTATTTTTTCTTGATTTCTATAAATGTTGTGCTGTCGTGCTTGGCAACGCCGTAGCTCCTCAGCCTGAGCTTTTCTTTGTAAAGCGGATGCTCAAGCGAGCGCCTTATAAGCAAAAAATCGGGTGTATCAAAATAAATGTTGCAAATTATGCTTTTGCCGTACTTATCGGCATACATATATTTCTGCATTTCCTGCATAATCATTTCTTTTTGCTCGTTTGTCACAAGGTACTTTATTTCATAGCGCTTAAATACGCTTTGATAACTCATATTTATTCCCCTTTCGTTTTGATGAGTATATTGTACCTGAGCAACTTTAAATGAAATTAAAATTTTACTTAAAATTTACCTAAAATTTAAAAAATAAATAAAAAAGAGAGGAATAGTTAGGACGGACTAACTATTCCTCTTTAAATTAGCAAACACCAAGTGCCGTTAGTGTTTGCTAACTTATTTGATATTATATCAATAAATACATTATTTGTCAATTAAAACATAAATAAAATTTTATTTAACATCAAAACCCACTTCTTTTTGAATATAAGTAAAATAACTTACATCATCATCAGTATAAGAAGTTCTGTTGTTAAAACCTTTTTTTATATTAATATTTCTGTCAATAAAAATTCTTCTGCACCACATACATGCCCATGAATACGACAATAAAATCGGCATTTTCTCCACAAAAGAATATTTATTTGCCATATATGTTTTATTCGGAAAAAGCGATGAAATAAAATTAACAAATCTTGATTTTTTTCTGCCTGTTTCCGTATTAACTCTTCGTCTTTCCATTTCGGACATAACCGCAACATCTACTCTGCCGAGAGTCATACTTAATAAAATATATTCTTCAACATCGTCAAAATCTTTAACTTCACTGCCTTTTGAAAACCATTTCAGTGAAATATCACGCAGTTTTTTCTCAAAAATCTGTATTCCGCATTGCTTAAAACAATCGTCAAGATATGCCCAATCGAGTTTGTCGGCATATTTTTTATAAAAAACATACTCATCCGCAATCATTCGGATTCCTATTCCGCCCTCGGAAAAGTGCTTGGCAGAGTGAAGCAACATATAGATATAGTAATCTTCAAGCGACATTTCCTTAGAGAATGAATAACCGTCACGCACCTTGGCTCTTTCAAGCTGATTTTCAAAAAAAGCATAGTTCTTATTGTTTTTTTTCAAAAGTGAACAATGCATTTCAATATACATAAACGGCTGTTTTGTAAAATGGTATTGCTGTGAATCGTTTTTCAAAAATTTATAACCGTTTTTATTGAATAAAACCTTTATTTTTTCAATATCTTTTATTTCAAATAAAACATCATAATCAGCAATCGAGCGGTCAAACGGATTTGGATAATCGTTTTTAAGAAAATAACCTTTCATCGGCAGGTTATAAATCTGCTCTTTGTCAAAGCATTTCAGCAAATTCTCAATCTCATACTTCATTGCTGTATCAATATAAATCCAGTGATTAAGATCCTTTTTTGCGTAAGACAGCAGTTCAGCTGAAACGCTGAATTTTTTAGAAAGCATAATAATTGCCTCATCAAAAATTGCATCCATTCGGGTTTCATCTGCAATCCGTTTTATGCTTTCAAGGTTGCAATTCTCATACGGCAACGGTACCTCTGTACCGTTAAGCACACTTGATACAAGTGACAAAAAATAGGAATATTTGATTTTTTCTGCCTCGCTTAGATGCTTTTTCATTATTTATTGCTACCTTTTCTTCTTAATTGATTTTCTCATTCTATGTGCGGAATAAAGCATACGCATTGGCGCTTTGATATACTCCCACGCTGACTTATAAAATCTGTATGAAAGCGAATTATCGGTATAGTGTTTTCCTTTTCGATAAAATGCGGTAACCACACCTATAATATTTTCGTCAGTAATTCCCCGTTCTTTATGAAACTGATTATCACCGCAAAAAATATATTTGCCATCCTTATCAAAACCGACAACTCTGTGCAAAACAAAATCTCCGTTATTTCTCTGATAAAGTGCAACATCAAGATAATTAAGCCTGCCCTCCGGCTTTTTCAGGACAACCACATCTTCGCCGTTTCTTAGCATAGGATACATACTTGTTCCATGCGGAGTAAAAGTGACTGTGCCGCCGCTGCTGAGTTTCTCTTTAATTATCTCTATTACATCTTCAAGTTGAATTTCTTTATTATTCAAAGACATCTGCATCCTTTAGCTTATTGATAAACAAGTCAATATCAGCACTTGCTTTTTCTCTCGTAACATCGTATTCATCGAGCATTTTTTCAACAAGCTCTTCTTTTTCAATGCCTTTTTGGAGCTGCTCAAACAAAAAAGCTCCTGTTTCATTGAGATTAATTACTCCGTTAAAATCAAGAGTAAGACTGTTTACAGGTACTACCACATAAGAATCCGCTACTTTTCTTAAAGCGAAATCATCTTTAATCTTCATACTGACATCTCCCGAATATTTATAAAAAAATTGTCTTCACTTTTATTATATTGTAATATATAAAGAGCAAAAAAGCAAGTAATACAGAGAGTTTATAGAATACAAAAAGCTCCGCAGAATACTCTGCGGAGCTAAGTGATTAAGTATTAATTATCTGTTAAGATAAATTAGTTCTCTCTTCTTCTAACGAGGAAGAATACACCTGCAGCTGCAACCATTACGCCGGCAAATACGAAGAAGATTGTTGTCTCCTGACCTGACTGTACTGAGTTAGAGCCTGATGATGAACCATTTGATGAACCATTAGATGAAGAGCCGTTTGATGATGAACCGCTGTTTGAAGAACCACCGTTTGATTCAGCAGCATCGTTCTTAGCCTCTGCATTGTTAATCTCATCTTTGTTAACCTTTTCGCCACCCTTTGTTGGGTCTGTGCAGTTACCAAGGATACCCTCGATTGTTGCCTTCTTCTTGTTAGCAACATCCTGAGTCATTGTTTCTTCCTTAACAAAACCCTCAAGTTTGAAATTTACATTAGACATTACAGCGACTGGGCTGATCTTGAGTTGGTTGATAAGATCCTGTGTCTTATCTGTCTTACTTGTATCAGCAACACCCTCGTCAGAAACATAATCGAGAAGGTAGTCAGCTAAAAGTGTTACATCTGTTGTACCGTCTGCAAGAGCTGTACCGACTACTTTTGATGTTGAAGTAATAACCTTCTGCGGACCACATTCCGGATGGTTCTTCCATGCAGCCTCAGTATCTGTCTTGTTGCTGTCCTTAGGGTTCTCGATCTTGTTACCTGTTACATACACAGTATCGCCAATGCAGTTACCGTTCATGATTGTGTTGTAAATCTGAACTTGTGTATCTGCACTGAAGATTACGCAATATAAGTTCTTGCTGCCGGCATTCTGAATTTCTTCAGCGTTGCCTGTCTTTGTTATATCATAAGAATAAAGATCGTCGCTTTCCTTTTTGCACAATTCTTTCTTTGTCTGCCAGCTTGGCCATTTACCTGTACCGTCAGCTCTCCAGACGTGGCAATAGATCTTTTCAAAGTTTTTCCAACCTGCACTCTTTACATCAAAGTAAATCTTTGTGCCGGCACCTACCTGTGACTCGTCACCTGCTGCTACTGCTGAAGAATCATCAGCTGCTACTGCAGACTCGTCATTTGCTGCTACTGCGTCCTCTGCTTCAGCTGCACTTGCTGCAAATGCGCCTGCTGAAAGCACTAATGTTGAAGCAAGAGCAAGACTCATTACTTTTTTGAACATTTTAAATCTCCTCCATTGTTCTTTTAACTTTAGGAATATACTATTCCATTGGAATTATTATACATCAAATATTACAAAACTTCAATACTTTAATTTCTTTTTATCGTTGTTTTAATATACAATGTTGCTGTACTGTTTTTAGTAGTTCTAAACAATAATAGCAATAAATTGCAAACCATCAGACAACAAAAATCAAATTATGTGGATTTTGCAACATTTATGCCTTAATCATACCATATACAGTTTCTTTAACGATAGCAAGTGCTTCATCAATCTTTTCAGGATTTTTTGCACCTGCCATAGCAAGGTCAGGCTTACCGCCGCCGTTGCCGCCCGCTGCCTGAGCAACAGCCTTAACGAGTTTGCCTGCATTTACGCCGAGTGCCTTAGCATCTTTACCGCAAGATGCGGCAAATGTAACCTTGCCGTCATTTTCGCAAGCAAGTACAACGATTGAGAGAGGAGCAACATCTCTTGTTCTCTCACACATTGCACGAAGTGCGTCAGCGTTTGCATTGTCAATTTTTTTAGCAATAATTCTTACGCCGTTTTCAATTTCAGAATTAATAAAGAGGTTGTCAACCTGCATAGCAGCAAGCTTTGTGTTAAGCTCTGCAATTTCTTTCTGCTGATCATGAAGTAAGGTTGCAATCTTCTGTGCACCCTCTTCAAGAGCCTTTGTATTTGAAATCTTGAGTGTTTCACAAACATTAAGTACAGTTTCACGAACATCGTTCATATACTGAAGAACACTAATACCTGTGATAGCCTCAATTCTTCTTACACCCGATGCAACAGAGCCCTCCTGACGGATTCTGAATAAGCCGAGGCTTGAAGTATTTGTTGCGTGAGTACCGCCGCAGAACTCAACGGAGAACTCACCGATGCTTACAACTCGTACAACATCGCCGTACTTCTCGCCAAACAATGCCATAGCGCCGAGTTTCTTTGCCTCTTCGATTGGCATTTCCTTTGTAATAACAGGGATAGATGCAAGAATCTTCTTGTTTACAAGGTCTTCGACTTTCTTAAGTTCTTCATCTGTCAGAGCCTCAAAGTGAGTAAAGTCAAAACGAACCGAATGGTCTGTTACAAGCTGACCTGCCTGATGAACATGATTGCCGAGAACTTCACGAAGTGCGGCCTGTAAAAGGTGAGCCGCTGTGTGGTTACGCATAATATTTGCTCTTCTGTCAAAGTCAACGATTGCACGAAGTTCTGTGCCAACCTCAAGTGTGCCGCTCTTAACGGTACATGAATGGAGATATACACCCGATGCGTCCTTTGTTGTATCGTCAACATCAACCTCAAGTGTGCCTGCCTCCATTACACCTGTGTCGCCTACCTGTCCGCCGCTCTCTGCATAGAACGGAGTTTTGTCAAGAACTACAAGTGCGGTTTCGTTCTCGCCTACGCTGTCAACTCTTACGCCGTCCTTAATAATAGCAACAACCTTGCTGCCTGTGTTAAGGTCTGTATAGCCGCAGAACTCTGTTTTTGTAATATCAGAAAGGTCTGTTGAATCTGAAATCCAAGCGTCTGTGTCTTCTTTCTTTCTTGCATCTCTTGAACGCTGTTTCTGCTCTTTCAAAAGCTCGTGGAAACGGTCAACATCAACATCTATGCCCTGCTCCGAAAGAATTTCTCTTGTAAGGTCAATTGGAAAACCATAGGTATCGTTGAGCTTAAATGCGTCCTCACCGCTAAGTACCTTAATATCCTGATCATCAACAATGCCCTGCAAAAGTTTAAAGCCCTGGTCGATTGTTTTCTGGAAACTCTCTTCCTCAACTCTGATAATCTTTGTAATAAAATCCTGCTTTTCTCTTAATTCAGGATATGCCGATTCATTTTCTTTTATTACAGTTTCGCATACCTTATACAAGAATGCATCTTTGTATCCTAAGAGTCTGCCGTGACGGGCTGCTCTTCTGAGCAAACGGCGGAGAACATAACCCTTACCCTCGTTTGACGGGAGAACACCGTCACCAATCATAAAGGTTGTGCTGCGGATATGGTCGGTGATAACTCGGAGTGAAATATCCTTTTTATCGTCTTCACCGTAATTTACACCTGTGATTTCAGAAATCTTCTTCATAATATTCTGAACAGTGTCAACTAAGAAAAGGTTGTCAACGCCCTGCATTACACAAGCAAGTCTTTCAAGACCCATACCTGTATCAATGTTAGGATGAGCGAGAGGTGTGTAGTTGCCGTTGCCGTCATTTTCAAACTGAGAGAATACAATGTTCCATACCTCAACAAAACGGTCACATTCGCAGCCTACATGACAATCAGGCTTACCGCAACCCTTTTCATCGCCACGATCAAAGTAAATTTCAGAACATGGGCCGCAAGGACCTGAGCCATGCTCCCAGAAGTTATCTTCTTTGCCGAGTCTTACCATATGAGATGGCTCAACACCGATTTCTTCGGTCCAAATCTTGTAAGCCTCGTCATCGTTTTCATAAATAGAAACATAGAGCTTGTCAACAGGCATTTCGAGAACCTTTGTGAAAAACTCCCATGCCCATGCGGTAGCCTCATGCTTGAAATAATCACCGAAAGAAAAGTTGCCGAGCATTTCAAAATATGTGCCATGGCGAGCAGTAATGCCTACTCTTTCAATATCAGGAGTACGAATACATTTTTGGCAGGTTGTAACACGCTTTCTCGGTGGTGTAACCTCGCCTGTAAAGTACTTTTTCATCGGTGCCATACCACTGTTGATAAGCAGAAGGCTGTTGTCGTCCTTTGGAACAAGCGAAAAGCTCGGAAGTCTTAAATGACCCTTACTCTCAAAAAATGAAAGAAACTTTTCACGAAGTTCGTTAAGTCCTGTCCATTCCATTAAAAATCTCTCCTTAAAAAATTTGCAAAATAAAATCCTGCCCCATAAAAATGGGACAGGAGAATAATTCCTGCGGTACCACCCAAATTGGTGCTTAAACACCCTCTTTGAGTAATCTTACGATTACAATCCTTAACGCAGATATACGCTGTGCTTAGTCACACAGAGCTCAGGGGCAGCGTGCTGTAAACATTCATAAAGTCTTGCACCGACCGACTTCTCTCTGAAAGAACGAGATACAGCTAATCCCGTCAACGCCAATTACATATACTTTTTATTCAGTAGCATTATAAAACTAATTATTCACAATGTCAAGTGAATATCGGAAATTTTCTGATATTTTTCTTTTTTCGTACCGCAACAATCGCATTAATTTTGTTGCATATTGCGACACAAAATGATATAATACATTTATATATGTTTTTATATCGCTTTGGAGGAGATTATTTTGAGTGCAAAAGTCACTTTACTTACTTATACGCCAAATCCCGAAATGACGGTTGCAATGGCAGCAAAACTCTGCTACTCACCGTCCGAAATATCAAATATAAGAGATGGTCTTACTGAGGAAAAGACCGCTGATTTTATAGATATGCTTGCAAACATCGGACACGGCAGTCCATTTGAACACGCTTCTTTTACCTTTGGCATTGAGGGCATTTCAAGAGCCTGCTCACATCAGCTTGTAAGACACAGAATCGCATCTTACAGTCAGCAGTCGCAGCGTTATGTAGACGGCACAAAGTTCGATTTTGTAACACCGCCCGAAATTCAAAAGAACGAAAAAGCACTTGCCGCCTACAACAAAGTCATAGAAATGCAGTCAAAGGCTTACAGCGAGGTGCGTGACGCACTTGTTGCAGGATATATCAGAGAAGAAACAGGCATAACCGAGGGCAGTGACGAAGAGGTAATTGAAAATTTCAGAAATGAAACCAAAGCAAAATTCAATGCTTTTGTAAAAAAGGCTAACGAGGACGCAAGATTTATTCTTCCCAATGCCTCAACCACAAAAATTGTCTGCACCTTTAATGCAAGAAGTCTTGAGAATTTCTTTGCACACCGCTGCTGTAACCGTGCACAGTGGGAAATCAGAGATGTTGCCGAGCAAATGCTTAAACAATGTCTTGAAGTTGCTCCGCATTTATTTAAAAACTGCGGCCCTGCGTGTTTGTTCGGTGCTTGCCCCGAGGGTAAAATGAGCTGCGGCAAAATGAAAGAAGTACGCAAAAAATACGGCAGAGAGTAATATTTTAATTATATTTTAGAATAATAGAAATGGATAGGAACAAAAATGAGTGCAAAATTCATTGTAATAGAGGGTCTTGACGGAAGCGGAAAGGCTACCCAAACAAAAATCCTGTTTGATAAAATTTCAGCAATGGGCAAAAGCGTTAAGAAACTTGAATTTCCCGATTACGCAAACGAAAGCTCCGCTCTTGTAAAAATGTATCTCGGCGGAGAATTCGGCAGTAATCCGAATGATGTAAACGCTTATGCCGCTTCGTCCTTTTATGCGGTAGACAGAGTGGCAAGTTTTCTTAAATTTTGGAAAAAAGATTACGATAACAGTGATGTGATTTTAAGCGACAGATACGCTACATCCAATATAATTTATCAGATGTCTAAACTTGACAAATCGGAGTGGAACAACTTTATTGAATGGCAGGAAGATTTTGAATACAATAAACTTTCTGTTCCTAAGCCCGATAAAGTTATTTATCTTGATGTTAAACCCGAAGTTTCGCAAAAACTTATGAGCAAGCGTTACGAGGGTGACGAAAGCAAAAAAGATTTACACGAAAAGAATTTTGCGTTTTTGCTTGAATGTAGAAAATCGGCACTTTACGCCGCAAAAAAATGCGGTTGGACAGTAATTAACTGCTGTGAAAACGGAGAAATAAAGCCGATAGAATCAATAGCAGAGGAAATAGAAAAGGCGGCTGAAATTAATAATTTATGTTAAACTTTAGGCTGATAGAAAAATCGGATATTAATAATTTTCAGAAATACTATGATAATCCGGAGGGAATATCGCTTACTACCAATATTTTAAGCGCATACCTCTGGAGAAATGAATATAATATAAAATTTGCTTTGTATAACAACTGTTTAATAAAAGCATATTTTAATAACGATGACAGCGTGTGGGGATATTGTCTGCCGCATGGCGAGGATATTAAACCTGCTGTTGATGAAATCATTAAAGACGCATATGAGCGTGGACAAAAGCCTTTTATCGTAATGCTTACAGACGCACAAAGGATAAAACTCGAAACTCTGTATCCGTCAGAATTTAATTACGAATTTTCCCCTGAAAATCAGGAGTATGTGTATTTATCCGAAGATTTAATAAATCTTTCGGGCAGAAAATTTCACGCAAAGCGAAACCATATTTCAAAATTCAAAAACACCTATCCGAATTTTAGGTTTGAGGAAATTACAAATTCAAACAAAGAGGACGCTTACAAGGTTATGTTGGATTGGTGCACCGAAAATGACATAGATATAGAAAACTATGAAGAAAAGCATGCCATAAGGGAATCGCTTGACAATATGGAAGAATTTAAAATGCGTGGCGGTATTGTATATGTTGACAGCAAAGCTGTTGCCATGACGCTCGGTTGCGAGATCTCCCCTATTGCCTTTGACATTTGCTTTGAAAAAGCCCTGCGTGAATATGACGGCATTTATGCTGTTATCAATAATGAATTTGCCAAGACGCTTTCATCATATAAATATATAAATCGTGAGGAAGATATGGGACTTGAGGGTCTTAAAAAATCTAAGCTGTCATATAATCCCGTAATCCTGCTTGCAAGATATAACGCTACATTGAAAAAAGATGAAAATTGATTTTTGCAATCCTGAAAAATCGGATATTAATTCTCTTAAAGAACTTTGGCTTTTATCTTTTGATGAAGATAAAAAAGCCTGCGATTTATTTTTTGAAAAATGCTTTAGCACAAACAACACCTATGTTGCAAAGTACAACGATAAAATAATTTCGACCCTATATCTTATAAAGTCGAATTTCAGCGGTCACAAGGCTCACTACCTTTGCGGTGCGGCAACTCACAAGGATTTTCGCAAACAAGGAATTATGGGCAGTCTTATTGAGTTTGCTCTTAATTGTGCCGAAAAAAAGGGAGATGAATATTCTTTTCTCTTCCCTGCAAATGACAATCTGTATAACTATTATAAGAAATTCGGTTATAAAGAAAATTGCAGTGCTTTTATTTCAGAATTTATGAGAGATGATTTAATTTCTTTAGAAGAATTAAAATTCAACAGTAATAATATTCTGATACAGAATAATGATTTCAAAAAATTTTCAGCTGAATATTATTCAATTTATAATATAAAATCAGTCGGCAGCAATAACTATTTTGCTTTGTTTGAAGAAAACGGCAATACCGCAGAAGTGTTTTATTTTGATTTTAAAGAAAATAACTTTAAAAATATGGTAAATGATATTCTGCAAAACACAAAGGCTGAACATTTTATATTTACACACAACAGGCTGTTTAATAATGCTCAAAAAATCCGATACGGAATGGTTAAACCGCTTAAAAGCGGACAGGCTGTGCCAACGGATATTTATATAGGAATTACATTAAATTAATATAGAAAGGGTATTGCTATGTTTTATTTATTTTTAGCAGACGGATTTGAAGAAACCGAGGCTCTTGCACCGCTTGATATGATGCGCAGGGCAAAAATTGAAGTAAAAACAGTAGGCGTAACAGGCGAAGTTGTAACAGGCTCTCATGGAGTTCCTGTTAAAGCAGACTTAAAGCCTGAGGAAATATCATATAACGACATAGAGGGCGTTGTTCTTCCCGGCGGTATGCCCGGCACAATCAATCTTATTAAGTCAGATGCAGTTGCAAAGGCGACTACCTATTGCTTTGAGAATAACAAAATCACTGCCGCTATTTGTGCCGCTCCGTCAGTTCTCGGCAATCTCGGAATTTTAAAGGGCAAAAAAGCCACTTGTTTCCCCGGATTTGAAAAAGAGCTTGAGGGCGCAACATACACCGCCGCTCCCGTTGAGGTTGACGGCAATGTAATTACAGGCAAGGGTGCAGGCTGTGCTATACTTTTCGGCAAAGCTATCGTAGAAAAGGTATTGTCTGCCGAAGCTGCAAACAAGGTCTGCGGTGATATGCAATGCCCATAATCAATATAAGAGAGCAAAAAAATTTACTGAGAGCAAAGCATAAAAAAATCCGAACAGCCTGTTCAGAAGAAATCAGAAACAGTCTTGATAAAGTTTTATTTGAAAAATTTATAGAGCTTAAGGAATACAAGGAGTGTAAAATTCTGTTTGCATTTGTTTCTATGCCGATAGAAATTAACACCTACCCTATTCTTGAAAAAGCTATTGCAGACGGAAAAATTCTTGCTCTGCCAAAGTGCAGGCAAAAAGAACCCGTTATGGATTTTTACAGCGTTGCCTCGCTTGACGATTTAAAAGAGGGCAAATATTCCATAATGGAGCCTGACACAAACCTCTGCCAAATAATCACAGATTATTCTGACGGACTTTGCCTTGCACCCGGACTTAGCTTTGATTTATACGGCTACCGACTTGGTTTTGGCAAGGGCTATTACGACAGATTTTTAAACCTGTTCGGAGGTGCAACAGTTGGGCTCTGCTATTCAAGATGTGTAGAGCAAAAACTGCCGCATGGAATTTACGATAAGGCTGTTGACATTTTAATAACCGAAAAATTCACAAACGATACACGAAATGTGTTTGAAAAAGGAATGGTGTAAGTGAGCGAAGATAATAACATTCAGAACCTTGAAGAAAAACGCCGTCAAAAGGCTAAAAACTTCACTTTAAATATTCATGACGATATTTTAGACGAGCCTGCCGAGCCGGCTAACAACGAGCCGCAGGAGCTTAACTCTTACAGTGGCGAAGATGTTAAGGCGCAGATGGCAAAGGATTCTAAACAGGCTTTGAAAAAGAAAAAGAAACTCGACAAAAAACTTGCAAAAGCAAAAAATAAGCGCAACCGCAGAGTTTTTAGATTAATTTGGGCGGTTTCTGTGCTTATTGTGGGCGCAATGGCAGGTATGTTCTTTGTGGCAGGTATTGACGATATGCTTGCTATAAATCGTACCGAAAACAAAAGCGTAAAAATTGAAATTCCTGCAAATCCAAACCTTGACACCGTTGCAACCGTTCTTGAAAAGAATAATATCATTGAGGATAAAAACTATTTCAAGATGTTTGCAAAATTCACCAAGGCTGACGATGATTTTACGCAGGGTACATACGAAATCAAAACAAATATGGACTATGAGGCAATAATAAACTTCCTGCTCAGCAGTGTAAACCGTACAGATACTGTCAAGGTTACTATTCCCGAGGGCAGAAATGTTCTTGAAATTGCTAAATTGCTCAAAGAAAAAGGCGCTCTTGCAGATGAAGGCAAGTTCCTCGAGCTTTGTAATTCAAATCAGTTTGATGACGAATATTCTTTCCTCAAGGATATTAAAAACACTGATGATCGTTACTACAAGCTTGAAGGCTACCTATACCCTGATACTTATACATTCTATAAAAACGAGGATGCCGAAAATGTTATTTATCGTTTCCTCAATAACTACAATACAAGACTTACCGAAAAGCAGGATGTCAGCGGTTATGACAAGGTAACAACCATTGAGGAAATGCTCAAAAAGAACAGAAGTAATTACACTCTCGATCAGGTTATGATAGTTGCGTCTATAATTCAGTCGGAGGCTGCCGATACCGATGATATGTACTATATTTCATCTATCATTTACAATCGACTTAATGCCGACGAAGATATGGGTGTGCAGTATCTCGGACTTGACTCAACAAAGTTCTATCCGTACAGAACTCAGGCAGATGTTCCCGATGACGCTAGAGATACTTTTGAAAGCTCATACGATACTTATACCAAAGAGGGCTTACCGGCAGGTGAAATCTGTAATCCGGGTATGAACGCAATCATAGCCGCCCTCAATCCGAAAGATACAAATTACTACTTCTTCTGCCACGATAAAGACGGCAACGCTTATTATGCATCTACAATTTATGAGCATAACGAAAACCTTGCAAATATTGAATAATTAGGAGATTTTTTATATGATTACAAGACCGGAAGTGCTTGCACCGGCAGGTGATATGGAATGTCTGAACTCGGCGCTTTCATTTGGCGCAGACGCAGTATTCCTTGCCGGAAAAATGTTTGGTATGCGCTCTGCATCTAAGAATTTTGACAATACACAATTAAAACAGGCTTGCGAGCTTGCACATGCAAAGGGAGCGAAGCTGTATGTAACCTGCAATACACTGCCACGAAATAATGAGCTTGATTATTTACCCGATTATTTAAGCTATGCTCAGGAGTGCGGCGTTGACGCATTTATCATTGCCGATTTAGGAGTATTTGAGGCGGCCAAAAAATATGCTCCAAAGGTTGCAAGACATATTTCAACACAAGCAGGTGTGACAAACTATGCAACTGCAAATGTACTTTATAATATGGGTGCGTCAAGGGTTGTACTCGCAAGAGAAATTCCGCTTGATGAAATTGCTCAGATACGAGCAAAAATTCCGAAAGACCTTGAAATCGAGTGCTTTGTTCATGGTGCAATGTGCGTGTCGTTCTCCGGCAGATGCCTTATTTCAAGCTATATGACGGGCAGAGATGCAAACCATGGCGACTGCGCACAGCCTTGCAGATGGAAATATCATCTTTTTGAAGAAAACAGAGAGGGTCAATACTTCCCTGTTGAAGAGGACAGCAACGGCACATATCTTTACAATTCAAGGGATTTATGTATGATAGAGCATATTCCGGAGCTTGCAAAAGCAGGTGTGTCGAGCCTTAAAATTGAAGGCAGAGCAAAGTCTGCGTACTACACTGCTGTTACTACAAACGCTTACCGCCACGCAGTTGACGGATTTATGACTAAAGGTGAAAATTATGTGCTTGAGCCATGGATTAAAGAGGAACTTGAAAAAATCAGCCATCGTGAATACAATACAGGCTTTTACTTTGGCAGAGAACCGGGACAGGTTACAGGCAACGGCGGTTATATCAGACATTACGATGTTGTTGCAGTAAGTGAAAAATCGGTTGATGATACCACAACCGAAATTACTCAGAGAAATAAATTCCTTGTTGGCGATACACTTGATGTTCTTCCACCAAGCGGTATTCCTTTCAATGTAAAGTGCATATCACTTACTGACGAATATGGAAATTCGGTTGACTCTGCCCCCCACGCTATGCAAAAGCTGACAATGAAAAGTGACTTGAAAATTCCAGATGGCTCGGTAATCAGAAAAAAGAAAGATTAAAAGACTATTATTTATTTACTCTAACGCACAAAGTTTAGCTTTATAAACTTAAAATTTAGGTCAACCCTTTTTAAAGGGTTGCGGGTTTGGGCAGAGCCCATAAAAAGTTTCCTTTTTAACAAACTCGCAGGCGCAAACAGCCTGCTGTTTGCGTGCTAAAACTAAGTTTGAAAAAACAGGCGACAGCCTTTTAAAAAAAGGAATAATCACAGATATGCCGTCAACGCATAGCGATGACGGCATAAGTTTTTAGAATATCTTTTTTGTTGCTATCACAATTTTTAAAGGCTTACGCTATTGTGTTCAAACCGCCAAACGGTAAACCGTTTGGCTATCAAATTTGCGATAGCATAAAGTTTTGTGGGCGTTGCCCACACACACAACCTTTGAAAAGGTTGACCAAACTTTTTTGCTTTTGGTCGGAAAGAATTGCTTATGTCCTGCTATGTCACTCGACTAAAGCTGAGATAAAACGCACTCCCCCACTAACAAATATCCAAAAGCAAAAGCGCCGATGCAACATCACATTACATCGGCGCTTAATTTTTACTTATTACTTTTCTTTTTTGCGGCAGATTTAAACGGAACTACCGAGCCATCCTCCTGCTTTATGCTTACATTATCAAGAGTGCTGTCAAATTGCGCCCTGATTTCCGAAAGATACACCGCATAAAGCTGCTTTTGCTCTGCCTGCTCCTCGGCATTTAATCCGAGTGTTTTCTTTTTCCTTGCAAGCTCATTTATTCTTTCAATTAATTTTTTATCCATAATTATCACTTCCTGCCTTAATAATATCACACTGAAATAAATTTTGCAACACAAAAGCCGTATCATATGGACAACCATAAGATACGGCTAATATTTACCAGTAACGAGCCTCTGTCTTTACTCTTGTATAAGATTTTTTACTTCTTGCTCTGCGTGCTTTTTTAGATGCCTTAACATTTTTAATAATGAAAACACCGCCAAAAACTGAGAGTAAAGCAAGTACAACTACAAACCAAAGTCCTACATTAAGGTTGCGCTTAACAACTGCTGAGAAAAATACAGGTGCATCAGCTGATGTATTTGAAAGCGCTTTCTTTGTAACCTTGTTTGCGGCTGACGCTACAACTGCGGCTGAATGTGCGTAGTTCTGATTCTGTGTGTTCTGCAATACGAACTGTGAAGAACCGCCCTGCGGCATTGCGTACGGGCCTGTATATTCTACTGAAGTAGCAAGAGCATATCCGTTATTTGAAAGTGCTGTTGCCGAGAACATTGCCTGATATGTAGCCTGATCTACAATACCTGTTGCCTCAAGGTTGTTAGCAAGCTGGAATGCCTCAACAGCCTGTAAGGTTGTTTCACCAAAATAGCCTGTTGCAATTTCGTTAAAGAAACCAAGGATTGCAAGTCTGTTCTGAATTGTAAGTACTGCATTACTCTGATCGCCTAACTGATATGTAGGTGTCTGTTCTGCGAGCAATGCCTGAGCATCGGCATATGTAGGACAATCGTCTGAGTAGAGGACATCTCTGTCTGTACCCGAAATACCGTCTACCGCAACTCCTGCTGCCTGCTGGAACTGAGTGTACGCAGCCTCTGTTGCATCATCAAACTTACCTGTTACTTCGCCTGTATAATAACCAAGCTCCTTAAGTCTTTCCTGAATCTTCTTTACTTCGTCACCCTCATCGCCGTTCTTATATAAGCTCGGCTCTGTCTGAGATTCTTCCTTTACCTCTTCAGTTGAACTGCTGTCATCATTTGTTGATGAATTATCAGAACTGTTGTCCGAAGAGCTGTTGTCTGAACTTGAAGAACTGCTTGACGAATTTGATGAGGACGGATTTGACGGGGTATCGCTTGATCTGCCCTTTGAGTCAAAATAATAGGTTGTTCCGTCAATTGTTCTCGATGTATTTACAATGTATTCGCCGTTTTCATAATAATAATAATCACCGTTGAACTGTTCCCAACCGTTTTCAATATAATCAATAGCGCCTACCTTGTACCACTGTGTCCAACCCATATAATCAAGGGTGTCATAGCATACATCTTCATCGTCATTTCTTGCATCTACTGCCATACCGTCACCGATATAAACACCGACATGGCCATCCATATGAAGTCCCAAGCCGTGTACTCGTGGAATACCGTTGCTTATGTATCCACTCTCGCTCGATGCATAAAGCTGTGAATCGCCGCCTCTTGCGTTACCTCCGCAATAGGAATAGATAAGTCCAGAGCAGTCTACCGTACCGGGAGTAGCTCCGCCGTAAACATAGCTCCAACCGCTGTAATATGCATTGAGCGCCCACTCTGCAAGACCTGCGCCTGTGCCGGATGCGTGAACTGTGGTACTGCCTGCGGCCGCACAAGCACCCGAAAGCATTGTCACACTCAACAGCACAGAAGCAATTTTCTTACTTCGCTGCATTGTAATTACCTCCAATTGTTTTAAGCGCAATTACAGATGATTAGTTACATCAAAATTACACTTATTAACAAAACTGTAATAATTATAGCAGATAAGTCATAAAAAATCAACCCCTTGTTTAGTATATCTCCCCCTTTTTGGTAAAAGGCACAATAAAAATAGGTTTTTGTTTCTAACAAAGAATTATATTTGAATATTTGGTTACAAAACAAGTAAAATTTTGTAACATTTTGAAATAATTAGAAATTGTATGATAAGATTTTAAAAAGATTATATCATAATTAAGAAAAAAGTTTCTATTCTAAAAGTTGGGGTAACATTTAGAATAGAAACTTTTTTATAAGACGGCAATTATTAAATTAATTAAAAACAGAGCGATTGCAAGGCACATAAAAACAAAGGCAACCTTCTTTTGATTGGTAACATTAATAACAACTTTCTTTTTAATATTAGGTGATTTGCTGAATATATAAGAAATAAAATCTACATTATTGGTGTTGTTTTTTATATCTTTGCCTATAATCAAAAACAAATTAAACTGCAATTTTAAAAGAAAGTATTTTTCGGTTTTGTAAACTCCAGTAACGCTTGAATAATCAAATTCTCTTGATGTATTCTTTGTTACAGTGATAATTTTTTCGCCAAAATAAGTAGTGTGAGTAATGTACTTTTCACCGGTAGTAAACAAAGCTCTTTTATAGTTGTTTTTAATAGTTCTCTGTGTTTTAAAATATATTACTCCCATAAGCAAAATGATTACTGCGGATAATATCATATATAATTGAATATCACTTGTAGTTTCACTGTGAAAATAATAATTAAAAGATTTTAGGATTAATATTCGTGTTGTTATAAAACCCGTTATGATAAATTCAATTATAAATATTATTGCCAATCTTTTATAGCTTACATTGTTAAAGTCTAAATAATCTTGTTCGTTCATTACAATTTTTGATTCGAAATCGTATTTATAATCACTGATATTTATATTTTCATTATCCATTTTTACCACCTCAATTTAATGTTATCATAATGATAAGTAAATGTCAATAAAATGGTATAAAATAATAAATTATAGCCGATTTTTTAGGGAAAATAATAAATTATGGCTTATTGCACGATTAAGACTAAATAATTTTAAAATTTAGGTCAAGCCTTTTTAAAGGTTTTGCCCACACCCACGACCTTAAAAAAGGTCGACCAAAATTTTATAATTGCTTGATAAAGCATTTTGCTAAACCACAATTTATCTCAACTTCTGATAAGCAAACAAAAAAGCCGCTCTCATAAGAGAACGGCTAATCTGATAAAATTATTTATCTTCGCTCTGTGTCTGTTTGAAATCATTGTCAGAAATATTATAGGTAGCTCCTACACCTTCCTGAGCAAGTTTCTTTTCGTTTTCAATCTCACTGTCCTTTTTATCAGGCCACCTTGAATAAAGAACCTTCAAAAGAATAGGAGTAAGAATAGAAGAAACAATAATAAGAATGATTACAGCTGTAAAGAACTTTGAGTCCATAAGACCTGCGTCAAGTCCCTTTTGTGCAACAATAAGTGCAACCTCGCCACGGTTCATCATACCGACACCGATTTTGAGTGAATCAGGAACATTGAACCTGCAAATCTTTGCCATACCGCCGCAACCGATAATTTTAGTTACAAGAGCAACGGCAACAAGTGCGATTGAGAACCATAATATCTGCATATTAAAGTTATCAAAACTTGTCTGCAAACCAATGCTTGCAAAGAAGATAGGTCCGAAAATCATATATGAGCTGATATCCATTTTTCTTTCAATATAACCTGCATCGTTAATATTGCAAAGAATAATACCTGCTACATATGCACCTGTAATATCGGCAATACCAAAAAATTCCTCTGAGCAATAAGCTGCCGCAAAGCAAAGAACAAGTCCGAAAATCGGGATTCGTCTTGAATGAGGCCAATGCTTGCTGATCCATTTAAAGAGGAAGTAAAGTGCAAAACCAAGAACGATTGCAAGTACAAAGAACAAAATTGTCTTGATGCAAACATCAACAGGTGAAACATCAGGACTCTTAAATCCGATAACAACGGTAAGAAGAATAATACCTATAATATCGTCAAGTATCGCTGCGGAAAGTATCGTTGTGCCGACCTTTCCTTTAAGATGTCCCATTTCCTTGAGTGCCTGTACTGTAATACTTACAGATGTTGCGGCAAGTACCGTACCCATAAATATGCCTTCGTAAAGCTGAGTGCTTGGAGTACCGAAACCAAATCCCATATAAACAAGCATACCGCCTACAAGAGGAACAGCTACACCGGATAGTGCAATCAGCAATGCAACAGGTCCTGTTTTGACAAGCTCCTTGAGGTCGGTTCCCAAACCGGCTGAGAACATAAGTAAAATAACACCGATTTCTGCCATGCCTGAAATAAAATCGTCCTTAACTACAAGGTTTAGCAGTGAAGGTCCGATGATAAGACCGGCAATGATTTCGCCAACTACCTGCGGTGCTTTTAGCTTACGGGCAAGAAGTCCACAAAGCTTAGCTGCAACGAGGATTATGGCAAGGTTTTTTAAAATAAGCATTAAATCCATAGATGCGCCCCTTCTCCCTATACATATTTATATAGGAAATATAAAATTTTTCCACAATATATTTTAGCACTTTTGCTTTAAATTTCAAGACAAAAAATTTAATAATATAACAGTTTTTACTGTTTTGTATACATTGACATTTTTTTGTCAAATTGGAATACATTTATGTATTTATTGGATACGGTGTTTATTATCTTTTTTCATAGAGAAATCGGATAATTTCATATTAGAATTTTAATGATTATTACGCTGAAAACACACTAAAGCAAAGTATTTTAAATAGGCTTTTCAGGCAAGAATTACTTGCTATTTTGTCGATTGTGTCATAATAACATTACCTTACTACCGATTTATTATGTAATGCGATAAAAGTTACTTTTTACAAAAAAAAAGCGAAAAAAACATTGACAATTATTTAACAAAGATGTTAAAATGTTATTACTGAGAGTTAGATAACTCAGTACTGGTACTAAGTTTTTGAAAGGATCCTTCAAATTATGAAAAAAATATTATGCGCACTTATTGCAGGAGCAATGTGTGCAACAATGGTATTCGGCTTAGCCGGCTGCGGTTGTTCAAATAAGAACGAACCCGGTTATACCATTGAAGCTACAAAGCCTGACCTTACTAATAACGGCTTTGGTTATTACATTGTAAACAGCAATGAGCTTATGGTAACGGAATACACAGGTAATGAAAAAAATATTGTAATTCCGGACAGCTACAACAACTACAAGGTAACTTCTATCGGTCCTAACGCATTCAGCGATAAGGAAATCGAAAGCGTAACTATTCCTGATTCGGTAACTGAGATTGAGGGTCATGCTTTCCAGTCATGTGCAAATCTTAAGACGGTTACACTTTCCAAAAATCTTAAAACATTAGGCAATAATGTATTTTTTCTCTGTACTTCTCTTGAGCAGGTAACAGTTCCGGGTTCTGTAACAGACCTCGGTCTTTACACTTTCCAGGGATCGGGAGTTAAATCTGTAACTATTGAATCAGGCAGCCTTGAAGAAATCAGAGAATATGTTTTCTATCAGTGCCCTGACCTTACAGAAATCAAAATTCCGGCAAATGTAACTAAAATGTCTGAGTACAGCGTATGTGAAAACAAAAACGCTGTTACTATAAATGCTCCAAAGGGTTCATATTCTGAGAATTATGTTAAATCCTACGGAAAAACCAACAACCTTACTTTCAAGGCTGTTGAAGAATAATAAGTCATCCATTTTCAGCTTTATGCTGAATAAAATACAAAATGCAAGATAAGAGGTAGATTTAATGAGCACAAAAGAGTATCCGATCGTAGAAAACGCAGAGACTTTTGAGGCAGCTTTAGCAAAGGTTAAAGAAGCTCAGAAGATTTTCGCAACCTACACACAGGAACAGGTTGATAAGATTTTCCTTGCAGCAGCATCCGCAGCTAACAAGATGAGAATCCCACTCGCTAAAATGGCTGTTGAAGAAACAGGCATGGGCGTAGCTGAAGATAAGGTTATCAAGAACCACTTCGCTTCTGAGTACATTTACAATGCTTATAAAAATGTTCAGACTTGTGGCGTTATTGAAGAAGACAAGTCATTCGGCATCAAGAAGATTGCAGAGCCAATCGGTGTTATTGCTGCCGTTATCCCAACAACAAACCCAACATCAACAGCTATCTTTAAGACACTTATCTGCTTAAAGACAAGAAACGGTATCATCATCAGCCCACACCCACGTGCTAAGAAGAGCACAATCGAGGCTGCTAAGGTTGTTCTTGAGGCTGCTGTTGCAGCAGGTGCTCCGGAAGGAATCATCAGCTGGATCGACATTCCAAGCCTTGAGCTTACAAATATGCTTATGCAGGAAGCTGATTGCATCCTCGCAACAGGTGGCCCCGGCATGGTTAAGGCTGCTTATTCTTCAGGTAAGCCAGCTCTCGGCGTTGGTGCAGGTAACACTCCTGCTATCATTGATGAGTCAGCAGACATTCTTCTTGCTGTAAACTCAATCATTCATTCTAAGACTTTCGATAACGGTATGATTTGTGCTTCTGAGCAGTCAGTAATCGTTGAAAAGAAGATCTACTCAAAGGTTAAGAAGGAATTTAAGGCTCGTGGCTGCTACTTCCTTAACGATGAAGAAACAGAGAAGGTTAGAAAGACTATCATCATCAACGGCGCACTTAACGCTAAGATCGTTGGTCAGAAGCCTGTTACAATCGCTGCTCTTGCAGGCGTAACAGTTCCTGAGGAAACAAAGATTCTTATCGGTGAGGTTGAAAGCGTTGATATCAGCGAGGAATTCGCTCATGAGAAGCTCTCTCCTGTTCTTGCTATGTATAAGGCAGAAGATTTTGAAGATGCACTTGCTAAGGCTGAGCAGCTTGTAGCTGACGGCGGTTACGGTCATACATCTTCACTTTATGTAGACGCTGTAAATGACACAGCTAAGATTGACGAGTTCGCTGCAAGAATGAAGACTTGCCGTATTCTCGTAAACACACCATCATCACAGGGTGGTATCGGTGACCTCTACAACTTCAAGCTCAGACCATCTCTTACACTTGGCTGCGGCTCATGGGGCGGTAACTCAGTATCAGAGAATGTAGGTATTAAGCACCTTATCAACATTAAGACAGTAGCCGAGAGGAGAGAAAATATGCTTTGGTTCAGAGCACCACAGAAGGTTTATATTAAGAGAGGCTGTATGCCTGTTGCTCTTCAGGAACTCAAGGATGTTATGGGCAAGAAGAGAGCATTTATCGTAACTGACTCATTCCTTTACAAGAATGGTTATACAAAGCCAATCACAGACAAGCTCGATGAAATGGGCATTGTTTACACAACATTTGCTGATGTTGAGCCGGATCCATCACTTCTCTCAGCTCAGAAGGGTGCAGAGGCTATGCGTAAGTTTGAGCCTGATGTAATCATCGCACTCGGCGGCGGTTCAGCAATGGATGCCGGTAAGATTATGTGGGTTCTCTATGAGCATCCGGAAGCAGACTTCCAGGATATGGCTATGCGTTTCTGCGATATTCGTAAGAGAGTTTACACATTCCCTAAGATGGGTGAAAAGGCTTACTTCATCGCTGTTCCAACATCTTCAGGTACAGGTTCTGAGGTAACTCCATTCGCAGTTATCACAGATCAGGAAACAGGCGTTAAGTACCCACTCGCTGACTACGAGCTTATGCCAAATATGGCTATCGTAGATGCTAACAATATGATGAGCGGTCCTAAGGGCCTTACAGCTGCATCAGGTATTGATGCTGTCAGCCACGCACTTGAGGCTTATGCATCAATGATGGCTACTGACTTTACAGACGGTCTTGCACTCAGAGCTCTTGAAGTTATCTTCAAGTATCTCCCGGCTTGCTATGACAACGGTATGAATGAGCCTGTTGCTCGTGAGAAGGTTGCTCACGGTGCTACAATGGCAGGTATGGCATTTGCTAACGCATTCCTCGGCGTATGTCACTCAATGGCTCATAAGCTCGGTGCATTCCACCACATTCCACACGGTATTGCAAATGCTCTTATGCTTGAGCAGGTTATCCGTTTCAACTCTGTTGATACTCCTGCTAAGATGGGTACATTCCCACAGTACGATCATCCAAAGACACAGGCTCGTTATGCAGAAGTTGCAAGATTCCTTGGTCTTGGCGGTAAGGACGATGCCGAGAGCGTTGAGAACCTTATTAAGGCTATCAATGACCTTAAGGCAAGAGTTGGCATTAAGAACTCAATCAAGGAGTACGGCATTGATGAGGCTGACTTCCTTGCAAGACTTGACGATATGACAGAGCAGGCATTCGACGATCAGTGCACAGGCGCTAACCCAAGATACCCACTCTTCAAGGAAATCAAGCAGATGTACCTCAATGCTTACTATGGCAACAACAGCGAGACAGTTTAATAGATAAATTATTTCGCTTCTTCTCTCCCCCGTAGTTTTCTACGGGGGATTTTTATGTGGTTTAGTGCTATGTTTTGTAGTATAAATATAAAATTTAGGTCAACCCTTTTTAAAGGGTTGCGGGTTTGGGCAACGTCACAAATACTTTATGTTATTTCAAATTCTGATAGCCAAACGGCTTGTCATTTGGCGGCTTGAACAAACAAATAGCGTAAACCTTTAAAATTGCGACAGCAACAAAGAACAAGTACGCTACTAAACTACCAATTTGCCACTCTTCAAGGGCAAATTAGCCACATACGCAAACTTTTGCGTCCTTTGGAATATCTTTTCTCTACTGACATTCAAGTACAACTTTCTTGCTCTCTGCCACTCATTAGTCTTAACTTTTGTTTTCTACTAAAGTCTTGAATAATCTAAAGTTTAGTTATTCTATAATATAATTACAACTGTTTATTTATATTTCAATTTAGTTTGTTTTTATTATTTTATGGGCTCTGCCCAAACCCGCAACCTTTGAAAAGGTGGACCAAACTTTTATATTCGGGACGAAAAGTTTGCCTTTTGCTTTACTTTGTTGCCCGACCGATAATCAGCTAAAATAAGTAAAAACACATAAGCCACCTTTGAATTAAATCAAAAGTGGCTTTTACTACTCTAAATATTTTATCAAGAAATCATTTCTTTGATTTTCTGTTCAACGGCAACTGCGTCTGCTTTGCCTCGGCTGTTTTTCATAACATTACCTACAAGCGACTTAATAGCCTTTTCCTTGCCGTTCTTGTAGTCCTCAACAGCCTTAGGATTGCTCTCAACCGCCTGTTTGCAAAGCTCGTTTACAGTATTCTCATCAAGTCCTGCCATATCGCTCTCACTGATAAACTCAAGTGCGCCCTTACCTGTATCAAGCATTTTCTCAAGTGTTGCCTTAGCAAGATTATTGCGAATCTTGCCGTTGTCAATCAACTTAATAAGCTCGTTGAGCTGCTCAGGAGTTGTAGCAATATCAAATGTTTCCTTGTCGGCCTCGGTTTCTGTTCTGCGGAAAATCTGACCGATAATAAAGTTTGATACAGTCTTTGCAGACTTTACACCCTCGCAAGCCTTATCAAAATACTCGCTGATTTTTCTGTATTTTGTAAGAAGTTGTGCATCCTTTTCAGGAATTTCGAGTTCTTCAATATATCTCTTGCATTTTTCGGTAGGAAGTTCAGGCATTTCAGCCTTAAGGCTTTCTACTACATCTCTCGGAACATTGATTGTAACGAGGTCAGGATCTCTGAAATAACGATAATCGTGTGCATCCTCTTTACTGCGCATTGATGATGTGGTATTTGTTGCGTCATCATAACGGAGAGTTTCCTGCACTACCTTGCCGCCACTCTCAAGCAAATCTACCTGACGCTCATACTCATACTCCATTGCCTTTGCAATATTTGTGATTGAGTTCATATTCTTGATTTCGGTTCTTGTTCCAAGAGTTTCACTGCCCTCAGGACGAACAGAAATATTTACATCGCAACGCATTGAGCCTTCCTGCATACGGCAGTCAGAAATACCGATATAACGCATTACCTGCTGTAATTTCTCTACATATTCCTTTGCCTCGTCAATAGAACGAATATCAGGCTCAGAAACAATTTCGATAAGCGGTACACCGCCACGATTGTAGTCAACATATGTGTCGCCATGCTGATGAATGAGCTTTCCTGCATCTTCTTCAATATGAATATGGTGAAGTCTGATTTTTCTGCCGTTAGAAAGCTCTACATAACCGCCGATTGAAAGCGGCGCATAAAGCTGGCTGATCTGATATGCCTTTGAAAGGTCAGGATAGCAATAGTTTTTTCTATCCATTTTAGAAATCTCTGCAATTTCGCCATGTGTAGCAAGACCTGCCTTAATGCCAAAGTTTACAACCTCTCGGTTCAACTTTGGAAGTGTTCCGGGAAGGCCGATACATACAGGACAGCAATGTGAGTTAGGCGCACCGCCAAACGCTGTTGTACATGAGCAGAAAATCTTTGTTTTTGTAGCAAGTTCAATATGGGTTTCAAAACCCGCAACTAATTCGTATTTCACAGCTTAACACCCCACTTTGTATCCTTAAAGTTTTCACCTGCAGCCTGCTGATATTTAAACGCTGCATTTAAAATTTCTGCCTCACCAAAGCTCTTGCCGATAAGCTGCATACCGATTGGCATACCATTTGCGTTAAATCCGCACGGAACGGATACACCCGGAAGTCCTGCAATATTTACGGGTACGGTACAAATATCTGTAAGATAAGTTTCAATCGGATCGGAAACTGCGTGACCCGCCTCGAAAGCAGTCATAGGAACTGTTGGAGCAAGAATTACATCACAATGCTCAAATGCATCTGTAAATGCCTTTACAATAGTTCCACGCAAATTCTGCGCCTTTTTATAATAAGCGTCATAATAACCTGCCGAGAGCACATATGTGCCGAGGAGAATTCTTCTTTTAACTTCCTCACCAAAGCCCTCTGAACGGGTGCGGCAAATCATATCGTGAGTGCCGTTATAGTGCGGAGTTTTGTAGCCAAAACGAATACCGTCATATCTGCCGAGGTTTGAAGATGCCTCAGCACAAGCAATAATATAATAAACAGGAAGTGCAAACTTGAGCGCAGGCATATCGAAATATACAATTTCAGCGCCGAGCGACTCGTAAACCTTTGCGGCATTGAGCACTGCCTCTTTTACATCGTCACGAATACCGTCAAGATATTCACGAGCGATACCGATTTTCATACCCTTAATGTCATTATTGAGCTTGCCGTAGGTTGCACCGCCTACATTGCCCTTTGAGGTGCTGTCTTTTTCATCGTACTGAGAAATTGCGTCAAATACGATAGATGCGTCCTCAACGCTCTTTGTAATAGGGCCGATTTGGTCAAGGGAGCTTGCGTATGCGATAAGACCGTAACGAGATACACTGCCGTAGGTTGGTTTAAGACCTACAATACCGCAAAAGCTCGCAGGCTGACGGATAGATCCGCCTGTATCCGAACCGAGTCCGTAAGCCGCAATATTAGCGCCGACAGCACTTGCTACACCGCCTGATGAACCACCGGAAACATACTTTGTATTAAACGGATTCATTGCGCCGCCAAAGCATGAGGTTTCACAAGAAGAACCCATTGCAAATTCATCCATATTTGTTTTGCCGAGCATAACTGCATTTTGTGCAGAAAGATTCTCCCATACAGTTGCATTATAAATCGGCTTGTAACCCTTAAGAATTTTTGAACAACAGGTTGTTTCGATATCCTTTGTAGAAAGATTATCTTTAAGAGTCATAGGCACACCCTCGAGCATACCGATTTCCTCGCCCTTTGCAATCTTTTCGTCAACAGTCTTTGCTGTTTCAAGCGCTGTATCCGCAGTTACATTTACATAAGCGTTAAGCTCTCCGTTTGATTTTTCTATTTCTTCAAGATAGCTTTTAGTAAGCTCCGTACACGAAACCTGCTTGGAAACAAGCATTTCGTGAATTTTTGCAATACTACCCATTTTTACACCTCTTATTCTCTGCCTCTGACAAGGAAATGTGACTCTGCCTGTTCAGGGGCATTTTTCAAAATTTCCTCGCTGTCATATGACTCAACCACAACATCCTCACGAAATACATTTGAAAGGTTGTTTATGTTGTCAAAGCTCTCACCGCTTGTGGGAGCATTATTGATTGTATCGGCAAAATCTATAATTTCCTGCATTGACTGAGTAAGACTGTCAAGCTCCTCTTCGGGAACAAACAGCTTTGAAAGCAACGCAATGTTTTCAACATCTTCTCTTGTTACCATAGAAACCATCCTTTGTATAAACAGAATCAGGGCAAGTCATAAAAACAACTCGCCCTTTGAGTATATATGAAGTTATCTTAATTTAATGTGAACTTCACGAAGCTGCTGCTCTGTTACCTCTCCAGGTGAACCAAGGAGAAGATCCTGAGCATTTGAGTTCATTGGGAAAGCAATAACCTCTCTGATGTTCTCTTCTTCAGTAATGAGCATAATCATTCTGTCAACACCCGGAGCCATACCTGCATGTGGCGGAGCACCGTACTGGAATGCGTTGTAGAGAGCAGAGAACTTAGATTTAAGCTCATCTTCGGTATATCCTGCAATCTCGAAAGCCTTAATCATAATATCAAGGTCGTGGTTACGAACAGCACCTGATGAAAGCTCAACACCGTTGCACACGATATCGTACTGATAAGCAAGAATATCGTCAGGATTTTTGTTGAGCAAGCTGTCCATACCGCCCTGAGGCATTGAGAATGGGTTGTGTGTAAAGATTACCTGACCTGTTGTTTCGTCATGCTCATACATTGGGAAGTCAACGATAAAGCACATCTCAAACTTTGACTTGTCAATAAGGTCAAGACGGTTAGCAACCTCTGTACGAATCTGACCTGCAAGCTTTGGAGCGTCCTTTTCTGTATCGGCAATAAAGTAAATTACATCGCCTGCATTTGAATTGTTGCGCTTAATAAGCTCTTCTCTGTCGCCCTCTTTAAGGAACTTGTCGATAGGACCGTCAAATGTCATATCATCTCTTACCTTAACATAGCCGAGACCCTTCATTCCGATAGAAAGTGCAAATTCTTCCATCTTCTTAAACCAGCTCTTAGACTGCTTTGCGGCACCCGGTACATTGATAGAACGAACTGTCTTTTTAAGGAATGGCTTGAAGTCTGTTTCCTCAAACATATCGCTGATTTCAACGATAACGAGTGGGTTACGGAGGTCAGGCTTGTCTGTACCGTATTTGAGCATACTCTCGGCATACGGAATACGAACAAACGGAGGCTTAGAAACCTCTTTATCTGTAAACTTTGTGAATGTTTCGTAAAGAACTTCTTCTGCAACTGCAAATACATCTTCCTGAGTAGCAAAAGCCATCTCAAAGTCGAGCTGATAGAACTCACCGGGTGAACGGTCTGCTCTTGCGTCCTCATCTCTGAAACAAGGAGCAATCTGGAAGTATCTGTCAAAACCCGATACCATAAGGAGCTGCTTAAAAATCTGCGGAGCCTGTGGGAGCGCATAGAACTTGCCCTTATGCTTACGGCTTGGAATAAGATAATCTCTTGCGCCTTCCGGTGACGAAGTTGAAAGAATCGGTGTCTGAATTTCATTAAATCCCATTTCGTTCATTTTTGCACGAAGGAATGTGATAATCTGTGAACGGAGCATAATGTTATTATGCACCTTCTGATTACGAAGGTCGAGGAAACGATACTTTAAGCGAACTTCCTCTGAAGTATTTGTTGATGTTGCAACCTCAAAAGGAAGAACATTTTTACATTTACCGAGAACGGTAATATCATCTGTGTGTACCTCAACATAGCCGGTAGCAATCTTAGAGTTGATGGTTTCTTCATCTCTCTTAACTACCTTACCGCTCAATGTTACAGTACATTCCTTGTTAATTCCCTTGAGCAGCTCATCGTTATGAACTACTACCTGAAGAACACCGTACTGATCACGAATGTCAAGGAACATTACGCCGCCATGGTCACGAATATTTTCGACCCAGCCTGCAACACGAACTTCCTGTCCGATATTTTCTTCTCTTAACTCACCGCAAGTAACGGTGCGATACTGATTAGCTTTTATCATATATTTACAGTTCCTTTCACTGATATTGTGCTAAATTGCCTATTCTTTTGTATTATACCACAATTTGCCTTAGCAATCAATATTTTGTGTGATTTTTATTTCAAAATTTGTATCTTTTCTGACAATGCCGCACAAATAATGTGCGGCACTGTTTATTCTACGCTTTTTAGGCTTTCAACCATATTTACTTTTTTAATCTTAAATCCCATTGCAAAATTAACAAGCAAAGCAAATGCAAATGTCAGCAAAGCCGCAAAAACGAATGATGTTGGCAAAATATCTCTGCCAAACATTATATTGTCAACCTCAACGGTCAGAATAATAAATCTTGTAAGGAAAACACCGAGAACAAGTCCCGACAAAATACCTCCGAGGGTAAGCACGATATTTTCTTTATAAATAACACTTGAGGTTTCTCTGCTGTAAAATCCGAGCACCTTAAAAGTTGCGATTTCACGCACACGCTCAGCAATGTTGATATTTGTAAGATTGTAAAGCACTACAAACGCAAGTGCCGCTGCACAAATAATCATAACAAGCACAACCATATTAAGTGAATTGAGCATATCTTCAATTTCACCTATACCTGACGAAAGATAGGTTACACCCGCTACTTTATCATTCATCAGCATTTTTTCACCGAACGCAGTCTGCTCGTCGGGATTTTTCAGTACAACCTGTGCCATATTAAACTGCGGATTTTCTCCGAATTTTTCACTGTAAAGTTTAGGAGAAATAAACACATAATTCTTTATATACTGTTCATAAATTCCGCCTACTGTAAGTTCTGCGGTTTTATCATCAACAGTTACACTTACGGTATCACCGACTTTGACAGACAATTCGTTCGCCATTTTTTCATTTATCATTACGGAATCATCGGTAATATCAAGGTGCTTTTTGTCGCCCCTTGTTCTAAGTTCTGTAACCTCCGAAAATCTCTGCGGATCTTCCATTACCGTAAGATAAGTGCTTTCATCTTTTACAACATTATTTTTCTTTACAACAACTTCCTGTTGACCTACAAGCATAATTGACGCAGCGTCACCCGTATTGTTTATTTCATTTTTCAGATAATCAAGTTGTTTGGCATTTCCGCCTTCTTTAGGAATAACAACCGCATTATATTTGAATATTTCGCTAAACTGTGTATCAGAAAGCGGAATAAAGCTGTTTTTAAGTCCGAATGCCGCAACTATCAAAGCCGTGCAGCCTGCAATACCTATGATTGTCATAAACATTCTTGATTTATATCTGAAAATATTTCTTGTAGTCAGCTTTGCGGAAAAATTCATATGTTTCCATATCGGAGTAATTCTCTCAAGCAGTATCCTCTTGCCTGCTTTCGGAGTTTTAGGTCTTAGAATTTTTGCACAACTCTGGCTTAATTCTCTTACACATACTATTACAGAAACAAGCAATGTACAGAGTACGGCGGCAAGCGTACTGAGTATAATACTCTGTGCATCAGGTACAATGCTGATGTCAGGCATATAATACATAATCTGATATGCATTATAAATAATATACGGCAATGTATTTATGCCTATTAATACGCCAACGGTGCAACCGATTACACCTGCAAGAACCGCATAAATCGCAAATTTCATTATTATGCTTAAGTTATTGTAGCCGAGTGCTTTTAATATTCCGATTTCTTTACGCTTTTCCTCTACAAGTCTTGACATTGTGGTTACACAAACCAAAACCGCAACGAGTAAAAAGAACATTGGGAATACCGTTGCTACCGCACCGAGTCGCTCAACATTCTGTCCAAAGTCTGAATAATCCGGATTATCCGACCTGTCAAACACATACCACTCGGGATCGGCTATTTTGCTTATCTCATCTTCGGCATCTGCTATTTTCTGCTCTGCCTCTTTAAATTTATCGTCAGCCTCGGACTTTGACTCGTTGTACTCTTTCCAACCGTCATCAAGCTTTTGTCTGCCGCTTATTTTCTGCTCCTCAAGTTCGGACTTTCCGTTGTCATACTTTTCCTGTGCTGCCGCAAGTTCGGTTTCAGCCTGCGATATTTGAGCTTGTCCCTCTGTTTTTTTACTTTCAAGCTGTGCCTTGCCGTCTGCAAGCTGTTGTTCTGCACTCTGAATTTGAGCAAGCGCATAGTCAAGCTGTGCCTGTCCCTCAGCCTTTTGTGTTTCAAGCTCCTGCTTTCCGCTGTTTAGCTGCTGCTCCGCCGAATTGATCTGCTCTTGAGCCATAGCAAGTTTTGTTTCGCAATCGTTAAGTACAGCCTGCACCTGCGCAAGCTGTGCCTGTAATTGTGCAAGAACAGATTGATCTTCTGTAACATCAATCTGCGCCTGCAATGCCTCCGCCTGAGCTTTACAGGTAGCTATTGCGCCCTCAAGCTGCGGCTTTTGATTGTTTTCAAATTCGCTTTTTGCAAGGTTAAATTCGTTTTCTTTCTCGGAGAGAGCCTGCTCTGCCTGACTGATTTTAGAATTATATTCTGCAAGTCCTGCGTTGTAATCGGCTTTTGCGCTGTCGATTTTATCCTGCGCCGAGGATAACTCGCTTTCGCCTGCCGCTATGCCGTCCTCGTATTCTTTCTTAGCGCTGTCGAGCTGACTTTTTCCGTCATCAAGCTGTTTTTTTGCTGTATCAAGCTGCGACTGCGCATCTGCTATCTTAGCTTTATATTCTTTTTCCGAATTATCTAAAGTTGTCTTTGCATCATCAAGTTTTGTAAGAGCCTCGGATTTTTCGGTTTCATAATCGTTTTTACTGTCCTCAAGTTCCTGTTTTGCTTTACCTATAACATCTTTATCAAATACCTCACAGCGCAGGTCTGCGGTATTTTCTAAGGTGCTTGTAAAATTCTCAATATTCTTTTCATATTCATCATCAAAAACAGAACCGTCACCGTCAGAAAAAGCAGTTTTCACATACATTTCCGTATATCTTTCAGTTACAAAATCGTCTTGATAAATATACATAAATGCCGCAATATTGCCGTTGCCGATTGTAGTTGAGCCACGCTGATACGAAATATACATAGGTGATTCCGCTTTACCGACGACGGTATATTCAAGCGTATCTACCATATCAAGTGCATTGGATTCTCCGCTTTCACTTCCAAATACAACCTTGTCGCCGATTTTATAATCACTGCTGCCGACACTGCCGTATTCAACAAGGATTTCACCCTTTTTCTCGGGTAGTCTTCCCTCTTTTATGTTTAATGTATTAAGAGTTTTATTATTGTTATAACTTTTAGGTGCAGCGGTTACTCTTATAACCTTGCCGTTACCGCCGTTTCCGTTTGATTTTAAAACAAGGTCGGCAAAATACGATGGCATAACATCGGTTACATTGTCAAGATTTTCAACCGCTTTTACATCATCTTTATCAAATCCGACAGTAGATACAAGCCTGTAATCCATAAGATTGGATTGAGAATAATACTCGTCTGCCATATTGTACATTGACGGAACCGTAGCTTTGATTCCGGCAAAAAATCCAACACCGAGTGCAATAATCGCAAGTATAGAAATAAACCTTGCTTTAGAATTTGCAATTTCTCTGAAAGTATTTTTTAACAGGGTTTTAGTCAATGTCCTCTCCCCTTTCGCAGAAAATATGAATTACCATTCGATTTCTTCAACATTTTTAGGTTCATCATTGTGAACATCCATAATTACCCTGCCGCTTCTCATCTTTATAATATGATCTGCCATTGGGGTAATTGCTGAATTGTGGGTTATGAGAACTACCGTCATATTTTCTTTTCGGCAGGTTTCCTGCAAAAGTTTTAAAATCTGTCTGCCCGTGTTATAGTCAAGAGCACCCGTCGGCTCATCGCAAAGTAAAAGTTTAGGTCGCTTGGCAAGTGCTCTTGCAATAGAAACTCTCTGCTGTTCACCTCCCGAAAGTTGAGCGGGAAAGTTTGCACTGCGCTGTGAAAGTCCGACACTTTCAAGCGCCTCTGTACTGTCCATCGGATTTTTACTTATCTGCGTTGCAAGCTCTACATTTTCTTTTGCGGTAAGGTTAGGCACAAGGTTATAAAACTGAAATACAAAACCAATGTCAAAACGTCTGTATTCAATAAGCTGTTTGTCTTTCAGCTTGCTTATATCTCTGCCGCCGACAATAATACTGCCTTTTGTACAGGTATCCATTCCGCCGAGAATATTAAGTACGGTTGTCTTGCCTGCACCCGATGCACCGACTACCACGCAAAACTCGCCCTGCTCTATATTAAAAGAAACACCCTCGACAGCGTTAATAGTCACTTCGCCCATTTTATATATTTTGTAAACATCTTTAAATTCAACAAGGCTCATAATATCCTCCCGTAACGGTAAATTTTCTTTGCTTTTTAATGCGCTGAATATACAGAATAAACCTGCTTATAATACAATATTATAGCACTTTTTACACCTCTTATCAATATACAAATACAGTGTTGATGTCGAATAAACCACAATATGACAAAACCGACCAAATTAATTGGCAATTTGCTTGACGAGGGTAGAAAATTATGCTAAAATACTAACGAACATAGGTTATTGCAGTGTAGATTGTTTGGTAATTACAACTCACCGCAAACTCTGATACTATGTAATTTAAGAAACAGAAAGGTTGATACTGAAATGGCAAAGATTGATTTAACTAAGTATGGTATTACCGGTACTACTGAAATTATCCACAATCCTTCCTATGACGAACTCTTTAACGAGGAAACAAAGGCTGATTTGGAAGGCTATGAGGTTGGACGTGAAACTGAGCTTGGCGCAGTTAATGTTATGACCGGTATTTACACAGGCCGTTCACCTAAAGATAAGTTCATCGTTATGGACGAGAATTCAAAGGACACTGTATGGTGGACTTCTGACGAATACAAGAACGACAACCATCCTGCAACACAGGAAGCTTGGGAAGCTGTAAAAGCGCTTGCTAAGAAAGAGCTTTCAAACAAGAAGCTTTATGTTGTAGATGCATTCTGCGGCGCTAACCATGATACAAGAATGGCAGTTCGTTTCATCGTTGAGGTTGCTTGGCAGGCTCACTTTGTAACAAATATGTTCATCAAGCCATCTGCTGAAGAGCTTGAGAACTTTGAGCCTGATTTCGTTGTTTACAACGCATCAAAGGCTAAGGTTGAGAACTACAAGGAGCTCGGTCTTAACTCTGAAACAGCTGTAATGTTCAACATCACAAGCCGTGAGCAGGTTATCGTAAACACATGGTACGGCGGCGAGATGAAGAAGGGTATGTTCTCAATGATGAACTACTACCTCCCACTTAAGGGTATTGCTTCAATGCACTGTTCAGCTAACACAGATAAGAACGGCGAGAACACAGCTATCTTCTTCGGTCTTTCAGGTACAGGTAAGACTACACTTTCAACAGATCCTAAAAGACTTCTCATCGGTGATGACGAGCACGGTTGGGACGACAACGGTGTATTTAACTTTGAGGGCGGCTGCTATGCTAAGGTTATTAACCTTGACAAAGAGTCAGAGCCTGACATCTACAACGCAATCAGAAGAGATGCTCTTCTTGAGAACGTAACAGTAGATAAGGACGGTAAAATTGACTTTAACGACAAGTCAGTTACAGAGAACACTCGTGTATCTTACCCAATCAACCACATTGACAACATTGTTCGTCCTGTATCTTCAGCTCCTGCTGCTAAGAATGTAATCTTCCTTTCAGCAGATGCTTTCGGCGTACTTCCGCCTGTATCAATCCTTACTCCTGAGCAGACAAAGTACTACTTCCTCTCAGGCTTTACAGCTAAGCTCGCAGGTACAGAGCGTGGCATTACAGAGCCAACTCCAACATTCTCTGCTTGCTTCGGTCAGGCTTTCCTTGAGCTTCACCCAACAAAGTATGCTGAAGAGCTCGTTAAGAAGATGGAAAAGAGCGGTGCTAAGGCTTACCTCGTAAACACAGGTTGGAACGGCACAGGCAAGCGTATCTCTATTAAGGATACAAGAGGTATCATTGACGCTATTCTCGATGGTTCTATCACAAAGGCTCCTACAAAGACAATTCCTCACTTCAACTTTGAAGTTCCAACAGAGCTCCCAGGCGTAGATCCTGCTATTCTCGATCCTCGTGACACATATGCAAATGTTGCAGATTGGGAAACAAAGGCACAGGATCTTGCAGCTCGTTTTGTTAAGAACTTTGCTAAGTACGAAGGCAACGAGGCAGGTAAGGCTCTCGTAGAGGCAGGCCCTAAGGCTTAATCTTTGTATTTAATTTAATACAAATAAATTTGGGTGCTTTCCGTTTGGAAAGCACCCTTTTTTTAATAATTATTATACTAAATTTTTGTCAATAAATTCTATGTATGACTTGCGATTATATATGCTGTTATGATTATTTTTGTACCACTCATATTCTTCCTTTAAACCTTTTTCAAGCGGAACTGTTGTTGCCATAAGCTCATTTTGCCTGCTGACATCAAGAATATATTCGTAGTCATAAAAGCAAAAATAATCTCGTTGTGGAATAGATTTATCAACTTCTATAAATTCCGGTACTTTGCCCACAGCTTTGTAGCAAAGCTCAACCCATTCTTTTATAGTTACGGCATTTTTGTTGCCTACATTGTAAATGTGATTTTTCGGCTGTTTTTCAATAATTATTTCAATAAATCTGCATAAATCCGATACATTAAAAAACTGCAACTTCATATCACCTTTTTGCGGAATATAAAATTTTCTGTCTAATTCTGCACAATCAAAAGGAAAAGCCTCACGATAAAGGTTTTCGTACATTCCATAAAAATACGGCGGTCTTAATATATAAGCATCGGGGCAATGTTCAAGTAAGTAGTTCTCTGCCATTAATTTATTAACACCGTAATCACCCCATACAGAATTTTTACCACAAGTTTGTTCCTCTGTAAAAGGCTGACTGTTAGTTTCAGGATATACTGCGCTTGAACTTATGAAAATATAATCATCAAATGTAACACCGGAATTCAGCAAACTTTCTATGTGAGCCTTATTATAAGCTGTAACATCAATAATTAAATCAAAATGTTTATCTTTTAACAAGTTTTTTAAATTCATTCTGTCACAGTTAATCAGATGAACTCCGTCTAATTGCGCTCTGCTGTTTCTGTTAATAACATACACTTCATTATTTCTTTTAAGAAAATATTCCGCAGTAAATTTACTAACAAATGTTGTTCCGCCGGTAACAAGAATTTTCATAGTAACAACTCCCTTTTGAATATTATAAAATGCATAACACACCTTACACTTTTAATTATACTTTACACGCAAATTTTTTGTCAACTGAAAACTTGAAAAATGCAATTACCTCAATTATAATAATTACATAACATTATAATTGAGGTAATTATGAAAACTAAAAAACGAAAAACCACAAAAATCACTGTACCTACCGCACTTGCATTGCTATGCTGTTTTGCGGTAATTTTAATTATAAACAATCAGCCCACAGAGAATAATTCAACCGAAAAAATTATTACGCTTTCCGATATTCCAAAATATTCAGGCTCGGCATTTGTAGAAATAAACGGCAACGAACCGTATTTTACCAATGATGACTACACCACATCATCGTTTGAATATTATGCCAATTTAGACGAATTGGGAAGGTGCGGCACTGCCTATGCCTGCGTTGGTACAGATATAATGCCGACAGAAGAAAGAGGTCAGATAGGCAGAATTAAACCTTCAGGCTGGCAAACAGTAAAATATGACTTTATTGACGGAAAATATCTGTACAATCGCTGTCACCTTATCGCCTATCAGCTTACGGGCGAAAATGCAAATGAAAAGAATTTGATAACAGGAACAAGGTATCTCAATGTTACGGGTATGCTCCCATTTGAAAATATGGTTGCAAATTATGTAAAAAGTACAGGCAACCACGCACTTTACCGTGTAACTCCTGTTTTTGAAAATGACGACCTTGTAGCAAGAGGTGTGCTGATTGAGGCAAAATCGGTGGAAGATAACGGTGACGGAGTTACATTTTGCGTGTACTGCTACAATGTGCAGCCAAATGTAACCATAGATTACAAGACGGGTAAAAGCACATATAATGAAAATGAATACTAAATACGAGGCGGAATATGAACTATTTAAAATATCTTGTCGAGGAAATCCACACTACTGTAATGGCAACAACGGATGCGAACGACCTACCCGTAACCTGCTCCATTGATGTAATGGATTATGACGATAACGGACTGTATTTTTTAACGGCAAAAGGCAAAAATTTTTACGACAGATTAAAGCGAAACGGCTATGTAGCTTTAACAGGAATGAAAGGCAAAGATACTATGTCTTGCGTTGCCGTATCTTTAAGAGGAAAAGTTAAGGAAATCGGCAGTGAGCCATTGGAAAGACTATTTAAAAAGAACAGCTATATGTACGAAATTTATCCGACCGAGCAATCAAGAAAAGCACTCACTGTATTTTGCATTTATGATGCAAACGGCGAGTGGTTTGACCTTTCAAAAAAGCCTATCGAAAGGGCTGATTTTTCAATAGGAAACAGTAAGATAATAAATCAACAATAAATTGCATTGGCTGTAAAGCGTGTGAAACCGTTTGCCCACAGAACTGCATAGATTTTTCAACAGTCCCTGCTAAAATCAATGAAAACAACTGTCTGCACTGCGGAAACTGTATGACTGTTTGTCCGCAAAATGCAGTTGTAAAAATAGGATAATCGTGTGGCACACAGCAAAAGTGATTTCTATTTTTATAAATTTATTACAATTACTTCATATGTGCCATACTGCATTATTTGTTAACATTTCATTTTATAAAGCAAATACCGAAAGCCGATATATTGGACTTTCGGTATTTTTTAATTATAAATTTTCATTATCTTATAAAAATTCATTTTTCAACATATCGGCAAAATTCTCAATATAATATCCTGAATTATCTTTTTTCCAAAATGCACAGTATGTTTTTGAAACAGGATCACCGTTTCTTGTCAGCGGTATTCTTTTTACGGCAGAATCAAACCATTCCTGCGTTGAAATAACATCTACGGGCATATATCCTTGACCGCTTATAATCATAAGTCTTGCCTCCTGCAACGATTCGGCAAATAAAAAATCGCCATGCAAACCAACAATTTCATCATAATACGCCTGCTCCTCACGCCTGTTGGCAGAATTTATTACAAGAATACAAGGTATGTTTTTTAATTCTTTTATATCAATTTGAGCAAGACCGCTCAAGGGATTTCTTGCCGAAATTTCAATATAGGTACGGCTTTCAGACAAAATCATATTATTGTATGTACCCGAAAACGCACGCCTTTGATCATTCAAGGCGAGGTCTATCGTTCCGTTTTCCATAGCGTGATACAATTCTTCATGACTTCCGACCGTAACCTGAATATTATTTTTAGGGTATTTTTCAGAAAATCTTGAAATAGCATTTGAAAACTCATTACCATGATAGCCTTTATAGCAACCAAGTCTAAGCAAAAAGTCATCACCTGTTTCAAATTTCTTTGTTTCTTTTATGAGTTGCACAATATCACTGCGTATAATCAAACTTTTTCGATAAAAATGTTCGCCCGCCGCCGTAAGTGAAAAAGTGCGGTTGTGGCGGTGCAAAAGCTTTACTCCTAATTCATCTTCCAACTTTTTTATCTGCTGGGATATTGCAGACTGCGAAATATGAGATTTTTCGGCGGCAGTGTAAAAATTACCACATTCCACAACAGCCTGTAAATATTCAATCTGACGCAACAACATAAATTATATTCCCTCCCACACAGATATAATTAAATACTAAACCTATTATACATTGATTAGTATAACTTATCAATACTAAAAGCAATATAAATTGATTGAAAAAAATTATTAAATTATAATTAAATCAGCAAACAAGGAGGCAAAAGATATGAGTAAGAATTTGATTATTTATTATTCACGCACCGGTGCAAATTATGTAAACGGTCGCATTGTTAATCTTGAAAAAGGCAACACAGAGATTTGCGCCGAGTATATTCAAAAGGCAGTCGGCGGTGATTTGTTTGAGGTTCAAACTTTAGAGCCTTACAGCACCGATTACACCGAGTGTACACAACAAGCCAAAGAAGAACTGCACACCAACGCAAGACCTAAACTAAGAAAATATCTTGTTGATATTTCCGAGTATGATAATGTATTTATACTCGGGCCTTGCTGGTGGGGAACATATCCTACGGCAGTATTTTCTTTAATAGAAGAATTAGATTTTACCGACAAAAAAGTTATGCCATTGATGACGCACGAAAGCAGCGGTATGGGAAACAGCGAAAAAGATTTGCGCCGCATATGCAAGGGAGCAACCTTTGGCACAAGTATGGCAGTGCATGGCGCTGACGCCGCAAAATCTGAAAAAGCAGTGTCACAATGGGCAAAAAACAATATCATTAACTAAGGAATGAAACAGTATGAAAGATGTATTGATTTTAACGGGAGCGGGTCAGATTGGTATGGCAATCGCTCGCAGAATGGGATACGGAAAGAAAATAGTAATTGGCGATAAAAAGATTGAGAACGCAGAAAATGCTGCAAAAATTCTTAACAATGCAGGCTTTGATGCCCTGCCGTTTGAAATGGATTTGTCATCCCGCACATCAATCTTGCAGTTGATTTCAAAAGCTCAAGAGCTCGGTGAAATTGCAATGTTAGTAAATGCAGCGGGTGTTTCTCCAAGTCAGGCGTCAATAGAAACAATCTTAAAGGTTGATTTATATGGTACGGCTGTCCTTTTGGAAGAAGTAGGAAAAGTAATAAAAAGCGGAGGTGTTGGAGTTACGATTTCGAGCCAGTCGGGTTGGAGAATGCCTGCCCTTACGGCAGAGCAAGACGAACTGCTTGCCACTACTCCGACCGACGAATTACTTAGTTTACCGTTACTCCAAAAAGAGAATATAAAAGATACACTCCATGCTTATCAGTTAGCCAAAAGATGCAATGAAAAACGCACAATGGCAGAGTCTGTTAAATGGGGCGAAAAGGGTGCAAGGCTCAATGCTATTGCACCGGGCATAATCGTAACTCCTCTTGCCATTGATGAATTTAACGGGCCTCGTGGTGATTTTTATAAAAATATGTTTGCAAAGTGTCCGGCAGGCAGACCGGGTACAGCAGATGAAGTTGCTAATGTGGCTGAACTTTTAATGAGCGAAAAAGGAGCATTTATTACAGGCTCAACTTTTCTTATTGACGGCGGTGCAACATCAAGCTACTTTTACAGGCCACTAAAGCCAAATAAATAAAAATAGTTCTATTATCACTCGTCTTCCGAAATGTTTGATATTGTCCTATTTGATATTGCAATTTAGATATGAAAATTAGTAGTTTTAGTAGCGTAGTTTTTCCTTTTATTGCTGTCGCATAGGCTTTCGCCGTTATGTTCCAACAACCAAACGGCTTGCCGTTTGGCTATCAAAATTTGCGATAGCATAAAGCATTTGTGGGCATTGCCCACACCCACAACCTTTGAAAAGGTTGACCAAACTTTTAACTTCGGGACGGAAAGTTTGCCTTTTGCTTTACTTTGTTGCCCGACCGAAAATATGCAAAATCATTATTTATTGATCTTACCCCAACATTTAGGATAAATTCTTTTATCAAAAAAGCTCCCGACAGCAATATCGGGAGCTTTAGCTTATGTATTAACGATTTATTCCTTTGTTTCTTCAGGAATATTGCTTGTGCAATGTGGGCATTTTGTAGCCTTAATAGAAATTTCGCTCTGACAGAATGGGCAAATTTTTGTAGTAGGCTCTGTTAGTTCTTCAGGCTTTTTACCGATTGCCATAATCTTATTAACCAATTTAACAATAAGGAAGATGACAAATGCCATAATGATAAAGTTAATAGCCGCAGTCAAAAACTTGCCGTAGCCGATTGATACATCTCCGATTGTCAGGGCATACTGGTCAAAATTCATTCCACCAAATAAACCGAGAATCGGTGAAATAATGTCTGTTGTAAGTGAAGTAACAATAGCCTGAAAAGCCGCACCGATAATAACGCCGACTGCAAGGTCAAGCACATTGCCTCTCATAATAAAGGTTTTAAATTCGCTGAAAAACTTTTTCATTTTCTAAACTCCTCTGCTGAAAATATTTTTTAGTAGTCTAAAACTACCAAGCTACATAAACATTAAAGGATAAACACTTCCCCACTGCTGAGAGTGGGGATTTTTGCTTTTGATTTAGTTTATTAAGGTTAAAATTTCAAGTTCACAATTTTAAGAGGGCAAACAATCCGTTAATTACAAATTTTAAAAAACAGGTTTATTATAAAACAGCCTTATGAAACTTTTTCTTACCTTTTTTAATTACAACATAACCCTTTTCAAATGCTGACTTTGGAACAGTTGCATATACATCTGTTACCTTTTCATCATCAACAGCAACGCCGCCCTGCTGAATAAGGCGTCTGCCCTCACCCTTTGACGGAATGAGTGCGCACTTTGTAAGAAGGTCAAGAATAGCGATACCGTTATCTGTAAAATCAGCGTCTGTAAGCTCTGTTGACGGCATATTGTCTGTATTTGCACCGCTGCCAAACAACGCTCTTGCTGCCTCCTGAGCCTTGTCTGCCTCTTCCTTGCCATGTATAAGGTTTGTTACCTCATATGCAAGAATCTCCTTAGCCTTGTTAAGCTCGCTGCCCTCAAGCTTTGCAAGCTCATCAATCTGCTCAAGCGGAAGAAATGTAAGCATTTTAAGGCATTTGATTACATCTTCGTCGGCTACATTTCTCCAATACTGGTAAAAATCGTAAGGACTTGTCTTTTCGGCTGAAAGCCATACAGCGCCCGACTGAGTTTTGCCCATTTTCTTACCCTCTGAGTTAAGGAGAAGATTGATTGTCATGGCATATGCATCCTTGCCGAGCTTTCTTCTGATAAGCTCTGTACCGCCGAGCATATTGCTCCACTGGTCATCTCCGCCAAACTGCATATTACAACCGTACTTCTTATAGAGAGCATAGAAATCGTAGCTCTGCATAATCATATAGTTAAACTCAAGGAAACTGAGTCCCTTTTCCATTCTCTGCTTGTAGCACTCTGCTCTGAGCATATTATTTACCGAGAAACAAGCGCCAACCTCACGCAAAACATCAACATAGTTAAGGTCAAGCAGCCAATCGGCATTGTTTACCATAAGTGCCTTGCCGTCTGAAAAATCAATGAAACGCTCCATCTGCTTTTTAAAGCAATCAACATTGTGCTGAATAGTTTCGGTAGTCATCATCTGGCGCATATCTGTTCTGCCTGACGGGTCACCGATCATAGCTGTACCGCCGCCGATAAGTGCAATTGGCTTGTTGCCTGCCATCTGCAAGCGTTTCATAAGGCAAAGCGCCATAAAGTGACCAACATGCAAGCTGTCGGCTGTTGGGTCAAAGCCAATGTAAAATACAGCCTTACCGTTGTTGACAAGCTCCTTAATTTCTTCTTCGTCTGTAACCTGAGCAATAAGACCTCTGGCTACTAATTCCTCATAAACTCCCATTTTATTATAAAATCCTTTCTGAATTTGTTTTCATTTTTTAATTATAAAGCAAAAATCTAAATAGGTCAATACCTAAACGCTGTTTGAATAAATGCTTGATTATTGCCGTTATTTCTTTTTGCGCCTGTACTTGGCAAACTTGTCCTTATTCGGCTTTGCGTTTCTGCTGTACGAATTGTTTTTGCCCGAGCCGTAAGACTGCTTTTTGCCGTTATTTTTGCCGTTAAATTTATTTCCTTGATTGCTCATTGGTTGAACAAGGCATTTAGAATCATATCCGATTAAATCTTTTCTGCCTGCTTTTATAAGAGCCTTTATAACCTTTGACTTGTTTTCGGGAATAAAGTACTGCAAAAGCGCTCTTTGCATTGACTTTTCTTCCTCTGATTTCGGTACATAAACCTCTTTCATTGTATACGGATCAATTCCTGTATAAAACATACAGGTTGAAATTGTGCCCGGAGTCGGATAAAAGTCCTGCACCTGCTTTGGATGTATATTCTCCCTCTTACAGAACAGCGCAAGTTCCACCGCATCTTTCAAAGTAGAACCCGGATGCGAACTCATAAGATAAGGCACGATGTATTGATCTTTGTTCATCTGCCCTGTCAGCTTATAAAACTTATCGCAAAACTTTTTATAGGTTTCAATATGCGGTTTACCCATTCTGTCAAGTACCGCCGCCGAGCAATGCTCAGGGGCAACTCTCAGCTGACCGCTTATGTGATACTTTACAAGCTCTTCAAAAAATTCGTCACTCTGATCTTCCATAAGATAATCAAAACGAATACCGCTGCGAATAAATACTTTTTTAATGCCGTCAAGTTTTCTCAATTCTCGCAAAATATCAAGGTATTCAGTGTGTGACACCTGCATATTCGGACAGGGTGTGGGCGCAAGGCACTTTCTGCTTTTGCAAAGTCCTGCCTTTTTCTGCTTTTCGCAAGACGGCAATCTAAAATTAGCCGTAGGGCCGCCAACATCACTGATATAGCCCTTAAATCTCTTGTCATTAAGAAAAGCCTTTGCCTCGTCAATTACACTCTGCTTACTTCTAACCGTTACGGCTCTGCCCTGATGAAACGCAAGCGAACAGAAATTGCAAGCGCCAAAACAGCCACGATTATGAGTAATGGAAAAAAGCACTTCCTGAATACCCGGCACACCGCCGAGCTTTTCATAGCACTGCGGATACCACCTCTCGTACGGCAGTGAATATACATAATCAAGCTGCTTTGTGTTTAGCGGCTGCATTGGCGGATTTTGAATAAGTATATAATTTCCGTGGCGTTGAATAAGCGTTTTGCCTCGTACAGCGTCCGCCTCCTCAAGCTCTTTTCGGGCGGCTATCGCATAATCCTTTTTGCTCTCGCAAACTCTCTCATAGCTTGGCAGCTCAACAACCGTTTTTGGCACATAATCGCTTGTCTTTACAGCGTAGCAAATACCACGGATGTCATACAAAGCCTCTACGGGGTAACCCTCGGAAAGGCGCTTTGCCATTTCAATAGTTTGCAGTTCGCCCATTCCGTATGAAATAATGTCAGCCTTGCTGTCAAAAAGTACAGACGGCATAACGGTATTTTTCCAATAATCATAGTGGGCAAATCTTCTGAGTGATGCCTCAAGACCACCTATTATAATTACCGAGTCGGGGTAAAGTCTGCGGATTATATTTGAATAAACAGTAACCGCTCTGTCGGGGCGCTTGCCGTTTTTGCCGCCTGCGGTATAGGCATCATCACTGCGCTTGCGCTTGGCAACGGTGTAATGCGCTACCATACTGTCTATATTGCCTGCCGTAACAAAAAATCCTAATCTCGGCTTGCCAAACTGCAAAAAGTCGGCGTCATTTTTCCAATCGGGCTGAGAGAGGACTGCTACACGATAGCCGCAGTCCTCAAGCACTCTTGTTATTATGGCAGCACCAAAGGACGGATGGTCAACATAGCTGTCGCCCATTACATATACAAAGTCAACCTCGTCCCATCCACGAGCCTTAACCTCTTTAATATTCATTGGTAAAAATGCCATAATATCACCTTTTAAATTTATTCATCATCACTGCCCATAATGTTGCGGCGCTCAAGCCACTCATTATAGGTCATAAGTACATCTCTCGGCTTTGAACCCTGATGCGGCCCTACAATACCCATCTGCTCCATATCGTCAATCATTCTGCCCGCTCTTGCATAGCCTACCTTGAGTCTGCGCTGAATGAGCGAAGTAGATGCTTGTCCTGCCTCAATTACGCATTTAATTGCGTCTTCCATTTTTGAGTCAATCTCAATATCATCGCCGCCTCTGTCATCGCCCTTTTTACCTTGTGTAATTTCTTCTGCGGCAATTCTCTTGATTTTCTCTTCAATCTCTGCATTGTACTGAGCTGAAGACGATTTTTTAATGTAATTTGTTACACCCTCAATTTCTTCGTCAGAGGCATAACAGCCCTGCACACGCATAGGCTTTGGTGCACCAACAGGCAGGAACAGCATATCGCCTCTGCCTATGAGCTTTTCCGCACCGCTGAAATCAAGGATAGTTCTTGAATCAATATTTGAACTTACTTTAAGTGCAATACGGCTTGGAATGTTTGCCTTGATAAGACCTGTAATTACATTTACGGTCGGTCGCTGAGTTGCAACAAGCAGGTGCATACCAGCGGCTCTCGCTTTCTGAGCAAGTCGGGCAATGTATTCCTCAACCTCGCTCGGAGCTGCCATCATAAGGTCGGCAAGCTCATCAATGGCAATTACAATTCTCGGCATTTTTTCCTTTGGCACAGGAAGTCCGTTTCTCTCAAGAACAGGCTGAACAAGCTCGCCGTCCTCGTTTTCAACAGGCGGATTTTCTGCCATATATTTTAAGTTTTCGTCTATAAGCTCATTGTAAGCGTCAATATTCTTACAATAGTATTCAGACAAAATCTTATATCTCTGCTCCATTTCAGACACTGCCCAACCAAGTGCGCCTGCCGCTTTTTTAGCGTCTGTAACTACCGGTATAAGCAGATGCGGAATACTTCTATACTTTGTAAATTCAACCATTTTTGGGTCAACAAGCAAAAGTTTTACTTCGTCAGGCTTCGCCTTGTAAAGAATACTCATAAGAATTGAGTTTACACACACTGACTTACCTGAACCTGTTGTACCGGCAATAAGCAGGTGAGTGAGTTTTGACAGATCGGTTACAACAATCTCGCCCGAAATATCCTTGCCGAGCACGCAGGTTAGCTTGCTCTTTCCTCGCCTAAATTCATCGGAATCAATCAGTTCTCGCATTGTAACCATACTTACAACCTTGTTTGGCACTTCTATGCCAACTGCCGCCTTGCCCGGAATAGGCGCTTCAATTCTAACGCCGTTTGCGGCAAGATTAAGCGCAATATCATCCGAAAGGTTTGTAATCTTGCTTATCTTTACGCCAGGTGCAGGCGAAAGTTCGTATCGTGTAACAGACGGGCCTCGGCAAATATTTACAATAGACGCCTTTACATTAAAGCTGTCAAGCGTATCAATCAGCTTTTTAGCGTTATTGTGCATTTCCTCGGATGCGTTTCTGTCGTTATTATTTTTTGAAAGACTAAGCAGCTGAACAGGTGGAAAATGATACTCGGGCTTTTCCTTTTTTTCTTCAATCTCAACAGGAGAATATCCTGCGTTTTCAAGCTCCTCTTCAAAGCTGCTTTCTTCGCTATTGTTGCTCTCTGCGTTATGGATATTTTCTTCATCAGCCTTTGCAATGTCTTCGTTTGATTTATTATTTTTCTCGTCAAAATTCTTGCTTGCCCTGTTGATAATATCCATTAAATCGTCCGGAGCGTTATCGTTTTCAGTCTGCTCAGGCTCTTCGTCATATACGGTATTTTCAGGATTATTAATAAACTTCGGCTCTTCAACCTCGTTTTCAGCCTTAGTTTCGGCTTTTACATTTGCCGTATAGTCGCAATCAACCTCCAGCTTGCGGTTAAGCTTTGTTTTGTTATCCTCGTGAGTGATTTCGTCAAGCGGAATATCAATACCGCTCCTCTTGCCTCTGCCCTTTTTCTTTTGAGTAGAAACTATGGTTTTATCGCCCTCGCCGCCTGCAATAAACATTTCTCGTTGCTGCTCACGCTCAGCCTCCTCTGCCTTGCGCTCGGCAATATACTCTCGTCTTGCCTTTGCCTTTTCCTCGCTCTTGTGCTTTACATATGTAACACCTTGCTCAACCTTTGATGCGGCAGCTTCTGCAATATCATTGATTGAAAGATTTGTAATGCCAAAAATAACGGCAAGCAATACAAGAATACAAATCAATACCGTCGGAACATTTCCGATTAACGATGCCATAGGATAACCAAGCAATCCTCCGATAAAACCGGCGCCGAATGTAAAGTAAGATTCACTTTTGAAAATATCGAGATAAAGTTCGCCTGCACAGGCAAGATAACCTTTTTCCGAATGAGGAGTGCCTGTTGCAACATAAATCAATGCTCCTATCAGCAAAACAATAAGTATGCAGAGTGCTACCTTACTTTTAAAATGCTGTATTTGCTTTTCCTTGTCCGTAATAATTGCCATATACATAAGAAAGACGGGAACAAGAAATGTTGCAAAGCCAAATACTCCAAAAAGTGCGGAACGAACCGTACTCCATAAATTTACGCTCTGAACAAACATTAAAATTACAAAAAACAGCGATAAAGCACCAAGGATAATTGCTCTTATCCTTGGTGTCAGTAAAGGTTGTGATTCAGGTATCGGTTGACTTTTTTTAGTGCTTTTTGCTTTTGAGGAGGTTGATTTACTTGAGGTTTTCTTTTTAGTTGTCTTTTTCTGGGTTGCCAATTTATACTACCTCCGCTAAAAGCATTATTGAATCATTGCACCGGTAAAGACATTTGCTCCTGTGTTTATTTCAATGCAGGAAATAACAAGGAATACTATACCTACAAGTGCTGTATATACAACAAAAATTATCATTTTGTCTGTCTTTAAGAACCATTTAAAAATAAGAATTGAAAAATAGCCTACAACAGCCGAAACCACCATACCGACTATAATTACAACAGGGTCAATCGAAATACCCTCGGGGCTTTTAATAGCGTCTACACCCTCGAGGAGAGCTGCCGCAAGAATTGACGGAACACCAAGCACAAAGGTGTAGTCAAGTGCTTTCTGCTTATTAATACCTCTCATCTCGCCGACTGCAAGGGTTGAACCCGAACGGGAAATGCCGGGAAAAATGGCAGCAACAAACTGCATAAGACCAACGCAAATTGCATCTGCTACATTAAAGCTCTCTTTGCCTGCCTCGCTTGCGCTGTGCTTTGCGTTTTTCAGGTGTTTAAAGCCTGTATCCGAGCTTATAGTTCTCTTGTTGCAAATAATGCCGACAGTAAGTAAAATACTTGTGATAATCAAAGAAATTGCCACAACAATAAGGTATTTTTCGCCGGTAAGAACATCGGCAAGGTCTTTTATCTTCATTTCTGTGCCCGGAATCGGCAGGAACAGGAAGAACAGCGGAAGAAGTCCGATAATGAGCATCATAATAAGATTTCTTTCGTAGTTCATTTCTTTCCACTTAAATTTGCCTGTAAATACATCTTTAACAAGTGAGAAAAACTCCTTGATAAGACTCCAAATTAACTTGTGATAAAAAGCGACTACCGCTACAAGCGTACCAACATGGAGCATAACATTAAAGAAAAGGTTGTTTTCTGTTGCACCTAAAATGTGCTGAGTAATAGAAAGATGTCCGCTGCTCGATACAGGCAAAAACTCTGTTAAGCCTTGCACGATGCCCTGAATGATTGCATCTAAAATTGACATAATATGTACTCCTTTATCCATAAAATATATGTAAGGGCGATTCTGACCGCCCATATAACCGCAATTATTTATATGCGGATACTTTAATAAATAGGCTCTGTTTAATATTGGAATATATCAATCCAAACTCGTCCAATATTTAAGAACCGAAAATAAAATTACCTGCCCCGTTTTTTACGGGCTTTGCTGCGCTTTATCATAGTATAAAGACAGTCGATAGCGTCTGAAACAGTGCCAACCTCGTCAATAAGCCCCTCGCTGACTGCCTCTTCCCCCTCAAGAATTGTGCCAATGTCCATTACAAGCTCGCCTGTATTGAGTACAAGCTCGTTGTAGCGTTCCTTTGAAATCTCGGAATTTTCGGCAACAAAGGTTGTTATCCTGTCCTGCATACGCTGAAAATACTCAAAGGTTTGCGGCACTCCAAGGGTAAGTCCCGTAGTGCGTACAGGGTGAACGGTCATTGACGCACTCGGCGCAATAAAGCTCTTGTCTGCCGCAACGGCAAGCGGTATGCCAATGGAATGTCCGCCGCCGAGCACGATTGAAACCGTAGGCTTTTTCATTCCCGAAATCACCTCGGCAATGGCAAGTCCTGCCTCCACATCTCCGCCAACCGTATTAAGCAGAATGAGCAGACCGTCAATTCTCTCGTCCTCCTCAATAGATACAAGCAACGGAATAACATGCTCGTACTTGGTCGTTTTATTCTGTTGCGGAAGAATGTAATGTCCCTCAATCTGTCCTATAATTGTCAGGCAATGAATCACGCTGTCTTTATGCGTGGTAAGCACAGAGCCTGTTTCTTCAACCTGATCGGTGTGCTGTTCGTCAATTGGACTGTCTTTTTCAAGCGACTTTTTTTCGGGCTGTTCGTTCGGATTTTTAACAGTGTTCTCCGATTTTGCCTTGCCCGATTTTTTTGCTGTGGTATTCTTTTCTTTTGCTTTTTGTGCCATAATAATGCACCTCCAAAAAATATTTTTTCCAAAAGTGCATTAATAATGTATCAGCAATTAAATATTATAGCATTTATAGCAATATATTTCAATCTTTTTGCTCTTTTTTCTTAAAAACAATAATTATATAAAAGAATTATAGTAGTATAAAAGTAATAATGTTTTTTGGAGTGAATTTAATTGGCATCAAACATAGTAATGGCGATAGTAATCCTTGTGCTTATTGCCCTGTCATCGTTCTTTTCTGCAACAGAAACAGCGTTTTCTTTTGTAAACAAAATCCGTATTCAAAAGAAATCCGAGGACGGTGACAAAAAAGCAACAACTGCACTTTTTGTTATCGAAAACTTTGACAAAGCGCTTACCACCATTCTTATCTGCAACAATGTAGTAAACTTGAGTTGTTCATCACTTGCCACTGTATTGTGTATGGCTCTGTTTGGCGACTACGGCTCTGCCATTGCGACAGGTGCAACCACATTGCTTGTACTTACATTCGGCGAGGTATTGCCAAAATGCCTTGCAAAGGAAAACTGCGACAGCTTTTCTCTTAAAACAGCGGGCATAATAAAATTTCTTATGTTTATTTTAACACCGCTTGTGTTTATTCTTGTAAAATTCAAAAGTCTTGCCCTTAAAATTTCAGGCGGAACAGAGGACGCACCGAGTGTGACCGAAAACGAGCTTAAATATATAGTAGAAAGCATCGAAGAAGAGGGTGTGCTTGAAGAAAGCGAAAGCGAAATGGTGCGCCTTGCACTCGACTTTGACGAGAAAACCGCAGAAGAGGTCATCACTCCTCGAGTAGATGTTACCTTTATAAGCGTTGACGATTCTCCGGAAAAAATCAAGGATATAATTCTTGAGAACAGATATTCAAGAATCCCCGTATATAAGGATACGGTTGACAACATAGTCGGCGTGCTCCACACAAGAGATTATCTTGAAAAGCTCGCAGACGGCATTGCGCCCGATGTGCGTGAAATAATGCAGTCACCATACTTTGTTTTCAGAACTCAGCCGCTTTCAAAGATACTCAGCACATTTAAGCGAATAAAGGTTCACCTTGCAGTTGTTACAGATGAATACGGCGGAACTCTCGGTATTCTCACCATGGAAGACCTGCTCGAAGAAATCGTTGGCGATATATGGGACGAGGACGAAGAAATTGAACACAACTACTACAAAATCGGCAAGAATGAATTTCTTGTAAACGGCGACCTTGAGCTTGACGATATGCTTGCGCTCTTTGACCTTGACGATGATTACATAGACAGCGACAGCATAACCGTTGGCGGATATATTCTTGAAAACGCAGGCACTATTCCAAACAAGCGTGAAAGCGTAGAGGCAGGCGGTTTCCGCTTTACGATTATGGAAGTGGCAAATCAGAGAATTATTCGTGTTGTTGTAAAAAGACTTGTTGACGAAAGTACAAACGAAGAAAAAGCAACAGACGAAAATCAAAAAGAAGAATAATAACAAAAAGAAAAGAGCCGAGTACCCAAAGTCTTGGCTCTTTTCGGATATGGAGAATAATTATGAGCAATACAAAAGAAAACATAAAAAGAGGCAGCTGCCCTGTATATAAAAAGTGTGGTGGCTGTCAGCTGCAAAATCTCACATATTCCGAACAGCTTAATTTCAAGCAGAAAAAGGTTGAAAAGCTGCTTTCAAAATTTGGCAAGGCAGACAGAATAATCGGTATGGATACTCCCTACCACTACCGCAACAAGGTGCAGGCGGCTTTTAGAACAGACCGCAACGGCAAGATAATTTCGGGTGTGTATCAGTCGGGCACTCACCATATTGTAGGCATTGACGAGTGTATGACCGAAGATGTAACTGCCGACAAAATCATTGTAGCCGTACGCAAAATGCTGAAATCATTTAAGCTAACCACCTATGACGAGGACAAGCAGAGAGGATTTTTAAGGCATATTCTTGTAAAAAGAGGCTTTGCCACAAATGAAGTTATGCTTGTGCTTGTAACAGGCACACCTGTTTTTCCGTCAAAGAATAACTTTGTAAAAGCAATTACAAAGCAGTTTCCTGAAATCAAAACAGTTGTGCAGAATATAAACCCGTACAGAACAAACCTTGTGCTCGGCGATGTGCAAAAGGTTCTTTACGGCAAGGGATATATTGAGGATATTTTGTGCGGATGCAAATTCAGAATTTCACCAAAGAGTTTTTATCAGATTAACCCTGTGCAGACAGAGGTGCTTTACAACAAAGCAATCGAATTTGCAAATCTGAAAGGCAAAGAAACAGTGCTTGATACTTATTGCGGAATCGGCACAATCGGCATTGTAGCGGCAAAGAACGGTGCAGGCGAGGTTATAGGTGTTGAGCTTAACAAAGATGCCGTAAAGGACGCAGTGCAAAATGCAAGAGCAAACAGTCTTAAAAATATTAGATTTTATCAAGGCGATGCAGGCGAATTTATGGAGGCAGTCGCAGAAGAAAGCGAAAAGCCCGATGTTGTATTTATGGATCCGCCAAGAGCAGGCAGTGACGAAAAGTTCCTCTCCTCCCTAATAAAAATGAATCCAAAAACAGTAGTCTATATCTCATGCAACCCCGAAACCCTCGCAAGAGATTTGGCATATCTAACTCAAAACAGCACCTACAAAATTCAAAAAATCCAACCCGTAGATATGTTCCCACATACGGCGCATGTGGAGACGGTTGTTCTTTTGTCCCAACTGAAACAAAAGCCGGATGATTACATTGATGTCACGATTGAACTTGATAATGTGGATATAACATCTGCAGAGACTAAGGCAACATATGATGAGATAAAGAAGTATGTGGAAGAGCATAATGACGGAATGAAGGTTTCTAATCTGTATATATCACAGATAAAGAAGAAATGCGGAATTGAGGTTGGAAAGAATTATAATTTACCTAAAAATGAAGACAGTAGGCAACCACAGTGTCCGGAAGATAAAGAGAGAGCAATTGTGGAGGCATTGGAGCATTTTAAGATGATTCAGCAGAAATAAAAGGAGTTTGATAAAGGAGAATACTGACTTATGAAAATACATATTATTGGTTGCAGTGGTTCTGGAAAAACCTATTTAGCAAATGCACTTTCAAAAAAGTATAATATTTCCCATTTCGACTTAGATGATATTCAATGGGATAATAACGCCAAAGAATATGGCAAAAAGAGAACGCTTGATGAACGAAAAGCGTTATTACAAGAAATATTATATAATAATGATGAGTGGATAATTGAGGGGGTATATTATGCCTGGGTACAGCAAAGTTTTGATGAAGCTGATAAAATATATGTTTTAGATATGCCTGGTTATTTATATAAAAGTAGAATTATTATGCGCTCTATAAAAAGAAAATTGGGAATACAAAAAGGAAAAAGAGAAACTTTGAAATCGGTCTATAACCTTTTGAAATGGACTGAAACTTTTCAGAATAAAAATCTGAAAGAAATAATAAGTATTTTAGATAGATATGATGATAAAGTTGTATGGCTATCAAGAAAAAAAGATGTAGAGAAAATAATAAAGAGAGACCGCCGAAAAGTTTGTGTAAAAGTGAATAATAGACTTCCTTTCGAGCAATA
>ERZ772812.168-NODE-168-length-67800-cov-153.082751_pt1 | contig 67800 bp, 79 predicted proteins | sample MGYA00511343_ERZ772812 | MGnify/ENA primary metagenome ERZ772812 (study PRJEB29015, sample SAMEA2737706) | human gut metagenome | biome: human gut; feature: human-associated habitat; material: faeces | place: China | collected 2012 ...
TGTTGTATCACACATATCCTTTGGTTTCTTTAGAAATATTACATATTTTGTCTTGTTACAGTAGTCTAACATCATAGTATTAAGTGAGTCTATAGCCTCATTCATTTGCTGATAATTACCAGATTGAGAACTTCTTAAGCGAGGTTCTTGACATACAAATATAGGTTTCTTTGGATACTTTTTCAATAGTGCTTTTATAAGTGATTGATAATCTTCCACAACATTATCCACATTATCCCCTAGTGCAGGAACTCCGAAAGCTAGCATTATATGACTTACAGTCTTAGGGTATGGCGTTTTGTCTGTAACACCATTTACAGTAATATTAGTAATAAGTTTTCCACCCTCTACAAAATCTTTAGGTGCTGCACTATTAAGTCCTTTAAATGTAACTTCATAAGTTGCCCCGTCATCATCGTCTACTATGTCTTTTGGTGGTGTTGGCTTAGTAGCTGATTGATTTTTAACTTTGGCTTCTTTATCAGCTCTTGCTAAGTCCCAAGGTCTAAGTATTATACCATGTGTATACCAGTGTGTCATACTACCTCTTGAACTATATGTTATACTCATATCTTCATATCTTATTGCTCTAGGCCACTTATGGCCCCCACTAGCATGCGCTATCATACGTTTACCATTAACTTTACCACAATATACAACAACGTGGTGAGTACCGGCTTTGGCATATTTACTATCTCCGCCTGGTTTTGATGCCCACGACACAGTAACATTTGAAGGTACAGTGGCATTACTTAGCATTATTAAGTCACCAGGTAATAATTCATTAATTGTTGTGCTTGTTAATTTCTTTAGTGTATATCCACTATATTTTGTAGCACTTCTTACAAGAGAACCATATGCACAGTTGGCTCCACCATATTTTGCAGTTACACTTCTAAGTCCTGCATATAGATAGGCACAACTACTAAGAGAAGAACACACATAACAGTATGGATTTTTAATACCATGTATAGTACCACTTACTCTATATCTTTTACTATCGTCGTATATACATGCTCCGCCATAATAAGTAGCTTTTTTATACTTTTGGTGTAGGTCACAAATTTCTCTAGCCTTATTGACTATTTTCTTTCTAACATTTTCAGCAACACCCTTTTTATTTGTAGTGTTACCTTCTATTTTCCATGTAGGAGCATTCTTAACACTTGCAGCTCTAGTCATAGATGACTCTGTTGATACGGCAGTAGCTTCCGCACTCTTATTTGATGTGCCTGGTTTTATTGCTCCATAACCTCTTTTTTGGCCTTTACTATCAATACAGTATGGTAATTGACCGTCTACTATCTTGTACCATCTAAGGTAACCTTCAATATTTTCTATAGTACCCCATCCAGTAACTTGTTTATATTTTTTTCTATAATTTTTCCACGGTGCCTGCATAGTGTCTATTACTTCCCAGTATTTCTTTTTAACTGCTGCGGATTGTTTATATAATAATGCACTTTTTCCGTTATTAGTTACAACTATATTTAGTTTGTATCTATCTTTTATATAGTGCATAACCACCCATTGAAAACCACCTACTCCAAAGTTATATCCTACTAATGAAGCAAATATATTAAAATGGTAGTCTTCCAATCTGGCTCTCATCTCATTACACCCAACCATTATTTGGTTGCATATAGCTTTATCTACTTTTACTCCATTTATTATTTTAGTTCCACACGATTTTGGTTTCATATTGGAATAACTCGGTGTAAAGTATTCAACTTTTCCGTCTAAATATTTAATTTTCATTTTCTTATTAAAATATGTACCACGTTCACATTGCATAAGACCATAACCACCTGTTGGGTCTTTTGTAGCATCATATGGGTTGGCACTAGACTCAGCATACATCATAGCATAAACTAGTTGTGGATCAAGTCCAAATTTTTTACTATAATATTCAACTGGTGCGTATATTTTCCAATGGTTAGATTTACTTCTCATATTTCTAACATCACTATATTTATCACTCCATTTACCTAGTCCAAATCCTGCATAATAATCTACGGCTGCTTTGTATTGTTTTGCAGTTTTACTACTATCTTCTTTTTTATCAGGTTGTGGTTGAGTAGTAGGTGTTTTACCTTTTATTTCTCCACATTTGTATTTTATACAGTCATGAATTCTACTATCTCCTAACCATAATCCATTGTCTATTTTCTTTATATTTATTGATCTATAATCTTCTGTGTCATCACTTATGTTGGTTGTATCATCACCAGGTTTTATAGGGTCTGGCACTACTTTGTCTGTATATTGTTTAATAAGTTTGTCTATTAATTTTTTATCCACGCCTAGTTGGTTAAGGTAATTTCTAATTGCAAGTAAGTCACTAGCTGTTAATTTACCGTGTTTTTTAATAATGTCTACTACGTCATTGACTATATCATCTTTATTTAATGACTTCATCTTACTACGTATTTGTTTATAATTTCCTAGAGTTACACTATTTTTAGAACGGTCAGTAAAACTAATTTCAAATTTTGTAATACGTGCTTCTAACTGAATTGGAGGATTAAATTTTCTACTTACAACGTAGTTAGTATCACCAACATCAATTTCCTCATAGTCACGTTCAGTCATATATACAGGAATTTCATAACTGAATTTAGTTTTGTTTAACTCTTTTAGTTTGGCATACCCTTCGTGTATTAATGTGTATATATCATCAGCATCACTTTTGTATTTCATTAATACATATTTCCCACCATTATTAAGCATTTCATGTGCCTTTTCATCAAATATATAATTTTGTCCTAGTGGTTTATTTGTTGGGTCTCCTTGTTCCTTTTCCCATTTTACATCACTAATAGTAAGTCCATTTTTACCTACTGGAATAATACCGCTACAAAAGTTTGTAATATCTCCGGTACGTTTCATTCCATAACTATTTCTATCACTCTCAAAACGTTTATATCTCTTAGTACCTCTCTCACCATTAGCAAAACAATCTACATAAAAGTCAAATTTACCTCTTTTTATGTCCACTGGCACTGTTCTAAATTGCCACTCACATTCGTATAAAATTGAAGTGGCGTTTTGTATAACTGAGTATACACTAGTAACCTCTGTAGCTTCTACCCTAAAGGCTTCCTCGTCTAATGATGGACTTACATACCCTACCTTGTAATTAGTATCCATTAATATAGTTTCCAATAGTTTTGTGGCTGTGCCGTCTGCAACGAATTTATCTACATAGCTATTATATAGTTCAATCCCTATAAACTCAGCATATACAGTAATAGTTACGTCGTCTATGTGCTCAATACTAGTAGTCTTTTTAATTTGCATAAGTTTAAACTTGTCCTGCCAGTAAAATCCAATATAGTTACCTTCTAAAAATATTGGTTGATCTTGATAACTTACTTTAAAAGAGGCTGTATAAGTTTCAGCCCCTGTTAAAAGTTCACTAGTATAAGTATCATCATAAACTTTAATATTATTTGTGTTTGTGGTATTTATAAGTTTTAGTAATTTTTTATTATTGTCGAAAATATATAAGTTTTTATTCATCCAAAATACCTCCTTACTCACTAGTTAAATTTAAATTTTGTGGCGGGGTACTTCTATCCTCGTCTACCACGCCTAACCATTTTTCCCTTACTAATACACCTAAACTAGCTGACTTATCATCACTGACTACTTGTAATGTAGTTTCCCCTTCGTCTACAGTAAAGTATATACTGCCTATGTCCACCAAATCATTTCTTAATTCGTTGTTTAAATAACAGTCACCATTCTCAAAATCCAAGTCTAATTTATCACCGCTCTCAAAGTATTTTACATTAACTTGCTCCTCACTTTCCGGGCTCAGGTCATATACTCTTATATCACTAATACCAACACCACAAGCATTTTCTAAACTGTCGGCCATTGTACCTATATATATTGCTAAGTAACTTAATGCATTAGTGGAAAACTCACTGCTACGTTTGTTATTAGCTGATATAGACTGAGTAAATTTCCCATCATCATTCTTTTGTATCTGTGCACTATATACATAGTTTTTACCGGTTTTCTTTCTAGTTAATGTAAAGTAAGCGTTGGCATCATTCCAGGTACCGTGTTTACCACTCATATAATGGTTAGTAACAATTTTACCATTATTATCAACTGTTTGATCAGTTTTTTCCTTTGGTTTATCATTACTTGTAATTAATATGGATTTTTTACTAACACTTACCTCTGCTTGGTTATATTCGAAGTAAGGGTTAATATCACCTAAATACAATCTAAATATTTGAGTACCATTAACATCAAAACCATACACCTCGGCTATTCCGGTTTTATGGTCTGCATATGCTGGGTCATCACTATAATCAACACTATTATCCATTGCTGCTGCGCCTTTAAGGTTATCTACATTTATATATCCATAATGGTTTTTGCCATTTTTATCCTTCCAAGGTTTATATATTCTATAGTATGTTATTGTTTGTGAAGCACTATTAGAATCCTTTGGTTTATATGTATAGGATCTTTGTATTATTCTAAGTTTTGTACCGTATGGTATAGTACATTCTACCTTACTGCCTGGGTTAGGTTTCGTATATACAACACCACTACCACCTGTTAGTGTCTTACTTGGTGTTAGCCACATATTAGCCACTGTGAATTCCTTAACAGTACTTTTAGAATTGTCCTTTACTTTCTTCTTTATATATTTTGCTGATACATAATATGTCTTAGTTTTGTATTTTATCTTTGCCCAGCCATTTTGAATTGTTACATCCGTTAATTTTGTTCCTTTAGGTATAATACCTTGGGATTTTCCTTTTGTGCTTGGTTGAGTTCTGTAATTAACCCCGTTGGCAGTTACTTCATAGTAAGTAACTTTGCCACCCTCTACTACAGTCTCTTTAACTTTTTCCTGCTCACTTAAAACATTGTTAGGGTCACCATTTTTACCACTTGACCTGCATTGCATTCTCACCATAACTTTAAAATCATCAATATTTTTACTTAATGCAATACGTGCGCAGGCGCCTTTTATTTTCTCAGTACTACTACCTAATTCACTAAGTATAAAACTTTCACCACCAGAAGATATAGTAAAAGAACCACCAGTTCCACGATCAGAATTAATATTTGCTCCACTTTGAATCAATGTACCTACACTGGTGCAAGGGTCATGTAATATTAATGTTTGCTCTTTCTTTGTGGTACTTAATTCCAAATGCGGATAATCTCCTACTAATATTTTTTCTCCAGTTTTATTATTTTGTAACTGAGCAAAATGTGCATCCGCACCAAATCCTATACTCACATATGGAAGAGTTGGTAATTCACCATTGTTTTCCACCACTACAGTCTGTTGGTTATCTTCTGCATTGTATGCCTGCACATTATCACTATAACTATAAGGTGTATGGCATATTAGTTCAATGTCAGCATAACCACTCATACTATTCTTTTTCTTTACTTTTAGTGCCCCTTTTAACATTCCGTAAATTGTAATATTCTCACAAAATTTTATCGGCACTTCTTGTTTTGTACTAAGAATATCATGTAAACATTGAACACGAGTTTTATACTCGTTCTCCGTAGCACCTATTATCGCAAGAGATATAGGAATAGAGATGGGGTCATATTTTGCCCCATCAAATATTTCCCCGTCCCTACTGGAAACACTAATAGTATCAATAGATTTTTCCGGTATATATGGTTTCTCTATACTAGTTACTATGGCTAAATCATTAATTTGTGTGCCATTAAAATTGAAATAATTATACATAATCCTTCTCACCTCTAAATCTTTCCTTTTGGTTATTGTAGTAATCATTTGTATCCTGTACGGACTTAGCAACCTTTTGACCTACTAATACTTTATCCATTACAATTGGTGTATTTGTATCTTCTAACGCTTTTTTATATTGTTTACCCATTTCTTTATAATCAAATTCTTGTTTACTGTCCTGCATTGCTTGTGCCATACCTTTTATGGCATAAAGTAAATTACTATCAACTGTGTTTTCACTATTTATATTAATACCTGCCGTGCTCATATTAACTTTACCTAGGAATTTATTTGTGTCTATAGTAGTCACTAAACTACTAGCATAATCTTTAATAGCTTTTATAGTTTTGCCTGCATTTGCCTCTATACCGACAGTTACACCGGCAGGAATCATTTTCCCTACCATATCCCTAAATACTGTTGAAGGTGAATGTATACCCAACGCACTCTTTGCGGCATTTAATGCCCTACCTGCTATATCTTTCATTGTACTAAATAATCTACCACATGCACCTGTAATACCTCTAATAATACCACTTATGATATCACTTCCTATACTTACCATTCGACTAGGTAAATTCCTAATACCATTAATAATATTATCTTTAAATCTTTGTGCAGCTTCTCTACCCTTTTGAGCAAAGCGTATGGCAAAAGCTATTACTTTTGCAATTGTTGTTAATAGAAAAGACCATACACGACCCGGTAATTGTTGTATAAACGTAACTACACTATGTAAGAATTTACTACCAGCTTGTTGTGCTTTACTTGCCATTTGTACTACCCAGTTACCAACTTTACTAATAGTAGTAGTTAACCAAGTCCATACTTTACCAGGCAATTGTTGGATAAATGTAATAGCATTTTGTACAAATTTTGAACCAGCTTCATATGCCTTTTGTGCCATTTGTGCTACCCATAGTACTGCATACGCTACTACATAACATAACCAGTACCAAATAGTTGCGGGTAAGTTACTAAACCAATTTCCTATATCACTTATCATTTGTGGAATAGTTTGAGTAAAGAAGTTTTGTAATGATTCTAAAGCATTACTGGCCATAGTTTTTATATTCTCCCATAAGTCAATCCAAAATTCTTTAAAACCGTCAATATTATTCCATGCCCATATAAAACCAGCTACAAGTGCTGCAATTGCTGCTACAACTAATACAATAGGGTTATCTAATAATACTCCCCAAAGACTTTGTAATGCAGGAATTACAGTGTCTGTTATTACTGGTACAATTGTATCTAATAGAATAGATTTAAAAATTAAGAAGGTTGTTCTTACTGTATTAAATGCAGCTTTTAATATTCCTATTGCTTGTTTCATTTTTAAAAATGTATCAATAGCTTTACCACCTATCCACAAAATCGGTCCAATGGCAGCTACCATTAAGGCGAATGAAACTATAATTTGTTTTACGGGTCCTGGTAAACTTTTTAGCCAACGTACTAATAATGTAAGTCCATTAACTATCTTTGTTAATACTCCAGTAGTATCACCTAAATCATATTGTAATCCTTCCCAGGCACTACTTAATTGTTTTAATGCCCCACTTAACGTACTACTCAATGTGTTAGCCATATCTTCTGCAGTCCCGTCACTGTTTTTAAGTTCATTAGTAAATTTATCAATATTGTCTGCTCCTGTGTTACATAGAATACCCATACCCTTAATACTGTCTGCAGTAAATGTTGTCATTAATGCAGCGGTTCTTTGTGCATCTCCCATACCTTCTGTCGCTTTGTCTACATCTCTTATTATGTCAGTCATACTTCTAAAGTTACCATTAGCGTCCTGTACTTGTACTTTTGTATTCCCTATGGCTATTGCTCCATTTTTCATCTTTTGAGTCATATCTCTTATGATTGCATTTAAGGCTGTACCACCTTCACTACCTTTAAGACCCGCATCTGCGAATCTACCTAATATAGCAGTAGTTTCTTCTAAACTCATACCTGCATTATGTGCATTAACCGCACAGTTTTTAAATGCCTCACCTAACATTTCTGTTGTTGTGTTTGAATTAGCTTGGGCATAAGATAGCACGTCTGCCATACGGCCTGCTTGGTCAGCCTCAAGTCCAAATGCAGTTAGATAATCAGTTACCAAGTCGGATGCTTGTGCTAAGTCCATACTAGAAGCTGCCGCTAAGTTTAATACCCCTGGTAATCCATCTGCTGATTGTTGTGCATCCCAGCCCGCAAGTGCCATATATCCTAGGGCATCTGCGCATTCTGAGGCACTAAAGACTGTGGACTCGCCAAATTTCTTAGCGGTATCCTCTAACATTTGAAAATCTTTTCCAGTGGCACCTGAAAGCGCCTTTACTTTTGCCATTGAATCTTGGAATTTCATTTGTGTTTTTACAACACTTGCTCCCAATGCTACAACTGGAGCAGTTACTCCAGCTGTAAGTGCTGCACCAACAGTTGACAAACTTTCCCCTGTAGCCTTTAACCCACTAAAACTGTTTTGAGTTTGTTGCACTTGTTCTACAGCTCTATTTAAGTTACTATTAAAATCACTCATTTCTAATTTTAGGTGAGCAACAATGCTCCCCAAATCTACACCAGCCATATTATTCACCACCTTTATATAATTAAAAAACAGTAGAACCTTCGTCCTACTGTTAATTTTATTACCCTAATAGTAAATCTAAACCCGGATTTTTAGTTTTACTTTCTTTAATATCTTCTATGAATGTTGGTTTTTTAGTTTTGCCATCTTTATCAGGTTGCATCATATTGTATAGATATGTTGCAGCTTCATCTATGCAATAACGACCATACACGTCATCTTCATCTATTCCTAATAGATCACTAGGTCTACATCCAAAAGTCTTAGCAGTAGAAATAACATTTAGTATCCTCCTACTTTTGAATAGAGGGTATAGCCGCATTCACATTTCCTTGTGCTTCACCCATTATTTGCATCTTTTGAGTATCTGTAATTACATCTTTAATTTCTTCATATGTTGGCTCTACTAGACTTTGTTCACATACTAAATCTATTATTTCCATTATATCTTTTATTTTATTTTCATCTTGTTCAAATAATTGCATTGCTTGTGCGTTGTCCTTTTGTTCAAATAGATCATTTACTGTACCTAAAAGATTATTTGGAAGTTTTCCACTCATCATAAGATTTAATAGACTTGCCGGTTTTATTCTTACTGCTATTTTTTCTCCTGGCTCAAATCCATCAATCTCTATTATTCTAGTCGCCTTTTTTCTAAACTCTCTTGCGCTTATTACTTTTAACTCACTCATTGTATTTCCCTCCTATATACTTTATATTATTGTGCAGGGTCTTCTGGTAAAGCATCCACAAATGTTATTTCTTTTATTGGTAGATTTGCTTTAGTATTTTCTCTAGCTTTTATTTCAAACTCTGGAGCAAAGAATCCATCTCCTACTGTCATTGTAGGGAATTTACCAGTACATTTATTCAATGTAACTTTTGCATAGTTAACAATTGAATCTCCAATGTAGTTAGCAACATATAAGTCCAGTCTAAATGGTTTTGCCACGTTCCCTTCACTCATCATTGGAGTTGATAACTTTTTAGTACCAGATACAGTCCCATCCTCTACTTTATATCCAGCAACCAGCCCCGCCATTGTATCATCAAATTGATTATCTGTTAGTTTTATATCGTATCCATAAATTAAATCTTCTGTTCTAACAACTGCTAATATACTAACATCATTTCTTAGTATATCTTCTTCACCTTCACTAAGTACTGGTTCTAATTCAGCCTTTTGTGCAGTTTTTATATGAGCCACAACTCCACTGTCTTTAGCTGCCCCTGTAGTTGGGTCAAGTTCAGTTATTACCGCCTTTTTAATATTATATAATATAGCCATATTACACTTACCTCCTATTCGTTATCATCATAATCATAATTAAAAATTACCGGTGTTCTACAAGTTATAGAACACACATAACATCTTAAATCTTGGTCATACATATCATCACTCATATCATGAGTAATTTCAATGCCAGCTAAATATAATGCTTTTCTAACCTTGTTTCTCAACGTATCTAGTTGTAGAGGACTGTGTGGAGTATAGATATATATAATCCAGTTATCCCATCCACAAAGAGTATTATCGAAACTTTGGTTAGCACTTGTTCTCATTATTATTGCAGTATCCTCTGTGATACGTGCAGGACGGTCATGTACTGGCACTGTTTTAATCACGTCTTTTATTACATTATATATATTAAGTCTCGCACTCATTTTTTAACCCTCCTTTAAAACAAGTTTTGTATCATACCTTTAAAGTTATCGACCTCACTGTTCCTTGCTTCCTCTAATATTTTGTATTTACCATCAAAGTCCTTTCTTGTTTCTAAGTAGTACCCATAGTCCACGCCATGTGCAATGCTAATATCTAAATCATTCTCAGTTACTTTATATTTACCTTTTAACTTATTCTGTGCTGATTTAGTTCTATTAGTCCAAGGGTGATTGGCTTTAGCATATGTTTGCATATTCTTACTAATAGTACTACCTACCACCTTTAACTCAGCCTGCATAGTTTTATTGAAAGTTTTTATTTTATCATTAAATTCTTTAGTATCAAATGTTATTGTATTCGCCATCTAAATCAACCCTTTCCAATGAAACTTGGTATAGTAGATTATAATGTACTACATCGCTTATTTCTATCACCTTGTAATAAGTATCTTCATAAACTATGAAGTCATCTTCCTGTAATGGAAAGTCTTTTGTATATGTAGCATACAGCGTAGCATATGAATAACCTTTTATAATACCTTGGTTATTATTAGTTATGCTCTTACTTCTGCTACTGGAACTATTATCTATTACACATTGTAAATCTTGTACATGAATCATCTCTTCCTTTAGTACTTTACATCCCATTGCATCCACTTCATATATATCCCTATATATTGGTACTGGATAGCCATAACTATTTATAGCACTCTGTACCTTCTTTATTGTAGCGGCCTGTATTGTTTGCCTATTGCTCATCTACTCTACGTGGCACCTTTCCTGTTATGGAGGTTGCTATGCCGCCTTTGAGTTCTCGATTATATTGGTCTAAGAACATCTTAGCCATGTTATTCCACATATCAGCACTATTTTTTATTTTAATAGCACCTATGGTAATCTCATCTGCACTGGCTTTAGCCAAACAACATATATAGGCTAATTGGTATATATTGTCATACATAATTGCCATGGCCTCTAGTTGTTCGTCTGTAAATGTAGGATACTGGTCTTCCATTATTAAGACTTTTAATTGCTCAATATTTACCATATAACCACCTCCTATAAAAAAATTGGTTAGGCTAAGCCGTGTTAGCCTCGCCTAACCTGTATATATAAGGGAATACAATGAGCTATTTAATTATTCGCCAATAGCACCTTTGCTAGCTACATCTATTACTGCACAATTGTCTATTGCTTCAAATGATGGAATCATTACACATGAAACAACAGTTACAACTTGTACTGGATGTTTTTCTTTGAAAGTAGTAACAGTAGTACCATAAGCAGCTTGTGCAACTTGTGCATCTGTTCCTGACATTAAGTCAGATGCTTCTGGAGTAGTACCATAAACAGTATTACCTAAGTTTCCACTTGGCATTAATACAACTTTATTATCTGGTATTAATACTTCTTGCTGTGTAGCACTTGCTAAACCTGTTCCATGATCTAATTTACCAAATTTTTTACTATATACATAAATTGATACACCAGTTACTTGTTCTATAAATGATTTCTTTTGTTGTTCACTTACAAAGTAATGCATTGTAGAATCATCTGGATACATCATTTTTTGAACTGTATCACAGTTAATCATATTTAGGAATGTATTTCTATTCATAACTGCTCTTGAAGGTCTTATACCTGTTTTAAGTTCCATATCATCACATATATCAATTAAGTCCCTAACTGGATCAGCAGTAGCTTTAGCAGCTGGTTGCCATTCAGCTCTAACAGCTTTGTATAAGTTTGTCATTCCATAATCATATACATAACGAGCTCTACCATCTGCACTAGCAACATTTATTTTACCAGTTGTCATTAATTGACATCTCATTATTTCAGCTTGAACTCTAGCACCTTCTATTAATCTAGCAGCTTCATCAAATATTTTTCTAATTAAAGGTAATGCAACTGTATTATCAGGATGAGCTAATAATAAGTTTAATTGTTGTCTATCTTTTTCACCTATTCTCATAGCTTCTCTAAAGAATGCCATTTCAGTAGCAACTGCCTCGAAGCCTTCTTTTTCTCTCATACGTGCTTTAACATCGTATTCAGATGGTTGTAATGCTACTGGAAGTCCATTAGCACCTTTTAACCAGCTTATATCAGTTCCCATACTAGTTCTTGAAGGGAATAAAGTTTCAGCGAAGTATGGTTCTTTGTTTATTGGGTTTTCTTTTACATATGCAGCTATTTCTTTTGCGTTTATATAATCAAATAAATTTACATTTGCCATTTACAATACACCTCCTAGTTATTTACCACGTGAATTAAATCACCAAAGTCTAAATTTTCTTTGTCGCCTATTAATCTATCTTTTCTTACAAATCCATGTACTAATACAGCTGCATTAACAAATGGGTCTGTAACTTTGTCATAGTCTGCTATGTCTATAGTATTGAATAATACTGCATTAGCTTTTGTTCCGCTAGTAGCCTCTGCAGAATAAGTTGGTTTTGTAACAACACCGTCAGCATCCATATGTACTAAAGTACCTCTGGCAATAACTTTACCACTTTTTTCTCCATAAGTAGCTTCATCTGTAGTAGCTAACTTAGCTAATTCTTCAAAAGCAATTTTACCAGGTAAATTTACATAGTGGTCTGGGAATGCTAAGAATTGTCTTTCTGGTGGTAATATTTTTTTAGTTCTTAATTTTGGCATAAATGCCACCTCCTAATTTATTATTTATCATTGTTACCAAAGAAATAATTACTATCAACTTGTTGTGCTTGTTCACTACATTGTTTTCCTAATAGTGAACCAAAGTCGCCTTCGTGTGTAGTTTTACTACCAAAGGCATTTAGATTACTTGGTTTTCCAGGAGAACCAAGATTTAAAAAACCCTTGTTAGGTTGTGATTGTGATTCTACATTATCGAATAGGTAGGCCTTGTCCTTTTGTAATGTAGCTAACTGGTCTGTTAATCCATCAACAGTACCATCATCTTTTAATACGACTTTTTCCATATCTAAGAATTTCAATAAGTCGTTTACATCTTTAGGTTTAGCATCTGCTAACTCCTTATTTATGGCATTTGTTAATTTATCTTTTTTAGCCTTCGCCTCCATGCCGGCAATTTTTTCTTGTAAGGCTTTAACTTGTTCATCTGCTCCTGTAGTGTCTTTTACTTGCTTTTGTAAGGTATCTATTTCCTCGTTAGCCTCTGCTAACTCCGCTATCTTAGAATCTAAACGGTTTTTAGGTACATATCTATTATCCTTACCATCATCTATTAATACTTTACATCCTTGTTCTTCTAAGGCTTTTGTTATAGCTAACTCTACTTCAGCAGCATTATCAAGTCCAGCTAAAAATTCTCTTAATTTTCTTTTCGCCATATTTACCTCCAGTTTAACGTCCATCGACGATTATATCATTGTTTTGAGAAAACAAAGAAAACATCATTAATACGAGGTTTTAATGGGTAACCAAGAACCTTTGTCATATCTATATATTAATTTTATGGACAAAATATTAACTAAAAATGGACAATAAAAAACACCCAACTGTTAAGTTGAGTGTTTAATAAGTTATTTAGTTTCTTCCTCTGGAGGATACTTCTCATCAAATTCCTCTGGTGTTAGTGTTAAATCGGGATTATCTAGTAATACCTGGTGCATCATTACCCCTATACCGTCTATAACATTCTCAAAGTCATCATAACTTAGTCCTAATACTTGTAAATCTATTCCACGCTCAAACATCATTGCGTGAGCTAGTTCGTGGTAAAAGGTTTGTATTAAACTTTGGTCATCTTGTAGTGATGGATCTAATTGTATCTCGTGAGTATACTTATCACATAATCCCAAACACTGTCTACCATTTAGTATTATTGGTTTATCAACTAATTCCACTTTATAGTACACACTTCCAACTCTTACTTCTTCAGGTATTACCATATAAATCCCTCCCTATTTATAAAATATTTCTCCATAAGTTTTATTGCTAGTTATGCATCTATCTATTATGTCTATTATCTCTTGCTCAGTAAGTCCTTCTACATCCATTAATGGAAAGTATTGTTCAAATTTGTCTAAGTAGTTTTGTAATTTTTCTCTCATATTATCAACTCCTTATATATAGTATAGAAAAACTTATCTATTTACTAACTAATAATTAACTATTTTCATTTTCATATATAGTATCCATTAAACCACTATTTGGTTCTCCATTAGCCCACGCTTTCATATCTTTAGCAATATCTTCTGGTGTTGCTTCTTTACCATTAATCATCCATACAGGCTCTAGCCAACACGCTCCATTTGGGTGATCAAGTGGTATTTCGTCCTTGCCTACTATAAATATATGTCCATCTCTCTCATTGCACAAATCACAAGTTCTACCTGCTTCGTGGTTGCTATGCCACTTTACTCCCCCCATATAAGGATTAACGCTTTTAGTATTTATTACAGCTATTTGTGCTTGATGTGTTATTGTAGTTCGTGCTAATCGTAGTGACTCATAGTCTAATCCACCACTATATTTTCTTGCATATCCACTACCTAGTTTTTCTCTTATTTTATTTTTACTCCATGTATGATGGCCACCCATAGCAAATTGTTTTAAGTTCTCAGCCATCTCAGCAGCTCCCATACCTTCGGCAATGCAGGAAGTAATTGCTAAATTAAGTTTATCTTTTGAGCATTTAGTTGCATCCCATAACATTTCATCTAATCCACGACCATTATAATATATGTTTCCCTTTATCATTTGTTCTACTAATTCTTTATTAGTAATATCCACTAAAACTTGTAATTTATGTTTACCCTCTACTATTTTAGTTTGGTTTTCTAAAACTTCTTGTAATAAGTCTGCCATTGACTCCTTCTGTATATTTAGTATAGCTTCGGTTTCATCTATTATCCCTTGTTTTATTAATGGATAAAGCTCATCATATATTTGAGTTTGATATGCTCTTAATAATCTTTGTCTATATTTATTGTCTGTACATTTTTCTAATTTCTTCTCAAGGTCCTTAAATGCCTTAAGGTATATTTTTCCAATTTGTTCTTCTTGCTCTCTTGTCAGTTTCTTAGGTAGTTGTCTTACTAAGTTCTGTATATCTTTAGCATATTGTTCATAACTTGTTTTACTCAATATATCACCTCCAATGTAATTATTAAATTGAAGCTATAATACGTTGTGCTAATGGTCTTAATCTCTCATACCAACCAACACGCTCTGCATCTTTTATTTGTGTACCATACATTTCAATATATAATTGTGTTACCTTTTGTGCCATATTTTCAAGTTCTTTGTTAGTTAATCGCTTTTTAGGTTCATTACCATGTTGATATGCTATTAAATTATTTTCCTTATAATAATGTAAAATATAGTCCTGTTCTGTCATAGGTTTTAATAATTCCCAATTTTCCCATTGTAGATCATCGATCCATGGTATCGCATATACATCCCCATCAAATACATCTTGCTTGTTGTATTGTGGTTTATGTTTATTAATTAAATATCGTTCAGCAACCATTTGGTTGGCTTTATTATTAATTCTCACACATTTAATAGCAGCAACTTTATCATAACATTCCTGTACTAAATGTCCATCTTTCGTAAAATGTTCACGAGTTAATCTTGTTAATAATCTATTTGTTTTTCCAACATATATTATAGTTCCATATTTATCATAAAATAAATATAACCAAGAACCACTATATTTATTTTTCATATCTTCCTTATATTGTTTATAGGCTTCCTTAGCCTCATTCATAGCTAAATTATGTTTTAAGTTCCAATTCTTCACTGTCTTATAATATTCGTAGTTTATATATTCTTCTGCATGCTCTTGTATTTCTTCTTCAGATAAAGTTGTAAAGTCCCCATATATTTCATTGAAAGTTATTTTCATATATAAAACCCCCCATAATAATTATATCTCTTTTAATATAATTATATTATATGGGAGGTTATTATGCAACAACTATTTTATATATCCTTTATATTTTTCTTTTAATTCTTTACCTCTCTCAGCTATATCTCGTCTAAGCTCTGTTATTGTGTCCATATAATCTTTTTCCTTCTTATTTACTCTATCTTGTATCTCTTGTGGTACAAATCCACGTATTTTAATTTGTTCATTTACATCATATCTATTCTTATATTGGATCTTTGTAAAAGTTTCTAAGAGATCTTGTAGTTGTGCCATCTCTCTACGTAGTTGATTATCAGTTACTACAGTTACATACTGTTTACCACATCTACATTCAAACCCTCTAATAATTATACATCCTTTTAGTAGCATTAATTCTTTTTCTCTTGGGTAAAACTCTCTACCACATTTATCACATTTAGCTTTAAATTTTAATTGTTTTTCCCCTTTACGTCCTTTAGTCCATCCACCTTGTTTACTCATATCAATCAACCTCCCAAATTTTTTATTCTATATATAGTATAGAAAATTATTCAGTTTTGCTAATTGATCCTCTAAAATCTGTCATACTATTTTGTGTCATGTTGACTTTATCCATCTCATCTAATATCTCATCAAATTCTTTATCAGCTTCCTCAGCTGAACCAAACTCTCTAATATAACTTTGTTTACTACGTACATTTGCTTCTACTTCTTTTATTGCTATTGTCTTAGTATCAATCTCATCATCTGGAATTGGATAGTTATGAGTTAAATCTAAACTTACTTTGTACTGCATAGCTTGATTGATAGAAGGGTCATCTGGATATAAATTACTCTTTAATACGATTTCCTCAATTAATTTTAGCATCCATAGAATAGCTTCATCCCATGCGGACCATTTTTCTTCACAACGTGTAATAAGGTCATCATATAACATACGTAGAGCCTTACCACTAGCCACATTTACTAATGATTCTGGTAGTGGTTGTTCCATACACTCATACATATCTTTTTTCAATCTCTCAAGATAAGCATCTGCTGCACCTTGGAAGGTGAACTCGCTACCGACCTTTTGTATAGATGCTTGTTTATAACTACCATTTGCACTACCCATTCCTAAAGATGTATCTGTTTTAATATCTAAGATTGCCCCGGGTGCCACTACTATTCCTTCAATAGAAGCACTATCTGCATCAATAAAGGCCGTTTGGTCAAACATTGCAAAACGTAAACTGTCTCTATAATCACTAATAGTTTTATTATAGTCCATTTGCATATCCATTAAGTCTTTTACATCACTACGTCCTCTAATATCTCCTGTAAGTCCGTCATTAAATATAACTGTACATGGTATGCAGCTTAATCCAGTATTCCACTCACTACGTATTTCCACTTGTTGCATTTGTTGTTCATCTTGTTGTTCTCCTGCAATACTACTATTAAGTATATTTGGTACTTCTGCATAGGCTATCGTGTTAGTACCGTCTACTACCATATATGTACACCAACATTCTTCGCCTCTCATTTCATAGATCCATTTATGCCATCTTTGCTCATTTTGTAGTTTACCTACTGTGCTCTCATCTTGGTAAGCTATTTGCACTTTGATTAACTTATCACAGTCATTTGGGTCATATTCATATAAGAACTCTGGCATTGTGTAAAATCTAAATTTAATTGGGGCATTGTCTATTGGATTGCCATAATCATCTACATCCAACATCAATGCTAATAATACACGTTTACCAATGACACAATCCATAAATGCTTTACTAAACTTATTCCAAAACTTTCCATCATCTAATATTTTTTCATAGGCAATTCGTTTATCATCCACCAACGTTGGATCAGTACCATCTACGCTCTTTACTACTATTGTAGGTGGAACACTAGTCATAAATCTTCCTTGTTTTTTAAGTAGCTTCTTTGTTAAGTTTCTTATCTCTCTTGTTGGTCTATAATCTCTGTCTTTTACTGCCCATAGTTGGCCAGTTGAATCTTCTAAATCATCTTCTAATTGTTCAGGTCTACCTTCGTAGAACTCGTAGTACGATTTAACCTGTTGTAATTCTTCTAAGAATCTTCTATCTGTACTGTATAGTCCTACTAATGCTCTATCTATACTGTTATACAAACTCATTATTACCTACCTCCTTTTAATATATTGCACCTTTACCTGAAAGTACTTTAAGTGCATCATCTAACGTTCTATAATTAATACTATCTGTCATTACTGCATAACGTATTTTATCCATAGCATGGTCATTCATTTTTAATATTTCTTCCACGCCTTTGTCCAGTTTATCTTCGTCCCAACAATAGGACCCAAATTCTTCTATATCACTTTTACAACTTGGATCTAATGTAAACTTATCTTGATTCAATAAATAACTGACTAGTTGTATTCCTAGTTCTACGTTGTTCTTAGCTGGTACTACCTTGATATGATGTCTTTGGAAAAATTTATTCTTCTTTACTTCTACTATTAATGGTGCAGCACTTGGGTCAATTGTTATGTATTCTGGCATTACATTATTCTCCTGTATAAAAGCAATTAAATCTGTCACGTACTCAGCGACAGTCTTTTGTCCTTCTTTTCTACCATTATGATAATAACTTGCTATTTGGTGATATCTCTTTGTAGGAGCATAGTAACCAAATATACCAAATGTCGTAGCATTCTGAATACCAAAGTCAGCACTAATAAATATTCTTGTCCAGTTAAGGCTTAACTCTTTAGCATGTCTATCTGGATCAAACATTGGATATATAACTCCATCTGCCATTACCCATAATCCTAATATAAATCGTTTGTAGAATACTCCACTGTACATTGATTTATATCTCGCTATTACCTCTTGGCTTAGACTTAAATTATCTTCCATTGTGAAGTGTATATGTAAGGCCTTTCTTTGTTCGCACTTCTGGATCCACTCCTGATTAAACCAGTGGAAAGGACTATCAGGGTTACAGTTAAACCAGAACTTAGCTCCTGTTACAGAACAACGAGCAGTAGCTTGATTGACAAATGATTGTGGCATTAAAGCTACCTCATCAAAGAATACTCCAGCTAATGTTATCCCCTGTATTAGGTCTTGTGAACTCTCATCCTTTCCACCGAATATGTAAAAGTAGTTTATTGCTTTTCTAATATTGCCATTCTTTGTTTTCCATGTTCTACTAATAGTTAATAGGTTCTCACTTCTATTGTCATGCACCATGTAGCCTCTACTTAGCAGCATCTGTTTTAATGGTTGTACAACATTACGTCTACAAGAGGCTATTGTCTTACCACACAGTGCAAAGTTCATCCCATTATATCTCTCTGTAGCCCAGTTAATATAACTAAAACTCATACAAACTGTTTTACCACTACGTACTGCTCCATCACATATCAATGCAGTATTATTTTTATACTTAGGGTCCAACCACCAAGATAATACTTGTATTTGTTTTGAGCTAAATGGTTTCCATCCAAATGGTACTACCTTATTAATCTTGCTCATAGTCATCACCTTCATTGATACGTTTTAATGAATCAGCTAATATTGCTACAAAGTCATCTTGTACGCTTTCATCACCACCAAGTCCTGCAATAGCTTTTTTAAGTTCCATTTGTTCATATTTCATTTTTAATTCCATTGCTTCTTTAAATGGAATAGTACCAGTACACTCATCTAAGAATGTCTTAATAGCTACCATATTCTGTATCGCTTGAGCTAATTTAAAGTGAGATATCTTACCCTCTTTATCCAGGATGCTGCTACTATTGTCTACCATTGATTGCTCCCATAGACATAGTAGCTTATATCCTGCTTGATAATATCTATCTACTAATTCCTTATTAGCATCTACATACACTGCTTGACACTTATCTAATGCTAATTGTTTTGTTGCTTTCCTTTTCTCAGCCCAACCTTCACTATGTATTAACTTACTTAATGTACTATTGCTTATATTCCACTTATCACATAATTGCTTATGAGTCATATTAGCACAATAGTCTAAGAATAATTGGTCAATCTCATCTCCTGTTAATTTTGCCTTTCTTGCCATCTAATCACCTACTTTCTGTAATGCTTTGGAGTATTGTGGTAATGTTTTATTTCTACCTCCCCATCAATTCTCCTTTGTATTTGCTCTTTATATTTCTTACTATTACTCAATCTTACAAGGCTAACTAAAAAGTACTTGTTTACCTTCTTTGGTACCTTATTGTTTATTATGCAATCAACTAAGTACATTGCTTGTTTATAACTGTGTATGTGTGTATGTCCTTCATCCCACTCCTTCTTCGTATTATATACTACAAATTCATCATGTTCCTCTCTTTGGAATACTACCATATATTTCTTAGCAAATACTTTTTTCATTTGGACCATCCTCCTATCACAAATTTATATTAGTTATTCTTAATAATTATTAATGTAAGAATTGCTATTTTAAGACTTATTTTAGTACAATTAATAATCATTTAGGACTTAATTATATAGGTTTATTGTACTATTTGTATTAAAATAGAGTGATTAATGTACTATTAACCACTCTATTTGATTGTTATTTAGTTGTAGTTCTTATTATTTATCCTCCATCTTTTCATATTTATCTATCATAGCATTAAGTAAATTGTCCATATCTATTCCTACTTGTTTTGCTTCTTTTTGTAGTTGTTTCATTTCTTCATCATTCATTATATGATCATTCATTATTGGCCACCATTTTTCTATTAATTCATTTGTTGCATATATTTCCCATGTTAATTTATCCATATCTATTCCTAATCCTCCTTTTATAATATCATTTACAGTTATTTCTTCCGCCGCCACTTTTGGCTCCTCTTGTGATGGTTTTATATGTTGTACAGTAGTTGATACATCGTCAGTATATTTATGATTACATTCTACAGCTACTTTTGTTGTTTGAGCTATTATGTCTATCATGTCAAACTTAGCATTTAATGTATTAACACCCGGGCTTAATTCATTTTTATATTTCTCTACAATAGCATTTATTACTGTAGATTGTAATGCAGTTAGTTCAAATAATAAATCTTGTAGTTCACCTTTTACTAATGCCCCCTTATTCACTATTTGTACTCCATCTTTAGTATCCACTGTTATTTTAATCATATTATTTCTCCTCCTCATTTTTAATTTCTACATAATATTTATCGGTATCTAAATTTTCTAAACATAATAATATGTATTTTAATTTTCCCACCGTAGCGTTGCGATATATAAAACAATTCATATCATTCTTCTTATTTCTAACTCTTACACAATATTTCACTATTTAGCCTCCTTACTATTTAGTTCTTTTTCCATTGCTTCTACTGCTTCTTTAATGTGTTGTACTGCTGCAAAATCTGTATAGTCTTTTAAGACTACATCCCTGTAGCCCATTAATAAGGCTACTAATTCATATTGTGATACTAATGGTTCTTGATGTGGTGTTACTTTCATTTTTACAAATGCTTGAACCTTTCCATTAACTGGTTTTAATTTACTTTTTACTTTTATCATATTTGTACCTCCCTTTGTTTCTTTACTTATATATAGTATAGAAATAATGTTGTATTTACTAAGTACATATTTAGTTATTTTCTACTGGTTCACTTGGTGATTCTTCAACATTACTATCAGTATTAGTTGTATCTTCAGGGTCTATACAGCTATCATGTACGTCCTTATTAGGGTAATCTTCGTCGTCGTCATAATTTTCATGTCTATTCCATTCTTCTTGTTTCTTTTGTTCATATTCAGGTGTATAGTTACCATATTCATCATTTATTTGTGTTCCGTCAGCATCATATCTAATAGGGTATTTACCTTCATTAGCTTCGTCTTCAGCTTGGTGTTTTCTCTCTTGTTCTTTAGCTTCTTCTTCTAAATGTCCACCATGTTTTTTAATTAATCCCTTTTCATACATTTCATCTTCGGTCATATCGTCTTGATCGTCTTTAGTTTCTTTTTTAGGTTGTTCCTTTTTAGTAGTGTCATTAGGTTGTTTCTTTTGTTGTTCTTCTATTTGTTGTGCTCTCTCTTTAGTAACCTTTTCTTGTTTAACATTACCATTTTCATCCACGTATTTAATTGTTACAGTGTCATCATCTTTACTATCATTACTACTGCATCCAACCATTAAACTTGCACTTAAAATACCAACTAAACCTAAACTCATTAATTTTTTCATCATCTTATTTACCTCCATTTAAACCTTTTATTTTTTTAGTATTATATTGTTGCTCACTCGTTTTGTAAGCAGTTAAGAACTTGTTATCACTGTCTACTACTACTGTAGTATAATTCATTGTGTATATTAGTTTATGACTTTGTTTGCCAGGTACTATGTCTTTTATGCCAGTCTCTAATGCTTCTATTATTTTACTCTTGTTAAGGCCATGCTTTTGGTAACTGTGAAGTAATTCCATGTTACCAAACTTTATATCTAACATTTCCCTCAACCCCTTTTATTTATCTTTTATTAACATTATTATACTGCTACTTATATAATTATGCAATAGTTTTTTGAAAAAAATAAAAAAAAATCCCACATTTTTTATGTGGGACTGTATTCTCTATAATTCTAAGCTATCAAGTGTATCTATAAGTAAGTTCACATCATCTACTACCAGCATAAATTTTACATGAGCAGTATCATTATTTACTGTTAATGTACGTAGTGAGCAATCTACTTTATTATCCTTTAATATGGTCATTACCTTGATTAATTCATCCATTGTTAACTTATTCAATCTTTCATATACCTCATTTGCCATACTATCATCTCCTTATTGGTTTTTATATTCTCTTTCCACTAACCATAGTAAACAATAATTAGCTAAATCTAATATAGTATCATCAATCTTCTCGTCCTTTACTTTTTGCTCTGGAGCATTTGGATTACATAATGTCATTAATCTATTATATTTATCTGTAATTCTTACTAAGAATGATATATCACCGAATTTTTCATAAGTATCAGCAACGCTATTGCCATAATCATTATTTTTATTTTTATAAGTTTCAGCTAAATTATTTAGTAGATAGTCATATATAGTTTGTCTAGTTATTTTAGTTTGTTTTGCCCCCTTATCGGGTATAAATGGTTCTACCATGTCTTTATTCCATGCAAAAGAATTATTATTATCAGCTAAATATAAATCACCGTCCATATCTATATCTACTATGTTATCAATTTTACCTCTAAATTTTAGCATAGGTTCATTAACATTACATTCTCCATATTTTTCCCCTGCTTGTATACTCTCTCTTATTTTAACTGAATCACCTATTTTATATTCCATATTATTTTTCCTCCCTTAAATAGTTATCTAAGAACTGACATAAGTTTATTTTATTCCTATCAGTATAAACAATGCAGTCAAAACATAAGTGGCAAAACTCACATTGTCTATGCTCTTTTAACCTTTCAATATTGCAGGGCGCTAAGACCCTGCTTTCTATTTGTTCATTAGTGTAATAATATTCGTTCACTTATTTTTCCTCCTTATATGTTAAGTAACCACAACCTAATGCAGTTGCTACAATAATTCCTAAGCTAACAGGTAATGAAAATCCAGCTATAATAGTACAAGCAGTTATTCCTCCCATTGTTACTACGTCAGCAATAATTGTATTTTTACTCATTATCTGATCCTCCTTTACTTAATATATACTGCATATAAGCTAACCTACAGTCCGCAGTTTCATATTGTGTTAGGGGACAATCTTTACATCCCCTAGTTTTTCCGTCATACATACTATCACAAAATAATTTTACTCTATCTGTTAGGTCAGCTATTAATTCTCTATCACTTTTATTTTTTCTTCGGCTCATATAATCCACACCCTTTCAATTCTGGGCAGTACCCTAATTTTTTACATTGTGGAACTAATAATTCTTCATATCTTGGCTCAACTGCAATTACTTCTTTTATCATTTGTTGTGTTAAATAGTGTATCGGTAATTCAGCTCTATTACATAATCTTACATTTGCTAAATGTATAAGACCTTCTATGTTTACTGCAAAGCTACAAGCACTCGCTACTCCAATTGGTACAAAAGTTCTTGCTATCTCGTTTGCACGCTCTTTACTAATACCCTTTTGTCTCATCCTTTCGACTGTCAACTGATAACTAGTTGCAGCATATTCTTCACTCATATAATGGTCCCTAACTAGTAATGGGTCCTTTATTATGTCGGGTGCAGCATATACATCCATTTTACCTTTTGTAACGTATCTTAAACTTTGTACATTTTTTACTACGCCTACTTCATGTCTTACTAGTTGATCTATTGTGAAACGTGGTATTCTTTGTAAGTCAAATACAAAATATAAATGTCTACTGCCACTTAAATGCCCACTCTTTAAACAGTGTAATCCTACTTTTTCCGCTTGTTCTTTTGGTGTATCATAACATACACAAGCAAATTCACCATGTTTCTTTATAAATTGTGCTACCTCTTCTTTGTTAACTAAAGTTACTTTAAACTCTTTTTCACCAAACATTATCTAGTTACCTCCTCATATTCTTCTTTTGTTATATTTACAACCTCACCACATCTAACGCATCTAACAAAGTAGTGAGTTGGCATAATTAACATAAATACCGCTAATATAAAACATATTGGAGCAGCTATCCAACCAAGTATTGGAATCCACATCATACATCCACCTGTTAGTAAAAATATTAAACTATAACTACCTCTACCCATTTTACAATATTCCACATCACCATTACATTTTTTACATTTACGTCTTGTCATTTATTTCCCCTCCTTCAAACTCTTTTTAATATCTTTTTCCAGCTTGTTTAATGTATCTAATACTGTTCTTAGATCTTTTAATTCTGTCTCTAATATACCTAATCTTAAACAGTCAACTAATGCCTTCTCTAATGTCGGATAATATCTTTCTTTTGTTGTGTATGTGCCAACCTTAGTCTTATAAGTTTGAATTAATACATAATTTTTATCCTTGTCAGTAGTAATTTCAAATTCTTTATTTATTTTCATTACTATCATCTCCTTGTATATAGTATAGAAAAAATTACCATTTTGCTAACAATAACTTAAAATTTCTATTATTAAACTATAACAAGCTACTACACCTTCATATTTGCCTGTCTTTACTCCCTGATCATACTTTTGTACTAATCGTAGTGCAGTAAGTAATTTAGCAGGCTCTATACGGTTATAACGTAGTATATTATTACATATCCAACTATTAATACCAGTTATTTTAGCAATATCTTCTTCCCCTCTATATCCTTCTACTAATACACATTTATGGAGTTGAGAATATATGGCATATATAATACCCATTGCATTATTTTTATCCTCCAATAACTGGTCTAATAATCTAAATGTCAATTGTTCATCTTTTTTCATTATGGCATCTGCTAGTTGAAATACAGTCACTTCTTCTTTTGTTGGTATATACTCATCTACTATCTTTTTATTCAGTTCTTTTATTCCTGATCTCTTGAATATATCAAGATAATTATTTATTGTATTCAAATCATTATTACACGCCTCTATAAAATATTGTTTATTACTTACACTACAGTCCATATTGACCACATTTAATAGTTGTTTTGTTGTCATATGATTGAATTCTACTACACAATTATTTAATTCCTTTATAAATTTTTTACATTTACTCGGCGTTGTAACTTGTACTACTAATACTGCATTTCTAATTTTATTACTTATACTGCCCCACGTTTTTTCACTCTTAATAAAATCCATATCATCTCTAACTACATATACTGCAAATTTACCGCCTATTAGTTTACTTGTTATTTTGTTATATATGTCAGCCACTCTATCTATACGCACTACATTACCCATTTGTTTTAAGTATATATTTTGCAGCTCAATTTCTTCTCCAGTAAAAATATAAAAGGGAAGTAAATTACCTTCCCTTATTTGCCCCTGTAAGTCTAATAAACCTAACATAATTTTATTCCTCCCACTATTTGGATTAAATACCATATAGATAATGCTATTACTATAGCACTTATACCATCAATATCCCTATCGCCTATTGTTTGTGTTATCCAATCAATTACTATACTCATTGCAACTATTAAAACCATAAAATTAAACATATTATTTTCCTCCCTTTTGTTTTTTACGTTTTATCCCATGTTTCTTAATGTCCTGTTTTTCCTTTATGTTGTGTTGTTCCTTCATATATAGTATATTATTTAATGTAATTTTACTAAATTCATCTATAAATAATTTTTTATTTTTCTTGCTTATCTTGATCCCATTCTCATCTTCATTGATAGCACATACAGTTTCAAAGTGTCTTGCAGCAAACCCACGAACATATTTTTCTTCACTATACCAAGCAAAACAGTCCTTATAGGCCTCTGCAAATTGTTTAGCGAATTTCTTAATCTCTCTAGCATCATTTTTTAATGGTAACATATTATTTCCCCCTTAAAGTTCTAATATTTAGTACAAATATATCGAATATTAATGGTTTATTTGCTCCTCTTATTCTTAAGTCTCTTAAGGCTAAACTAGTATACTCTATCATTTTATAGTCTACATAACTACTATGTTTTTGCTCGTCTATTACCACTTGTTTAAACAGTTCTAAAAATAGTTCCACTGGGTAGCCATCATTCTCTTTAAATCCTATTGGATTACATATTTTAAAGGCATTACCTGTGCTAACTCTTAATATATTGTTGTATACCTTTAATGCATATTGATACATATTGATGAAATCCTTATCAACATATTCCAACATTTGGCCCGGTGTTGTGGCTACTTTACATAGTATATCTCTTGGCACTTCTCCTAAGTCGTATAAGTCAAATATATCGTTTAACTCATGAGCACTGTAATTATCCATTATTAGTAGTTTCGCTCTACTACGTATTGTTGCTAATAGGTTATCTACATTCCTTACTGCAATCATTATGTAACCCTTACTAGGTGGTTCCTCCACTAACTTTAGTAGGGCATTTTGTGCAGGAATGGATAGGTTATCACCTTTAATGTAAAATAATGTTGGTGTAGATATAGCAGTACAATCTTCTATTAATTGTCTAATACCTTCGATATTATTATCTACTAATACATAATTGTAATGATTATTATCAGCTATTATTTTACTCATTAAATGCTTCCCAGAACCCCTATCACCCCACAATATAAAAAAGTGAGGTATAGGTTGACCATTCAGCTTGGCTTGTAACTTAGCCTGACCTATTATTTTAGACATAAGAGTATCAACTCGCTTTCAACTAAATTTTTAGGATTCTGCTCATATTTTATCTTGTCTAATAAGTTATTGATCCCATCCAATATATCTACTAAGTCATACTTTGAAGTATTAGTTGCTATATGGATACATTGTCGCATTATATCAGTTGGTATCATTGTTAACTCTTTATTTCTTGTTATATTCAGCTTACATAAATCTAGTACAAACTTATTTAAGTCCTTTACAAATAGTTTTAAGTCTTTTCCGTCTCTATATATCTTGTCGATTATTTGTATCGGTTCATCTGGTTGTTTATTTATAATCCCTTGTACTATTCCTAATAGATGTTCATAATTAGTAATTCCTAAGCAATCTAATACTGCTTGTAGTGTTATCTCATTTGTATAACCTAGTACTGTATCTAGTTTCATTATGGCATCTCTCATTCCCCCGTCAGCTAATTTTGCTATATACTCTATTGCCTCTACGTTATATGTTAATATACCTTCCTTTTTTAAGATATACTCTAATCTTTGTACTATATCGAATTGTGGTATACGTTTAAAGTCAAAACGTTGTAGTCTACTTAATATAGTCGCTGGTATTTTATGTGGATCAGTTGTACATAGTATAAATATTACTCCCTTTGGTGGTTCTTCTAACACTTTTAATAGGGCATTGAATGCACCGAGACTCAACATATGAACTTCATCTATTATGTATACTTTGTATTTACTGTCTAAACTTTTCATTTTACAGTCATCAATTATACTACGTATATTATCAACACCATTATTACTAGCACCGTCTATTTCTATTGGTTTTCCTTTACCTTCATTTACGTCATTTGCAAATATCCTAGCACTAGTAGTTTTACCAGTTCCAGGGCTTCCGGCGAACAAATAAGCTTGTTTTATCTCTCCAGTTTCCAATTGGTTAGTTAATACCCTTTTTATATTATCTTGACACACCACGTCATTAAATGTTCTTGGTCTATATTTAGTTGCTAATGCTTCCATTATAATTCCTCCCTTAATTTTTCTATATAGTCTTTTAGATCCTGTAATGGTATTACTGCATATTCTTCCCCCACCTTCCCAAAGTCAAATACTAACGCACTATATGGTCTATGCATTGCTAATGATTGTTGTTGTAGTTTAGTTATCCATTCTTTCTTTATGGTAAATTGTGTTGCTGGTTGCATTTTAGTCTTACACTCCACTATATAAAATGTATCAACTAATACATCGCCCTTTTTCGTATGTCCCGCACCACTATTTGGTGTAACTTCTCCATCCAAGTAGTTTGCTACATATTGTTCTTGTTCATCACTCTTACTTCTTGTACTCATATAAAAACACCTCCTTAAATTAAAACCTCCTATATATAGTATAGGAGGTATCTCTTATTCGCTAACTTGTTCTTTAACTTTTTTAAAAAAATCCTTTACCACACGGGATACATATGCAGGTGATACACTGTACTGATATGCTATGTATGTACCTTTTATGCCGCACAGATAATCAGCTATTATAGCACGTTGTTTGTCATTCTTCACATTCTTTAGTTCTTCCCTAATAATTTCTTTTAACTCACGTACTAAAGCACTAAGCTCTACATCTTCCTTGCTCTCCAAATAATTTTCTAATGAGGTATATCTAATATGTCCATGATGCTTGAGTTGTATATATCCGTCTATAGATAATATCTTATATATATTCTGTTCTCCATCTGTGGTATATCTATTATGTTTATCCATTCTATTTCTATATTGTCGTAGTTCTCTTTTTATAGCTGGATAAGCAAATGTCGTGAATAATGTGCCATAGGATGGGTCATAATGGTCGACACACTTCATTATACACTGCCAAGCAACTTGGTACATCTCATCTCTATCATTGTATAATTTATATGGTTTTAATAGAGAATATACCATATTGTCTATGTACTGGGGTAATTCATTTATTGCCTCTTTATCTCCATTTTTATATCGCAGAACTATTTCCTGGCACTTATTCCCGTTATTACTCATCCAACATCACCCCATTTAGTCTAGTTAGTAATTCATGAACTACATATTCATGTTCATGTAGATAATTTAAAAATCTAGTCATACCTTGGAAGTTCAATTCATTGCCTTCCTTGTCTAATACTATATTACCTTGTTCATCTATTACTCTATACCAAGATCCTGCTTGTTGTACTATTTTATAATACATACATACATTAATCATATCATATAAGGTATCCACACCCTCTAAATATTTTAATGTGTAATAACCTAGTCGTCTATTTGGTTTACATACTTTAGTTTTAATTATTTCCATCCCAACTCTGTTGCCGGCTGGATTTTCTGCTCTACTACTAAGTTCCTTATTATTTTCATCTAATAATGTATCTTTTCTAAATCTAATCCTTAAACTGCAAGCGTGCTTAAATCCTTTTCCTCCAGGTGTGCTTATAGTACTATACATACTACTTAAATCTTCACGTATTTGATTAATTCCTATGAATGCACATTGATTAACTGTTAGGTGAGGTAAAATTTTACTACAAAACACAGTTAGAGGTTGTGATATACCGCCATAGGCTTTTTTCTCCATACTCTCGTCAAATATTTGTTGTGGCACCAAACAAGGTATACTATCTAATACACATAACCCCACATTCCCAGTACTAATTAATTCAATTATTATTTGTAGCACCTGTTCTGCAGTTTGTTCTTGTGGTCTTACTAATATCATCTTCTCTGTATCTACACCTAATAACTTAGCCCATTCAGTATCCAAAGTTTGTTCTGTATCTATATATAATACTAGTTTTTCACCTTTTTCCTGTACTTTATCTAATTCTGCGCTTAATTTTGTAATTTCCTTTTGTGCTTGTTTTGTATTAGTTTCCTGCAATAGTTCAAGCTGTTGTGTTAACTCACTAACTTTTTTATCGTAAACCTCATGGAATTTCTTTTGAGCATTACCACAAATATCAAGGGCGGAGGTTGTTTTTCCTCCCCCTTCACCCCCAAAGAACTCAGTTATTTTTCCAATGGGAACTCCACCATAAGTCATGTAGTTTGCCATTGGTGAACTAAATGGTATTTTATCAACTTCTATTATATCAGTTCCTTGTTGTATTATATCAGCACCAAATTTTTTATTTAGTGCGGCCATTTTTAGATCAATCTCCCTCATCAAATACATCTCCTTTATATAAATAAATTTCTAAATATTGCTTCTAGTACATCAACAACTATACTATTTCCTGCCATTTTATATTGTTGTGTATTACTTATACCTGCTTGTTGTATCTTATCTATGTCATCATCTTTTAGTCCCATAAGTCTAAAACATTCTCTAGGTGTTAATTTTCTTATTCTATAATCACAATATACAAAAGTATTTGAATTCCCTGCTCTTAATGTAGGAGTTACCTTTATACCTACTTGATTATCTTGCCATCCACTTTCACACTTACATTGATATATTTCTTTTTCACTTACTGCTATATCATATTTTTCTCTCTCAAAATTTTTTCTTACACTTGGTTTTATATTACTATCAACTAATATTTCAGGTTGTGTATTTTTATTCATTTGAAGATTTACATTATCAACAAAGTTTTCATTCGTATCATCTTCTAATATATCAGCTATACATTTATCTAATTTAATGGGTTCAGGAAATTTATAGGGTTTATGTTCACCTAATATACTAACAACAAATACTCTTTCTCTATTTTGTGGTACACCATAATCTTTAGCATTTAGAACTTGTGGATAATTCGTATATCCTAAACTTTTTAAATATCTTAACCACTCATAAAACTGTGGTCTAAATTTTTTACTAACTAGGTTTTTAACATTTTCCATCAATAAATATTTAGGCTTACAATATTCTATTATCTTTTCGCATTCATATAGTAATCCACTTCTAGTTTGACCTCTAACGAGTCCTGCTTGTTTCCCTGCAACTGATAAATCTTGACAAGGAAAAGAATATGTAAATAGATCATGTTCTGGAATATCTTTTACATCAATTTTACTAATATCACCTAAATTTAATGTTGATCCATGTATTGCCTCATACGCTTGTATTGCATACTTGTCTATTTCACTTATAGCTACTACCTCGTAGTCTATTCCTATATTCCTTAATGCTATTGATTGACTACCATATCCTGCAAAAGCCTCAAATACCTTAAGTTTACTCATCAAACCACTCCTTTATTTGTATTCTATATATAGTATAGAAAAAGTGGGTGATTTACTAACCACCCACTCTGTTTTATTTCCCTGTAGTACCATATGATCCGCGATCTTCATTGCCTAATATATCAACCTCATCTATATCTAATGGAGTACTCTTTTTAACACTTATTTGTACCAATCTATCGCCCTTCTTAAAGGCCCCATATCTAGTACTATAGAACATTGCTAACCATTCATCATTATCTCCACAGTACGTATCATCAACTAATCCCATACTATTAGTAAGTAATAATCCAGTATGTTTGAATGTGCTACTACGAGGTAATATATAACCCTCGTAGCCTTTTCCCATGTCCATAGAAAATCCTAAGTTAACTACTACTATATCTCCTGGAGAGAACCTTACTACATTACCAGTAGGCTCTACACCATTTACACTTGCTGTACGTACATAACAATCATACCAATTTCCATTATTACTTTGTGGTGCTTTTCCACCTTCAAATACTTTTACTTTTACCTTTTTATTTGCCATTAAAAATCCCTCCCATTGGATAACATATTATTTCTAGTAACATTAAATTCATTAAGTCTTAAGTTCATTAATTTTTTCAAACTACTGTGCAACATGTCAGCAATGTCTAATTTCTTTTCACATTGTTTGTATACTCTTATATAAATGTCTTCGATAAATTGTTCTTCCTCTACCATTAATTGAGCATCACTTGTTTTTGCTGCAACAGTACTTTCGTCACTGTGCATATATGCAGTGTTAAAACGTGTTTTCTTTTGTGTTTTAGCTGCATCCACCCTAACACCTAATACTTGCATTTTGTCTATTAATTCATACATTAAAACAGGTAATAAGGCTATATACTTTTCTAAGTCGTCATTACTTAGTGTAGAGGTATTTTGTAGTAATTCCTTAACATCGTATATGCAGTCGTCCAAGGTACCTGTATATTTTTCACTAATAGTTAATGCGGTATTAACTATATCATCACATTGTTTATTAAACTCTTTTATAATATCCAATTTACTCATCACTACAACACTCCTTTAATTGAGCCATTAAGAATAACCTACTGTCAAAGGTTTCTTTATTCAAAGTAAAATTAATCCTTTGGTACGTAACTGGTAATTTGGAAATAGCTACTATAATCTCACAATCATCTACAGTTAAACTTTGTTTATTATTTTGCATTGTTCTATTTATAGTACTCCATGGTATCATATATACTTGTTTATGCTCTCTGAACTCCACTACTACCATTGGATTACAACCTTGTACATGACTATAGAAGTCCAACTGTTCCTTTTGGTTATCTGTTATATTACTAAAATCAAACCTACTGCCCTTTACACTTTTTAGCTCAAATAAATACTGATATGGATATTTGTAGTAGATAAAATCACAGGGGTTTTTTACCCCTGCATATCCATTAGTGGTGTCGTATAATCTAACTAATTCTTTACCAACACCCTTTTTAAAATTATTTTCAAACTTCTTACCATAGTTCATTTGTATCCTCCTCAACATAGCGCCAGTGATAGCCACCAGCAGTTTTTCTTTTTCCTTTACAAACGGCACTAATACTGGATTGACTAATTCCAGTTTGTTTACCAGCTTTATTTATTGATTCGTACTGTGTGTTAGTTTCCACACATATAACTTTTATAGCTCTAGTAGATTTCAATAATCCCGTATCATATGCGTGTTTTACATTATAACTAGCAGTGCACCACTCCAAATTATATAAGGCGTTATTTTGTTTATTACCGTCAATATGGTTAACATAGGGTAAATTATCCGGGTTTGGAATAAAGGCTTCTGCTAGTAATTTATGTAAACATTTAGGCACTGCTTTTTCTCCATCAAACAACGTTACTTGATAATAACCTGTATTATTAATATGAGGACTAATATACTTAGGTGTAATATTTTTTAAAGATAATACATCACCTTTTGTATTTATAAAATACATAGGAAAATTATTTAGTTGTTTCCATGGTGTATTTTTAACTTTCATCTCGCATGCACACTCCTCGGTACTTACAATAGTTACATTTAGGTTCCTTTGGTGGCAACACGTCAAATTTAACACAGTCATTTACATATTGGATAGTGTCTTCTATACTCTCAATCATTTCTTGTGGCACTTCAAATAAATAACCTTTTTTGCTGCAATTGTCTCTATTTTCATAAATAAATATTACTTTTGGAACTCCTATACACATTGAGTAACAAGCTGCTTGTAATTTGTGTCCTTGGTGTGGCTCCTCGTGGGAGTTGTATTTGTGGGTACTTTCAGTTTTAATTTCTATTATATAGTACTCACCTTTATATTGCACTAATCCATCACACATAAAACGCATATTATATTTCTTACTAAATAACTTAGTTTCATTACCTTCCTGTGATACCACTTGGGGATCAGTAACTCCCTTACTATGTAAATAATCACCAACATTTATCCATTTGCAATGCCCGGTGTATTTTGCCATTTGTTGTATATAATCTTGTATTGTCTCATGTCTATCAGTCCCACTCTCACAGATGCCAACTAAATTTACACCACTACTTTGTTCATCTGGTTGTGCTCCTATCATTTGGTAATACAAACTTCTTTTACATCCAGCTATCCCACTAGGTTTATATGATCTAGTGGGTATATAATCACTCTCATTCTCCTTCTCTATTGTATATATTAAGTCATTTACAAATTGTTGAGCTATCTCATTACTCTTTTCAGCTCTAACCATTTTGGCTATTTTATTTAACTTCATATAAGAACCTCCTATTCTTCGTCGGCAGTTGCCAACATCATTATACTATCCTTAGTACATAGCTTAATAGTTTCATCTGTCCCAAATTCTATTGTCACTCCCGGTTCATCTACTGCACTAAATAAGTCCTTTAAATAACCCCCATTTACGCTTATCATAAATGGTTCCGGTAAATCTATCCCTTTAGTATATTCAACCACCTCTACGGACTTGCTAGAGGTTGCTATGGTCATATTACTGTCACTAAATACTAAGTCTATAATACCTCTATCATATGGACCCACAAATAAGTTCAATCTATCTAGTGCTTGTAAAACTTTCTTAACATCCACCTCGCAAGTATATGGATATTTACCATTCAATAATGGAACTACATTTGGATACTCAGCTGCCCCTTCCTGTAATGCTCCTGTAATAATTATGTTCTGTCCTATTGCTCTTAATAATGTACAATCCTTATTTACCGTAAATATTACCTTCTCTGTATCTATAGATTGTAATAAATTGGCTAAAGTTGGAGGTATTAATAATTCCATGTCATCCAGATACTCACCGTCCAACTCTGTACTATATACCTTTATGGCATCTGCAGTAATAAGTTGATTATCTCGTAGTAAGTAACTATATAATACACCATCATTAGATGATGTACTTTTGGCTTTTGCACCATCAACTATTGCATTACTCAAAGTTGTATATGTTATCATAAACTCTTTATCAGCATCTATATCCAAAGTTGGATATACTTCATCACTAACTATTTCTACTTTATATGTACCATTACCTTTTACCTCTAAATAATTGTCCATTAATTTAAGTCCTACTGTATCTTTAGTAGTTTTATTTATCAACTTACTAAATTGATCAGCTTTAACTATAACATTCATTTCATCCTCGCATTTTGTTGGATGATTAATTGTTATGAAGTTAACTCCATCTGTAGCTCTAAGAGATATACCCTCAACACTAAAATCTAATTCATAGTAATTAGTTATTTCTAATAATTTACTAGGTTTGCATCTACTCGCTGCACTTAACATATTCTTTAAAACACTTGTATCTAATTTCATTATAGAACATCTCCTTTATTTTTTTTCTTCCATACAATTATAGTATAGAAAAAACCCGGTATTTACTAACCGGGCTTTCAATATTTTTAAATTTCTATTCCTTCTCCATACCATCTGTATGTTACTTCAATGTCGGTTTTCATTGGTATTTCAAATATGCCATCTACTACGTGTACCATTATATGTTCTAATATGTCTCTTACTTCTTCGGCATTCTCTTTTGGGCAAACCCCCAACACTTCGTCATGGACAGGTATAATTAATTTATATCCCAACTCTTGTAATCGTTTATTATCATGTATTTGTATCATGGCAATCTTGGTCATATCAGCAGCACTTCCTTGAATAATACTATTAACACATTGTCTTTGAGCATCAGCTATATATCCACCGTTGTCTACTAATTTATATCCTTCATCCTTGGCCATTTGTTTAATCTTCTCTTTAGCCTCCTTACCAAACGCCTTTCTCATTAATTTAAGATATTTAAAATAAACTTCATCGCTCACCTCTGTAGTGGATCCACCGGTAAAATCTAATGGATTAAATGTATCAACTAAGTTAGGGTTCTCCACTGTTATTTCAATTGGGTCTAACTGCATATTTGGTAGTCTTCTTTTTCTACCCCATGCAGTCTCTACAAAACCGTAAGTTCTAGCGTTTTCTTGTGCAAAGTCAACAAAACCTTTTACATTTGGGAACTGATCATAAAAGTCATTAATAACTTGTTGTGCTTCCTCTTTACTAATATTCATTTGCTCAGCTATACTTGTTACGCCTCTACCATACATTATCCCTAATAATATAGGTTTAACACTACTTCTTCTATTTTTTCCTTCTGGATTAACTGTTCCATCCGGTCTAAACTCTTTACATTCTTCATATGGTTGATTGTACAATTTACTAGCTATGGTACTATATAAATCTTTACCATCTAAATATGCTTGTATCATATGTTTATCACCACTCATATGTGCAAGACATCGCGGCTCCTGCTGCGAAAAGTCTCCACCAATTATTACATTACCTTCACCAGCTATAAACATTTGTCTTATATCATGTCCAGCATCTATTACAGTGCCATCACTTAATTTCTTTGTTTTACTGGGTAAATTTTGCAAATTTGGATTACTACTACTAAATCTACCGGTCTTAGCGCCATACTGATTGAAGTTCGCGTGTAACTTACCAGTTCTTTTGCTTATATGGTCAGGAATGGCGTCAATATAGGTACTTAATAGTTTACTCATACCTCTATATTCTAATATACAACTCACTAATGGATGGTTTAATTGTTTTAGTTGTTCTTCACCAACACTTCGTTGTCCCTTTGGTGGGTCTAATTTTAAGACATCATAGAATAGTATTACTAGTTGTTGATTACTTCCTATGTTAATGTTTACTTCCCCTAACTCACTTATTTTACCATATTTATCCGGGTGTTTTACTCTTAAGTCATTGAATGCACCTTGTTCATCAAGTTGTACCACCTGTGTATTAAATTCATTAAGGGCATTATCCATATACGTAGTATATCGTTGTTTTAATTGTTGTGCTAAGTTTGTATCTATGTCTACTCCTTGTGCCTCCATATCGAATACTACTTCTATTAATGGCATTTCTATGTTTCTAAATACATCCGCCACCCTTTCGAGTCCTTTTTTATAGCAGTACTTCCCATCTCTATCCAAATATTCACGTTGGAAATCGTATAACTCGTATGTCATTATAGGGTCAAAGGCTGCATACATATATCCAACATCTGGAGGTATTTTGTTAAATTCTATACCATTAAATAACTCACCGAATTTCCCTACCTCTGCACTCTCACCTGTGCAATACTTTTGCCATAAGGCTTTTAGTCCGTGCGGTTCATTCTCATTAAGTAAATATCCTCCTATTAGTGTATCCCAGTATGGCACTATTTTAACTCCTATCATCCAATATAATATGTGCATATCATATTTACTATTTTGTAGGACATACTTAATATTTTCCCTATTACATACTTCAAAGAAGTTACGCATAAATTCTTTACTTACATTATTCTTTAATTCCATATTAGTCATATAACTTACGTGTCCTACTGGAATATATATTCCTTTTTCTCCCGGTGTATATAGACATATACCAGCTATTTTTCCATCTATTCTATCAAGTCCGTTTGTTTCGGTATCTACTGCCAATATACCATTATCTAATACTTTATCCAAATATTGATCAATACGTTCTTCTGAGGTTACTAATTCCATTCTATCTAATCTATCGCTAAATATTTTAGTGGACATCATCTTAGCATACTCCACTTTATCTTTCATTGTTTTTGGCACTACTGTTGTTACTGGTGCTCTTTTATTTTTCTTTTTATTCAACACTTCCAAGGCTTTTTTATTAGTCTCTTTATTGTTATTACAACGACTGAATGTATCTTTAAATAAGCTCATTATATCCCTCCTATAAAAATACCAGGTAATTTATACCTGGTATTTACTTGTTATTTATTTGTATTCTAAAATTCATCATCTACAACTCTACGTCTTCTACTTTCCCTTCTTGGTGCTTCTTCACGTCTAGTTGGAGCAGGCTCAACATCATTATGAGATTTATTTCCGCCCCAGTCATATATACCGTCCACTATATCTATCATGTCCGCTTTACTAACTTTTGTAATATAAGTTCCTTCTATATTAACTTTTTCAGGGAAGTCATCTAAACATTTACCATCTTTTTCTAATGCGAACATTTCATAAGTTGTATTAGTATCACCTTTTTTACCCTTACGTTCTATTTCTATTGGACGTTCTACCAAGCTGCCATATCTATTTAAGAAACTAACTATTTTTCCTACAAAGTTTTTACCTCTCTCCCAAATTTTAAGTTTGCCATCTGTCTCATCATATAATTGTAGGAATAGTTTTTCTTGTGTTCTATATCCAGCTTTACATAGTGGGCAATCATCTTTATGTATATGTCCATCCTCATCTACTGCATTACAACTTACATATTTTCTTACTTTCTTACCGTTGACCTCAATCTCTATTTGATGTACTAAGAAGAAATCCATATCTCCACCTTCTGGATCATCATACAACATTCTTACTTGAGCTATATCTCCATCATCTTTTAATGTGAAATATTCACTTGTACCCACATTTGTAAATTTACCTGCATCTTTAATATTTATTCTAGCCATTTAACATCACTCCTTATTTTTTATTAATTTATCTTACATATATAATATAGAAATATGTTACCATTTACTAACTAACTTTTCTATTTTTTATAATTTTTTCAAATAAAATAAGGTAGGGTGTTAACCTACCTTATTTGTATTAATCACATTTTATAATATAATTTATAAAACATTAACATTGACATTCTTAATTTTGTTATACTCTTAAACATTTGTTCATTCATATAATCATCTCCTTAATCACATTTTATATAATAACCTTTACCAAGTTTAATCCAATTGTCTACAGTGTGTCTACACACTCCCAATTTCTCTGCTGCTTCGGATTGACTCGCGTAATATTCTCCATTTATAACGCAAGGCTTATAACCCGGAGTTGATAGCCCTGTTTTAAACGCATGTATATTATTGTATGATTGAGTACACCATTCCAAATTCTCAATCCGATTATTTGCTTTATTCCCATCTATATGATTGATTATTGGTAATTTATTGGGATTAGGAATAAAAGCTTCTGCTACTAATCTATGCGCCTTATAATCTTTTCGCTTTCCTGTTACAGTATCTCTTATATAATAATGTACATAACCATTCTTATCCCTACGAATATTTAATAATCTAAATCTTCTAACAAGGGATATTACAAATCCCCTGTTAGATATAAAATACTTGTGATTAAATTCTAACCTATGATATTTTAATACCATATAATCACCTTCCTTAACTACAACGACTATATCCGCATTCAGGACAACTATTACATCCTCCTGTAAAGTTTAATTTGCCTCCACATTCAGGACAAGTACTAACTTTTGTTTCCGGTTCTTCTAATTTTTCAAGTTTCATTTCAGCATGATCTGTAATATATCTTTGGTTTAGTTCTAATAGTGCTTTACCTATAGCACTCGGACAACAATTACCAACACTTGTATCTTTTTTAGCATAAGTTCTAACAGTATAAGATGGACAAGCAGGTACACTTTTTAGTTGGTCAACTATCTCTTGAACTGTAGCACCTTTTTTCCCTGCTAATGATATTAATCTTGATAATCCTACCATAAAACTATTACATCCACCTGTACTACCTTTGTCTAAGAATATATGACATAATTGACCAGTTTGCTTATGGAAATATACTGACATCCATAAACTACCACATCCTGTAGTTAATTGAGTGCCATATGCCACACAGTTATCAATTGAAGTATCACTTAATGGTATGTGTATAGGGTCTTTCACTGGTTGTTCTTTTGGTTTATCTACCACTAATACACCTTCTTTTTTACATCCTGCTCTATAAATTGTTAACCCTTTGCATCCTTCTTCCCATGCGGCTTGATATAAATCTCTTATAGTTTCAACACTAGTATCATTAGTTACATTGACTGTACTACTTATACTAGCATCAATATATCTTTGCCATCTAGCTTGGATTGTAACTCTATCGAATGGATCTATATTTTGAGCAGTGGCTATATTATCCACTTTTCCTTCGTCTATTAAGTCCATATCAATCATCTTTTGTATTATTGGAGTATATACCTTGTAATATACATCTTCTCCGTGAAGTGATTCAGTTTTTCTTGTATAGTGTGTAGCAAATATTGGCTCTACACCTCCACTTACACCGAGCATAGTACTTATACTTCCAGTCGGTGCTATAGTGAATAATTGGCTATTTCTAAGTCCATATTGTTTTATCAATTCAATAGTATTACCTTCAATAACATTGTGGTTTCTTAATACTGTTATAAAATCACTTGATAACAATAATTTTGAATCACATTGTGGAAAACATTCTGTCTCATTAGCTAATATCGCACTCTCTTTAAGTCCTGTATTAACTAATGTACTACCAACTGTATGGATTAGATCCAAAGCACGTGCTGAGTCATATTGACAACTCATTTTTAATAACATATCAGCAAATCCCATTATACCAAGTCCTATTTGTCGCCAATCACGTACACTATTTCTTTGCTCTTCTAACGGGTGTAATTCTAATCCTTCATCTAATACATTGTTTAATGCTCTAATAGCTATTCTTACTGCACTTTTAAACTCTGGTATATTAAATGCTGCCTGTGGAGTAAATGGATTCTCTACGAATTCAGATAAATTTAATGCTCCTAATAAACAACTACCACCAGCTGGTAAAGGTTCTTCCAGTTTGTTATCGTAGAGGCTTTTTATCCTCTACCTCTTACAGTTTCCTGTAAGCTCGGCATATATTTTCACTCTTGCGAGTGTTGGGGGCTCGTGGAGGGATTATTGCTTTCATCTTAACGCTCACCCTCTATGCTCTACGGATAGTATTAGATATTACTACCCTCGGTATTACCATATCCTATTACAAGGACTTAGGCTCTCTTACCACCTTAGCCTTTCAGCTTGGTTGACCGATACACCCCAATTTTTTACTTGAGCCAACTAACCTCTAGCACAAGGGTTTACTCCTGCATATTCAAAGTTGTCAAAGTTATTTAATAAGTTATAACTTTTTATTGTATCCCAGTATAACATCCCCGGTTCAGCCCAGTCATAATTATTTTTAGCAATGTGGTCTAGTATATCGCCTCTATTTGCCATGTCCTCATCACTCATTTGTACTGAGATATTACATTTTTCTAGTTTGTTATCTAGTTTAGCATCGATAAAATCATGTACATCAGGGTGACTACTATCTATACTAATCATTAATGCTCCACGACGTCCATTCTGACCAATAACTCTTGCAGTTTGTTCTAAAACATCCATAAATGATACTGCGCCACTAGTTGTAAGGGCTGCATTGTGTACCGCTGCTCCTTTTGGTCTTAATGTACTAATATCAACACCACATCCCGTTTACACCCCTACTTTCGTAGTACTTTAACACATTTTATTTCAAATGTGGGACTAGACTATCTCTTCACCTTCAACTTCACTTGTTAAGGTGTCCTGCACTTCGAGTGGCAGCCTATCTTCCACCCTACTATTAGTCGTTACACTTTTCAATACTAACATTCCCGGTTTTATAAAAATGTCTTAAGCTCGATATACTAGAGCTATAATGTTTATTTGCATATTCAGCAGCTTCTTTTATACTGTTAAACTCACCTACAATTTTATCATCAACTTTTAGTTTGCACTTAATATCTGTAGTATGGTTCCCTTTTCTCCCTAAGTGTGTATATGAATATCTAGTATTGTAAGCGGCTGTGCACCATTCTAAATTAGTAAAATGATTATTTTTAATGTTCCCATCCATATGATTTACTACCTCATAATTATTAGGATTATTTAGAAATGCTTTAGCCACCAATTGATGGATTCTTCTAAAGTATCTACCTTATCATTTCTTAATCCTATGTATAAATAACCATCCTTATCCAATTTAGGTTTCATGATTCTTAAATTCTTTTTACCATATACTTTATATATAGTTCCATATTCATTTATTATGTAATTTGGGAATTCTTCAATTATTCTCCACATAATATCACCCCTATGTGGAAATGTTAGTATTAACTTAGCACGGTATTGTCCTCGACTTCACGTTAGGAGTTCCACCGTTAGCACGATTTCTCGTACACCCCTAGGCAATAGGGTTCACAGGATTATTTTCTATCTTATTTCTAAGATAGGGTGGCTAAACTTATTGTCTACCACCATAACTAAATGTACGAGCTAACTTCATAGCAGCAGTATATATACCTTCAATACTATCTTCTGGGGGTGCTACTACATAACAGTTACTATAAGTTACTCCTCTATCTGTAATACCTCTATTACTAAGTATTCTGCCACCAAATAAGAACTTCTTATCTACTATTAGTTGTGCCACTTGTTTATCTCCACCTGATACTCTATCTAGCCATTGGTCAAAACTTTCATCATTACGTTGATATTTTTTCTTCCAAATATCTTCTCCTAATTCACTTAATTTCCAATCTTTTAATTTCATACAACTACCTCCTTTATTCTATTAAAAAGTCTTACTATATATAGTATAGTAAGACCTCCCTATTTACTAACCTAATAAATAATTTAATTTCTTTTGTAATGCTCTTCTAATACCGACAACACCTGCAGTGCTAACTCCAATTTCTCTCGCCATATGAGATTGTTGTAAGTCACACATATGGTCTAGTGCTACCATGCAATATTGAAGTTGTTTTGGTGATAGATCTTCTTTATTAACTAAATCGGATAATTCAACTTTATCGTATTCATCTTCAATGCTTGTTTCTTCCCATCTATCCTCAGTTGTTTCAAAGCAACTCATTGGAGTACATTGATCACCATTGTTGGCTTTTCTCTTATTGCTTGAGTTACTTTGTGTTAGAGTTCTAAGAGCATTCTTAATATAAACACATATCATACTAGTTAATTTACCACTACTATTCTTTTCAGGATTATAATTTTCAAAACATTTCCAAATTTGTTCTAATATAATACTTGTAACTTCGTCAGTACTTACACCAACATATTTTTTACTTACTTGGTAAAATAAATTTTTATTCATTTCAAATACATATGCAATAACTTCATTATGTAATCCTGCTTGGTAATCTTTTAATAATTCCTCATCAGTGTGTTCCATTCCATATACTTTTACTACATCATTAAACATACATCATTCCCCCTGGTAACTTATATTTTTTTATCTTTTATTTATACTTATATTATATTGTTACTTATATAATTATGCAACTATTTTTTATAAGTTTATTGGTGAAATTTTTAATTTGCTAAATTCCGTGTCTAAATCGTTGATGTCTCTACTATCTAAGTAGTTTACTTTGCTCAATAACTTTGTCTTACCTAAATGATGTAATAATTTTCTACTTCCTTTTTTACCCGCCTCATCGGGGTCCAATGCTATTATATAATGTCTAATAGGTAACTTATTCAACATAGCATACTGATTCCCTCCTCCAGTACCAAATAAACATATTGCTGGGTGTCCTAACTTCCACAGTGTTAGCATATTAAAAGGTGATTCCACTATATATACTGGTTGTTTATATAGTTTTAATTTCATAACTTCACTTGCCCCTAATAGATAATCAGTTTTACTAACCCCACTTGGTATATAGTAGGTTTTCCCTATAATACTTCTACGTTGTATCCATTTTACCTCACCTTTTAAATTGGGAACTGGTATAGTTATGCAGTCATCTCTACGGTCATATCCAATATCAAACTGTTCAATAATGTCATCCGTTAAACCACGCGAATACATATAACCAACAGTGTATCTGTAACCTTGTAGCACCTCCTGTGGCACGTTTGGTAGGTCTTCTTGAGTAATTCTTCGTCTACTTAAATTTAGCTCCACCTTACGGGTTTTAACAGTTAGTCCTGTATTATACTGAGCTTTAATCCATTTATTCCCAAATATTCCACCATCGTTATATCCAAAACAAGAACTGATAAAACTGGTTAGTGAAGCAGTATATCCACAAGTAAAACAATGCACTGTCCCAGGTTCTATTAGTTTAGATCCCTGATACTTCGGTACAATAGAAACCCCACAAGAGGGCTTATGCTCATGTCCGTCTTTATGTACTGGACAAGTTATCATAATATTATCTCCTGTGGGTTTTATATCATTTAATAAAAATATGCCATTACTCATCAAACTACCTTTTAAATCAATTAATAATTGATGATACGTTGTATCAATTTCCATGCCATTTACATTAATCATTATCACACAACTCCCATCTACTATGGTTTTCTATCCACTCGTCTAAACATTCAGTACTACAAAAGTTTAATTCTTTGTAACTGCAATAATCTGGAAGTTCTAACACAATGTAATCATAGTCTAATCTTTCCTCACATTGTTCACACTTCATAATTATCCCTCCTGTACTTTATAAAGTAAATCAAACAATGGATCTAAATGTTCAAATAATAAATCCCCATTATCCACCGCTTTGTTTATAAGCCATTTTAATTCTTTTACTAAATCCTTTTCAATTTCCATTTCTCTTATTTTTTTACCTGTTAACATATAATCAACTCCTTTAAATATATTATATTTTATTATTTAAATTTACTAACTAACAAATTAAAAAAGAAAAACCCCTGACACTGTCCGCTCCAATGTCAGGGTAAAAAAAAGGGGAGTTATATTATGAGTAGAAGAATGTGCCTCCACATTTCCTCTACATATATAGTATAGAAAAAAATGCCAATTTACTAACTAAAAAACGTCAGTAACATCATTTATTTTATTTTTATTTTTCAAAGGTAGTTGTGGCTCAATGTCAGCTCCATCTTCCAGTTGTTCAGTCACAAATGAAAATATACCGTTATCTATATCCCACACATATAGTAGCTGCTTATTATTTTCGCCATATCTATTTTTAGTTATTTTAAGGCTCAACCCCGCTTTAGTTTGTACTAAAGAAATTACTCTACTACTATTTTGTGCAATGCCATCACTCTCTCCTATATCAGCAAGTTCGGGGTTTTCCGGCTTATCCATATCCGCCTTATTACGGTTGGCTTGGGCATCCACTATAATTGGAATGCTAAATTCTATACTAATATTAAATAAATCTTGAGCTATATGTGTGTACTGTGTTCTTGTTTGATCTCCCTTTCCACGTCGTTCATCTTCCATTAATGATATCTGGTCTATACCAACTATATCCGGTTTATACTCTTTTATAAGTGCTCTCAATTTAGATACAGTTAACATTTTACCTCCAAAGTCTACCGGAGTTACCACTATATATGGTGGTAATTCTTTATTAGTTTCTAGGTCGTTAATATATTGTTTATAGTCACCATCACCTATTGTACCTCTCATTAATTGAGAGTTAGTGTAGTTCATACCTAATGTATCATTTCTATATGCCACTTGTAATACCCCCATCTCACCACTATAATGGAGTACTTTTTTATATTGTTTGTTGGCTTCGGTTAAAAACTTTTGTAGCAACCAAGATTTACCTTGATTAACTCTACCAACTATAGTAACTAATTCTTCGCCAGGCAGCCATCCATTAAGTATCTTATCTAATTCAGGTAAGCCACTTCCAATTCCAAGCATACCACCTTTAGCACGTTTATTCTCTAGGTCCTTTATTTTCTCATCTACCATGTTGTTAATATTTACACCACCACTTTGTACCGTTTGATCTAGTAGACGTTGTGCTCTTGTTACTATGTGTTGTAAGCCATCAAAGGCGTTCTGTTCTAATATATCACCGCTAGATTGAAATAATGAAACCCCCTGATCAAATAAATAATTTTCCTTAAGGTTATATATAATATATTTTAATGGCTCTAATACTTCCACGACATCAAAGTCCGGAAATTTTCCCATGAATGTTTCCCAGTCAGGTACTTTTCCATAAGTTCTAAAATGGGTACTTATAAACTCAAATTCTTCTTGATAGTCCTTGAAGTACTCTTTTGTTATTCCTTGGCCTGTGTATTGATCCAAGTTATTATTATTTAATATATCATTTATGGCTTGCAATTGTACCATTATATTCTCACCCCTTTTGGTTTCCTTTGTGGCTTGTTAGTAAATTCAACTATTGTACTTGTATCTAATATTCTGCTTGCCAATCTACCCCCAATATTATCATCCAATTGTTCATCAATAACATTACTAGTAAATATATTAGCTTTGTTATTTACTATACGAGGATTGATTAAACTGAATAATATTTGATGGTCATATTCTTTTAATTTTGTAACTCCTATGTCATCCCATACTATAAGGTCTACGCTTGGGATTAATTTTTCCATTTCTTCTAGTCTTAAGTCAGGTCGTTTTATGGCATTTCTTTTAGCCATTAGAAATTCATCTACATTGATGAATAGACCTCTACAACGAGTGCCATTGCCATTCCAAATATTACTAAAATATTTACTCATTAACTTTATGGACCAAGTAGTTTTACCATTACCAAAGTAAGGACTGTATAAATATAGATTACATCCATCATGTACAAATTCATTAATATTATTCTTCACACCATTAAGATATTCATACTTTTTAAGGTCATCTCCAGCGCTCAACTTCAAGTCCTCCGGTTGCTGCTTATTTGGTGGTATATTTGCTAGATTAACTAAATAGTAATACTGAAAATATACACTACAACTACAATTGCAGTCCTTTGTATTATACATAGGACAGTTAGTCCTAAACCAACATCTATTTTTAATAAATTTAAAATCTTTTACATCATACATATGCAAAACCTCCCTTTACTTATAGTATAGTAAAAATTCTAATTTTACTAACAAAGAAAAAACCCCCGATACCAAAGGGGGGAGGTACCGGGGTAAAAAAATAAAATATTAAGGGGTTGTGTATGTAAGGGAGGGGTTATTTCCCTTACATATATAGTATAGAAAAAATCATTGTTTTACTAACTAATATTTAATTATTTTTTATATATTTCATTTACTAACCAATCTCTACCTTTTCCAGTCCAACGACGATTATAAATTATTCTACCATCTTTAAGTTCATTTTGTTTTATACTAACAAAACCGTTTTCACTAAATTTAGCAGCTAATACCCATGTTCCATTCATTTTATATTGTAGTTTCTTTGATTCTAAATCTTTATTTAAAGCAGTTGCAGATTTAAATCCTAACTCTTTTGCTATCTCAGTTGTAGTATATGTTTTAGAAGTATGCACAAGATTGTCATGTTTTTCTTCAATTAATTTCTTTTGTTCTTCTATTAATTGTTTTTCTTTATGTTCTTCTATCCATCTTGTAGCTCTTGCAACTGGGTCTTCTATCATATAACTATCCATTTTACTATATTTTAATTGTTGCTCCATGTCGTTAAATTTATTAACATATTTAGCAGTAAATAATATTCCTTTTTCTCCAGTCATTTTATTTGCTAATAATTCACATCCCATTTTAGTACATTCATAATACTTATTTTGTTTACCGCTTGCATCTTTATAAGTCCCTTCAATAAAATAATCACTCACACCCAATTGGGCTTCAGTAAGAGTTGGTATAATTCCAACATGAGATTTATCTCCTTCTAACATTCTTATTACTTTTGCATGAGATCTCCCCATCATCCCAGCTACTTCATAACTTGGTATAGTTTGTACTCCTGTTACTTGTAATTCCATCATATAAATCACTCCTCCAAATTTTATTTATCTTGTGTTACAAATATAGTATATAAATTTTCCAGTATTTACTAACTTTAAAATAATTTTTTTTGTCGGTCATTATCTCTTTGTAGCTCAGGTATGTTTTTTATTAGATATTCATATATTTGCCATAGTAATAAATTAGGTGTAGAGGTCATATAAAAATCTTTTTCTATATCCATATTTTCTATAACTTTTCTTATTTTATTTTTCATGTCTTTATTGTGAATATAAAACCCAACTTCCTTGGCGTAGTGTTCATCTTCATTCAGTATTTTTCCACATTGTCGTCCCCATGTACATATTCTAAAATCATAATCATTATCTGGATACTCTCTTGAACGTTTTTCATTACCTTCTACATATATTTTTTCAAATAATTCAAAATCTTCAAATTTATATTTTTTCTTTTTATTTAATCCATAGCTAGGTCGTTTATATATGTTAAAAGTTAATTTTATGTTTTTATATAGGTCTTTAAACCCATCAGCACTAATTAATTCACTATATATTAAATCAAATTCATACATATTTACAGTGTTATTAAATTGACTGCCAGGCAATATAAAAGCTATATAATCACCTTCATTTACACATTTTTTATAAAATTGCAATGCTAAATTATTCCTAAATCCAAAAGGTGGATTTCCTATAAATAATCTTCCTTTCTTGTATTTTAAATCTAACCCTAAAAAATCTTGTTGAATAATATTCTCTCCTTCTGGTTCTATGTCATACGCTATACAATTCTCTATTTGATTACTAAAACTTCCATTCCCCGCACTTGGCTCTATTATTTCAGTTATATTTTCCTTTCCTATTATTTCATATGTTTTGTCTATGCAATATTTTGCTAAATCTACTGGAGTATAATATTTATCTTTATCTATTTTAGCATTAAATTTATGTCCATTTACATCATAAAGTTCTCTTTGTTTTGGTTTATAATTCATAATTATCACCTCTTTAATTTTTTATATTATATAATATATATAAATACCAAATTTTACTAACTAAAATAAATAAAAAAATTCCAGTGGTTTACCATGCCACTGGAATATAAATATGGGGATTGTTAATAATTTCTTAGTTGGTTATATGAAGTTAATCACCTACTCTCTTATTATACACTATTGGGTCATATAAGAAAATAATAAAAATTAAAATAATAAAATAATTTAATAATAAGTTACATATATAGTATAGAAAAATTGATCAATTTACTAAGTAGAATATGAAACTTTTTTAACATCATTGGAATATGTCAGATATGCTACAAAGTTATAATCATCTACCTTTTGACTAATGTAATCATCTTTACCTTTTACAGTAAAAAATGTCTTAATATCTACTATATCTCCTAAATAATTCATCTTAAAACATACCCAAATAGGAAAACCTTGTCGTTTGCCATATTTAGCTAATTCCTCTTGTCGTTGTTTAGTTAGTTCTATATCATTCATAAGTATCACCTCTAAAAAAACATTTTCATTTCTTCTTTATCTAATTTCACTACATATATATTATCCTTAATAATAAACTTATTTCTAGTTCCTCCCTTTTTAATAGGATCTCTAAAATTGTTATTTTTAATATGTGTTCTAATACAACTATTAAAACTTTTTAACTGAGTAGCATTAAGTCTATAACAACTATGTTTTATACTATTAATAATATGTCTAATATCATTGCATAAATAATAGTTGTTTGGAGTTACAACTAAATAGTTATTAGTACTGATCATATAAAACCCTCCTTTTTAGTTGTGAGAATTATGCAACTTTGTTGCATAATAATGTCCCACCGACCGATTCTTTATTTATTTTCAGTCTAACTAATTTTATTATTTATATATAGTATAGGAAAAAACTCGATTTTACTAACTACAAATTTAAAAAATTTTTATTTTAAAAAAAAGGTTTTTTTATATAGTATAGAAAATTTGAGCGTTTTACTAACTTAAATATAAAAAAAAATAGAAGGATTAAATCCTTCTATTAGTTGTGTCATGTTTATAATCATTTTCAACTTGATAACTAGCACGATTACTACGTGGCATGGGTTGATTAACATAGTTTTCCATTTTAGAACTAAATAGAGTTTGTGGTCTAATATATATTTCCATATTAGTTCCACCCCACTCAGCTATTTTTACATCAATCACATATTTAAAATCTTCTAATGTATAACCTTCTTTTAGACGAGCAGAGATATATTTAACAGTATTTTTAGCATCATGTTTATATTTAGTTCCTGCTCTATTATTAAGATAGTCTATAATTTCTTCTATTAATTTAGTTTGTACAGTAGGTACTTTATTAACATTAAATCCAGGTAGAGCCATTATTTCACCCTCTTTACTCTTAAAGTTTTATATTGTTTCTCTCTATAAGCTGGAGCTATGTCGTCGGTACTTATTAGACCACCATACATTAATTCCTCTAATTTATCTTCATCTACAGTATAAGTTTTAATTAGACAGTCCATTATTTCAGGTTTTTCTTGTGCCATATTTAATAATATTTGGATAAGTGTATCATCATCTAATTCACTTTTAGTATTAGTAGTATAAGAAACTTTTATGCCATCATATTCTCCTTTAGTAATACCTTGTTCATCTAACATCATTTTAGTGCTCTTAATTAAGTCATTTTCAATCTCTTTATTCTTTTTATTGAGTTCTTTTATCTCAGCTAACTCACTTAATAAAACCCCTAAGTCCTTCATTTTTTAGCCTCCTTAAGTAATTAATCTATGAACCACATAAAACCTATTTTAGGTAGGTTCTATGAGGTTATATCCCTATATATAGTATATAATTTATTTATTATTTGCTAAGTTACCGTTGTATTTATCACTGACATTTTTCATAGTCCCTCTTTTATTAGTTTTCATGAACTCAGTAAATGTGTCAATGTCATGTGCTGCAAAATATTTAGCGTGTTGTTGACCTAATGTTATGTAGTTTGGTAATCTACGTTGTTCTACAGGTAACTGATCTTCGTACTCATACCATCTTAAAATAGTAGCTTTAGTTCTACCAATAATAGATCCTATCTCTGTTAAACTATAATACATATTTCCGTCTATTATTTTCATATTTATCCCTCCATTATATCTTTAAATAATTTTTTATTATCCACTACCTCACTTGATAGTGCTTGTTTACTTTTTACTATATTATGTATTCTCTCGTCTATGGTATCCTTGCACATAAGAGTAATAATATTAACTGTACCCTTTGTTCCTATTCTGTGGCACCTGTCCTCAGCTTGTTGTTTATCTGCACTAGTAAAAGGCTCATCTAAAAATATTACTGTATTAGCTTCATTAAGAGTAAAACCAGTACCTAGACACCCTATTGTACCTAATATAACATGGCAATTAGGGTTTTCCTTGAACTCCTTGAGTAATTTATCCTTGTCCTTCACTTGGGAGGTTATACAAGCTGGATTGTACTTTTGTAGTAGTTTGGATGCCGGTTCGATGACCTTTGCCCAGTTACTAAAAATAATAACTTTACCTCCATTGTTAACTACTTCCTCAACTAATTCTTCCATACGTTTATATTTGACATTGTTTACTTTATGTGTAGTCAGAATATCTGGATTACCCGTAACTTGTCTCAAACGTGTTAGAGCAGTTAATGGATTCGGTAATAGAAGTATTTTATCAATATTATCTTGTATAGTTTGTTCTACTTCTTTATATAACTTAGTTTGTATTTTATCCATTTCTAACAATTCATCAGTGTATATCTTAGGTGGTAAGTCTAATACATCCTCTTTTCTACGTCGTAGCATATATTTATCTAGTCTACCTTGTAATTCATCCAGATGTTTATAGCCAACAATCTGGTATCCTCCAAATCCACCCATAATACAGTAGTGATTCTTAAACTGAGTTAGACTGTGGTTCTCAACTTCTAACCATTTTAATACATTATATAAATCAATGGCCGCATTCATTATTGGTGTTCCTGTAAGCGCCAACTTATAATAAGAACAACAACAATGGATGGCCTTACCTTGGATGCTGGTAGAGTTTTTGCACTTGTGGATCTCATCTATAATGGTCATACCTATTACACCGCACGTACAAAGTATTTTAATATATTCCTGTATTTTAGTGTCACGTAGTGTTTCAATATTAGTAACCAGAAAAAATTCCTCATGTTTATTTTGTAGGTCTAATAACCTATCATGTACACTACCAATTTTACCATCCTTAAATCCTAATATATGTGCTTGTTCATTAGTATGTACTGATACTTCATTTACCCAGTTCCACTTCAATTCATTGACTCCACAAACTATAAGACAATGTTTCATTTGTCCTTTTTTACTTACTGCTATGTCCAAGGCTTGTTTAGTGTTATGCGTTAATATACAATTTTTTAATGCATATAAACTGTCGACTGCATCAACTTCAATACAAGCTCCGGGATAATATCCAATATATTCAATACTATTTATTATCCTTCTTGGATTAAATCGCTTAGGATTTAATCTTACTAATCGACGTTGCAATTTAAATGGTTGGATATCTTTTGGTAAATGAATTTGAGTAATTACGTGACATTCTTTACAAGGAATGGAAATTCCATTCTTTTTATATGTACCATGTTTCATTTTACGCCCACAAGTTCCACCGAGTTGTGTAATTAATGCAATAACATCATCTGCTAGTGTTTTCGATGTTGTATAATATTCAATAGTTGTGCCATTTTTACTAATATATCCGTCAGTATCTAATAAGCCCTGTAGCAATTCAATCCTATCCTGTATACCTGAATATTTATAGTCATTAGGTATAAATTTAGTATCAGAATGGGTGTGTAATAAATTGTAATATTTTAACCATTTCACCAAGTCACCATTTTTATACCCATAAGTATTAGGGGTAGAAGGATATTTCGTAAATACTCCATGATCTAATTGTTCATTTAAAATGTCAATCATGTCAGCATCATCTGTAGTTATACTTGGGGTTCTGTTTAAGTATCCATCCCCTAATAATACACCTAACACATAAGGGGGTATGTGTAGTTCTTTAGGTGGATAATATACTGGGTCTATCATAGGTATATAACATCTATTATGTTCAATAATATTCTGCAATGTCTTTGTATCAGCTACCCTATGATATTTACCATATCTATAACCATTTTTTAATCTGTCATCATTGTGAAGTTTATATCCCCATAAATGGTCTTGACAACACTCTACATACTCACCGGTATTAAATGTCACTTTAAACATCTTTAAGTTATTGTGAATATATTTATTTAAAATCTTTGTAGGTTTTCCATTACTGCCTACTACATAATCTCCTACATTTAAGTCATTCATTTGTTTATATCCATTAGGTGTCAGTACCAATGTATTTAGTGGTACAGCTTTACCAAGACCTTGTTCATCTGCGAGTAGAAATTTTGTGTGGTCTTTAGAATATAAAAAACTATCCATCTGATAACTATATGGCATGGTTTTACTTTCATACTCTGGTAGTGGTTTATCGTAGTTGTCCAGTAACTTTAGATAATTCTCAAATTCTTTGGGTATTTTACCGACTATATCAATATTACAATCTCTGCATTTATCTAATATAGTTTGGAATGCACCTTTTGGGAGTTCCCACATATTTTTATTCTTATGGTAATAACAGTTGAATGATCTAATTACATCTAAATACTCTAACTCATCACCGACTATTTTAATGAATAGTGAACTACCTCTAAACTTTATTCCTTTGTCTATTTTTAATTTCATGTTGCACCTCCTAATTAATGACCCCCTTTATTTATATTCTATATATATTATATAATTTCTTGTATAATTATTCAACTATTCTTCAATAAAAAAAATTCCCACATAATAAATGTGAGAATTTCTTATTCTATACGTATCTAACAAATTCTAGGTATTTTTTATTTACCCAATATCCGGCTTTGCCTTTACACCAAGTACCTCCATCAACTTCTTTTTCTTCTATTATGGTTATTGCTACACCTTTATTTATGACATCCACTACATCGTATTTTATACCAGGTCCTTTTCTACAATTAAGATCGTTAGTAGTGCAACGTGCTATATATTGTTTAAATTCTTTAGGTTTTTCTTCTTTATGTTCTTCTTCCTTTTTACCATTTACATAATTCTTAACATCTTTGATGAAGTGAGCAAATCCATCAACAGAGCAGCCATGACCCCAAAACGCAGTACCAGGACAAGTTTTAGCACTTCTACTAGAGTTATATTTTCCTAAGTATGTTCCACTAGCAGTAAACCAGCAATGTGGTCTTATATGAGTTGTATTTACAGGTATATCAAATCTTTTACACAATTCACCATAAAGATATATTACTGCTTTCTTTTGTGCAGCAGTCATTTTATCATGACCTTTGTCGAAACATCCGTATATTTCTATACATATAGCATTTGTGTTCCAACCCCTAATACCAATTGGAGTGGAATTTAAATTACGTCCTGTTGTTATTTTTCCATCTGGGAAAACATTGAAGTGTTGAGCAATATAATGACCATGTCCATCACTATAATGCCATGTTCTTTTTCCATAATCATCTAGTGATTGGGTTCTTCCAAAATGAGGCTCGGAAAAGACCTTTTTATCGGTCTTTTCCCATGTACTGTAGCTAGGCATATCCATATGGTGTACTTGTAATTTTGTTATTGTTCTACTTACCTTTTGTTTCGCTAACCAGTTTTTAACATCCTTTTGATTCTCTAAAAGTGTAAAACTATTTTTAGTCTTCATTATTATACCACCTCGTTTTAAATTATAAGTCATGCTAATACAAAGTATTAACATGACTTTATTTTTATAAACATATTTCTTACGCAATTGATTCAAATTGTGTAGTTCGTAATATTTTTAAATTGTGAACTTAATGATTTATCAAATAATTTACTATATAATTACCTATTAATGGTACACCAACTGCGTTTGGATGTATATCATCATCAGAATATAAAGATATATTTTTTCTACATATACCACATTCTCCATACACATCTATTACAGGTATAGAATACATATTTCCTAATTCTTTTAATGCTTTTTGAGCTACAGGAGTAGTTTTTATATATCTAGTATTATCAGATTGAATCGGAGTTATTAAATATATTTGTATTGTATTTTTTTTAGCTCGAATATATTCTATACAACTAGCTACATTACAATAAAAATCTACATTATATTTAGAATAATCAGAACCGCTTTCTACAGGAACGGTTGAAATACTTTCGTTAACTATGTTGTCACAATTATGACCAATCATAATAAAAACATAATCAACATTGGTTAAATCTGTAGGAGTAGTATAATTAGACGTTCCATCTCCTGTTAAAATACCTCGCATTCTTGATGAATCTCCACCACTAGATGCTTTATTTATTAATGTCATTCCTAATTTATCGCATACATATTTAGGATATGTTGGATTTCCTGATACAGAAATGCTATCACCTAACCATAATGCTGTTTTTCCTAAATATTTATTATCAGTGCTTCCTAACTGTAAAGAATTTAAAAAATCTTTTACAGTTGTAGCAGTACCGTCACCCATATAAACACATTCAGCTAATGTTACCAAAGCTGTATCTTTTAAAACTTTTTTATTTAATTCTGTGTTCATTAGTTACCACCTCCTGCATTATTTAATAATTTGGTTGAAATTTCTTGTATTTTAGATGTGTCCAATAATGTGTTATATACAGCCCAATTATAAAATTTTATTTTACCACTATCTGTACTATATCCATCACTTACACCTAGATATTCAGCAACTTTTCCCTTTACCATAATTACCTTAGAATCTTGTTCATTTAAAAGAGTGCCGTCTTTATAAATATAGTCTTTTTTATTTGTATCATCATGTTTAAATGTTAGTGTGCATAAACTTCCTATACAAGATTTTGTGTCACTTTGGACTTCATTAAAAGTGTCTTGGTAAGCACTAAAAATTATAACACCATGTTCATATGTACAAGAAGCAAAACCACCACTATCTTCAAGTGCAAATAGTGCTTCTTTACCTATATCGCTATCCATCATAACAGTTATAAAAAATGTAATATTATTATCATTAAAAACATTTTTAAATTGGTCACCACCTGAATCATGCGGTGAATATTGAGGGTCATTTAATATATTAGTATATGGGTTATTTCTAGTATAATATCCATCACCCATTGTCATATTATTTGGATATATGGTCATATCCCTACCATTACCACTAATATCTAATATTTTTGTATTATCATCATTTAAATGATTCATTCGATAATATCCTTGTAAATTTGTAGAATCAATATCACAATCTGAAGGCGCTACTATTCCTGTAGATACAGTTATATTATGAGTAGCGGTTTTATTATTGTCCTCTGTTGTAGCAGTTATTATTGAATTACCTTCAGTAACCCCTGATACTTCACATTTTAAACCTCTTGGAGTTAAATTAACATTATCATTATCTTTTGTCCAAGTAATATTTTTATTTGTTGCATTACTTGGAGTTATGTTTGCAGTTAATATAATAGATGTTGATGTACTCACTTCTGTATCTCCTGAAATTGATACACTTTGTACACTCACATTAGTGCAAGTAACATCGCAAGTAGCTTTTATTGTTCCATTTGTTGTATCATTACTTGTTGCAGTTATTACACAACTTCCAGCTTTAAGAGCAGTAACAGTTCCACCTTCAACTTTAGCATTATCATTACTACACGACCAAATTATAGTAGATGATGTCGCATTATCTGGTGTAATTGTAGGAATTAATGTTTCACTATCTCCAACATTTAAATTTAAAGTTGATTTATTTAAAGCAACTGCCGTAACTGGTATGTTTGCCGTAAATGTTTTCAATACAAAAATTTCTCCGTTTTGAACATCTCTTAAATTTAAAGACCCAGTTCCAATATTATCAATTTTTTTCGCAATATCTTTATATTGTGCAGCAACTTCATTTACTGCACCTTTAACATCTTTAGCAGTTGTAGTTAGTTCATCGGTACCTAAATCAGTTTTAATGCTATCTATGTCGGTTTTCATATTATTATTTTTTGTAGTTTGGCTTTCCCCTGTACTATCAATTACTAGGTCAGGAGAGGTATAAGGATAATATTTATTATCTTTACCTTTTCTAGTTTTTATATTTTTAGACATTTTTTATCACCTCATTTTTTAATTTTTTATTACGCAATTGATTCAAATTGTGTATACTAAAATACTATTGGCTCAAATCTTTTTAAGCCATTAATAACTTCATTTGCGATTAATTTTCCACCTTCTACATTAGGATGTATTAAATCAGCTATATAAGTAGTATGGTTTAGCGTGTTTATTCCACTATTCGCATTAATATCTATACATGGTATTCCATAGTAAGCACTTACTTCTTTCACTGCATTAGCAAAATCAGTCATACATAAATCTCTTATATAAAATTGTTTATCTTGATTTGTTGATTCTTCTTCTGTACGTCCTCCAACTGGTGTCATAGTTACAATTCTTGCATTAGGACATCTTATTTGAATTTTCTTAATCATTAACGCAAAAGCGGATTTAAACGATACACTTTCACTTAGACTGTCTGTTTTTAAATCTCCCATATTTATAACAGCATTGCTCCAGTCATTATGACCACCAAATATTAATATTACATCACTATCTGTAGGTATAGTTTCAATTCTTGTGTCACTACTCATATGGTTAGTAGACGAGTTAAATTGAGTTACAGTTGTTCCTCCTACTCCTCTATTATAAAATGAGCAATTAAAATATGAACTAACATAAGATTGCCATTTATTTTGCTCTGTTACACTATCGCCATACGCACATATCTTTTTGCCTTTATACCAACTTTCTGTTTTACTCATATCTTCTATTTTATCTTTTGGGATATATAATTTATCGTTTTCATATGGTTTACCTTGGTCTGTTATCCAATATGTTGCTAATGTTGCATCATCAGTTGTGACGAAGGTATATCTTATATATTTTATTTTGGTATCTGATTGTGGTAATGCTACTATACCTGCTGGAGTCTCTGAACTTTGAGGTGTTATTGATTTTAAGAAATTTTTACTCGCATCATAATAATATATATACCCATTTGTATTACAATATGTTGATTCACACCCATCTCTTAATTCTATATAATCAGTAGATGTTCGTGCTTTTCCTGGAACAGAATCAGGTAATCCATAAGAGGGATTTATTGCATATTCTTTTTGAAGGGTTACATTTTTTAATAAATTGTCTACTTTTGTGAAAAATGTACATTGTTCAGGAGTTATATTCTTAATTTTCCCCTGTACATTTTCAATAGTTTTTGATTTAGGTTGTGTCTTAAAATTATCATAAGTATCATGAAAATCACCAATATAAAATGTTTTAATAACTTTATCATAAGTAGCCCAACTTCCAATGACTACTTGGTCATATTTAGCATAGTTATCGGATGATACTAATGTTCCTGTTGCAGATAGTGTTAAATTATCCACTTCGCCAGTACTACATTTAAGAGACCAAAAGAATCCATTATTAACATCTGGAGAAGTCTCATCTTCAAATTCTATGAAACCTTTTATTTTGTTCGATTTAAGTTTTGCGTCAAGTGTAAAAGTTTTAGACTCATTTCCATTATGTCCAATTAACGTATCGAAATTTTTTCCTACATATTTTGAATCATCAATACAGTTATTTGAAATTGGCACATATTCTATATCTAATAATGTATTTAAATTACCACATTGAGTTCTTATGGCATCTCCTATATTTTTGTATATAGTGCCATTAGCACCTGTTCTTCCATCTATTAATTCAGCATCACCAGTAGTACTTCCTTCAGTTAGTGTAGTTAAATTATCTATTCTAGTTTTTTGAACTTGTATATCAGTTTTAACACTAGTATCATCATAATTTTCTAAACTAGATAATTTAGTTCGTTCTTCAGTTGTGATAGTTTTGTTCGCAATATCTTTACATTGTGCATTAATTTCATTAATGCCGCCTATTAATGTTTTATCCTGTGTATTTAATGTAGGATATTCATTGTCTTTTATGCCTTCCATAGATGTCTCATCTTCAACTAAATTTACTGCATTAGTTTTTAGAGTTTGAATATCAGCTTTTATTTTAGTGTCATCATAAGGTGTTGAACTATTTTTGGCTTCTTCTATTTTCTTTTCTAGTTCTTGTTTAGCACTTTTGCCAGTACCATCATAATCCACATCGGCTAAATCAACTAGCTTAAAGTCGCCATTATTCTTTTGAGTTAATTTACCTATTATCTCAATACCCATATTATTTACCTCCTTTATTTTATAGTTACATTAGTGTTACCTAAGTTAGCATTATCTGATTTATATATGTCGTATTTTTCTTTATACTTATCACTATTAGTAAAATCTATAGTTGCTACCTTGCTAAATCCTCCGTCAAAACCACCAACGTTGAAACTACAAGCACCTAATCTACTAGGGATGCAATAGAATATATATTCTCCAGCTCCTGCATTTACTGTTATAGTTCTATTTTTAGAATTGGATAATTGTTTTGTTAATCCACTAATTAGAGCTGCATCATAAGTTGATGTAGTAGATTTTCCATAGTAAACACCATTAGCAAATGTAATAGTAACACTCTTTGATTTTTGTGCATCGCTGTTAGAAGTTGCAGCTAAAGTGTAAGTAGTTGTTGCAGTAACTCCTGTAAATGTTTTCGTTCTTAATGTTTTGTCAACGGCTGCACTATTAATAGTTTGGCTTTTTATTTCACTGTGTGTATAGTTCCATGTTAATTTTGGACTAACAGTGCTACCCATTTGAGCTGTATTTGGTTCAACTGAAAGCGCTGAAATATTGAAAGGATTTTGAATATCCCATATTTTACTTTTTAGTTCAGATATATCAGCTTTTATTGCCGTATCATCATAGGCCTTACCAGTGCCGGCTTTTATATCCTTAGTGTTAGTTTCTAATGCTTCTTCCCATTTATTGAATAGTTCTGCAGTTATAACTTCACCATTGTTATGTATTTCTCTTACATAATTACCTTCACTATCGAAAGCATTTTTTATTTCTCCAGTAGCAGCTTTACTTAATCCTAATAACGCTTTTCCTGTAACTGCATCATCACTTACAAGTGGCTCACATACGTGTAACTGCTTAGTTACAATAGGCATGGAAATCATACTTGTTTTATCATCATCCAATAAGGATATTTGGAAATCATACTCACCTACTTCTATAGGGTCGTCTATAAGGTCATCTGTTATTTTTAATATAGCTTTTCCACCGTCTGTAGGTTGTATGGCAAATGTATATTTTATATCGGCATTCTTATACAATCTAACTTGAAAATATGCAGCTTGTGTTTGTGCTATTATATTATTTAAGTCGCTTTTGTCAAATTTGTATTTATTGTTAACTATTGTAAAATGTAGCTCTATATTTTTATCTAGTCTATAAAGATATATGTCCTCATCAAGTGTAGCACCATTTTTATTAATGGTCATAATACATTGTTTATAAATCATTTTATTTCACCTCCTTATGTTCTATACCATCTAATCCAGGGGTACTGTTATCATTCCATATTCCAAGGAATGCAGTAATTACCGCTACTACAGATACTGGATTATCTACAATATTTAATAATGCTTGACCTAATAATTGCCAGCTTGTTAGTTGATTAAAATCCACTCCACTCGCACTGAATATAAGTGCTATTACGGATAAATAAAAATATGGATTTTTAAGTTTTGGATGATTAAATAAAAATTGTTTCATATTAACACCTCCTAAAATAAAATAGTAGTTAATACTGTTAGCACAACACTGAACATAGCGAGCCCTAATGATGTCCATAATCCCTTGTTTGTTTTGTCCTTCTCCACTAAAGTGTTGCGTACATATTCTTCCAGTTTGCTATTTCTGTTTTCTAAACCTTTTATTACTCGTTCTTGCTCTCTAGTTTGTGCCTCAATTAAGTCCAATCTACTTGCTAGCCTCTGTTCATTAATATTGTCTAATTTTGTGTTAATTGTTGCCACATCTTCAATTAACTTTAGTAATAGTTCTTGCACCTTCTCATCACTCATACATTCACCTACTTTTTAGGCGGATTCTGGGCCTCCTCTAATTGCTTTTTAAGCTGTTCCACCTGTTGTTTATATATTTCACATTGTGCTTCCAACATCACCTTCTTTTCATTAGCATCTGCTAATTCTCTTTTGTATGTTGTGCATATTGTGTTTAACAAGTTTAATGCATCCATTGTATTACCTCCTATATATCATATTCACTTAAATATATTAGTTAAAAAAGGACTAGATTAAACTAGTCCTTTAAAATTTTATTCGGTATAAGTAACTTTCATTGATACACTACCACTACATACTGCATAATTACTAGAATTATAAGTAGATTGAATACCAAATCCTTTTACAGTTCCATTAGAAATTGCATTTAATATAGTACTATTAGTTATAGTTAATTTACCACTATCACCGACTGCAATATTAACACTACCACAATTAGACCCGAATGAAGGTTTTCCACTTGGCCTACTTGAGTAGTTATGAGTTTTAACTACAATCGGAACTGCTGCATGGATACCTCCGGAAATTCTCTTAATAGTAAGTTCAATTTTACTGATATTCTTATCCTTAAATTGATTAAATTGACTACCAAAGAACCAACATCCATTACAGTCTCCATAACCATAGTCACCTTGACGTGCCGTATTATCTTTCTTCCAGTTATTATATACGGAACTTCTATAAGTATCACCACTATTAGATTTTATTGTTATAGTCTTTCTAGTCGATGTAGAAGGAGCTTGGTTGCCGTCCGTAGTTTGGTTTCCCCCTTCGTATGTAGCCTTACTATGTGCTATTATTTGTCCAGGTAAACTTTGATTAGTATTTTCAGTAGTACCTCCACAATGAGATCCATTTGCTATAGTTATAAAAGCACCACTAGTAGTTTGAAATCCATATTGACTACATACACCACTAGAAGTAGCAACGTGTATTCTAGCGCCAGCACTTCCTCTAAATCCTATATCACAATTGACAAATTGCACTTCCTTATAGTAGCCAGTAGCAAAGGAATCGCCTACAATACCGACAGTCGCAGAATTTCCGTCACTAGCTTTATAATCACTACCATATATTTTTAAACTATATCCATTAATTGGTGAGTTTTCTTGTCCAACTAGGCTGGCAGTTCTACCCGCAACTGCACATCCTGTACTTGGATGTATTACACCAGTCCTAGCAGTTTCAAATTTCATATAACCTCCATATACATTCACCTTAGCAGAACTCATATAATTTCTAACCCATCCATATACGGTACTACCGTCTAAATATAAGTTAATTCTACCACTGGAGAAGAATCTAATGTCTATATTTTCATAAATATCTTCTTGTATCCATATATCAACTTTTTTTCCATTTAAGAACTTAGGTAGAGCCTCTAGTGCCCCGCTTACTGTAGCAAAGGATACTCCGTCATATAATTCATTATCATCACTACCACCACTATTAATTGATATTTGAATGTCATCTTCTAAAGTACCAGGATAACGACCACCATTAATTTTGTTGGCAGTTATAATATCCGCAGTAAGTTCACCCTCAACTGAGAAACTATCTCCTATAACTTCACTACCTTGTATTTGAGCCCCTGTTATATTACCGTTACTATCTACACTAAAAGTATCATTCTCATTTCTAAAAGTACTACCTATTATAGTAGCACCTGTAATAGTTTTACCGTCAATAGCACCGTCAACTATCATATCGCCACTTATTTTTACTTGCTTAGCTATAACCTCTAACATCTCATCTGTTAAGGTCATTGAACTTGAACTATTACCTCTAACCATCCAAGAAAATCTATCTGCTAATTGTTGGTATTTAGTTTCAGTGGCCTTAATTACAGAACTTTTAGTAATAGCTGCCACAGGTATAGTTTTATTTACTGTGGTTTTTCCTTCTATATTAATAGCGGCGTGTATTTCTCCTGCATTACCTGTTGTAGTCAAGAGAGTGATAGTTTTATAATCACTCTCTAGTTTTGCAGTACAGTTAGTAGTATCTGTTATAGTTACTTTGTATTGACCTTTACTTGGAGTTGTATTAACTGCGACTAATGGAGTAGTTCCATTATATATATCAATTCTAGTATTTTTACTAGTTTCCCCTACAACTGCCTTATTTATAGTTGTTGTAAATGTATTACTGTATATAGCAGTACTTGTGGTCGCTCTATTAACTTTTGATGTGAATGAATTACTAAATATTTCACTCATTAATAATCACCCCCTATTTACCACGTATTGTACCATTACTTACTGTTAATGTTATTTGTTTTGATGCACCTGAGTGAGAAGTGGCAGTAATTATTACCTCACCATTAGCACCTGCATAAGTACTACATAGTCCACTATGTACCCAAACTAGGTCTGAATTATTAGATGACCATGTTAATGATTTATTGATGCAATTATCGTTAAAAGTAGGTCGTACCATACAGTTATGTGAGTTATCATTCCAATCCATAGCTGTTAGCGTAAAATCACTAGAATTTAATACCACATTATCAGTACTTAGTGGATAATATTTTACCCAGTCTACATATTGAGTTATTTCAGTGGTATTACTATCAGGAGTACCTCCACTAGCACCAATTGCTTGATTAAGTAATATAAAGTGTGGTATATGGAATGCTCTATTATCAGTAGCACTTGTTCTTGATAATTCATGTCCGTCAATAGAGAAAATTAGACTACCATCTGTTTTCCACTCCATTGCAAATTCATGCCAGTCACCAGTTGGATAATTGTTATACCATACACGTCCGCTTTCTTCTTTTTCATTAAAGAATGTACCACAAGTTAATTTTCCGTTATAGAATTCCATTACGTCAAACTCACCACAATATGCCCACCATTCACCTAAAGTATCAGGATTACCATTTTCTTTATATCCAAATTCAAAACTATCTCCTAGAGTCCAAAATGCACCAAATGCTCCATTATAATTACAAGCTCTAACTCTAGCAACTATTTTACCATACATAAAAGCAAAATGTCCTTTGGAAATTATAGACGCAGAAGTCCAAGAACCGTCACTTGCTTTTTTACCTCTTAAGGCTAATATTCCGTCGTTAACTTCAGCATTTGTATTTGTATATTTTTGAGTTTCACCATTTCTTACATATCCTAATTCATATGACCATTTATTAGAATCTACTGTATTACTTGAAAAGTCATCTATAACGTAAGCACCATCACTATCTAATAATCCACCTGTACTTCCACCGGAAGAAGATTTTGTAAGTGTACCTGTTACTTGCGTATTATCACTTGTACCACATATTCTAATATATGAAGCACTTGCTGGGATATTAATTGTTGTTGATAATGAACCAACTGACCAGTCTGGTGTATTATTTTCTATAAATCCTCCTGAATCATTACCTAAATAAGTATCACTACTATTATAGAAACATACACAAACATAACTTACAGGATTTAAATCAAGCGTATATTTTCCGGATGGAGTTACTGCTATTTTATCAACTGTACTATAGTATTTTCCATCTGTAGTATCCGTAACTACACCGTTATCTAATTTTTTATATTGAGTGAAAGTTAATCCACTATTATCCACTAATGTAACTGTAAATATATTACTTGTCTTAGTTGTACCCTTAGCAGTTGTAACTCTTATAGCCATATTATATGTTCCCGCATTCGCTTTATCATCATGTAAAAACTTATGGTTATTCCCACTAGACGTAACTTCACTAGTTTTATCGTAGAATGTATGTCCACCATCCCATGATACCTCATGTTTTACTACTGCTATATTTGTAGTATATTCGATATAGAATGATGTTTTAGTGTTTTGTGTTATGTTTGATATATTACTTATAGTTAATGTTTCAGGTGGAGTACTTTGTTCGATAGCTTTAGCAGTTATTACTATATTTCCAGTAACTTCACTAATAGTTATAGTATCACCACTTACTACACTACTTGTTATATCTGTACCACCCATAGTAACTTTTATAGTTGATAGATTATATCCACTATCAGGAGTTATAGTAGCAACATACATCCTATTAGCTTTTATAGAGTTAAGAGTATTACTAGTAGTACAATTAGTTAAATTATTAGTTATTGTATAAGTAGTAGGAGTAGTTCCTCCACCACTCTCAGTATATACACATTTTAATTTACAATTATCATATGTTCCATTACTCCAACTACTAACGTTAAAAACGGCGCTAGTACTGTTAAATGAAGTAGCACTCGTATAAGTATCACCTCCATCCTTACTAATTAGTATATCTGAAATATTGGTAGCATCCGTTGTAAAATTGACTGTTAATGTATCTCCAGTTGTACTGGGATTACTTGAAACTGTTATACTTGCCATTTTATTACCTCCTTACTTAATCACACGTAGTTACTAAACACTCTTTACTAAGTATTATAGTGTAACCATCTAAATTTTGAATTGACTCTTTTATTTGGTTTAATCCATCTTTTGTTGCATATGTATCACTAACTGTCATTTTAAACCCATCCAATGATTGTTCTAATTTTGACTGCTTACTAGTTACATCTTTTACATTTGTTTCTAATTTCCCAATTGTAGTTGTATGTTTATCGACGGTATCTTTTGTACTGTTATATTCGTCTTTTAACTGTGTCACAGTTCCATCTGTCTTAGTAATAGTAGTGTTACTAATTAATTGACTGATTTGTCCTTGTGCCACACTAATATTAGTTGTATTAGTGGTCACTTGTTCTATTACGCTACTTAAGTCCCCATCTACAGTAATATCCTTAATTGTATCAACGGTTTTTTTAAGTTTATTGAATGATACGTCCAATGTTTGTTCGGTATCATCAAATTTAATATGACTGGCTTTTATGGTATTTGTGTTATTGTTTATACTACTGATAACACTACTAATATCCAATTTACTACCTGCAATATTGGCGTTATCAGCTACTTTAGCATCTACTATTAATCCATCCTTAATCGCATCACTTGATTGAATACCATTCTGATTAATAAGTTGCCCTTTACCGGTTTCATCATATAATACAAATGTAAAATTACCTTTAGCATCTTTTCCTATTTGAATACGTACATTGCCTTTGTCGTCTTTGAACTGTTGCAAGTTACCTTGTAATAACATACTTCCATCTTTTGATTGTATTTGCACATTATTTGTATTAAGAATACCTGTATTAATTTTATTGGCACTAACAGTATCAATCATAGCATCTTTTATTAATGCATTAGCTATAGTCACTTTATCACTTGTTAATACTAAAGAGTGGATATTATCCATAGTTAAGTTTCCACCTATTAGCGTTTGTATCTGTGCTACTGTAGCTTTTAAGTTAGTGATAGTCGCATTAATAGCATCTAAATCGCCAACTTTTAAGTTATCTATTTTAGCATTAACTGCCGTAAAATTTTTAGTAGTAAGATCTTTGAACTCACCGTAATCGGCTTTTATTTTCTGTGCTTCCAATTCTACTACTTTTAATTTTGGTACACTCTCTCCATCTAATAATAAATTACCTTCATCATCTATATATAGCCATGGAGCCTTTCCATCTTTTGTAAGTGTCTCCAACAGTTCTTGTAAATTTTGTGGAATTTTAGTATCAGGGTCAGTTTGTAATACTTTAGTTTCAGGGTCACCGCATAGATCAGTTATAGTTTGCTTAGCAGTTTGCAGGTTGTTAGTTGCATCTTGTAGTTCTGCACTCATTGTTTCAGTCATTTCTTCCGTGCTCAACGCTTGAGTTAATATACCAACAATTATATCCATAGCCTCGTTATAATCTTCACCGGCTTGTTGAATATCTCCTATTTTAGCATCTTGACATTCTTCATCTTCTATACTCTCAACTTGTACATCAATTCTATCTTGGTCATCTTCTACAGTGTCGGGTACTTCATAATACGTATCATCTTCTGTAGTATCGTCAGAAGTAGCTACAGTAGCTACTTCTGATTCCTCTGCAAATTCTTCCATATCATCATCTAGTGTTGGCCACACAATCATCTCACCGTCATCATCATATATGGGTCTATCAACATGCTCTTGTCCGTCACCAACCATATTAATCCCTCCTATCCTATCATAAATCTACCTACAAATAATATATTTTTACTTGCAAGTTCTTTTACTTTTACTTTTCTAAATACACCATTGGTTAAACCATTTGTGCACTCAAGTGCCACATAATCTCCGGCTTTGTCTTTTTCTATTACTATTGCAGTATGGGATATAGCCATAAATTCACCATTATTTTTACTGTCTGCATCCATAAATATAATATCACCAATCGCTAAATTCTTAAATGTTTCTAAATCTGCCACATCTACTACCCAATTCTTTTGCACAAAATATTTTCCTATGTTAGCTTCATTTCTAGTGCTTGGAATTGCCCAGCTAACATCACTATTTCTATTATTATTAGTTTTCTTTTCGTTGCCATATGGAGATTTTTCATAAGTCCATCCAGTTAAAACGTAGTTAAGAAAACAACTATCGTCTATTTGGTACTTATTATTCACCTTCCATTTACTGATATTTTCGGCTGGGTTTTTAAAGTCACAAGGAGTAGTGGCATTATACTTAAACTTACTATTATTATTGTAGTAACTGTTGGCAATTTTAACTAAATCTGCAGAATATTTGAATAGTGGTTGTGCGTAATTGCTGCCTTTTTTCTTAGCTCCGACACTTCCTAAATACGCTTTATCACTAATAGTAGTATCTGGATTATAATACACAGATATAATATAAGTAGTATTTTCCTTCGGTAATAGTACTCCGTTCTTACAGTCTACACCTTCTAAATATACACTGTCAGGTTGAATTAACTTGAATCCTTTTGCAGTAGTGAAAACAATACGTGCATAATAACTATCATTGTAGTTAGTGGATGAAGTTGCTGGCACCCTAAATTGTAGTTTTTTCAATGGTTTATTATAAGTATATACACGTTGACTATCTAACATCTTATTACTAGTTGCACTGTCGCTCTCCCATTCTGCTCCTTCTCCAAAGTATAATATCTTCTTCTTATATTCTTTGTAATAAGTCTGAGTAGATGCTTTGTCTTTCATTCTATATCCGTCAGTAGTTAAACTACTTAACCAATAGTGATTATCTGTTGTATCACACATATCCTTTGGTTTCTTTAGAAATATTACATATTTTGTCTTG
>ERZ772812.172-NODE-172-length-67132-cov-19.451600_pt1 | contig 67132 bp, 60 predicted proteins | sample MGYA00511343_ERZ772812 | MGnify/ENA primary metagenome ERZ772812 (study PRJEB29015, sample SAMEA2737706) | human gut metagenome | biome: human gut; feature: human-associated habitat; material: faeces | place: China | collected 2012 ...
GTGTAAGTCTCCCCGGATGCAAGAAATGTGTGGATCTCCGGAAGCAGTTCCTCCTTATGTTTCGCAAAACATTTCGGAACCGGAAAATCACATGTCGCCCAGTTGTCAACGTATGGCAGCATGCGCTTTACCTCATATAAACACTGCGCATAGTCCCTGATGCCACCGATCAGCATCATGTGCAGATTATTTTCTTCATAGTAGGTATGTGGCAGCTCCTGCAAAAATGCTTCCGCACCATCCTCTTTCGCAAACGCCTTCGCAAAGTTCCGCAACACCGGTGTCCGGATTCCGATCACATGTGCCGGTTCAATATTCGGTATCAATTTTGAGTGGAACGCCTGATACTTTTTATCCTGCAATTCAAACAATCTTCGCTGTAGCTCTGTCATATCTTTTGTCTCCCGATTTATATGCTGTATAAACTGTACCATAAATAAAAAGAACCGTCTATATCTGGATGTCCCTCTGTTTACATAATCCGGCGCTGTCTCCTGACAGAAAACCATGAAAAAATCGGGCAGAATACCTCCTGCCCGACTTATAACCAATATCATCCGCCTACCGGCCCAATGAATTGCATTTATAGAATTAGTTCTTCTTTTTATCTACAATAAATGTATCATAAATTGCCCTGATTGCCGGCTCAAAGTCTTTGTTTCTGACACCGATAATAATATTCAGCTCAGAAGAACCCTGATCGATCATCTTGATGTTGATTCCATCCTTGGCAAGTGCACTGAATAACTTACCAGCAGTACCACTTGCGGACTTCATACCACGTCCAACGACTGCAATCAGCGCAAGTCCTGACTCAATCTCAACTGAATCCGGCTCTGCAAGTCTATGGATGGCAGATATAACTCTCTGCTCCTTGTGTACGAATTCATCAGCATGAACTACGATAGTCATCGTGTCAATACCTGATGGCATATGCTCAAATGAGATATCATTCTCCTCAAATGCCTGAAGCACCTTTCTTCCAAATCCTATCTCTGAATTCATCATAGCCTTCGTAATAAATATTGTACAGAAATCCTTCTTACCTGCAATACCTGTTACTACATAATCCTGCTTCTGGCAGGTACTCTCAACTATCCAGGTTCCTGCGTCCTCAGGCGCATTTGTGTTGCGGATATTGATCGGGATACCACAGTGGCGTACAGGGAATATCGCATCCTCATGGAGAACTGATGCACCCATGTATGAAAGCTCACGAAGCTCTCTGTAAGTAATATATTTGATCGGCTTTGGATCTGGAACAATACGTGGGTCAGCTACAAGGAAGCCTGAGACATCTGTCCAGTTCTCATATACATCGGCTCTGCTTGCCTGTGCGACTATCGAGCCCGTTACATCTGAACCGCCTCTGGAAAATGTCTTTACCTTGCCATCCTTGCCAAGTCCATAGAATCCTGGAACAACCGCATGCTGTGTCTTGGCAAGTCTCTCACCAAGTACCTTCTCCGTCTTATAGCTATTGAGATTGCCCTCTGCATTGAAAAAGATAACCTCTGCAGCATCTATAAACTCAAAGCCAAGATATGCAGCCATAATCTTACCATTGAGGAACTCTCCTCTTGATGCCACATAGTCCAGTGTGCACATTGGGTCCGGATTGGTAAGATCCTCCAACTGCTTTGTAATCTCCTCAAAATCCTTATCAAGTGAAAAATCCTTAATCTCAAGGCCTGTGATGATCTCATCATATCTGGCCTTGATCGCCTTCACTTCCTCTGTGAAATCATTCCCTGCCTTCGCTGTTTCATACACATGAAGGAGCATATCTGTTACCTTTGTATCATCTGAAAATCTCTTTCCAGGTGCAGAAGGAACAACGTATACACGGCTCTCATCTGATTTGATGATTGCTCCAACCTTTTTAAACTGCTCTGCACTTGCCAATGAACTTCCGCCAAATTTTACTACCTTTTTCATAATTCCACTATTTTCCTTTGCCATATTCTTATTTGAATGTCGTTCTTCTTAAGATTCGCTGGCGAATCTTACCGCAAGCTGCTAGTCAGCTCTGCTGACATATATCATATCAGCGGCTCAGCAATCCTCACGGAGTGTATATCTCCGTCGAAGATAGAGTCCAGACTGAGATATAAAACATAAAAATACACATGCATTTTATACGTCTTTTTGCAATATAGCAAGAGAATTTTTATTTTTGCTATTAAAAAAGGGCAGGCACTCCAATGCGCCCGCCCCTATGGTATGCAGTCTTCACCACATGATCTAATAATAAACTATTTTGAAATTTCTTCCTTAACCTGAGCAACCCACTCATCAACCGTACCATACCAGTCGATCATTTCCTGAAGCTTTTCTTCCTCAACATCATCATCGCTCTCTAAGATCTGTTTATGCTCATTGAGCACACCGGCCATGTCGACCATTGTATCAACCAAATCCTGATCATAAGCCTGTGGATTTTCGTTGATAATGTTTGCAACCTCATTAAAAGATGTGCTTGTCTTATTGAACGCATCAATCGCAGGCTGCTTATCTGCACCGCCACATGCCACCAGAGACATTCCCATCATCATGGTCATTATGAGAACCATCAGTTTTTTCATTGTCTTTTTCATAATAATATCCTCCTCTTTATTGCAATCACATAATCTGAGTATATTTTATTATGTATTTGCAATCAGTGAGGTCTAAATGCACGAATCGTACCAAAAATGTATCGAATCGACACTCTTTTACAATGACAGTCTGAGCGTAAACTTGCCATCCTTTTCCGCAAAGCTGAAAACCCCACCGTAACGCTGCACGATCGCACATATGCTCTGAACGCCTATACCATGTCCTTCCATATCAGACACAGGTATTCCATTTTGAAACTTTATGGGAGCTTTACAGTCATTTACCACCTGTAAAAAAAGGTGTTTATTTCTTTCATAAAAATTCACATCAATCTCGCATGATCTTCCCTCTGCAGCCAAAGACACACATGCATGCAAGGCATTTTCCAAGGCATTAGACAAGAGCACACACAGATCACTTTCCGACACAGTAAGATCTGCGGGAATTGCACATTGTATCTTTATTTCAATTTCTTTCTTCCTGGCTCTACCCGCAAATGAAGATAGGATCAGATTCACTGCCTCATTTTCACAGTATATTTGGACCTTCTGCGCCTCAATCTCCTTACATATTCCCGATATATAAGCCTGCGCCTGTTCAACTTCACCATTTTCTATACATGTAGACACATACTGCAGGTGATGACGCATATCATGGCGATACTGTCTGGTCAATGTCTGCGACTCACGCAGACTGCTGATTTCCCTCACCGCCTGACTTAACTGCAGATCCAGATTATTCCGGATCAGCTTCATCTCATTCTGCATCTGTTCCTTTTTGGAGTTATATAAGAGAAAGGCCAGATATGCAACACAGCATACAAAAGGCATAAATTCCGCTACAACGTAACTGCCACTCAAAAGAAGGTTCGTATACACTATTGTAAAATAGTCAAATACATAATATAGCGCCGGTATGATTCCAAACTGCCATTGCTCCCTGAGACTTTTATCTGACAATCCTCTGACTGCAGGTGACACAAAATGAAGCAGAAGCAGCAATGCAGGGATTGTAACCACAAGTTCTGTAATATCCTGCATCATCTGCCTTCCCGAAAATGCAGCAACTGTGGCAAGTGCAACCCATCTTCTAAGTTCGCAGCACAAGTATGCCGCCTGTACAGAAAAAACAGACCACAGCAATTTCCCTGTCAACATCCAGAGAACAATGACCAATGGAAGATGCACCGCCAACGGATAAATATGTCTTACAAAATCAGCGCCCTTGCTGAAATATAATATGCTCTGTATCAGAGGGAGTAAAACCATGCATCCTATGAAAATGAGTTTTCTTTTCCTAGTGGACAGCGCATTACAAAAAGACGCTGATAATATTCCCCCAAAAAAGCTCACAGCCATATTGTTAAGAAGCGAAATATATAGGCTCATATCATTACCTGCCTGTTCTGGAACGCATATTCAAGGAATGCATCCTTTACTTCATTGTATTTTCCCCGTGGAACCGGTATTTCTGCAAGACTAGACATGGTAATCCCCCTAAATGTTATGTTTTGCACATATTCCAGATTTACCAGATAAGAACGGTGAGGTCTGTGAAAAAAAGGATACGTGGAAAGCTGCTTTACAAGCTCATCCATGCTGCCGGCGCTTTCCAGTACTTTTCCTGTATTCAGGTGAAATATAAGGGTGCGATGAATGACTTCGCAATATTCCAGGGCTTTTATATCTATACGGGTGATTCCACTCTTACATCGCAGAATGAGGCTGGTCTCCGCCTCCTTTTTACAGGCTGCAAGCACAGAATCAAGCAAACGGAAAAAGCTCTCTGCCCAGATGGGCTTTAATTGATAATAGTATGCGCCTATAACGTAAGACTGCACCGCAAACTCAGAGGACGAAGTGACAAATATGATCTTGACGTTTTTATCGTATTTTCGTATCTCCGTTGCCGCTTCAATTCCATTCTCTCCCGGCATCAAGACATCCATAAACAGGATATCATATCTGTTTCCCTTCTCTATTTCCGCCACCAGGTCAAAAGGATGATTAAAAATATTGTATTCTATTTTGCAGTCTCTCTCCGCACAATACTGTTCCATAAGCCTTTGCATCTCAGCAAGCACAGAAACATCATCATCACAAAACGCAATTTTTGCCATAATCCCCTTTATGCCTCCTTGGCGCCAAATATTTTCTCCAGCACTCATTATCGCATATTTTTCACAATTCGACAACAAAGGGGGATATTGCATCGATTTATACGAATTTATTTTCTCACCCACCTGGCATAGAGTTTCCTGCTACCGGTGCTGCCGGCTGCAATCTTCGTAACCTTTTTCTTGAATTTTGGATCGCTGTACCACCCCTTGAATGTATAACCCTTTCTGACCGGATTCTTCAAGACTATAGTCCTAGATCTGACGGTATAACCGGCTGGATTGGACCGGCTGTTTGTCCCCTTGCCAAGCCTGTACTGGATCTTATACTTTACCAGCTTCCACCTTGCGTATAATGTCTGATTCCTGGTGGTCCTCACAACCGAGCTGCTGCCGATCCTGCTGCCGCCACTCTTTGCTGTGTACCAGCCTGCAAATGTATATCCCCTTCTGGTCGGTGTCGGCAGTGCTCCGTAAGTTTTTCCACAAATGACTGTCTTACTTCCAGAACTCACACGCCCTCCATTTGGAGCAAATACTATTCTCACGCGCTTTACTGTGTCCGTATATTTTGCAGTAAAAGAAAGCTTGGTGGATGTTCCTGCCACACGCAATGCAACCTTTTTACTTCCCGCCTTCCACGTCATCTGATTTAAGGCATATGCGATAATCCCATTTTGAATACCCGAAATGCTCGGCGGATATGACGCATTGTCAGTGCTAACTTCGAATCTGGTTTTACCTGCATTGAGATTTTTCTGAATCCTCTCAGCGTAGGCTCGCGCCCACTTTGCGGCATCTCCGTTTCTGACAAAGTAGTTGTCTGCCAGGCTTGTAGAACGTGTGCCATAACCGCTTGCCGTATAAATCTGATCATGACCGTTGTGTGCCAACGCCATGAGTTCATCCGTCAGTCCAAAATACAAATGCGTTTGATCAAAGTTATAATAATTGTCTTTTGTATCATCCCATGTACAGTCCACCTGATACCATTTGCCATCCAGCTTCATGGCATTCCAGGTATGTCCATCATAGGTATCCCTTGTCTCAGCATTTGTTATGCCGGCTGCAGTAAGCAGTTTTGAATAGGCACTCTCATAGGCTTGACATGTGCCCAGCTTTCGTGTCAGTGCGCTCTCTGCCGAAGACCATTTCAGGGAATGATCGTAATCAAGCTGCTGCAACAGCCAGTCATGCAGCCACAATGCCTTTTCATAGTCCGAACCATCCGTCTCCTTGCTGCACTTTTTTACCGCAGCATTCACGATGTCACCCACGCTCGGATAAGCCCTGTCCGATACCTGTATATTTGTGCTCACACGCATATAATAGACACCTGACGTCTTGTCCATTACATAAAACCTGAAGTTATAGATTCCCGAAGCGGTCATTGTGAATTCAAAGTCGTGAGATTCGCACTCATCTGTATATTGAATCCACGCTCCGCGGCTTGGATCCGCCACGGATTCAAAACTATACTCACCCGGATTGGAATAACTCGGTGCATCCATTCTAAACAAATACCGGCCACTGCCACCATCCGCTGAAACATGGAATGTTGTATCCTCCCCTAATTTGGGCTCGTTCCATTCAACCTTCAATGCTACACCATTTTGAGGGTCACTTTCAGCACTGTACTTATATTCTGTAACTCCCTCTTGGAGATTTGTTGATGAACCAGAAGATTCTTCCTGCGCATAGCCTATCACACGAATCGTCGATACACCTGTCATCACCAGTATTAATGTCAACATAAATGTTGCTAATTTCCTTTTTATCATAAGCAATACCTCGTCACTTTCACAAATCATGCACCCTTAAATCTACTCCCCATGCCTCTTCACCTCAATCCTGCCTCTTCCACTCTCCTTAACATCGTAGAGGGCGTTATCCGCCTCCTCATACATCTCATTGAATGTCAGTTCAGTTCTTGCGATCACCGCACCCATGGAGATTCCTGTTCCTCCCTCGGTGGCCTTCACAGTCAGGTTCACCTTGTCAAATATCTGCTGGGCACGTTCCCTTATCACGTCATCAGACACACTCTTGTTGAAGAACAGCATGGCTGCAAATTCATCACCGCCCATACGGCATGCATGGTCATCACCGCGGAGTGCCGCCTGCAGTGTCTGTGCCACAAGGACAAGATATTTGTCGCCATTGTGATGTCCGTAGGTGTCGTTGTACTGCTTGAATCTGTCCACATCCATCATGATCATCACCGCTGTGTGCGTACACTCAAGAAGTCTCTGCTCCATGTCACTTCTGAATGCCGCATGGTTCAAAAGTCCTGTGAGGGGATCTGTACGATAGGTGTTCTCCCAGTTTCTGAGTCTCACATCCGCCTTATTCTGCTCCGCATCTGTCAACATCTTCAGAGCATATGTACTTGATACATCCACTATTACTATTTCTCCTCTGTCTTTCTGAATTGCCGAATCATAAAACATTCTTCCAGAGCATAATACATATATATCCCTGCTATCCTTCCGATGTATCTTGTGTTCCTGGAATACAAATGTGCTCTTTGCCAGATTCGCATTTACCTGACAAAGATATTCCGTTTTATCCTCGTCCGGTATAAGGTCGATCTGAGTTATGATATTATTCTCTATGTCCTCCTTGCTGTAACCCGTCAGCTCCTCAAAATTATCATCTACAGATATGATCCTCCAGTTTTCGTCCACCAGATATCTGCTATGTTTTACTGTATGTACACGAAACGCATCCTTGCCAAATTCAGAAGAATCCACCATCTGTCTGCGCGCCATAATCCGGATCTCTGTCTGTTCGTCGTCTGTGCTGGCACCATCACCATCAGCGTCCGCCAGACCATCTTCTGGGGCAGTTCGATCACAAACATTCTCTCCATTACCATCTGCACCGACACCACCATCAGCAGCCCCTTGCTTTGAGTCAGCTGCCAGCGAATCTGCATACTTCTCTGATACAAGCCTGATAAACTCCGAAACTATATATGGATCAAACTGGCTGCCCGCGCAGCTCTTTAATTCTTCTATCGCTTTTGGTATCGGCATACCCTTTCTGTAAGGTCTGTCATTGATCATTGCGTCAAATGCATCAACCACCGCGATCACACGTGACAGAACCGGTATGCTTTCACGGCTCAGTCCATCTGGATATCCATTTCCATCCCATCTCTCATGATGATGCCTTATCTCCTCCGCGATCTGTCTGAGTTCTGTGTTGCTCATGGCGATCTCATAACCCTTCTCAACGTGGGAACGCATGATCTTCCATTCCTCATCCGTGAGTTTCCCCGGCTTGTTGAGTATCTCCATAGGAACTCCTACCTTCCCTATGTCATGGAGCAGACAAAGCAGCGCCAGCTTGCTCTGCTGGATATCTGACAGCTCTATTCGTCTGCCAAGCTCAGCCCCCAGCTCCTGTGTACGACGCACATGCTGTTCCGTATCGCTGTCGCACTCCTCAAGAGCCCTTATAAGCGATGTCAGCATATCTGAGTGCGATGATTCACTGTCCACAAGCTTTTTTGTCTTCATGGCTGTTGCCGCATCAGTGATTGCAGCGACGATGCTCTGTCCCTCATCCGCAGCCACCCCCACTGCATACTGTATACTTCCATCATACTGTTCTTTGACCTTTTCAACACATGCCGCCATCTCTTCCTCACTGCTGTGACTGCAAAGTGCTATCAGGTGCGCATCAATACCCCTGACATAATATGTTCTCTCTGGAAAGTTCTTTCTCATGATGCCCGCAAGTGCATTTATCCTCTGGTCACCCGCCTGATTACCCAGGGTGCTGTTGATCACAGACAATCCGTTGATATCGCATATTGCCACTCCAACCGGAAACGTAAAATGGTCCACCTCTTCCATGGCAAGTCTCTGAAAGCTATCCCATTTCTGAAATCCTGTAAGCATATCCGTCTCCAGAGATATATCAGAAAATACAAACATCTGACCAAGTCTGCGGCCTTCCTTGTTGTCAAGCCTTCTGATATCACACCTTAAAGGTCTATCTCCATCATCACCTTTTATATAACACTGCAGAGAAAAACTGTCATCATCAGCTGCAAGATCAACGGACAGATCGTACGTCTCAAGAAACTGCTGAAGATTCTCACATCTGCAGAGGAACTCCTTTCCAAGAAAATCATCCGCTCTGTCATTGTGCAGGATCAAATGATTGTCATAATCAAACAAAACTATTCCCTGACCTATATTCTCGAATATATTCGTCTTTAGTTTGTTGAGCATTCCGTGGGTTGAATAATTAAAGCAGCTCCAGTACAGAATATATGATGTAAGACTGTAGCCGCAGATGGAATAATCCAGGAGCTTGTACACCTCAGCACCCGGAACATAGAGAAATACTGCATTTATCCCAACGAGCACAGAGAGTCCCAGAATGACACTGCTGTACTGCAAACGATATTCATGCGGAATCGTGCAAAGCTTCTTTACAAGGAGTATGAGTACCACACCCACCAGCGCATATGAAAAAACCAGATGCATATCATACAGCGGCTTCATATCATAGCTGTATTTTGCTATGACGGTGTCCCTTCTGACATACCCTATCGCTATATTTTTGAATGGGTTTATGGCAAATATTACAAGCTCATACAGACAGTAAAAAAAGCATAAGCCTATCGCCGCCTTTCCATACTTTGAAAAACGTCCGTTTGTAAAATAAACAGTAAATATGAGCAGACATACCAGCATATAATCAATGCTTACAAAATATATACTCGACATGACGGACATGGCCATATACGAATCGCTTATAATGCTGATAAGATAACTGACATCGACTATAGCTGCTCCTATGCAGGCAAGTCCCAGAAACCTTCCCGTCGTCTTATTCTTTTTTATGGATTTCATCGCCAGTATAATATCCATGGCGGCTATTATAATTGACGAAAAGACATATATCTTCAAAACGACTTCATTCATACTCATTCCTCCTGAACACCAGCCATACAAAATTTGCCTATATTTTACTACTTATCAAGATATGGGGCAATGCGGAAATTTTACATATTCTCTCCCTTTTGCACATAAATTTCACTTGATCTGACGGAATTCAAATATTGAACACACCTGTATTTGATGATAAAATCTACTATATTTATTGAATTTGGAGAACTAAGATGCAGAAAAAAATCGCTCTAATAAATGATGTTACAGGATTCGGAAGATGTTCCATCGCTGTCATGGCACCGATAGTGTCCGCCATGAAGATCCAGGCTGTCACTGTGCCAACAGCAATACTATCTACACATACACAGTTTCCTATATTTTACTTTGATGACTACACACCCAAAATGCGGGATTACATCCAGACCTACAAAGATATGGATCTGCAGTTCGATGCCATATCCACAGGATTTCTCGGCTCTGAGGAACAGGTTGATATAGTTATCGACTTTATCAAATACTTTAAAAACGAGAAGAATTTTGTTATCGTCGATCCCGTCATGGGTGACTACGGCAAGCTGTACCCAACCTATACCGCGTCTATGTGCAGCAAGATGAAGGAGCTTGTAAAATATGCCGACATTATCACTCCTAATCTGACGGAGCTTTGCACCCTCCTTGATCTTCCATATCCGGAGCACACTGTGACCGTGAACGAGCTAAGGCAAATGTGCATGGCTTTAGCGGAGCAGGGACCGGAACATATCGTTGTGACAGGAATACATTTCAATAAGACTCAGATAGCCAACTTCATCTACAACAAGGATGAGGATTTCCAGATGGTCATGGTTGACAGGATCGGCGGCGACAGGAGCGGCACCGGAGATGTGATCGCAGCCATCATTGCGGGTATGTATCTGAACGGACACAGCGTCTATGAGTCCGTGAAAAAGGCCGCTTCATATGTATCAAAGTGCATAAGCTACTGCGTTGAGAACAATGTTCCGGAGAACTGGGGATTGTGCTTTGAGATGTACATGAAGGATCTGACTGAGGAATAACTTAAACGATTGGAGATTCAACTATGGTTTTATACACTGTAACCGGAAAAGTCGGTGAGGAAGGTTACCTCGACATTGCAAAGAGCGGGGATCTCACAGGCAAAAATATATATGTAAACATGACAAACAAATGTCCATGCAGCTGTGTGTTCTGCCTGAGGCAGACAAAAAAGCAGCAGGAGAACAATACTCTCTGGCTGAAGGATGGCGAGCCTTCTATAGAGGAGGTTCTGGAGCTTTTCTCAAAGTATGACCTGAATATCATAAATGAACTTGTATTTTGTGGATTTGGCGAGCCTCTTGAGAGACTTGAAGACGTGTGCGCGGTGATCGATTCACTGAAAAACACATATCCCAATCTCAAAGTCCGTCTCAACACCATCGGACTTGCCAATCTTATATATGGGAGAGATGTCACACCAGAGCTTGAGGGCCGATTCGACACTGTATCAATATCCCTGAACGCCCCTGATGAAAATGAATTTCTTGAACTGACCAGATCACGCTATGGGATCCAGTCCTACGCGGCCATCAAGGATTTTGCCGTTCTTGCCAAAAGGTACGTGCCACACGTTGTCATGACAGTTGTTGACAAGGTCATGCCCGAGGATAAGATCAAGCGATGCCGCCAGATATGCAAGGATTTAGGCGTGACTTTGAGGGTTCGCCCATTTGAAAATTAACCGCATTTTACAGTGACACTTACAAAGGAGGTACCGCTATGTTTCAATCTCTAGAGTTAAAACACCCAAGATTTTATCAGATATTCCGCCTGTTCATCGTCGTATTTGCATCTATACTATACGCATGGAATCTCCGATGCTTTGCCAAGACCGCAGGACTGTTTCCAAGCGGGTTCTCCGGAGCATCCCTGCTTCTCCAGAACATTGGAATAAAATTTCTGCACATAAGCGTGCCTTTTGCAGTATTCAACATTGGACTGAATCTATTTCCCACATACATATCATACAAATATATCGGCAAAAGATTTACCCTCTATTCGATCATAGTCATTCTTCTGTCGAGTATATTTGTGGATATTCTGCCATCATATGTATTCACTGACGACATAATGCTTGTAAGCCTGTTCGGCGGTCTCATCAACGGACTCGCCATCAGCCTGTGCCTGAACGTTGGAACCAGCACCGGGGGAACTGATTTCATCAGCATATTCCTGTCCCACCAGAAGGGTATAGATGCGTGGAACTACATACTGCTCGGAAACATCGTGATGCTGATCGCCGCCGGTGCACTGTTCGGCTGGTCAAAGGCTCTGTACTCCATCATCTACCAGTTCTGCAGCACGCAGGTGATCCAGCTTCTGTATAAGAGATATAAGAAAGAAACGTTGTTCATCATCTCCGACAAGTCAAATGAGATCTACCACGCCATCAGCGACCTGACTCACCATGACGCTACTCTGTTCAAGGGTGTCGGATGTTACGAGGAGAAGGAGAAAACCCTCATCTACTCCGTCATCAACTCGGAAGCGAAGCGTGAGCTCATACCGATGATCCGTGGGATCGATAAGCACGCATTTATCAACGTGGTCAAGACCGAGGAGCTGGACGGAAGGTTCCATGATATTCCTCACGACTGATGATCAATGAACTGCCACTTGTATCCTCACGACAATAATACCTTTACGAAATGAACGCACAATAAACATTCCTATCACCAAATACATATCTCTTATAAGTTGGCCTTATACAGCGTACCGCGCCTCTTCATCCACACAAATGCTCCCACGCATATCACTATGGATATAAATGATCCAGCCGGTGCCGCAAATCCCATCGGGAACAGGGTGTCTGGATACATGACAGATGCCAGATATGATCCCGGAATTCTTGCACATACTATGGCTATCATATTGTGAATAAACCCTATATAGGATTTGCCATAGGCACAGAAATATCCGGTGAAACTGAAATGTATTCCCGCAAATACGCAATCCACTATATAACTGCTGATGTACTGAACTCCCATCGCTACAACTACTTTGTTCTTACTAAAGAGTCCCACAAGTTCCGGTGCAAATATTTCAACTACCGCAATAGCTATGGCTCCGTATACCACTATGATCCCCAGTGCATACCTTAGTATCTGCTCCGCCCGGTCATGCTTTCCTGCGCCAATATTCTGTGCGGCAAGTGCCGATACTGTGGCGAGCATTGACGATGGAACTATGAAGATAAAGCTTATCATCTTCTCCACAACACCCACTGCCGCCGCGTCATTTACACCACGTTTATTCGCAATGACGGTTATGATGATGAATGCTATCTGTATGCATCCGTCCTGAACAGCCACCGGGAGACCGATCTTCACTATCTCGCCGAGCACGTTTTTTCTCGGAACAAAGTCATTTCTCGTGAGCTTCAGCCCGGTATTCATCCTCTTTATTGCGGCAAATGATATGATGACACTGAACGTCTGAGCCAGCGTTGTTCCAAGTGCTGCGCCAAGAGGGCCCATGCCGCAGACGCCTATAAATATATAATCAAGTGCAATATTAAGGCCGCATGCAACCGCGATGAAGTACATTGGACTTTTGGAATCGCCGAGTCCCCTGAATATGGAACTTATCACGTTGTATGCTGTTATAAATGGAATTCCTATAAAGCAGACTATCAGGTAATCGGTGATTCCTTTTACAGCCTCCTTGGGTGTATCCATGACCGCAACTATTGGATTTATAAAAATGAGCAGCATTACTGTAAGTACTACTGATATTATCATGAAGATGGTGACTGTATTTCCGATGGCAGCCTGGGCATACTGAAGCTTTTTTGCTCCCACTGCTTTTCCTATGACAACAGTTGTTCCCATGGCAAGACCAACCAAAATCACCGTGAGCATATGCATGACCTGAGATCCATTTGCAACCGCTGTGGTGGCCCCGGCATCATTGCCACAGAACTGTCCTATGATGAACAGATCCGCCATCCCATATAATGTTTGCAGAAAATAAGATAAAAGATAAGGCAGCGCAAAATACGCCATCGTCTTTGGCACACTTCCGGTCGTAAGGTTCTTCTCCATTATGTATGTCCTCGTCTTTCATGTTGATGTGGACGGAGGGCGTCCGTTACCTCCGTCCACACATGATATTAAACCTTACAACAATTGTAATGTCAACACATCAACTCTACCAAGGATACTGACCCTTCTTGGCATATGGCAGGAGTTTTCCGTCAAACTTGATGATGACTCTGTGGTTGCCCTCGGCATCCTCAGTCACATCCACGTCAAGGCCAAAATCGATGGCACTCATGATGGCATTTCCGCCCTGCTCGTGGATTATGTCCTTGATGGCAGGACCATATGTATCAATGACCTCATGAAGTCTGTAGAGAATAGGATCCGTGTTGCCTTTATATGGGTGCTCTGCAAGAAATGCCGTGGCTGACTTATCTATTCCCAGTGCTTCTGCAAGCTTATCGCAATATTCTTCAGGCACATACTGCTGTCCCTCAAATGCTGATGCGAGCCATACTTTATTCACACCTATTTTCTCTGCCAGCGCCTCATATGTGAGTCCGCTTGCCTTTTTTGCTGCCTTCATAGCGTCAAGTTCATCTGCGTGCTGCAATCTGATAAGATAATCTGCATTGTTCATCGGTGTCATAACATCATCCTCCTCAAAAATCTGTACGGATATAAAATCCATCATAAAAAAAATAGAGGCACTGCAAGATTATGCAGTACCTCTTTGTACATCTGAGCTAATAATAGTCCTCTATCCCCAATATTGCAATACACAATATTATTTATTTTAATTTAATTCTTCAAATATCTATGCCAATCTGAACATTGTCACTCTCTTAATCACATACTTATCATGCAACTATTATGGACATAAGATAGAATGGTGTTGTACCCACACTCTCATCATCAAGAACCGTTATCTCAAGTGTGTGTTTCTTCTTCTCACCATGATGAAGCACAGGCTCTATATACAGACAGTCACCCCAGTCCTCATCAAAATTGCCATCCAATAAAACCGGATGCTCGACGTCCCCATCAAGCACAGCCTGAGCCCTGACAGCAGGTCTTGATATTGTCTTTCTGTACTGTATTCCTATGCAGCTGCCCTCAAGTTCAAATGTTATGCTATCACCGGCATGTACACCTGTCCATCCATTCTTGAAATGATCAAGGTGTCCCATCTTCTCATGAGTATCAGCCCTGAACCCTGAAAGCTTAGGACATATCTCGCGTATGGTAAGCCTCTTTGCATACTCATAAGCATTTGCGGTAACAGGGGTAGGAAGTACACATGAGCAGGCTGATTCGTCCTGGATATCATTCTCTGTGTCCGCGCCAGCATCTGCGGTATCCGTATTTGAGTCACCAGCCAAATTCTCATCTTGTATGAGATCATCCATAATTCTCTCAAGAAACTTTGTTATCTCACCGGCTACCAGGCCATGTCCCTTGTCATTTGGATGAAGTCCATCCGGGGTTATGTCGATCCTGTTATATTCTCCCGCCTTCATCCGCCTGTATATGGTGTCGTGCACGCTCACATGTGGCACTCCATAATGATCTGCAAGTCGGTTGTGGATATCCTGAGTGCTCACACCCGTGTCGTAGAAAACATTATTGAGAACGACAACCGCCGGTCTTGAATGCCAGCCAAGCAGTGTTCTCAGCACACCTTCAAAGGTCTCTTCACAGTATATGTTATCCACATCATTTACACTGAAATCCACAACCACAAAGTCCGGCTGGTACATGAGCACATCAGTCACAGCCCTGGACACACCATAGTATGAGTCTGTGCCGCCTATTCCGCCATTCACATAATTGAACTTTGCCTGTGGGAATGTATCACACCACCACTTGTATACCCTGTATGCATAAGTATTTTCATGCTCCGTCGCCAAACTTCCCTGTGTTATCGAACCGCCCAGGAAACCTATTGTAAGCTCCTGTCCACTCTGAGCGCGCTGTATAACTGATTTTATTCTTTCAAGATCATAATTTTCCATGGTTTATCCTCCATATTTGAACATCAGCTCATTAATAATCCTATATTACCTCTAAATTAGAATATAATTTAATTCCACCCCTCAATTTCGAGACCTTCTATATATTCGGCCAGCTCCGTTGCCATCTCACACGCCTCCGGTATCCTCAAATGTCCTGGCGTGCCGAATCCGTTTCTTCCATATACATAATGAGTTATCATTTTATCATTCATATTGTCAACCACTTCATCTATAGCCTTGTCCCATGAACAGTCGTGACAGAGAAGTGTGGTACAGCAGATTATGTGTGCATCCGGATATGTCTTCCTGAGTTTTCCCAGAAATTTCATGTAATGGTCACGCCACGTTTCCGCCTGCCTGCCGTTATAGTCATTTTTCATAAAATCATACGGATGGTTGTCATTCTGCCCTATAGCAACTATAACAACCTGAGGTGTGTACTGGGAGAAATCCCACTGTGTCACCGGACCAAATGTAGGGTTGTAGTGAACCTTATCCCACACACTTTCCATGCCAATCTGATTCGGCTCCTGGAACCATCCTATCCTGTCCATGAGAGCTATCCCTCCCTGGGCTATGTCATGAATCTGTGCTTTCAGCTTTCTTGCAGTAATCCACGCATACGAATACCAGCTATTAGAATAACCGCCATTCTGTACCGGGTCTTCCTTTCCAACATAGTCGACAGCCTCCGACACCTCGCCCGCTGACACCGAATCTCCATACACCTCTATTCGCCTGCCTGGCAGCGGTTTCAAAGGAAGAAGTCTCTCCCCATCTCCAATCTCATACTCAAGTATTGTTACCTCATGGCATGCATCCTGTCTCTTGAAGAACAGCACACAGTGTTCATTTGTATCGTTATCCGGAACAACTATATCAAGTTCCGTAATTCCCTCTTTATTTAAAAGATAACTTCTCTGCGACTGATCGATTATACATCCAAGATAATTGTCCCAATAGTTATTCCTGTTGGACACCTTTATCTTAAGAGTATTACCCGTAAATTTCATCTCCGCAGATGTACAAGGATATACCCACACCGGCTTCTCCGCATCTGTCCAGTCAATACGTCCTGTATACCTGATCATAACATCATTTGGCTTGATCTTCATAATATTGTCTCCTGTCATTCCATTTGTTCTATATACATTATACATTTCTGTTTTCATATTAGTTAAGCTCTACCTAATAGTCAAACTTAATTTAGTTAAATATTAATTATTTTTTAATCACTTTAAACAAAATATGATTGAGAAGGTAGTTTCATATCTATAACACACCCCCATATACGTCTATTGATTATTTTTAACTGCAGTTCTATTATATGAAAGTAAACTATTCAATGCATTTTGTAAGGAATGAAATCTATGAAAAGAGTAAACTTTGAAAATGGAAAGATAACTCAAAATATACTCGGTGTGGCCATGCCTATGCTAGTGGCTCAGCTCATAAGTCTGCTGTACAACGTGATCGACCGGATCTACATAGCAAGAATACCTGATGTGGGCACCGCTGCTCTCGGCGGAGTCGGTCTCTGTTTCCCGATCACCATCATAATCACTGCCTTCAGCAATCTGTTTGGCAGTGGCGGTTCCCCTCTGTTCTCAATCAGAAGAGGGATGGGGGATGATAAAACCGCAGATACCATAATGAATACAGCCTTCACTATGTTATGTGGTGCTGCCATTATTCTCATGGCTGTCGGTATGATATTTGCAAGACCGCTGTTGGTCCTGTTCGGAGCATCGGAAAGCGCACTCACATATGCGTACCCATATATGATGATATATCTGCTTGGCACTCTGCCATCCATGGTATCAACAGGCATGAACCCATTCATCAATGCACAGGGATATTCTGTAACAGGTATGCTGACAGTGGCCGTCGGTGCTGCCGCCAACTGTATTCTCGATCCCGTATTTATATTTGTCCTACATCTCGGCGTCAGAGGTGCGGCCATAGCCACCGTGATATCGCAGATCATGTCTGCCGCTTTTGTCCTCTACTTTCTTAAGAACAAAGCCGAATTGCAGGTAAAGCTGCTTTCATTGGGACAATTCAGGGAGTGTGTGACATATGCAAAGGATATTGTCAGTCTGGGAACCGCTGGATTTGTGATGCAGCTCACAAACAGCCTTGTATCAATATGCTGTAACAGTGTCCTGTCACGTACCGGAGGCGATGTCTATGTGTCAGTCATGACCATCGTGTCAAGCGTCAGACAGATCGTCGAAACTCCTATCTGGTCAATAGCCGAAGGTGCTTCCCCAGTCATCAGCTACAATTATGGAGCCAGAAAGCCCGATCATGTCAAAAAATCCATAGCCATCATGTCTCTGCTTGCAGTGATATATATGGTCATAGCATGGGGAATCATCCTGATTGCTCCGGGAGCACTTATATCTGTATTCAGCTCAGACAGTTCACTTATAAGTGACTCCATCCCGGCTCTCAAAATATATTTCGCTGCATTTGCATTTATGCTGCTTCAGTATATCGGCCAGACTACTTTCAAATCGCTGAACAAGAAAAAGCAGGCGATTTTCTTCTCTCTGCTCAGAAAGGCGATCATCGTAGTCCCTCTTACATACCTGCTGCCGTATGCTTTCCATCTCGGAACAAATGGCGTATTCATGGCTGAACCTATATCAAATATACTCGGAGGAAGCGCATGCTTTATCACAATGCTGTTAACCGTAATACCGGAGCTTAACCGGATGAAAAAATAAAAATGATCCCACAGATATTCATAGTAATATCTGTGGGATCATTAATTTCTCTCTATTTTGTTGTCTGGTTAAACTGCTTATTATCTAAGCCGCTTTATTATCCTGAATCATATCCTTTGCATCTGGAGCCGTGATATCCTCTGATTCATGGTGCATCTTCTCACCCCAGTTTTCATCCACAAAGCATTTGATAGCTGCTACAAGTGCAATAACTCCGAATGTATAAGCCAATATATCCATCGCCATAATTATCTCTCCTTCACTGGTAATCTCTATTACATTTAATTCCCAATGAAGGTGCGTTTCTTCCCGTCTGACCTGTGTATATATTCCAGGAGTATCCACCTGCGGCTGTTCGTCACCTCAGGACATCTGCCTGCAGATGCACATACACAGAATATCAGACTTAAGAGCAATGCCACAAGGACTGCCGACAGCATCCATGTGTCGTCTATAGATTTCTCCGAATTTCCCGTGCGGATATTCCTTGTCTGGATCGCGATTCCCGCAGAGCTGTCCACCATGAGAACATCGTTGTTACCGGCATCTATTCCCCGGCTCTCACCCAGTGATGATATTGAGTGGGCGGAGTAATTCCTGACATTCACGTTATAAAGTCCGCATACTCCAAGAAATGAGACGCACATAACCACAGCAATTATCCATGCATATATATTGTAATGTGCCCTGCATACTGCCATATGTGTCACCTCCCATACTTGATAAATACATCCGTCTTACTTACATAGTATTATATTATATCAGGGAGTTTTTTTCTGCTGCTACACCGCTTCTTTAGCTGTCTCTTTGCCGTTTATTTGTCAATTCTTATCCTGCTCAGGCTGGACAACTTCTATCCTGAACACATTTATCGTATCTACATCAGGGCAGCAAAACACCGCTGTACCCGGCTCGTTTCCCGGAATGGTTCCGCCATATCTGAGTATATCTACATACGGGAATGCAACATGCATAGCCATGGGGCAGAGCTGCCCCCGCTCAGTATCAAAGTCGTAGCTATCACCTATCTTATGTCCCCTGTGGCAGCCATGCGGTCCTTTGCGGTCTATAAGCGTTATCTTGATCTTTGGTCTGCTCATTTTGTTATCACCTCTATGTACTGCTCAAGCGGTATTCCCTTATACTTATCGACATTGTCCTTGTTCAGATCTATGAGCTTTTCGACAACTTTCATGGCCGACTGAACGCTGTCATCTATGCTGTTGCCGCCCCTGTACTTTCCAATGAGTACGGCAGAGAATATATCTCCGGTTCCTGGAAACCTCACAGGAATCTCCGTGTATGGGAACACATTCATATTGTCAGTGTCACCGTCCAGCATAAGGGTGCTTGTCTGTCCGTCTATATTTACACTGGTTATAACCACTGTCCTTGCCCCATATCCGTGAAGTGTGTGCGCAAGCTCCTCTGCCTCTGCCATAGTCAGGATTTTCTTGTCCGTGTATTTGCCCGCAAGAAATGCCGCCTCAGTACAGTTTGGAACTATCAGATCCGCAACCTTACACATCTGCCTCATATAGCCCACAGTATTCTCTGTGACTCCATTGTACAGTACACCATCGTCACCCATGATCGGGTCAACAAATATAAAAGCTCCCTGAGATTTCTTCTGTCCGCAATACTCCGACACAAGCTTTGTCTGCTCCTCCGACACAAGGAATCCCGTAGCTATGGTGTCAAATGTGAATCCAAGCTCATCCCACACCCTCATACTGTTCTTCATATATCCTGTGGTCTCCAGAATATCAAACTTTCCGTAATCAAGCGTGTTGGATACCAATGCCGTCGGCAGGTTGTACACCTGGAATTTCATATTGGACATTATCGGTATCATCGCTGACAGTGCAACCTTGCCATAACCAGCCATATCGTTTATAAGCAGTATATTATTCATAGTCTCTTCCTCTTCCTGATCAATTAAAGTATATTATTTTTATAACATATATTTGTCACCGGATAAAGACTGCTTTATGAACTCGTACTCTTCATCGGTAACTGAGTACAGCTTCCTAACAATGTCATCTATCTCTTCATACAATCTGTATCGCTGCAAATGGTCTTTACCTGTCTTGTACGTCTGCATTTCTGAATTCACAGAACTTTCTGTGATAAGTTCTTCTGCCATAAGCTCTTCTGCCTTTGAGATTATGTGTCTCTGTGTCTCCTCGTCTGCGACTGGAACAGGAATATTCTCTATATGGGATCTCAGAACCTTCACTGCGTTGTACCGCTTCTCATATATGTACTGCGCCACCCTTGAATTGAGTATCGCCATGATATATCTCATATCAAGTCCCGGTATATGTGGAATGACCACATTGCAACTGTTCAACGTAAGCCTCTGCCTGTCGTCATATGCAAATACAAGCTGTCTGTTGATAAACCTGTAGATCAGTTTCTCCGGAGCCCGGTAAAGCTCCAGCGGCGCCGCCTGCTGATACAGGGTAAGTTCCGGATACATATATTTTTCCGTTTTTCCGCATCTGTATCTGTATACATCTGCTCCGGTTATCACTGCCTCCATTCCCTCTCCGCATTCTGTGGACACATATTTCGCATTATCCCCGGTCACTATTCCCAGTGCAAAATCTGCCTGTCCACGCAGAAATTCACAGTTATCTGTATTTTCTATTCTGCAAAGCAGCCTGTACTCATCATCAGTGAGCCTAAGCATAAAATTCTCACTGCCAAGCGGCCTGTCCGTTCCTACAACAAACTCTCTGCCGTCTCTCTCGATCACCGCTCCTTTGCTATGTCCAGGATCAAAACTCTTTTCAAGCTGCAGCACCAACGATGGACATTGCACACCATAGAATGCATCGCCAAGGAAACTCACCCGGCTCACATTTGCCGATTCGGCTATGATCTCCCTGATCGTCTTATGATTATGTACATCTAACAATGCCTCCGGCAGCACAAATGCAAGAACTCCTTCATCTGTCAACAGCTTCAGCGCACACTCCACGAACACATCAGACGACTCCACGCCCCTTCCGGCTGCAGTTCTGTATGCTTTCCTGAGTAATGTCCGTGTCTCCCTGTCAAATGTATATCCCCACGGCGGGTTACCGATGATGATGTCATATCCCGGATCAGCCAAGAGCTTCTTATCATCCCCACCACATTCTGAATCATTCCTGTATTCTGAAATGAAGTCTCTGCGCTCTATGTGCTCATATATTGTCCGGATCGCTTCGTCCACATTGACATGTCTTCTTCCGGACAATCTCCCAAGTGCCAGGTTGAACCTCGCAAGCTGTACACTGAGTTCATCTATATCGCACGCATATATATTATTTAGTTCTATATCATCCGGAAGCTGTATAAGGAAATTACCGGTTCCGCAACATGGATCGAATAATCGCTTACCACCCTCAGATATTCTGCTTCCCATATCACCGGTCACATCACTTATCAGCGTTCTTACTACCTTTGTCGGCGTATAATATGAACCAGCCGCCTTCCGGCTGCCTGCATCTCTTATAGACATATAGAGAAGTCCAAGTACGTCCTCCCCCTTTTGATAATAGTAATTGGTGTCCATAAGATTTTTGTTATTATTTGCCCATGATAATGCTGCTTTTTTGTCCTGAATTATATCATCGATCAGCGCACTCCATACACCAATTGTCAAGCTTCCATCTATATATGCAGGGAATATTTCTCTGTCAACAGTAATCTCACCACTGCTTACCAGCAGCTTGAGTGCACAATCCGCCAGCAGAGTTCTCATGACCATCTCAGTCACACATATATTCTGCCTCTCCAGCTTATCCACCAGACTTTTTACTGTGTCTGTACTCTCGCAAATGTCTGACACATATCTGTCATACAATCCTTTGCCGGACACATACCGCTTATTCCGCCGGCTTCTGAGCGACCTTCGTTCGCCAGTTTCCAGTGACTGTTTCAGATTACTTACGTACTCCTCTGTGAAATACATCTGACCGGCCGGACCTATGCCCTGTGATTCAATTTTCCCAAGTCTGAGCCAGTTCCGCCCCGTTGCCCTCGATATTGAAAGCTGCTGACACAATCCATCCAGCGTTATGTATTCCTCACTCATACACAGCCCCTCGTTTCTTCATATGTCTGCCTCATATGCTTTTCCTGATCATATTCAAATATATTCATACGCAAAATCTCCGCCTTATTCTTCTTCAAAAAATCAGCCAGAATATTATTCCTGCTCTTATGAAAAATGTGATATAAAAGCATGAGAAATTCGCAAATTATAGATACGTTGGAATGGTCCGTTTCTTACGTTCGGACTCATAGAAACCTTCGACTTGAAACCTATGCTTTGAACGGATTGTAACACCTCGCCCAGCCTTTGTCTATACTTTAGGCAAAACTCTCCAAAACGGAGAATTATGACTCTGGCTGAGGTTCTTTGGATGGCTCTACACAGCCAGAACCCGCAAGCTGTCTCTTAAATATAGTCTTGAATATCAGTCTCACAAGTGGTCCGCAATAACAGAGCTGCCAGAGCAGTGCAACAGGGAGATTCATTCCCCATGTCTGGATAAATGTACCAACACTTGGTGAATCCTTGAACAAAACAGTTGCTATAAGGCTCATGATTGGACACATCATTATGCAGATGTAGAATGATATCATGAAGGTTATCACCTGTGGTCTGTCAGTCGGTCTGACTGTCTTGAACGCAAGCATTGGTGCAAGCTTTCCAACCACGAAAAGCTCCAGCACAATAGCTATCGGCCACATGATCGGCATCTCATGAAGTGCCATGACAAATGTCTGATTGGTGAAACCTCCTGTGCTTAATGCTACGTTGTAGCAAATCATTCCGTAGACCATGAACATGGCCATGATTGTTGTGAACACGAATTCCTGTAATTTGTTTTGTGGCATAATAATTTTCTCCTAAAAATATTGAGCATGCGCATTTAAAAGCGCTTCGCGCAGGCGCATGCGTGCTTCGTAATATGTCGTCAAGCGTAGCTTGATGACCTGCGCGCACATCAGTGCGCTTCCTCTGTAAGGAATCTCCCGCCTTGACGGCGGGTCCCCCTTACGAAAATAAAAAGCCCAACGAAACTTTCATCTCGTTGAGCTTAACTGCGACTACCATTAATTGCCCCTATAATAGCACATAAACTTTTATATTGCAAGTAATTTTCAGTTTTTTATATACAATTCGAGTGCTTACGCCTGCCCAGCCACGGCCTTCTTGCCAGTGTACAGCTGATAATATCTGCCCTTCATGTTAATGAGCTGATCGTGGGTGCCTCTCTCTATGATGCGTCCCTGCTCCATGACCATGATGCAGTCCGCGTCCTTGACCGTGGAAAGTCGGTGAGCTATGACAAATGACGTTCTTCCCTCCATGAGGGCATCCATTCCCTTTGAAACCATAGCCTCGGTTCTCGTATCAATGGATGATGTAGCCTCGTCCAGGATCAGTGCTGGTGGATCTGCAACCGCTGCCCTTGCAATCGCAAGAAGCTGTCTCTGTCCTTGACTGAGGTTTGAACCATCGCCAGTAAGGATTGTGTTATAACCGTCCGGGAGACGCTTTATGAAGTCGTGGGCATTTGCAAGCTTTGCAGCCTTGATACACTCCTCATCCGTGGCATCCAGCTTGCCGTATCTTATGTTATCCATGACTGTTCCTGTGAACAGATGTGTATCCTGAAGAACTATACCAAGACTTCGTCTGAGATCAGGCTTCCTGATCTTGCCTATGTTGATATTGTCGTACCTTATCTTGCCGTCCTGTATATCATAAAACCTGTTTATCAGATTAGTTATGGTCGTCTTGCCCGCGCCTGTACTTCCGACAAATGCTATCTTCTGACCAGGCTTTGCATACATATTTATGTCGTGCAGAACTATCTTATCTGGATTGTAACCGAAGTCCACATTCTCAAATTCAACCTCACCTGTGAGCTCCCTGTATGTGACCTCGCCAGTCTCATGCCTGTGTCTCCAAGCCCAGAGTCCGGTCCTCTCCTCGGTCTCCGTGAGATTGCCATCTGCATCCTTCTTTGCATTTACCAGCTCAACATAGCCCTCGTCCTCCTCTGGCTTCTCATCCGTCATGGTAAATACCCTGTCGGCTCCGGCTGCAGCCATGACTATGGCGTTGATCTGCTGGCTTATCTGTGTAACCGGCATCGTAAAACTCTTGTTAAGCGTCAGGAATGCCACAAGCGTTCCTATGGTAAGACCTGACCATCCATTTACTGCAAGTACACCTCCAAGTACAGCGCAGAGAACATAGCTTATGTTTCCAAGGTTCGCATTCACCGGCATGGTAATGTTGGCTATCATATTTGCCTTGTAGGCGCTGTCCTGAAGAGATCTATTCAATTTGCAGAAATCGTCATATGCCTTTTCTTCGTGGCAGAACACCTTGACAACCTTCTGTCCGCTCATCATTTCCTCTATATAGCCATTTACCTTACCAAGATCCTGCTGCTGCTTCATGAAGTATCTTCCCGACTTCGCGCCCAAGCTCGACGTCGCCTTTATCATGATAAGCACCATGACGACTGACAGCACCGTGAGCGGTATATCAAGAACTATCATCGCAATGAGTGTTGAGATAAATGTGATGCTTGAGTTTATAAGCTGCGGCATACTCTGGCTTATGACCTGACGGAGTGTGTCAACATCATTGGTGTACACCGACATGATATCTCCGTGTGCATGTGTGTCAAAGAAAGATATCGGAAGGGATTCCATACGTTCAAAAAGTTCAACCCTGAGTCTCTTCATGGTTCCCTGAGTCACATTTACCATGATCCTGTTGTATGCGTATGCGCAGATTATTCCCAGCACAAGTATAAGTCCAAGCCCCAGCATCCTGTGGGCCAGGGGACCATAATCAGGTGAGCTCTGTTTCATCATCGGTTCAATATATACATCGATAAGTTTCTGCATGAACATCGATATACTCAGTATCGCAAGCGCCGATATAAGTATGCTGACCACAACCGTAATACATGCCAGCTTGTATTCCTTAAGAATATATCTGATCAGCCTTCCAAGTGCCTTCATGGGATTTTTGCCCTGATCCTTTCCAGGTCTCTTCAGCCCTGCATCCACTTTATCATCCATCTTATTTTCACTGTATTTCTCTGTATTTCCTGTCATTACACTGCCTCCTTTCCTTCATAATTAATTCATCTTCTCATCGAAATCACCGCCGCCAGACATCTGTACGTCGTAGATCTCCTTATATATCGTGTTGTTCTTTAACAGATTCTCATGTGTGTCGAAGCCGCTGACCATTCCGTTATCCAGAACTATGATCCTGTCAGCATCCTGCACACTTGATATTCTCTGGGATATGATGATCTTGGTGGTGTTCGGTATCTTGGTTGCAAATGCCTGCCTGATCTTCGCATCCGTAGCGGTGTCAACTGCGCTTGTGGAATCATCGAGAATGAGTACCTTCGGGCTCTTGAGCAGCGCTCTGGCAATACAGAGTCTCTGCTTCTGACCACCAGACACGTTGCTTCCGCCCTGCTCGATCCAGGTGTTATATCCATCCGGCATCCTGTCTATGAACTCATCCGCACAGGCAAGCTCGCACACCTCACGGCACTCATTCTCCGTGGCATCCGCCTTGCCCCATCTCAGGTTATCAAGTATCGTACCCGAAAACAGCACATTCTTCTGGAGCACAACCGCCACTTCATTTCGGATGACCTCCATATCGTAATCACGCACGTCATGTCCTCCGACACAGACCGAACCACCGTCCGGTTTCACATCATACAGTCTGCTTATCAGATTGACAAATGTCGACTTACCACATCCGGTTCCACCTATCACGCCGACCGTCTCACCGGATTTTATGTGAATATCTATATCTTTCAGTGTATCCTCCGCACTTCCGGCCTTATACACGAAGTCCACATGGTTGAAATCTATTCTTCCATCAGGGACCTCCATGATCGGCTCATCAGGATTGGTCATGGTAGGTGTCTCCTCAAGGACCTCAGATATTCGTCTCATACTTGCCATACTCATGGAGATCATGACAAATACCATGGACAGCATCATCAGCGACATCATCATACTCATGACATAGCTGAAAAGCGATGTAAGATTTCCAGTTGTCATGCTACCACTGACTATGAAGTGTGCTCCGATCCACGACAGGAGCATCATACATGTAAAGATGACAAACATCATGATAGGATTGTTGAAAGCCAGCAGACTCTCAGCCTTTATGGACAGTTCCGCAAGAACCTCTGCTGCCTTCCCAAACTTCTTATCCTCATATTCTTCCCTGACAAATGCCTTTACAACTCTTATCGCTGATACATTTTCCTGAACACTGGCATTCAGGTTATCATAGTTTCTGAACACCTCGTCAAATATAGGTGTTACCTTGAATATGATGAAGAACAATCCAAATGCAAGAACCACAAGTGCTGCCACAAATACAAGTGACAGCTCCACGTTGATTGTAAAGCACATTATCATACTGCAAATGAGCATGAGTGGCGCACGGACTGCGATTCGTATGAGCATCTGGTAAGCGTTCTGTACATTTGTCACATCCGTCGTCATACGTGTTATAAGACTGGCGGTACTGAACTTGTCAATGTTGGTAAATGAAAACTCCTGCACATTCCTGTACATGCCCTCCCTCAGGTTGCAGGCAAATCCTGTCGATGCGCTGGCAGCAAATTTGCCCGCCATCATTCCAAAGAAAAGGCTCAGGAAAGCCAACACAAGCATGAGTCCGCCATACATATACACCTTGCTCATGTCCTGTCCGTTGATTCCCTCATCGATTATCTTGGCGGTCACAAATGGAATGAGGATCTCCATGAAGACCTCTGCCGCCGTAAATACAGGTGTGAGTATTGAGTCCTTCTTGTACTCGCCCACCTGACCAAGCAATGTTTTGATCATTCTATTTCCTCCTTGTTTCGGTTTGAAATGCTGACAGAATCCTCAGATGTACAAAATCAGGAATTTGATTTATGATATGCGATATCTGATCGTCAGCTATGTGTGATTTGACGCAAGTTGCATAAATAGTAATACTTCTATTTTTTAATGTCAATAGTATACAGAGTCGTTTTGTTTGTGAAATTTCTGTGTATTTAAAGTATTTAAAGACATATTAAAATAAGGCATATGAACATCTTTTTAGTCCATATGCCTCATTTTATAGAGATCTAATATGTAATTTCCGCTCTTTTTCAAGATATTCCTGAATCTCCAAAGTCAATGTCTTCAAAACTGTCTACCACTCATGATTGTATTTCTCCAAACCAACGACTCGCCAAATCATGTTGCTCATGGAAATCTTTATCCTCACAATCTGGTTTTCACTGATTTTCTATATCTGTACCTGCCGCCCTGGCTGCAAGCTTCTTATCAATCGCTCTAAGTATAAATCCTGCTGCCACTCCGGATGCCACTCCTACCACTATACCACCCAGAATATCCGTCGGAAAATGTACATACAGATACATCCTTGAAAAAGCAATAAACACAGCCACAACACATGCTATACTGCCCAAAAGCTTCTCTTTCCTCATGAACAACGCCGTGACAGCCGCAAATGATGCCGCCGTGTGTCCCGATGGGAAGGAATAATCCTTTGGTTTCTTCACTATCAGATCTGTAAAATTCGCCACATCATATGGTCTTGTCCTGGCGACCAGATTCTTTAACAGGCAGTTGGTTATGAGAAGATCAAGGATAAGTGCGATGGCCATGCACAGCCCTGCCTTCCTCGTCTTTGGAATGATCAGCAGCACAGCCGCCAGCACTATCCACAGTATTCCCGCATTTCCAAGGGATGTGATTGCCACCATGATCTTGTCAAGCCATGGGGTATGTATATTCTGGAGAGCGTCAAGGACTTCTATCTCCCACATCAGAAATTACCGCCGTTCCAGCCCCAGTCATGTACGCCGTGGTAAGTCACGTACACCGCATTTCCCGGGATTCCAAGTACATCTGCAAATATATCGCAGATCTTTCCTGTCATGGCATCACATGCCTTAGGAGTCACATCACCGAATACGCTGACTTCCACATATGCACCCTTATCAAGTTTCTTTCCGCCCATGAACAGGTCGTATCCATCGTTGATGCCGACCATAAGGTAGCTCTCCGTCTTGTTCATCGTTGTTATCGCCTGACCGAGACTGCTCTTGAGAGTCTCCTTCTGGTCATCGCTCATCTTCACTGTAACCTTTGAATCTATAAATGGCATTTCTTTGTCCTCCTAAATTATATTATTCATATAAAATATATACACGACTTTTGTAGACATTTGTCTTTGTATGCTATATTGTGGCAAAATCATAATAGCACTACCAAATCAGGGGAATACGATGCCGCCGGTCCTTAGGTGGCGCAACAGGCGGCACCTTAGTACCGTTGCAGGCTGAGTTAAGCGGGAGCGACCCCTGATTGGTATGCTATTATGATTCTGCCATATTAATAACTATCCCAGGCAAATGTCTACAAAAAGTCCTCAAATTCTATCTCAGACGGCAGTCTCAGATCTCCTCTCGGGCTGACCGATACGGTTCCGACCTTCACGCCATCCGGCATACAGTTCCTCTTGAACTGCTGGCGGAAGAATCTCGTGTAGAATACCTTCTGCCATTTGTCGATCTCGCTGTCTGAGAAATTGTACTCGTCACTCTGTCTTACAGCCTCCTTGCACAACTCATTTACCTCCTCAGGGGACATTCCATATCGAAGTGTATAATATAAGAAGAAATCGTGCAGGATGTATGATCCCACGGTGTCCTCCGTCTTCTGCGCGATGGTTCCGTCCGGGTTCGGTGGAAGCAGCTCCGGGCTGACCGGTGTGTCTATGATATCGTCTATGATCGGCGCGATGCCCACAAATCCATCCACCTCCATGAAGTGTCCAACCTCATTCACAAGTGAGCGCACCAGAGTCTTTGGTATACTTGTATTCACAGCATACATGCTCATATGGTCGCCGTTGAAGGTGCACCAGCCAAGTGCCAGCTCCGAGAGATCTCCGGTTCCAACCACGAATCCACCCTCCTTGTTGGCGACATCCATGAGTATCTGTGTTCTCTCCCTCGCCTGACAGTTCTCGTAAGTTATGTCATGCACGCTCTCATCCTGTCCGATATCGGCAAAATGCTGTCTCACCGATGCAGCTATGCTTATCTCTCTGCTGTCACAGCCGAGCAGTCTCATGAGTTCCGTAGAATTATTCTTCGTCCTGTTTGTCGTTCCAAATCCCGGCATGGTGATTCCCACGACAGTTGTAGATGGAAGTCCCGCATTCTTCACCGCCTGTGCCGAAACCAGCAGAGCCAGTGTGGAATCAAGTCCGCCTGACACTCCCACGACCACACATTTGCAGTGGGTCGCCTCTATCCTTCTCTGAAGTCCGGCAACCTGCATCTTGAATATCGCCATGCACCTCTCAAGCTTATTTCCCGATGGGACAAATGGTGTCATCTTCACCTTCATGAGCACATTTCCTTTGTCCATGAGTGGGGTATCGCACACCACCGTCTCATACTTTCTGAATGCGAAATCACGCTTGCAGTCGGCAAATGACTTGTTTGCTATCCTGTCGTGTCTGATCTTGGTGAGACTTATATCCCTTATCAGCACCCCTTCCTCAAATGGCTTTACCTCGCCGAGGAGCTTGCCGTTCTCGTACATCAGATTGTGTCCTGAAAATACCAGATCCGATGTGGACTCGTACATCCCCGCCGACACATACACATATCCGCACAGGCAGTCCGACGACACACTTCCTATCAGCTTGTGCCTGTATGCAGCCTTTCCGATGACCTCATTTGACGCGGAAAGATTGAGTATGACCTCTGCTCCCGCCATGGCGAGAAGTCTTCCCGGTGACACAGGCGTCCAGGCATCCTCACATATCTCTATACCAAGCTTTACTCTCTGGTCTCCGCTGCCCATATCTATCATCACATTATTGCCAAACAGCACTTCACTGCCAACAGCCCTGCTGCCATCATATTCAAGCTCATCTCCATCATCTTCCGGATCCATGAGATTGACCATCACCGCATCATACTTTCTGGCTGAGAACCATCTCTTCTCGTAGAACTCGCCATAGTTTGGAAGGTAAGTCTTCGGCACGATGGCCATGACTCTTCCGCCCTGCAGGAACGCCGCACAGTTGAACAGCTCCCCGTCCACCTCAAATGGCAGACCGACCACCAGTGCCGACTGACCGGTACAAGTCGCCATGGCAAGCTGAAGAAGACCTCTTCTCGCGCCATCTATGAGCTTTCTGTTCTCAAACAGATCCGCACAGGTATATCCCGTGATAGACAACTCTGGCGTCACTATGACATCCGCAGCATCCTTATACTCTTCATATATATCCATTATCTCTCTGACATTTCCGCTGACACTTCCGATATGAACCTTCGGCGTAACGGCCGCCACACGCAGCATATTCTTCATTGTTACCTCCTTGTAAAATCTCATTTGATTTTGCCTTTTCATAACATTTACACTTTACCACCCGGAGACATTTATTTCAACGAAGTTCACAACTTGATGAGTCTCTATTTTCGGTCATTTCCCAGTTCAGGGCTTGTCCGCCGGGTGTCAGATAACTTTGTGTTTTTTATCTTTTTGGCGAAAATGCTTTAAAAAAAGGCTCCCGGACATATCATTGCGCCGGGAGTCTTTTTTCTGCCATGCAGACATCCAGTGACATACGGTTTATCCGCCATCACTCAACACTGCATCTATATATTATAATGTACTGATTACTTTCCAAGTGGCTTACCAGTAAGCTTCTCATAGCCCTCAAGGTAGATGTCGATGGTCTTCTGAGCGACATCCTCTGGAAGCTTCCAGCCCTTGTCAGGATTAGCCTTCAGCCAGTCACGTGCGAACTGCTTGTCAAATGATGGCTGGCCATGACCTGGCTCATATACATCTGCTGGCCAGAATCTTGAGCTGTCCGGTGTGAGCATCTCATCGCCGAGAACGATGTTGCCATTCTCATCGAGACCAAACTCAAACTTTGTATCTGCAATGATGATTCCTCTTGTAAGTGCGTACTCTGCACACTTCTTGTAAAGTGTGATGGTGTACTCCTTGAGCTTTGAAGCGTACTCCTCGCCCTTGCCAGGGAAGTACTTCTCAAGGTGAGCAATGCTCTGCTCATATGATATATTCTCATCGTGATCGCCAATCTCGGCCTTTGTTGATGGTGTGTAGATAGGCTCAGGAAGCTTATCAGACTCCTTTAATCCCTCTGGGAGCTTGATTCCACATACTGTGCCATTCTCCTTGTAGCTTGCCCAACCGCTTCCTGTGATGTATCCACGAACGATACACTCGATTGGAAGCATCTCAAGCTTTCTGCACATCATGCTGTTGCCATCGAACTTCTCCTGCTGGAAGAACTCAGGCATATCTTTTACATCAACTGAGATCATGTGGTTAGGAAGAATGTCCTGTGTCATGTCAAACCAGAACTTTGACATCTGTGTCAGAACTGTTCCCTTCTTGGAAATTACATTGTCGAGGATGACATCGAAGCAGCTTATACGGTCTGTAGCTACCATGATCAGGCTGTCTCCATTGTCATAAATCTCACGTACCTTACCTTCTTTGATTGGCTTTAATTCCTGCATTTTTTTATCTCCTTGATATTTGTATTAATACCTGTTAGAAATTGTATTCATATAAGTGTGTATCACTTTTTATGGTTGCTTGTCAAGGCTTTGACAGCCCTCAAAAATTTTTTCTCAAAATTTGTCAAGGTTTATGCGCCTCACGGGATTTTTATTGTGTAAAAGCACATTTTTCATCTTTACAATATCATTTGTGATGACTATAATAACAGAGCACAATATCTAGTGGGTGCTTCACATTATTTCCACCAAATATATTGTGTTCACAATAATTATTGCATATTTTTTCTTTATAAATAATTCCATGCGGCACAGGCAGCCGCATCTAATATATTACGTCGAACCAGACCTGATTGGCCTGATTTCAGTTAACTTGAATGATTGGAATATTACGATTAAATTTACCATTGAATTGGAAGAGGGAGGCTATTGCTGTGTCAGAGGAAGCTAAAACACACGTACACGTAATCAAAAGGAATGGAGAAGAGGTGACATTTGACCTGTCAAAGATCGAGAATGCCATCAAAGCTGCCAACAATGAGGTTGACAAACTCCACCAGCTCAACGAATATCAGGTTCACGCCATCGCGGACAACCTGGAGAAACAGATAGAATCAATGTCCCATGCAGTTCACGTGGAGGACATTCAGGATATGGTCGAGACCGGTATCATGGAGATGAGAGGATATGAGGTTGCACAGAAATATGTGCGTTACCGTTACAAGAGAGAGCTCGCACGTAAGTCCAACACCACGGACAACGGAATCCTTGCGCTCATAGACCATATGAACGAGGAAGTCAATCAGGAAAACTCCAACAAGAATCCGGTGATCAACTCGACACAGCGTGACTACATGGCCGGTGAGGTATCCAAAGATCTGACCAAGAGAATGCTTCTGCCTGAGGATATAGTTGAGGCACATGAGGCCGGAATCATACATTTCCATGATTCTGACTACTACGCTCAGAAGGAGCACAACTGTGACCTCATCAACCTTGAGGATATGCTGCAGAACGGAACAGTGATCAGTGAGACCATGATCGAGAAGCCGCACAGCTTCTTCACGGCATGCAACGTCACCACGCAGATCGTGGCACAGGTTGCCAGCAACCAGTACGGTGGACAGACATTTACCCTGTCCCATCTGGCACCATTTGTGGATGTTAGCAGGAAGAAGCTCCGTGCACAGGTCATCGATGAGCGCAAGGACTGTGGCGAATCCCTTGATGATGCCATTATCGACAAGATAACAGAGAAGAGACTTCTGAACGAGGTCAAAAGTGGAATACAGACTATACAGTACCAGCTCATCACCCTGATGACATGTAACGGACAGGCACCATTTGTCACCATGTTCATGTACCTGGATGAGGTTCCTGAGGGACAGACAAGGGATGACCTGGCGCTCATCATAGAGGAGGTCCTGAATCAGAGGATCAAGGGAGTTAAGAACGAGAAGGGAATCTGGATCACTCCGGCATTTCCTAAGCTCATATATGTTCTGGACGAGGACAACATAACCACAGATTCCAAATACTGGTATCTGACCGAGCTTGCCGCCAAATGCACCGCAAAACGTATGGTTCCTGACTACATCTCCGCCAAAGTCATGAGAGAGATGAAGGACGGCGACGTATATCCATGCATGGGCTGCAGATCATTTCCTACAAAGGAGGACGGCATCAGGAATCCTGATGGATCCCGCAAATATTACGGACGTTTTAACCAGGGCGTCGTGACCATCAATCTTGTTGATGTGGCATGTTCATCATACGGCGACATGGACAAATTCTGGAAGATCCTGGACGAGCGTCTTGAGCTTTGTCACAAGGCACTCAGATGCAGACATGAAAGACTGCTCGGAACCATATCAGATGTCGCTCCTATACTGTGGCAGCACGGTGCGCTGGCAAGACTTAAGAAAGGCGAGAAGATTGACAAGCTGCTCTTCGGCGGCTACTCAACTATTTCCCTTGGCTATGCCGGTCTCTGCGAAATGTGTGTCCGTATGATCGGCAAAACACATACATCCGAGGAAGGCAAGAAATTTGCGCTCGCTGTAATGCAGAAGCTCAACGACAAATGTGCTGAGTGGAAGGCTGCTGAGAATATCAGCTATTCCGTATACGGAACACCTATGGAGTCCACTACTTATAAATTTGCCAAGAATCTGCAGAAGCGTTTCGGCATCATCCCGGGCGTAACAGACAAGAATTACATAACCAACAGCTATCACGTACATGTAACCGAGCACATAGACGCCTTCAGCAAGCTGAAGTTTGAGTCAGAATTCCAGAAGCTGTCACCGGGCGGCGCCATCAGCTATGTTGAGGTTCCAAACCTCCAGAATAACATAGACGCAGTCCTTGAAGTCATGAAGTTCATATACGACAACATTCTCTATGCAGAGCTCAACACCAAGAGCGACTACTGTGAGAAATGTGGCTATGACGGCGAGATTAAGATCGTGACAGACGATTATGGCAAGTTGGTGTGGGAGTGCCCTAACTGCGGCAACCGCGACCAGAACACTCTCTTCGTTGCAAGACGTACCTGCGGTTATATCGGAACCCAGTTCTGGAATCAGGGACGTACACAGGAGATCAAGGACAGAGTCCTTCACCTGTAGAATTAGTCAGCTTAAAACTGATACTTTCAAATAAAAATACAGACAGCACAATTGTGAATGAAGTGACCTCAAAAAACAATTGACTGTCTGTATTTTTATTACTTTCTTATAACTACAATATCTAGCATACCCTCATGTAAGCGGCATCATCTGCAAAATCCGGCTGATCCGAAACAAACTTTATAACATCTGCGGATTTTACGCCTGGATTTCTTTTGATATAAGCAGTGAGCATTTCTAATCTTGCTGCATTCTTCTGAGCATAATGCTCCATAGCCGAGACAAACTCAAAATAAGAATCATCTATATTGTTGAGCAGTTTTCTTAATTCTTCCATAACTACGCCCCCTTACATTTCTATTCTCATATATATATTATAGTTATCATATCCATGATTCTCAAAATAATACCAATATGGTTTATTATCTATTCCATACGAAATATGTACTGCGTATGTTTTTCCTTCGTATTTACTATAATTCGTATTTATTTCTCTGCAGATTTTTGCATATTCTGCCCTATCCAAGATAAATGTATTATAAACAAATCTCACAACTTCTCCTATCATTCATAATATCATCTGCACATAAATTACACAAGCTAACACCAAAACATATTATATACCCTAATTTGTGATAATTAATGCAAATGTAATTTTTGATAGATTTAGATGTAATAATCCATTTAATACGTCTCCCACAACTTCATATTCTTGGCATTATCCACTATGTCAATGCAGCTTCCGTCAATTGCATTTATACATATAATCTGGGATATCTCCCCTACCGTGTCCTGTCCCCGGAGCTCCTCGCTCTGTGTAAATATCCATGCAGGAATGTAGCAGAGCTTTCCATCGTCATCTGCTGTCGCCATGTATCTGAGTGCCACGTTGTTGAACTGAACCTTGCCATATCTGGTCTGGTATTTCTCATAATATGTTGCAATGCCCTCATTTGCCTTTGCGATCATGTCGTTCCAGCTCATGAGTTCCACATCCTCCGCCTGCAGGGATGAAGGATCTGTGTAAAGCTGGGCAAACATATCTACAACTCCATCATCATCAATATTTAATGTTACACTGTCACCAGGCTCAAACATATAGCCATTCTGTGTCTGGAGATTGTCAACGTTATATAATTCGCCCTCTCTCTCCTTTGCTCCGTATATAGACCTGCTGAGCGTTACCGAGTATCCACTCACCTTGGTCTGCTTTACCTCGCCATTGTCATCCGACCATATTCTGGCAAGCGGCTCTGTCTTTGTACTCTCCATACCGTCTATCCCCATCTTTGAGAGGAAATTCATCGCTTGGGATATGGCATCGTTCTCCGTGAGTTTGCTCTCATTTGTGACATTGGTCAGATCTATGTCTGTGGCATTGCTGATGCCCGTCACATAGGTGTATGTTGCGCCGCTCACACCATCCAAAAGCTTGTTCTCCTCACTCTCGGATTTGTAAAATGATATATACACACCTGCGTCTGTATTGTCATCCTCACCGCCATACTGTGATATACTCACCGTATATTCCTTGTCTCCATATTTGCCTGTATACGATGAATACGGGTCATCATAATTCTCCAGCAAAGGAAGTGAATCCGGTGCATCTGCCATCTGCTTCTTGTATGTCTCTATCTGGGTATCATACCAGGCATCCGACGAATCATCCCCCTGACCCTGAGCCTCCTTCTTGAACTTCTCTGTACTCTCTATCATACTCTTCAGCTCATCCTTGGTCTGCACTCCATCCTTGCGGATATATATGCCCTGGGACTTGTCCAGGAGTCCCTCGACAATGCTCTGTATCTGTGCAGCATCAAGCTTCATAGTGCTGTAATATACCCTCTTCATGGAATCCGTATCAGGAATATCTATCGAACCGGAACAGCTTATCTCTGACAAGCCCGAATTGCCCACATCAAATGTCTCATCACACTTCTCCGGGATTCCCAGACTCTTTGCAAGGCTGCCACCCGCATCGTTACTGCCATCATCACTGTATCCACTTGCCGAACCCGACTCTCCATCCAATGTATAATCAACCTTTTTATTTCCACATCCTGTCATCTGCATCGCCATCACTCCTGCCAGCACACATGCCGCTATTCTTGTCGCTCTCTTTCCCATGATTATTTTCCTCCTTGTCATTTCGCAAATATTCATATATTAGACATTTCACCTGACCATATCAGCACATTTATTTTGATATGGTTTTTGTTCCTGCCCCAGTCTCCGGGTCTGTTCCGTACCATGTCTCAAGACATTTTGCAGTCTCAATTATATCTACACAGCTTCCATCCACTGCGTTTATGTACACAAGCTGCACTATATTATCGTATGTGCCATGCTCCTCTGAGATGTCATTATTTTCAGACTGGGTCAGTACCCATGCCGGTATGTACACAAGATTTTCTCCATCCTGTATACAGGGAACATACATAAATTTCACATTGTTAAACCGCACCTCTGAATAGTCGGTAGGATATTTTTCATAATATTCCGCTATACTATCGTCAGCCTTATTCACCATATCTTCCCAGCTTAGGAGATCCACCTTTTCCCTGACAAATGAATCCGTATCCGTACTTAAGATTGCTCTCACATTAAACACTCCGCTGTCATCCACACATACGGATATCCTGTCACCTTCGTACATGACGTAACCATTTTTATTCTTCAGGTTATCCACTCCTGTCGGGTCTATATAGGCAGTATCCACTCCGCCGATCTGTATTCCAAATTCGAACATGTACCCATTCTTTTCAGCTTTTATAATTTCAAATCCGCTGTCCAGCCACGACCTCACCACAGCCTGACTTCCGCATTTTGCCATTCCGGATATTCCCATCCTATCCAGAAATGCCTGAGCTTCATGCTCTGCTGTATTTTCATCTATCCCACATTTATTTTCCTGGTCTTCAATATCGCCGCCAAAATAGTTTTGCCCGGCGGTCTCCGTCATCACTGCATCTTCCACATCTGCAAGATATTTCTGCTCCTGATCACCCGCCGGCTCATATACTATGCTTACCCTGCCAGATGCATCTGCTGTGTCATCCCCGGATATCCACAGGCTGTACTGTTCACCGTCATGCTGGCCTATGTATATCTTATTTGTCGTATATTCTCTGACCGGCGTATACGAATCGGGGGCTTCCTTCATCCGCTTCTTCGTCTCTGCTATGTCACTCTCATATATCTCCGCAACATCCTGCTGCCCTTCTTCCAGAGCCTGCTGCCTGTACACCTCTATGAGGTCTATCTCCTTCTGTATCTCCTCCTTCGTCATATTCTCGTCGCCGTCATCACGGCAATATATTCCCTGGTCTTTGTCAAATACACTCTCCACCATGTCCTGTATCCTCGACGTATCCATCCGCATCCCGTCAAAGCTTACAGTATACGCCCTGTCCACATTTGCAACCTGTATGTCATCATCCACAAGACTTATCTCCGAAAGCTTTGAATGACCGGTATCAAATTTTAGATCACAGCTATCAGGAACGCCAAGCCTTATACCGAGTGGTCCTCCGCCATGATCCTCCTCAATGGAATCACCATATATATATTCTGTCCTGTCCTCATCACCGCTCGACCTGTTCTCACAGCCACACATGCCACATACGGCAAGTACAGACATGACCAGCGCAGTTTTCCGCCACGAATTTCCTGACATTTTCTGCCTCCCTTCACATTAAACTTCAGAAATGTCTCTGCTCATAATGTATTGTAAAATGGGTGTACATTAAGAAACAATTGCCGGGAACTTTAAGATATTCTTAAGACGAAAAAATCCCTTCCGTATGATGTACCTAATCATACGGAAGGGATCTGTAATCCACATTATATTTAGAATTTGAAAAACATCAGCAGGAGTATGATTCCCACAAGCGTGAGTGCCGCTCCCACCAGAAAGGCTATCTTAAACCACTTCTCATCACCTGTCACCCTGTCAAATGTATCATCCTCAACCTCAACAAAGCTGAGTGCCGTCATAGTCATAAGCCCAAGTCCGGTAAAAATCGCAGATGAAGCAGGTATCCTTATGGCCGGTATAACCCACAATATAAAATATACTACATCACATCCAAGCAATATAAACAGCTTTTTTCCATACTTCTCAAGCATAACCCTCGATCTCCTTAATATAACACTTAACCTGTATCATAACACCTTATATGTGTTTACTCAAGCTTTCCGTCTTTTTGTTCTTAAGCCTTCTTATTATGTCATCACATCCACAGACTGCGCTTATTCCCACCGCAATCCCAAGCACGAACAGCATTGTGGAATTGCCATATGCGCTTGCGGCCTTCCAGTCTGAATCAAATGCCGCGCTCAGTGTGTAATAGAGCGGAGCCCCCGGCAGAAGCGGGATAAGTCCGACTATGAGATACTGATTTGCCGGTGCTTTCATGATCCTTGCCGCTATCTCAGCATATATGGCAGCCCACAGGCTTGCCGCAAGAGATGGGATAAATACGTCATCTATGATATTTCTGACCAGAATGTATACTATCCATGTGCACATTCCATTGACCGCCGCCGGTATCACATTTCTCTTTCCTAGATTGAACATAAAAGCAAATCCCAGCGAACCTAATAGAGCAGTGACAACCTGTATGATCGTTTGCTGCACTTGTCTGCACCTCCTAAATCGTGATAAATACCGCCAGTGCAAATCCGCACGCTATCGCCGCCGCCCAGAGCAGCGACTCAACCAGCCTCAGACTTCCCGTTATGGTATCCCCTACAAACATGTCCTTCACTGCATTTGTCAGCGCAAGCCCCGGGATCAGCAGCATGATATCTCCTATCATGACCTTGTCCTCATGTATTGGAAGCACGTGCCCTGCCAGCCCGATCAGTACGCCCGTGACAAATGAACTCAGAAAATTAAACAGTATGTTGTTGGTACATATCGGGGCGAAATATATCTGCATCAGCCATATCCCCACAGCAAATGCCGCCGCCATAGCTCCATCAAGTATGGTTCCGCCGAAGAATACCGCAAGCGCTCCCGCCGCCAGCACGCTTCCCACGCACACCCGGAATCTCGGCGCTGATGCCTGCTCTATCTCTTCAATTCGTTCTTTCAGGCCCTCAGTGGCTAGTGGCTGTCTGCAATACTCTCTGCTCAGGGCATTTATCCGCTCCAGCTTCCAGAAGTCCGTCTTTGTCCCATCCCTGGTTCCTCTGGTCATGGAGCACACCGATCCATCCGGCATGTTCATGGTACATACCAGAGTGGATGTAATAGCAAATACGTCCATACGCTCTGCTCCATAAGCAGCTCCCATTCGTCTGAGTGTATCCTCCACTCTCTTCACCTCCGAGCCATTCCGGATCATCATGGCTCCCACATCCATGAACAGGCCGAGCATTTTCACATCCTCCGGACTTCCCTGAGGCATATCCCGCAGCTTCTCCATTCCGCTGTGCCTGTCAATATCCGCCATACCCATATGCCACCATCCTTTTTGTACAGATATACCTCATGCCATTATCTATCTCATTGGAACCTGCTGGAAGTACTGGTGTCTTCTCTCATCCACCATTTTCTCCAGTTCCTTCTGATTGTGGTTATATATCTTATTTATCTCATCGTTGTATCCTATTATTATGTATGGAACCATGCTTTCTATGTATGCAAGGATGTCATCACAGTCCTTCTCCTTCCTCATCGGAAGCGCCATTCCGCTGCCATCATTCAGCCTGACCTCGATCTGGTAAGACTTACCCGCCTTGATTCCGTACACTTTGTTCTGGGTTATGAACTTATATACCCACATAAGCTCCCTGGTCTCGGCAAAATTCACCGTGTCACCCTTGATATACATGAAGAACTCGTTATTTAATCTGAGGCCATTCACTGCAGCACCTGATCTGTAAAACTGCTCTATCCTCTCCATCTCATATTCAGGATTTGGCTTCTTCTTGCAGTAATCCAGTACGTCTCTTATGTTGCTCTGCCTTATTGCCAGGGATACAAACCATGCCGCAAATGCGAGGAACATCGCGGATCCAAGCCCTATCCATATCGATCCTTCATCTACCCCCATTGCTGCAGCAACACCGGAGATTCCGATTGCTGCAAATATCACTGCTCCAATAATACATTTTATCCTGTACTTTGTTCCAAGCTTCTTTATCATCTGTTTTAACCCCATTTTCTTAATTGTACTCAGTCATATTCCACCTTCATCAGGCAAAGTCCATGTGGAGGCGCCGTAGGCCCCGCCAGCTGCCTGTCCATCCCGGCTATGATCTCAGGAATATGCTCCGCACTCATATTCCCATATCCAACATCTACCAGTGTTCCGGTCAGTATCCTCACCATGTTCTGCAAAAAGCCATTTCCATGGAATCTCATATGGACGTAGTCTCCCTCCTTGACTATATCCACATCGTATATAGTTCTGACCGTGGATTTCTTCATCTTATTGTTGCCACAAAAAGATCTGAAATCATGCTTTCCGACAAAATACGATGCAGCCTTTTTCATCACATCCACATCAAGTATACTGCCCTGTGGCACACACCACACATAATTTCTATCAAATACAGGTTTCTCAGCACCTACATACAGCGTGTATTCGTAGACTTTACCGGTTGCATTCAGCCTTGCATGAAACCTGTCCCCGGCCACAGCAACATCAAGCGCGCAGATATCCGCAGGCAGATATCTGTTCAGATAATCTTTTATCTCTTCCGGAGTCTTATCTGTTTCTAGCCTTCCGTTCGCCACCATGGCTCTGGCATGTACTCCCGCATCAGTCCTGCCTGCACCATGGATATCGACCTTTGCATCGACCATCCTGGTTAGGACCGTCTCTATTCGCCCCTCCACTGTATCCGCATTTGTCTTGCTCTCCCAGCCGTGATAACGTGTGCCATCATAGCTGAAAGTAAATCTGTAATTTACCATATGTCCTCTCCAGGGACCTGCTCGCCTGTGTCTGCCTCAAATTCCTTTACCTGTTCAAGCCAATATTGCTTATCTTTTTCTGTTATCGGTCTTATGACTTTACATGGATTTCCAGCAGCTATCACACCATCCGGAATATCCTTTGTGACAACCGCCCCTGAGCCTATGACAACATTTGAACCTATGGTCACACCCGGATTGATGACCGTATTGCCGCCGATCCATACATTATCGCCTATTGTGACCGGCTTGCCAAGCTCCACACCGGCATTTCTGATCATCGCATCTATCGGATGACATGCGCAGTATATATTGACCCTTGGTCCCAGAAATGCATGATCTCCAATGATGACGTCACACTGATCCAGAACTATCAGCCCTGTATTTGCATAGAAATAGTCTCCCACATGTATATTTGTTCCATAGTCGCAGTAAAATGGCGGCTCTATGTAACACTCCTTTCCCATGTGTGCGAATAATTTTCCGAGATACTCGCCGGTTCTTGTCATTGTCTCAGACCTCGGAGCACCGTTGAACTTATCAACCAGATCCTTCGCCTTCCCCTCCGGATCCCAGTCCACACATTTATATAACTTACCAGCTTTCATTCTGCCAAGCATTTTCTCTACTCTGTCCATAGAATTTCCTCCTCGTATTATAATATTTACTCATCATGTTTATATCTGCCTAAAAGATACCATTCTTTATGGCTGCAATCAACCGCAAATATAATTACTCGTAAATCGAATCCAATATAAGCAATAAACTTCTATCGGTAACAGAAAAACTGCTCTCCAGACATTATACTAAGCCGCGTGCCTGTATTCTGAATCAATAGCGTAATCGACTGAACTTCAGCTCTTATTGCCGGAGCGGCGCGCAGGGTCGCCCTTATCGTGCGCAGAGCGCAGTGCAAATATAAGCAAGCTGAAACGAAGGAAGATTAGCGTGATTCATAACCAGCCATTTTCAGGCGATATAAAAAGGCCATGATATTATGTGTACAATCGATAATGCAGACTGCCTCTCTTTACTGCTTCCTGCCGAGGTGGCGACCGCAGCGCCCTTATTGCGGTCAGAGCCGAGTGCATATGGAAGCAAAGTAAAGTGAGGCTAGGCAAATGTGATTGCACGCATATATCATGACCTTATACGCTTTAAAATGGCGTCCGTCATCAATACACATAAAGGTACATCCCAAACCAATGCAGCGCAGCCCCCAGCATCACAAAGATATGCCAGATAAAGTGCGCCCCCTTGGTGTCCTTCACAAATGGAATCATGCCAAGCGTATAGACAACACCTCCGCCCACGATCCATCCCAGAAGCGGCTTGTCATTTCTGAACCAGCCCGGAATGAACATGATAGCGCTCCATCCGATGACGAAGTACAGCGTATAGTGTATCGGTCTGAACCTGCCCGGGCCGAACACACATATGATGGTGATCCCCGCTATGATAAGTGCCCACTGCACACAGAACAACACTATTCCAAGCACATTTCCCCAGTATACAAGGTACAGTGGAGCAAATGTTCCGCCTATCAGCAGATATATCGAGGAATAGTCAAATCTTCTCCAGAGCCGCTTGACTGCCAGACCGGATTTGTATGAGTGATACAGACAGCTCATGAGAAACATCAATATCAGTGATATTCCATAAAAACACGATGCCATCACTTTGAGTCCTGTGTCTGACTTCAGGAGAAGAAGGACAAGGCCGGCTATGGCAAGCCCTGCTCCTATTCCGTGGGTAACAGCATTTCCCACCTCCTCGAGAACGGTGAGCTTTGGCGGCTCATTCAGTTCCCTGTAGTGCTGCCTTTTTGCTCTTTTTGCCTCTTTCTTCTCTTCTTTTCTTTTCTCTTTGTCCAGTTCAGCTTTCTGCTGACTACTCATATCTAATTCCGAGTTCTTTATTTCTGCCATATTTAATCCTGAAACTTCTTTCTATCTATAATTTATACCGCTAAAGCGCCTCAAGCACCTGCACCCCACGTCTCTTCAGCCATATTCTAAACAAAACTGCAGCGGCTGCCGTCAATGCAGTGCTTATTGCTAGATACATTGTCGCTCCGGTAAAACCTCCGAATAACAAATATCCCACCACAAGTACAATAATATATACAAAATTCGATAAAATAGCAACAAGTACACCCATGCTCTGCTTCACGACTGATGCTTCCGACGTCCAGTCAAGCTTTGGCATCTTGAGATTGACTGCAAGCCCTATATATGCAGTCAGGCACACATAAAGACATGGTATCAGTAACATCATCACGCCATCTACAAGTGATGGTGTCACAAAAACAAGCATCACTATATCAAGGATCAGCGCCGGAATCAGGGTAAGTATCACATGCATCCTCAGTTTTGCCCTGAGTATCTGCCACGATGTGACTGGAAGCGAACGCACGATCCAAAGATTCTTTCCCTCCAGAGATATCGATGGTGCAGTCAGATCATTCATCGACGCGGCGGCACATACGGCTATACACGCCCCAATTATAAGTACACCATCCGGTAGTCCGGGAGTTTTCGTAATCATATCTACTACATACTGTCCTTTAACAAGACAAACCACTGCCATAGCGATCATTATCAATGTCCCCAGGGAACAGTTGAGCATATATACGGCAGATGCTGCCAGTCTTTTGAACTCTTTCTGAAGAAGTGCTGCATCCTGGCTCTGCGCCTTTGCAGCTTTTATTATATTCTTCCTTTTGGTATGTCCGGCTTTTGTCGTCACGATTCCGATGAATGTTCTCTCAAGTACCAGCCACACTGCAAGAGAGATGATCAATGTGCCTGCTGCCACAAACGCCAGCTGCAGTCCATCTCCTGTAGCCGCACGACCAATTGAATAGAGCGGATATGCAGCACCTTTTATCTTTGCACTGTATTCTCCGCTGTTTGCCAGGATCTTTGAGAGCAGCTTATTTGCATTCATGTATACAGCATAATATGCGGCTATAAATGCCAGTGACAATACAACTGTCACAAAGCTCTTATTTCTGGTCTTATTGCCTATCTTCCCCACTACCCAGCCAAGTATACATGAGAGCACCAGTATGACAAATGTCAGAAAAACCAGCACTATAATAGATGACACGACCGGCCACACACCGGGATGAGCTACTATTCCATATACTATGATACCGGGAATCATGGCGGTCACGGCGAACATCGCACCCATGATGTACACTCCTGACAGTCTTGCAAATAATATAGCCCTGACCGGGATGGGCAGTGACAGCATCAGGTCATTGTCTTTTGCCTGATACAAGCTCGCATATGTATTGAACACACTTCCTAATATACCGATGGTCAACGCCATCATAGACATCATCGCCATGTACATCCAATCAAGCCCCGCAGAACAAAGCGGCTCACACACCGAATATGCCTCCATTCCGAACATGGCTCCCATACAGCCCTGCAGCACTGCCACATAACTGATGATACCCAGAACTACAGCACCTTTGGATCTGGACTTTCCAGTCTTCCGGTCAACGAAAAATCCACTGAACAGCATCTTAAGCTGTTTCTTCATCAATATCCTTATCATGACTCACCCTCCAGATCAAGGAACACGGATTCAAGTGACTCGTCTCCCTTCACCTGCTCCATTATGCCCGCCTTCACCAGTCGTCCGCCTTTGATGATCGCCACTTTATCGCACAGCTTTTCTGCGACTTCCAATACATGTGTGGAGAAGAATATCGCCCCTCCGTCATCACACATTTTTCTCATCATCTGCTTGAGTATATGGGAAGCCTTTGGATCGAGTCCGACAAACGGTTCATCCATGATGACAAGTTTCGGCTCATGTATCCATGCCGATATGATTGCCAGTTTCTGTTTCATACCATGAGAATACTCGGATACCAGTTGTCCGAGGTTGTCTTTTATCTCAAATGCGTCAGCATATTTGCCTATGAGCTCGTCCCTGACTTCCTCCGGCACGTCAAATATATCTGCTATAAAATTCAAATATCCGATTCCGGTCATAAAATCATACATATCTGGATTGTCAGGAATATATGCCATCTGTTTCTTGCATTCCAGCGGTTTTTCCTTTATGGACACACCATCTATAAGGATATCTCCCTCCTCAAAATTCAGGATCCCTGTACACGCCTTTATAGTGGTTGTCTTACCTGCTCCGTTGTGTCCGATGAAACCATATATCTCCCCCGGCATTATATGTAGGCTTAGATTGTCCACCGCCAACTTATCTCCGTATCTCTTTGTGAGATTTTTTATTTGCAGCATATTATTTTCTCCTTTTTCAAAACAGGGGACGGAGGTACCTGACCTCTCCGTCCCCATAGATTATTGCGCTCTATGCTTATTTCGCTTCATCCTGCCCCTGAACTCATCAAGTGCCGCGCGACCAGGTCCCGTCATAGGTTTGATCCACCTTCCTTTTAACAAGTACGGTGTCAGTATGACAAATCTCAGAAGTTCATCCGTGTAAACAAATGAGAACACTGCGAGGAATGGCAGCTTGAGCACCATTCCTGCTACCCATGTAGCCGGGACCGAAAACAACATCAGTCCACTGATCTCCATAACTGTTCCAACGATGGCCTCACCGCCTGCACGGAAGCACTCGTTCTGTATATAGCAGCATGTTCTGACTGCTCCGAAGAACAGATATATTATAAGCATATACTTTGTGTACATCATCGCCTCAGCCCCGAGTCCAAACAATCCGAACAGCGGATTGTGCAGCAGCATCGTGATGAGCACAATTGTGAATGTGATGGCAGGACATACCAGTGCAGCTCTCTTGGCATAGGAAAGTCCCCTGTCCAGATTACCCGCGCCAACTTCATTTCCCACGGCAACGCTGGACGCATTTGCCAGACCACCAAAGAATGCATATACAAACCCTTCACATACACGGAATGCAGCCATGGCGGCTATGGCGGAATCACTCTGATGTCCCATGACAACGTTGATTATCATCTGGCCCACGCCATAGAGGATCTCGTTGCATACGATCGGGAATGCCTTGGACGCATAGGACTTCACAAATCCCATATCAATATCAAATGCCTTTCGCGCACTGAACTTTATCTCATGCCTGCTCTTTGCAAGATACAGAATGAGCAGCGCTATGTTCACGATACCAGACACCAGTGTACCTATAGCCGCACCAGCAACTCCCATCTTGGGAGCACCAAATCTACCATAGATCAACACAAAATTTATACAAAAGTTGAGTAAAAGTGAGATGACTGAGCATACCAGTGGCACCTTCACCCTCTCAGTCGATTTTAAAAGTGCTGTAATGATCGCGGCAAATACCTGAAGCGGATACGACCATCCAACTATTCTCATATATGGCTTCGCAAGTGCTATGATCTCTACTTTATCTGTATATATTCCAAGTATCCACCCCGGTGCAACCACAGTCACCACCGCAAATGCTATTCCAAATATTCCCGCACATATGATCGCCAGACCAAATGCTTTGTTCATTCCCTCCGGATCCTTGGCACCCCAGTATTGAGACATGAACAGAAGGGAGCAGCTGACAAATCCCCAATATGTTGAAAACAAAAGTGATCCTATCTGTGCACACACGCCAACCGCCGCAACGGCGATCTCGCCCTCACTTCCTATCATGATGGTATCAACCATACTGGCGGTGGTCGCCAGCAGATTCTGCATCGCAATAGGCACAGCAAGCACAGCAAGCATTCTGGCAAATTCTTTCCATGTCACCTTTTTATTATTTTTTACAAAGCCCGTAGCAGCACTTCCCATTTTTGTTACCTTTTCCTGTTATTATCTCTTTCATCATTTAATTTGATGCGTCCGACTATTGTACTCCCGAATAATTGTATTTGCAATGGCTTTATACCTGTAGTATGAAGTATTTTCTTATTAATTTTAACAAGCGCACCACTTTCATTCCATCTGTGATGCGCCAAGCCTTGTTATTTTCAAGTATTACATTTTTGTGTGCCATTGTTACATACTGTTGTTGGTTGACAAATCTTCAAGCTCACGCTCTACTCTCTCAAGCTCGCCGTCACTCCAGTTCTCCCCCAGTGCAAATACTGCCCTGCACACACTGAAGTTCACCTCGCCATCTGCGTTGATCTCCCCGGAGATCACTCTGTGGGATATCTTCTGAAGTGTGGAAAGTATGTCTATCCGCACGTCCGATATGACAGAAGGCTCTGCCACATTGCCATCACTATTGCCTTCCTCGTGCTCTGTCCGTTCTTCTCTGTACACGCTCTCCCAATCATAATCTGCAGTCCTGCCACATGGTGCACCGCATACACTGCAGTCAGGGACAATTGTATGCTTATCAGCATGCACCCTTGCGATCATCGCCTTCATGTCTGCATCAGAGATGCCAAGAGCAATATCAGACATGTGCAAACCTTCTATTATTATGTTATTTGTATCATCAGTCACATGCATCATCCCATCAGTGGCTCTCACCAGCCCTATCAGAGCCCCGACCAGACGACTGCCTGTCTCAGTTGTAATTCTTATTTTATCTTCCATTGTCTTTACCTTTCATGGTGCTGTGAAGAGAATGTCAGTCAAGAATTCTTCCATCTATTGATATTGTTGCAACCTGCCATGGGATAAACTTGCCGCTGTCCTGAAGTGCCTTCTTCGCAGCCATCTCCAGTCCTCCACAACAAGGAACCTCCATACGGACTATTGTAACACTTTGTATGTCATTTCGCCTGATAATCTCTGTAAGTTTCTCTGAATAATCGACACTGTCAAGTTTCGGACAGCCAATCAGAGTCACATGTCCCTTTATGAATTTCTCGTGGAACGATGCATAGGCATAGGCTGTACAGTCCGCCGCTATAAGCAACTTTGCACCATCAAAGTATGGCGCATTTACCGGGGCAAGTTTGATCTGCACCGGCCACTGTGTGAGCTGGCTCGGGCGCTCATAATTATATATGTCACCCGCCTGCTGATTGACTGTTTTATCAGTTGTACTCTGTACGCATTCTACTGCTGCCTGTTCATATGAGCTTGCCTGTACTGCTTCACCTGAAGCTGCTGCCGGTCTCCTGAATATGCTTCTCGCCATAGAACCAGGGCAACCGGAGTGTGCCGGACTTTTTCCATGCATCACTCCTGAGCCAACCATATTTTTGGATTTTTCTGCATCGAATCTTGCCTGTTTGTTTGCCATGACTGCCGCCTCATCATACGCAGCCGCCTCTCTCTCCACAAATGTTATGGCTCCTGTAGGACACGACGGCAGGCAGTCGCCAAGTCCATCACAATAATCGTCTCTGAGCAGCTTTGCTTTGCCGTTTACCATGCCTATAGCACCCTCATGGCACGCATTTGCACAGGCTCCACATCCATTACACTTGTCCTCGTCTATCTGTATAACTCTTCTTATCATATATATTTCCTCCAATCTTTTTCCTGCTTTTAACGTCATTATATTCAGTCAGAGCATTTGTGTATGTTGAATTTTCAACATAAAAATGTTATACTTTTCAGGGATATTCCTTGTGACAAAAGAAGCGTCCCCACTAAGAGGTAATATGAACAAATACATGGACACATTATTGAAATCCAGTCTTTTTTCCAGTATCACCGCTGATGACGTTGACTCCGTACTGGACTGTCTGGGTGCAATCATCAAAAAATACCAAAAAAATGAGTGTATTCTCATGGCTGGCAACACAACTGAATATATAGGCCTGCTGCTGACCGGCAAGGCGATAGTCATCCAGGAAGATTACTGGGGCGGTCAGAGCGTCATGTCCGCCATCCTGCCGGGGCACACATTTGCCGAATCATACGCCTGTACCCCCAGCTCCGTACTTGACGTCAGCGTATATGCCGAAGCCGCAAGTTCTGTAATGTTTCTGAATGTCCAGAAAATGCTCACCACCTGTCCGGTGACGTGTGGCAAACACAATCAGATGATAAGAAATCTCCTGTGCGATCTCGCCGGCAAAAATCTGAAACTCGGCGAAAAATCAAAGCACATGAGCCAGAAAACAACAAGGGACAAGCTTCTTTCCTATCTGTCATCTGAGATGCACAGACACGGCAGCAACGAATTCGACATACCATTTTCCAGGCAGCAGCTTGCCGACTTTCTGTCCGTGGACCGCAGCGGTCTGTCAACTGAGCTTGGTCGGATGAAAGACGAAGGTATGATCGACTTTCACAAATCTCATTTTATTCTTAAGTCGCCTGCCCAGGGGTGGACTGATGTATAACAATATTGTATTATTTATTGATGCGGACGCCACGGCAAATGTTTTATATGCGCCCGCTGCACTATAGGAGGGATTTTTATGAATAGGAACAATGAGAACAACAAGAATAACAATGATGACAGAAAAAGGAAAATTGCTATTATTATTCTGATCTGTGTTGCATTACTAGCAGTAATAAGCACCAGCCTTATCCTGCTGCTCCCCTCGATGAGAGGAGAGGAGAATCACCTGGGGGATGACTCGACAAGGATAGCAGAGGTAACTACGGAAGGGAAGACCACAGAGCAGAAAAGTAAGACAACCAAGGCTGTAAAGGCTACAACTGAGGCAAAGGCTACCACGGAAAAGGCTACAGCCAAGGGTAAGAGCGGAGATAAGATTGCCAAGAGCGGGAAAACTACCACAAAGCCGGATGCGACAACTCAGGAACAGAAGAGCACCAGGGAGCAGGCTACAACCAGAGAACAGACGACTACCCAGGAGCAGACGACAACCAGGGAACAGTCAACTACCAGAGAGCAGACGACAACCAGGGAGCAGTCAACCACGAGGGAACAGGCTACTACCGAGGCTCCAACCAGGGAACAGACCACGGAGTGCTCTCATAACTGGGTAGCGCAGTATGACACAAAGACAGAAAAGGTGATGATCGAAGATTCCTGGGATGAAGACATATATGAGGACAGGGCGTACTGTTCATACTGCGGCAAGGATGTAACAGGGGATACTGATCACATAGGAGAGTGCGGCGAGGAGTATTATGATGAAGACTTAGGCATGACCATCCATGAGGGGGCAAGTTCAATTATCCGGCCAACAAAAATAAAAACCGTTCATCATCCCGCTCAGTATGAAACGCAGACTACCAAATATATAACAGGGTATAAATGCAGTAAGTGTGGAGCTACAAAATAAAGGAGGAAACAGGATGATAGAAATAGAACGTATAGACGAAGAGTTTGAAAGACTTCGTGAAGTGATTTCAAAGCTGATGGTCAGTACCGGTTACGATAAGGATGAAGACTTAACCAATGTAACATATGATTCCTCAAGTCCTGATGATCTGCAGCGGATAGAAAAGTACAGGGAAATATTGTATAAATTTACAGATGTGCTAGGTGATCTCAATTATCTTAAGCGGCCAGTACGGTTTGAGGATAAATTAACACTCAGACCGGATGGAAGATATGGAACATTAAACGGGGAGGCATATTACACCAGCGGATCACAGGTTGAATTTTTGAATTATGAAGATTTAAAAGAAGAGGAGTCCGCACCAATATGGAGAACATCGAGGGTTGAGCACGATGGGAATGGCTACTATATAGTGGGATTTAACAGCAATAATGATTAAACAGATAATTTGTACTTTCCCCTTTTGGTCAGGCATTGACGTTTGATCGAAAGGGGTTTTGTGTATACCGGTGTATCAGAGGGGAAATAGGATGGATGATTATATTTATAATGATAACACCTAGTGTAAAGAATAATACAAATTATAACTATAAGTATAATTTGTGATTTAATCAGCAAACACAATTATATAAACATCTAAAATTGTACATTGTATTTTAACCCTCTTTACTTTGGAAAATTTTATGTTATATTGAAGTTGTTAAGAAGATTAGGTAACTTGTAGACTGAACCCCTGATCTAATCAGGGCTTGTTCTTTCAGTAACTCTGAAAAGGGGCAGGGGTTAAAAATCAGAGTTGTTCTTGTAAACTGACACCTGAATACTAGGAGGGATTTTAATGAAAACTGTAAAACCAATTAAAACAATCAAAGACGGATGGAACAAATTTACTGTTGTTGTAAAGGATAAAGATTACTCAACCAGAGAGGCAGTCCTTTTCGCGATCTGCACATTCCTCACAGGATTCGTGCTCGGAATGCTCTGCTCACCTAGAAAGAACCAGACATTCGGCTCATACAACGGCAACTTCGGCGACAGCGGCTGTGGCTGTGACTGCGACTATGGCGAGGACGATTTTGAGTAGGCTGTGATCCACTTCCTATAGCAGTTTCAAAGTGTCTTCAACACCAAAACAACCACTTGATATACACCATGATATCAAGTGGTTGTTTCATTAGTAATTGTGCTTCCTAAAATTCTGTTTTATTTAAATATTTAGCATATCTATAGCGGCTGCAGCCGTCTCCTCGTCATATCCCTCTTCTCGTATTCTTTTCTCTATCTCCACACTCTTCATATATGCAAGACCTACCTCTCCATCTTTCTTAATGTCGGTAACTATCCTATGCAGCTCTCTCCTAATTTGGTCTGAGTGTAACAAAATTCCCAGCCAAATTCAACTCCAAATTACCAGTCTCTTATATCCCCTTATATCTTCCAGCTCACCGCCTGCTCTCGTAAGTCCACAAATCTCCTGTAGATACCGTCCTGTTTCATGAGCTCCTCGTGGGTTCCCTTCTGAGCTATTCTTCCCTGATCCACCACTACTATCTGATCCGCATGTCTTACGGTCTTGAGTCTATGGGCGATCATGATGATCGTCTTCTCCTTTGTCAGGGCATCCACTGCAAGAGTAAGCTCCTTCTCGTTCTCAGGATCGACATTTGCAGTCGCCTCGTCAAGGATGATGATAGGTGAATCCTTCATGATGGCGCGGGCTATGGATATTCTCTGCTTCTCACCGCCTGAGAGGGTTGCACCGCCCTCACCGATCACAGTGTTGTAACCGTCAGGAAGCTTGCTGATGAAGTCATGGCAGCACGCCTTCTTTGCAGCCTCCACAACCTCTTCATGGGTTGCCTCCGGCCTTCCGAACTTGATGTTGTTCTCTATGGTATCAGCAAAGAGATATACATTCTGGAATACAAATGAGAAGTTGTTCATGAGACTGTTCATGCTGTAATCCTTAACATTTGTTCCGCCCAAGGTTATCTCACCCGAATCCACATCCCAGAATCTGGCGATCAGATTGCACAGGGTTGTCTTTCCACCGCCAGATGGTCCGACGATCGCCGTCGTTGTCTTCTCCGGTATAGAGAGTGAGATTCCGTCAATTATCTTTCTCTTATCGTATGAAAACTCTATATTCTTAACTTCTATATCGTATTTTTCCGGATTGAGTTCCTTTCCATCTATGTCCATTGTGTCAAGTCCGAGCACTGCATTTGCCTTGTCTACGCACACACTGACCACATGTATCAGAGATGAAAATGTTCCCATGGTCTCAAGGCCCCCGTAGAGCATGAATGCCGCGACCGACATACCCACAGCATACAGAACGCTCATGCTGCCATTTATATAAAAGTAAGCCGAAAGTCCTATTATCGCTACCCCTGTAAGCTTTGTCACAATGCTTTGGAGAAAATGATATGGGACATAGACAAGCTCCATCTTTACATTTGCCCTGACGCAGGCTTCATTTGCCGCATTGAGTCTCTTCGTCTGCTTGCCGATGAGGTTGTAGGACTTGACCTCTGATATGCCCTGTATGTACTCCATGATCTGGTTTATGAGCTCAGTGTCACAGTCAATCTTCGCCGAAGATGCCTGCTTACCGGCATTCTGCATCACAGTATTTATCACAAGGAATATGGCAACTCCTGCAAATGATACCAGCGCGATCCTCCAGTCGCAGAGCAGGATCATGAGTATGATCATGGATGTCTCGAGGAGTCCCTGGGTCGTGAGCATGACAACTCTCGTAGCCACATCTCCCAGATTCTCCATGGTATTTGTCGTAACTGATGCGATCTCACCTATGCTGTTGGAATTGAAATATCCCATAGGCACATATCTGAGGTGCTCCGCCATCTCTATACGCTTGAATGCCGCTGTGGTGTAGCCACCCTCTGTCTGCAGCACGGTCGACGACATCTTGCACAGTATTCCAACTACGATCGATACCGCCATGATGGCTATTGAACCAAGTATATATTTTCCAAGGTCTTTTCCTTCTATAATGCCCATGAGGACACACATTATAGCCGGGATCTTCAGTGCCGATGCCAGTGCATCTATCAGGCTTATCACTATTGAACGCTTGAATTTGCGGCTGTTTTCCTTACCTGAGAACAGGAAGAACTTTTTTAATACTCCAAACATATTACTCGCCCTCCTTTTCATCGCCTGCCGTATCCTTGACCGAGATGTGCGCCTGCCACATATCCCTGTAAAGTGTGCATTTGCTAAGAAGCTCCTCATGTGTTCCATGAGCCTCCACATTTCCTGCATTTACCACAAATATCTGATCCGCATCCTTGATGGTGGAAAGTCTGTGGGCTATGACTATCAGCGTCTTACCCGCCACAAGCTTGGCGATAGAGCTCTGAAGTATGGCCTCATTCTCCGGATCGGTGTAGGCTGTTGCCTCGTCCAGTATAACTATCGGCGCGTCCTTCAGCATCGCCCTGGCGATGGATATCCTCTGTCTCTCACCGCCCGACAAATGTCCACCTGCACCGCCGACCACGGTGTCAAATCCGTTCTCAAGGTTCATGATGAAGTCGTAGCAACCACTCTTTCTGGCTACCTCGAAGGCCTCGGCGTCCGTGGCATCCGGTCTTCCCTGTCTTATGTTGTCCCTGACTGTCTCGTTGAACAGGTAATTATCCTGTGACACATACGCAAGCCTGTCGTTGAAATCCGTCAGCGCGATATCCTTTATGTCCACGCCTCCGATCTCTATGCTTCCGCTGTTCACATCCCACAGTGAAGCTATCAGCTTGGCTATTGTAGACTTTCCGCTTCCCGACGGACCGACTATCGCATTTACCGTTCCCGCCTTTATATCCATGCTCACGCCGTGGAGTATCTCCTTGTCGTGATAGCCAAATGTGATATCTGTAACCTTTATTCCATTGTCCTTCGGCTGTGCCTTTGTGTGCTCAGGTCTTACGAGTTCAGGCTGCTCCAGGATTCCTGTAACCTCTCCGATGACTGTCGACAGCTTGCCCAGATCATCGGTGTATGAACCGATTGTGAGCAGCGGACCGACTATTCCAAGTGAGAGGATGATACACACAACGAAATCCGCTGTGGTGAGCGAACCATTTGACACATAGTGCGCACCTATCGGAAGGACCGTTGCAAGTGTGTACGGTGTGATGACGAACATGGCTGCTTGGAAGAATGAGCACTTCTTCATCCAGTTGATATACGAGTCTGCGTTCTCCTTTGCCGCCTTTGTGAACTTGGCATATGAGCTCTCTGTCTTGCCAAATGCCTTGATGACCTCAATTCCATCTATGTACTCCACTGCTGCGTCGTTCAGCGCCTTGGTCTTCTCAACTGTCCTGTTGTAGTTCTCCTGGAAATCGATCATCATGCCCATGTACGTTACAAATCCAACGACTATCGGGATAAATGAGAACAACGCAAGTCTCCAGTCAACCATGAAAAAATACACGATGACAATGATAGGCGCCAGCAGGTTGGATGTAAACTCAGGCACAACATGTGCCAGAGTCGTCTCTATGCTGTCTATTCTCTCCACCATAATGTTCTTGAACGAACCCGATGGCGTATCCTTCACGTATCCAAGCGGCACCCTTGCAAGCTTGTCGCAGCATGACTTTCTGATATTTGCAAGCACGTTGAATGTTGCCTTGTGGGAACATGCCGTTGATACGCTATGGCAAAGCTCAGCAAGTATAAACGAGCCCGCTATGATAAGAGCCTTCAACATATATTCCCTGAGATCCTTATCCCCGTCAAGGAACATCCTGACCACGTCCGCAATGATGAAATACGGAACTATCTTGAATACTACATTGATAACCGCCAAAATGACGCTCCACACATAGGATGACTTCTTCTGCCCCGCCCATGTGAGGACCCAGCTCACCGCTGATTTCTTTTTTTCTTCCACTTTTTCTCCTCCTTATATCTTGAGCAAAAACTTGTTCGTTTTCGCTTATTCGCATTAGTTTCGTCTAACCCCATAGTTTAAAATTATGCGGTTCGGTATTTTACCTTGCCGCATAACTACTGACTACTCCGGAAACTGCACCTTCCATAGTCTCTCCCAACCTCCAGTGTAGAATTTCTTGAGCTTGCCCACATTCTCTATCGCAGTCTCGCGATCCATGTCGTGTTCTATGATCTGGAATATCGCCGAAAAAAAACCACTATATATCATATGACAAAGGCTGTCGCTTATGTCCGGCACATTTATACCGGCTCTGTGCATCTCATCCACATACTGCTTTGAAGATCTCATCTCACGGCCTACCAGATTATGTATCATATCTCCATACTTCTCATTGTCACTGCACCGCAGTAAAAGTTTGAAATTATCATAATGGTCATACACGTAATTCACCATCTGATCCATTCCGTTCCCGGATGCGCTTGCCATGTTCTCAGTCTGCTTCTCCGGTGGCAGGCTCTGAAACTCCTCAAGAACGCTGTCATATATCCCATATAGCTCCTCCACATACGGATCTATCAGCGCATCAAAAAGAGCCTCCTTTGTAGGATAATATTTATAGAATGCACCTGTTGTAAGTCCGGCATCTTTCACAATGCTTCTGAGCGATGTCCCTGCAAATCCGTACTCAAGGAAATGCTTCAGTGCCGTATTCAGTATGTTTTGTCTTGTATTTTCTGCTTTTTCTGTCATAAAGACTCCTCTCCCGTTTAATATGCCTCGCTTCTGACCGAAACAGATTCCAAATGCAAGTGCCATACCAACCATCAGGCACGCGCAAATATAACAGTGTTATATTACACTGTTATATTTTATATATAATCCCCCTGTTGTCAAGTGCTGTTTTGATAATTTTTCAGCCATATCAAATTTTTGATAAAATATGCGCTTTACCCTTATAAAAAACAACCACCTGATATACAATACGATATCAAGTGATTGTCTAATTAGTTTTTCTCTCTTCTTCTCTGCTCTCTTGTCTTATTCTTTTCTCTATCTCCACACTCTTCATATACTCAAGACCTACCTCTCCATCTTTCTTAACTGCGGTCACTATCCGATGAAGCTCTCTCCTAATTTGTTCTGAGTGTATCAGAATCCCAGGCAAAGTCCAACTACGGATTGCAGTTCTTACAAGGTTCATATCCCTCAGATATAAGCTCGTCCCTTGTGGTCGTTCTCTCAGATTTATTCGCTTCCTTCATCTGTTTCACACTCCTGCATGATGGCTTATGAAACTTACCGGTGTTGGTGTTGACTATGTATATATCCTCATCCGCAGACTCTTTCTGGATCTCCGATGTATCACTGCCAATATCTGACTCCGTATCCTGAGTTTCTCCGATCATTCCAGCTTCTGCTGTCTGGTCATCATCTCCTTTTTCCTCTGATACTTTAGTGCTGGCATTCTCTCCCGGCACCACATAATCCGGATCCGCTTCGCTGTCCCCTGTAGCATAGTCGATTATCACGCCTGGCTGTACATTGTACACATACACATTGAAACTTACTCCTGCGCCTTTATCCTCCACGGACTCCGCCTCCATCTGCACTCCGGACGCAACCAGATTGTCTCCATCGTATACAGGTGTAACCCTGTAAAGCACATGATTTCCAGTACTTTCCACATAATCAGCTACCTCATTTTCAAATGGCAGCATGCCAGTGACATTCAGATATCTGGTTCCAGTTATCAGATTCTTTTCATTTGCATTCTCCCCGGCAAGCTGATATCCGATCAGATGGCAGCGATTATACAGATAATTGCCGTCTATACGATCATTGTATTTAACTGTATGCCACCCTGAAGGCTTTATCATACCTATCTCGCCGCGCTCCTCCGTTGGCATAATCTCCTTACAGATATTGGCATAGGCAACTCCACATCTTCCAAGAAAGTCCAGATCGCTGTAATTCTCAAATGCCTCCGTCACCATCTCATCCTCACTGAAATAAGGCACATTGCCATTTATCTCACAATATGCCTCTCCCGAATATATGGGAATATCAGCAATCTCCATGCTCGAAGCCTGCTGATCTGCAATATTCTCAGATGCTGCCGCACTGCTTTCAGGTGACGTGTTGCCGGCGTTATCTTTTTTCTCCGCAGCTGTGGTATTCTCTGATTCTGAGGTATCTTCTACAGTCTCCTTCTCATATCCCTTTACCGCGGACCTGCTGCCATCCGCAATTTCTGACATACTGCACCCGGACATCAGCAATGCAAATATTGCTACATACAGTACACTGTAAAATTTTCTTTTCACGTCACATTCTCCTCTCTGAAAATGTTATCCCTGCCTATATACATCCTATTAAAATTTAGCTATCTTTTTCCAAAATGTATAATAACATTCTACATTTTGTCATCCGTTTTGTGAATACATCCCCGCATAAAACCTCAATTCAAAACAAAGAGTTTTCACTAGCTGCTTTAACGAATCATTGCAACAAAAAAGAGGATATATACCACATGTGATACATATCCTCCTTACAATTTATGCTCCCTTGTGTAAGCTTTTCCCTACACCATTCCATTTGCGACCTTATACTTGTAGAGCATCTCCGCATGATTCTGCTCCTCGATCTGTATATCCGCCAGAAGCTTTCTCACCGCGCTCTCGCCAAATGCAAATATCTCTCCATTGTACTCGCCTGACACAAGCTTCTCTGTTCCAATACAGTCTGTTGCAAGGAACTCATCATTCTTCTTATCCTCGGAATCGTCCATCATCTTGTATGTCTGCTTTGGCTCATAATCTTTTCCATCGCTGTCATTGCAGTCACACTGTGGAACCTGTCCGTCAAGCACCTGGGTAAGTGAATCATAGTGCTTCTGCTCTTCCTTCTGTATAGTCTGGAACAGATTCTTAAGCTCAGGATCCTTCGCCTGCTCCGCATATCTTCCATATTTCTCCACACAGGACTTCTCCTGTGTCTGAAGATCCTGGATAACTGTTTTCTCTTTTTCCTTTAATATCATAGCAATACTCCTTTCCTATAAAAAACTTTTTCTAACATTTCATATTGCATAGATATTATTGACCCAATATCATCATTTCTATTCTTATATCTAAAAAATACTCCCCACAATTGCCAGTCATATTCGTTTTCTTATATCTCACAAGCTACACATTTTCCTCAGTTTTCATCGTTCGCTGATCATTTACAGTAGTCACTACTGCGCCTCCAAGGATCAGCACATCACCGGCTATCTCCGGCAGCGACAACGCCTCATACAGAAATACAAAAATGGGCATTGCTCTACACAATGCCCCTTTCCATAAAATAATGCTTCTTATACATTATTTGATCTTCTTCGTCATAACACCCTTCACGATCTTATATGTATGTTTCTTGTACACGATCCTTCCTGTGAATTTACTTTGAAGAACACCCTTCTTGACATAATAAGTCTTACCAGTCTTTACCGGCTTCACAAGTCCCGTCTTTGTACTCTGGAACACGCCCTTAACTACATAGTATTTTTTGCCGCTGATATTTACAAATCCGGTCTTACTACTATGAAATATTCCCTTAACCACATAATACTTCTTGCTGCCGATCTTCACAAATCCGGTCTTGCTTCCCTGGAACACGCCCTTTGCAACGTAATACTTCCTGCTGCCGATCTTTACAAATCCGGTTTTGCCACTCTGGACTACTCCTTTTACAACATAATACTTTTTGCTTCCACTCTTCACAAATCCAGTCTTGCCGCTCTGAAGCAATCCCCCGGATATATAATAGGTCTTTGAACCGACCTTTTTCAACCCGGCTGCCTTTGACTGCCATACTCCCTTGCTCACATAATATGTCTTACCACCGCTCGCTATCATTCCGGTCGTGCCTGTCTGGACTGCACCGTTCTTCACATAGTAGTACACACCATCCGTGCCCTTCACTATGCCGTTGCTGCCAGCTGGGACAAGTGGTGTCTTGGCTGGCTCTGTGATCCTGTAATTTCCTCCATCTATGGCCCTTGACATCTTGTCATAAGCTTCCCATAAGTTCTGATCATTCTTCATTGAGACCGGATTCTTTACGCTCTTTATGAGCTTCTGTGCAGCAACCGCATTATTAGGAAATGTACCTCCAGCCTCACTTATATATGCCATGGTGTCTGCATCACAGCATACGGCCTTCAGTATCTCTGCCGCAGTCTTATCTGCCTTGCCGCTCTTTGCGAAAAGGTATGTTCCTCCCCAGTAGTATGGAACAGGGCCCTGACATACTGCCATAGGCTTGTCAAATGTCAAACTCCAGTTTGCAGCCCAGGTACAAGAGAACCAGCCAAATACCTTGCCGCTCTTTGTATCGTCAACCCATTTCATCTCCCACATGGAATGGCCTGTATCGTATCCATTGGCTACAATACCTTCTATGAGCTTCTTTGCCACATCCTTCTGACTGTCGGTCAGTCCATAATCAGCAGAGTCATACTGCGAAATCCCCGCCATATTTGCAAGCATTTCACAATATTGATCTCCATAACTAGACTTATTTGCGGCTCCGGAAGTCATATAGTAACCTGCAGCCTTCATCTTTGCAGCCACACTCAGGAATCCATCTGCTGTTCCTATCATCTTCTGTACCTGTTCAGGGTCTGAAGTACCCAGCACTTTCTGGGCAATATCAGGATCATACATGAAGATTCCCGGATTTGCCTGCCATGTCATAGCTGTGAGCTTTCCGTCAAATGTTCCCGCTTTTCTGGTATAAGGATACGCTGCAGAGTACGCACTCGTAAGCCCCAGCTCAGCCACGGTCATATACTTATTCTGAGCATTTATATCCCCAAGCACCGAAGCATCACCTGCCACTATAAATGTAGCATCAGGATTCTTCTCAAGCACCAGATCAACGCCCTTAAGATAATCAGGGTCTGTTCCCCCAATTTCAAGATTTATAAATGCTATCTTACCCTTAAGATCACTGCGTTTATTCAGCATTTTCTCAAGAACATTCTTTACTTCTTCATTCCATGAAATAACATAGACCTTGCTCGTATCCGACATATCTGACGGATTATAACTTCCAACAGTGAAGCTTATCTTCTCACTGTTACCATACTTGTCTGTCACTTCACAGGTGTATGTGCTGTAGGATATCTCTGAATTACTATTGTATGTTACAGTGATAGAATCCGTAGCCGCCTCATCATCACCTACACCGCTGCCAGTCCATTTATACGTCAACTCGCCCTCATTACAGCTCGCTTTGACCTTGAGAGTCACTGATTCTCCCTGTTTAATGATCACATTCGTGCTTCCTACAGTCTCCACCTTGAGACCATTATCCACATTCACCGTAAAGTCTACAAATTCAATGTTATCATACTTGTCACTGACTTGACATCTATATATCTTCTTTCCAGTGACACTTTCGGTCGTGAATACGTCGCCACTGCCAAGCACATCATAAGTCGCAACGTCAAGCCATGCATATGTGAGCTCACCTTCATCGCATGACGCTTCAACCTCAAGAGTTGCCTTTTCATTGTATGGCACATTTACCTTTGAAGAACCCTTTGCACTGACCTTCAATCCATTTTCAATATTTATATAGTAGTATATGGTCTTTGTGTTGCCATACATATCGGACACGTGACAATACACACTGGTACGTTCCGTGACTGCTACCGTTGTGAATTCTGCAGGGTTATCCGCAGATACACTTCCCTGCCCCTCCCAGACATAGGTTATATCTCCCTTGGCGCAGGATGCCTGGACCTTAAGCGTTGCTGTGTCCCCGGCTTTAAGGGTTATTTCTGTGTCACTAATCGCTTTGGCGCTTAAATCATTATCTATCACAACATTAAAGCCGTATATATAATACCCTGAGACAAAACTTTTTGAATAAAGCATCAACTCACAGTAAAACGCCTTCTTCACATTCTTTCTTTCATATATACTACCTGTATACTTCTGCTCACCCGTAACAAACCATTCGTATGTCAGGTCTTCCGTATCCTCAGTAACCCCATATCGTGAAAGTACATCAAAATTCGGTTTGAGTGTAACATCATCTCCTGGCTGTATAGTTACGGTTTCCGTACGACTTGGTAGTGGGCCAGCCTTTACATCAATTCCCACAAATGGCAGCCACACAAGCACTGCCATGATGGCGCACACCGCCACCCATAATTTTCTCATTTTCCCCATGCTTTTCTCTCCTTTTCTTTTCTACACTTAATTCTCATGGCCAAGATTGGGTCATCCCCACTTTCTCCTTATCCCTCCTTCCTGTCATATACATAAAAATACACCCCATCCCAGATATAGTCAATATATTGATTATATTCAAGATATTAATCATAATTTTAAAGCAGTAAAAAAGGATGACCGTAATTTTCACGGTCATCCCAAATCAAAATTCTGCTCTTATTTACTTCTGCAGCTTTCTGAATTCCCTGCCATAAGCCACATACATGACAAGAAGTATCACTCCCACTGCCAATACAGGCATCACTCCTGTGTCAAATGCAAACATGCTCATAAACGTAAGTATCCACATGACAAATCCTGCCTTAATTCCAGTCATAAATCCCTTCTTGGAGGATTTGGCTATCATGATAAGCTCAGCCTCGTCCGATGTGTTCTCCCAGTCACGGCGAAAATGCATATCGAATATATTTCCGCTTTTCTCCGGGTTAAGCTTCTTCTCTTCATCGATGACAAGCTTTTCAACCACACAATACAGTGCCATAGATATCAGAAATACGAGCTCGGACAGCACTGTCAGGAATGTGCCACGCCCATCACTGTACGTCCTGTCCACAGCGTATATACACACCGGAAACAACACAAGTCCAACGAACACGATGACACACGGGAGATATGAGGCAGTCGTGATCCGACTCTCTATATCCACTATCACATCCTCGTTCTCTCCGTCCCAGCCTCTGATCATCCTCTTTATCTTCCCATACATGACAAATGACACCACAAACGTCGCCAGCATGAGCACACCATATACTATAGGCAGCGTATCAGCTGTTATCCACCATATATGATCCCAGTTGACCCCATCCAATGTGTCCTTGTTCACCGCGGCAAGCCTTCCCGCCAGGAAACCTCCCAGCAGACTTGCCAGGATCATGACCGCAAATATTATATATATCTTCAGATTACTTTTCTTGTTCACTTTTTTATCAGTATCCTTCATCTCATATCCTCTTTTCATTCTATGAATTAACACGACCTTATCCATATGTCAGGAATCATTCCTTATCATCCTCGTATTGGAATATATCCTCCACACTGGCACCACACACCTTTGCGATCTTGAGTGCCAGAGTCACCGATGGACTGTAATCTCCCCTCTCTATCTGACTTATCGTCTGCCTCGAGGTCTGCACCAACGCTCCCATCTCCTGCTGGTTTACTCCCAGCTTCGCCCGATATTCCTTCAGCCTGTTGTACAGCGGCATCTATATCACCTCCAGCTTGTTAATCTGTATTGTCATCATAATCAGGTCCATTATCTGTTTATGCCGTCCTCTCCATCAGAGCCCAATCCTTTTATTACATTGTCCGCATCTTCAGCTTCTGCTCTGTCTGCCAGCCCATGCTCTGCATACTTATGTGTGGATGTCCCCCATATCATGGAAAAGCTTATTCCAAAACAGAATCCAATGGAAATTCCAAGCGCCAAATTGTCAAACAGTATTCCATACACTATACCAAGTGCAACACCTATGATAATTCCAAGTGGTGCGCCAGTGGTTTTATCGCGCTTACACACATATATTTTATCCCTCAAAAAGAATCCATCACTCTTCCTATCTCCAAATACATCTATCACATTCTGATACACATTGCTGTGGGCAACCTCCATCATGTCATCTGCCAGATTCTCCACCTCAGGATGAATGTAATACTTTCTAAGCTTGTATATACTGAGTACATCCTTGCCACTTTCAGGTTCAGGCGTCAACTCACTCCTGGCAATATCTTCTTTATCAAAGATAAAGCAGCTCCACATCTGCTTGTTTCTGAAGAAACCATACACAGGGAGTCCATTTTCCAGACCTTGGCGGATTTCGCGCTCAAGCTCAGTCATATCACAGATCTCAGCAATAACATCCCCCAGCTTGTTCTTCTTTAACATTCTCTCTGTGATCATTGTCACGGAATACCCCTTGACCTGCGTCTTCAATTTGTCCACCGGTTGGGAGACGATCATGCCCTCAAACATAGCTTGTAGTGTTTCACAGGTAGATTTCTTATTACCTTTATCCATGCCATTTTCACTTAGATTATCCTTTTTATTTACACCTTGCTTTTTCCTCATATCCTCATAACTCCATTTTAATTCTTACCACTAAAATCCCATTCCAAATTCAAGCTATATATATATTATATATGCCAAATGACAACTATAGTTGTCATTTATTTTACAATGGAGTATAACAAATGACAAGGAAAGTTGTCAATAACTTTTGACAACTTTCCTTGTCATATCAATGTTGGAACGGAGGCACCTGAAACCTGGAGAACCGCCAGACTGATGCCTGGCAGTGCAACAACAAAACAATTGAGCAAGATCATCTTTTGTTAAATGATATCATACTTCTCCACATCCACGACTGCCTGTCCCTCACATAACAGCTCTATTCCATCCGCTTCAATAGGTGTATATATCGCCGTGCTCATTGTCATAGCTCCATCATTTACAAACAGCTCTATCGAATTCCTGTCCAGTATAAATCTGAGCTTTATACTATCTTGAGCCTCCTGCTGTTCATCAACCTTTCCCTTGACATCCCCGTAACATTCTGCTGATTTCACGCAGGCCCTTCTGATACACACCACATCTTTCTCAAATCTGGCAAATGTCCTGTCCATCTCTATTATATTATTTTCTCTGTCATATATAAATCGAGTATAATATCCGCTTCCCTTTGCCAGATTCACGGTAAATCTGCTGTATTTGTTTCCAGTGATTACAAATGTCACATCCAGACTTCTTCCACTTATACCTTCCAGACTACGCCGTCCACTCACTACTTCATCTGAGTACCTGACCATATTAGCATGATACTTCTCTATCTCTCTCACTGGCTTCTGTATCAAGCGTCCATTTTTCAGAGATATCTCCCTCGGAATCGTCATCATTCCCTGCCACTTCTGTCCACCGGGTATCCACAGATTATGCCACGACTGCATCCACGCTATCATTATCCTTCTGCCATCCGGCAAAAGTGTAGTCTGAGGCGCGTAGAAATCTGTTCCATAATCAAGTGATAATGGCTCTCCACCGTCAAATTTCTTCTCACCTTTATCAAATTCTCCAACAAAATAGATAGAATTATTTCCATTGTGGAATTCATATCCCTCTGCTTTCATTCCCGTAGGCGATACGAGAAGTACATGATGATCGTCTAATTTGAAGAAATCAGGGCATTCCCATACGCCGCCCAGATCACCTTCATTCCGTGCAAGGATACTCTCAAATGTCCAGCTTTCCATATCAGCGCTCGAAAGTAATACCACAAGCCCCTTATTATCCTGATCCACACAGCCTGCAGCCATATAGTATCTGCCATCCTCAAGCCATGCCTTCGGATCTCTGAAATCCGCTCTGCTCAATCCCTCCGGCAGCATATCTCCAGTCACCACCGGGTTATTCTGTATTTTTTTATATGTAACGCCATCACCAACCGCTATGCTCTGGTTCTGCAATACCCCATCACCGTCGGGATTTTTCATAACACTGGTATATATCAGGACATGCTCTCCATCTTTTTCAATGGCCGTACCTGAGAAACAGCCCTCGGCATCATATATCGTATCAGGTGCAATCGCCACAGGAAGCTGCTCCCATCTTATCAAATCGTCACTGACCTGATGCCCCCAATGCATAGGTCCCCATTCCGTACTGTACGGATGATACTGGTAAAACAAATGCACCTTACCATTATACACAGAAAATCCATTCGGATCATTCATCCAACCGACAGGCGGAGTCACATGAAACAACGGTCGCTCATTCTTATCTATTTCATTCTGAGTTTCGTATTCCCTCGATGCAGCAAGTGCCTCGCTAACCACATTTTTTCCCGTCATATTCCCATTTATATCCATCTCTTTTTCTCCTTTATACTTACATGGTTTATATTTTGCGTTCTTTCAAATAACACATTTAAATCAATAAAATAGAGACATTTCCACTGTACCATACATAGCATCTCTTGAAAATGTCCCTAAATAAATTTATTTCCTATTTTATAATAAACCTACACTGAAATATCTTTCAGCTCTGTCCGCCATCACAGTGGCTATAACTTTATCTTTCCCATATTTTTCTGCCATCTTCATAGCCGCCCATACATTTGCACCGGATGACGTACCTACAAGAAGTCCCTGTTCTTTGGCAAGTCGTCTCGCCATCTCAATGGCATCCTTATCCGCCACTTCCACCACATCTGTTACCAGTGATGTATCCAGGACATCCGGTATAAATCCATCGCCTATTCCCTGTATCTGATGGATTCCCGGGCCATCTCCATGTAGCGCTGACACTCCCTTAGGCTCAACGGCAACAATCTTCGTATCTGGATTTTTCTCCAACAGATATTTAGCTATACCTTGGAGAGTACCCCCACTTCCAACACCAGACACATATATGTCTATCTTCTGACCAAGCTGTTCACACATCTCAACTGCTGTTGTGCGATAATGCGCATCTGGATTTGCCTGATTGACAAACTGCTGCGGCATGAAATACTTCTCTGGATCAGATTCTGCTATCTCATTTGCCTTATCAACAGCACCACCGATGCTTAGAACCGGATCCGTAAGTACCAGCTCAGCACCAAATGCCCTGATAACCTTCTTTCGCTCCTCACTCATATTCTCTGGCATCACAATTATCACTTTATAACCTTTCTGAACACCACAGAGTGCAAGCCCTATTCCGGTATTACCGCTCGTAGGCTCTATAATAGTCATTCCCGGCTTGAGTTTTCTCTCACTCTCTGCAACCTCCAGCATGTTTTTTGCGATCCTGTCTTTAATACTTCCACCAGGATTAAGGAATTCCGCCTTGGCAAATATATTGTATCCTGTCGACTTTTTCAGACACATAAGCGGAGTATTCCCTATCAGATCAAGCACATCATTGTAATACATATTAATCCCTTCTTCTCTTTACTTTATATTATAATATTTTACATATTTTTCCACCAAAGTCACTATAAAATATACTGAACTGCCTTTATATTAATGTGGTTCATTCTCCTTTTTCATAGTTTGCCATTTTCCTTCCCACTAATATAAATAAAGCCTTGAAACACTGAGTTTTCAAGGCTTTTTAGCAGGGGATGAGAGAATCGAACTCCCACCAAAGGTTTTGGAGACCCCTATCATA